>Ga0136556_1001856_pt1 | contig 10148 bp, 10 predicted proteins | sample AntRauTorckE6831_FD_104780 | JGI IMG/M metagenome (GOLD analysis project Ga0136556, IMG submission 104780) | Saline lake microbial communities from Rauer Islands, Antarctica - Metagenome Torckler E6 #831 | ecosystem: Environmental > Aquatic > Non-marine Saline and Alkaline > Saline | place... | reverse complement strand
TTTCTTCCATTAGAACCCACCCCTACACCCCTCCAGAGGGGATTTTAAGGATATTTTAGCGTATCTTATTCTGTAATCTATCCGACCCAAAGGGTCGGGGTATTAAACCACTTAACAAATAAACTTGTCTTAATTGATTTGATTTTAGAACCTGTCTTGCTTAACAGCAGGACAGGTTTTTTTATTTTACTGTCCGTTTTGCATCATATAATCAACCGTCAGTGTTGCCAGCGATTTAACGCCCAGCTTCATCCCTTCTTCCTCAATAAAGAAATCGGGGGTGTGGTGCGGAGCCGCTTCTGAAGGTTTCATATCTTTAGGCATGCCTCCCACAAAATAATAGAAGCCCGGAATTTCTTTTTGGAAAAATGAAAAATCCTCAGCCCCCGTCACAGCGTCGCTCAGTATTACCTGTTCACTGCCCGCTACCTGCTGCAGCGTGGGAACCATCGCTTCGGTCAACGCAGGATCGTTATAGGTAACCGGAACGCCTTTCTCAATTTCTACCTCCACTTCGGCACCCATGCTTTCGCCAATTTTTGTAGCTACATGCCGAATATCATTATGGATTTTCTGCTGCATTTCGGTATCCAGCGTTCGAATGGTGCCAATCATTTCCGCTTCCTCGGGGATGATATTATTACGTACACCGGCCCTAATTTTACCCACCGAAATAACCGCAGCGGCTTTGGTAAGCTCCGTCTGCCGGCTGATAATAGTTTGCAGCCCCTCAATAATTTTTGCCGACGTAACAATGGGATCAACCCCAGTCCACGGCGTTGAACCGTGCGTCTGTTTGCCTTTTACTTTAATCACAAATCGGTCGGCGGCAGCCATGGTTCCCATCGGCTTATAGCGTATAGTGCCCACCGGTGTCTTGGAATTAATATGCTGACCAAAGATCACATCCACATCGGGATTTTGCAACACGCCTTCCTTAATCATCAGCTCCGCACCGCCTTCTTCACCGGGAGGGGCGCCCTCTTCCGCCGGTTGAAAGATAAACTTTACCGTACCCGGCAACTCCTCCTTCATATCCGCCAGTATTTTTGCAGCGCCCATCAGCATGGCAATATGCGTATCGTGACCGCAGGCGTGCATCACTCCCACCTCACTCCCCAAATAAGTGGTTGTTTTGGTTGATTTAAACGGCACATCCGTGCGCTCTCTAACCGGCAGTGCATCAATATCAGCCCGCAGGCCCACCACCGGGCCGGGCTTCCCTCCCTTTAATATGCCAATCACTCCGGTATGCGCAACGCGCGTTTCTACTTGAATGCCCAGGGTTCGTAGGTAATCGGCAATATAGGCCGCTGTTTGATCTTCCCGATTGGACAGCTCCGGATTTTCGTGGAAATGCCGGCGCCACTCAACCACCTGATCAAATATTTTTTCGGATTGCTCACTTATCTTTTGGTGAAGCGCATCGGTTGAACTGTTTTGGGCAACGGCAAAATTGCTAAAGAATGAAAAGACAAGAATGAAAGCTGCGGCAACAGGGAGAGTTTTCATAGTATTGTTTGGTTATTTTTTTGGTTGATGGAATATAATAAAGTGAAAGCAGTAATTGGATATTTTATCTATGGCAGCTATTGGCAGGTTCTCACTGATTTATTCGGCTCTTCCAAAATCATTATTAATCCGTATAAAAAGCAGGCAGGATGAGTTGTTATTATGATATATAGAAAATTAGTGCCGGGAAGCCTGAAACAACGTCAAGAATTCCCCTCCTGTCTGCCCCTTTGGGTAGAGGGGTGTCACAATTTATCGGGACGGGGTGGGGTCTCAATCTGATAAATAATCCAAAATATCGCTTAAACCTGACCACACTACGTTTTGTTAATAACGAACTATATACTGCAATAAAAAGCAAAATATCACGCCAACCGGTGAGGATATGAATAAGTTGGAGACCACCGTCATGGTGGAATCCAACAGTAATTTATTAGAAATTAATTGCCTTGGATAACCGTTGATGTGTTACCATTTCCATTCTGTTTGATAGCAGCCGTATGGTCACTTCCTGTCTGGAAAATGAAACCTTGGTTCGTATTACCATCCTGCATAATATCAGCCGTATTGTTAATAGCTGTGGAACCGGACTCGTTGCCTTGCTCAATAAGGGCAATATTACCACCGCCGTTCTGTTCAATGTCAGCGGTATTGTCTTGGGCTAAAGCATTGTTGGCATTGGTCTGTGCAATCTCTGCACGGTTACCGTTGTCAATGTCTTGGATAATGGTGGCCGTGTTGTTAACAGCATTGGCTCCATCATCATCGCCCTGGTCAATTTCGGCTTCATTATTGTCGCCTTCCTGAATAATACCGGCCGTGTTGTAAAAGGCGGTACTGCCCTCCGTACCCTGATGAATATTTAAGACTAATGCTGGACGATATGGGCAGAATTGCCGGTGCCGTCCTGTTCAATACGCACCGAGTTATTTCCGGACTTGGTTTCAGTATCCTGCTCATCACAGGGATTAATGGATATGGAATTACCGGCCCCGGTTTGGGTAAGGTTTATATCATCAGGGGCGTTTTTTAGGCGTGCTGAAATGTGATTCCTCATACCGTTTTGATTGGTTGCCAGCCGGTTAAGGGTTTTTTGGGTATCCGGCAGCACCACCAGCAATTCGTTATCAGCTCCCTGCTGTAAGGCAGTAAGCTCCCTGGTAAATAGCAAATCGGATATGATATTCCACTTTTTGTCACTTGCATACAGCAGCGTATCGCTTCGGTGGCCGGCCTTTTTTACTAAAATGGTGTTGCCGCTTCCGGTTGAACGCAGACGGGCTTCATCACAATTATCAAATACTTTTGCCTTGTCTGTGCTCTCGCCGTTGGACTGATTTATGATTGCCTTATTGCCTTTGCCTTGCTGGCTAACGGATACTTTATTTTGAGCATAGCCCTGCATATTGCTAATCATAAAAAGAACGAAGGTTAATAAAAGAGTCTTCATATATGTAGGATTAAAATGATTATTCTATTTAAGGCGAATTCTGCTAAAGACACGCCCTTTGCAGATCTCCCGTTTTTTAGGAATCTCCATCATCAGCAAAGGTCCCGGAGACAACTACCGAGTCGGCCGAGAATTGCCGGATGAACTTGGTAAATTCGCCCACTTCCTGTTGGCCAATGCGCAGAGAATCGCCTTCAAATTCCTCGAAAAAAGTGGTCTGGGCGGTAAATATCTGGAAGTATACCTCAAAGTTCCGGGCATTGGTATTGGCGCTGTTATTGCTCACTACAAATTCTACCTCCACAAATGAACTGTCGTTGCGGCTGGTGTTAAAAAAGTTGGTAACGCTTGCTTCAATCACCTCGTTATTGGGGTCCTCGTCCTCGCTGGTCAGCAGAATTTGGGCGGATGCCGCCCGGTCTTCGTTAACCGCAACGCGCACGGTTCGGGTAGCAAAATTATCTTTTGTGGCCTGAACGGTGTAGTTACCCGTGGGAATGTCGGTGATGGTAAATTGCCCGTCGGCATCGGTGAGGATGGCATCGGTGCCGGGATTGGTAGTGATGCCGGCAAAAGCGATGCCGGCGCCGGTGACGCTGTTTTGTACCCGTCCCTCAATGCTGCCGGTAAATTCCGGCTCAACGGTTTGTTTGGAGCAGCCGAACCAAAGCAAGGGAATAAGTAAAAATAAAAGGGTAGCTGTTTGTTTCATGATATAAAGGTTTAATATTTTGGCATTTTATTAAGCGGTTAGACTGTTGTTTAAATCGGATAAGTTGTTTTATACAAGCATCCCTGTGAGAGTTTTTGGCAATACTCTATAAAAATTTATAAGAATCTACCCATCCTGTTGATACCCCCTTGGCATTTGGATAGGAATTAGTCATTTTTGTCCAAAGGCTGCATTTGCGTGATCGGCATCAATCCATTTATGTCCGAGCAACGGGTAATAAAGATCGTAGCTACCCCAAAAATCCCCCGGCATTATTTTAGTTATTCGTGATGATTATGGGCACTGTACCGCCGGTAGTTTCAATCTGCAGCGGAATACCGGAACCGGTTTGCGTAAGTTGCAACCCTTGGGCATCCTGCAAAATATCAAAATTCAGGCCATCGCCTTCCAGTTGTACCACGTTTTGCAGGTTACTGCCGATTTGATCTACATCCAGTATGTTAAAATCCCCCTCTAAATTCAGCACCGAAATCAAATCATTTCCATTCTGGTTAAGACTGGTTTCGTTGCCGTTGCCCAAAACATTAATGGCCCCGATATTTCCATTGCCGCTCTGTGTAAGCTGAGAAACGTTATTACTGCCCACCGTATTAATCCGGGCTACCTGGTTGGCATCTGCCGCCAGTTGCTGCAACCCCGAAATAAAGGAGTCGCTTAAAAATAAACCGATTTCTTCCTCTTCGTCGGTTATAAAAAGGCTGTTGTCAGACTCTTCGGTAACCTGGTTAACAACAACATTAGCATTGGCCTGCTGCGCCCATGCAACCGGCGCTGACAGTACAAATAATAGAATGAGTAAGATTAGTTTTTTCATGGTTGTGCCTCTATTGTTAAAATTAATATATAAAAAAAATTAAAAGAAAACACTCTGTTCAATATATCTTACAAGCTCTGATGGAGTCCACTTCCAAAGTGGCCTCCATCTGCGTTATTAGCGATCTGATCACTCGCAGTGATCGGATCGCTTTCCACTAAAAGTGGCCTCCATCTCAAACTTGCTAAGTTGGAGGCCACCGTACAGGTGGACTCCAACGGTTTATCGAAAAGAAAGCACCCGGCTCAGGGGATACTTTCAAAGAAATTATTAGTTGTTCTGCGTGATATGCGCGTCGTTATCCTGTCCATCCTGGTTAATGCTGGATGTGTCGTCATCACCATTCTGATCGATTAAAGCTACGTTGTCATCACCAAGCTGGAAGACAGTACCTAAGTTGTCATCGCCATCCTGCAATATCTCGGCCAGGTTGTCTTCGGCTGAACCGTTGCGGCCCTGGTCGATGCGGGCTTCGTTGTCGTCGCCATTTTGTTCGATAACAGCCGTATTGTCTTCGGCGGCTCCTCCTCCCAAAGTGCCCTGTTGAATTGTGGCGTCGTTGCCGTCCTGTTCAGTAGTGGCGGCGTTATCTTCGGCGGGCCCACCGCTTTCAGCACCCTGTAGGATGAGGGCATCGTTGCCGTTCCCGTCCTGGGTGATGTCAGCCGTATTATCCTCGGCGGTTCCTACAAAAGTGCCTTGGTTAATGCGGGCCTTGTTATCGTCTCCGTTCTGGCTAAGGGTGGCTGTATTGTCTTCAGCAACTGCGTCATTGTCACCCTGATCGATGTCGGCGTCGTTGCCGTCGCCGTCCTGGGTGATGTCGGCCGTGTTGTCTTCAGCACTGCTGTTAGCGTCATCGTCACCCTGATCGATGTCAGCGTCGTTGTCGTTGCCATCCTGGGTTATAGTAGCGGTGTTGTCTTCGGCGGTGCCGCCAAAGTTTCCTTGCTCAATATCAGCATCGTTGCCACCGCCGTCCTGGGTGATGTCGGCATCGTTGTCTTCAGCCGAACCGTTGCGGCCCTGATCAATGCGGGCTTCGTTGTCGTCGCCGTCTTGGGTGATGTCGGCGGTGTTGTCTTCAGAGCTTCCATTGTCGCCAAAGCCCTGGGCAATATTGGCTACGTTATCGTCGCCGTCTTGCTCAACGCTGGATTCATCATCGTCGGATTCCCCGCCGAAGGTCCCCTGACCGGTTGCGGCAAAGTTATCATCACCGTCCTGTTCAATGGTGGTCTCACTGTCATCGGAGTCTCCTCCTGAAGCACTTCCGCTACCGGTTTCGCCGGCACCCTGGGTGATGTACGCTACGTTATCGTCGCCGTCTTGTTCGATAGTGGCGTCGTTGTCTTCGGCATTTACCGAGCTGCCGCCAAGATCAATACCCTCGGTGTCGTTGTCGTGCAGGCCCTGGCCGATACTGGCTACGTTATCGTCGCCGGACTGGGTGATTTCAGCGGTATTATCTTGGTCCACCTGGTCGATGTGGGCGTCGTTGCTATTCTGACCGAAGGCGATGCCTGCAGTCAAGAAAAGTGCAAAAATTAAGGTCATTAACTTTTTCATAATGTACTCCTGTTTGGTTAGTCGTTATTGATTATTCGTTATTGGTATTGCTAAGGAGTATAAAGAGGCAGCCTCGCAGGGTCTCCAACCTTAGCTTGATTTTTCAACCAATGCTAAAATTCCTCGGCGTCACCGTTCTTTTTTTACTCCAACCCTCCCCGTCCCGATAAATCGGGACACCCCTCCCTAAATATTTAGGGAGGGGACGGGTCAAAAGAAATTATTAGTTGTTCTGCGTGATATGCGCATCGTTATCCTGTCCATCCTGGTTAATGCTGGCCGTGTCGTCATCGCCGTTCTGGTCGATCAGCGCAACATTGTCATCACCGCTCTGGAAGATTTCACCTAAGTTGTCGTCGCCGTCCTGGAAGATCTCGGCCAGGTTGTCGGCAGCGTCACCGCCCACGCCTTGTTCGATCAACGCTTTGTTATCATCGCCGGTTTGCTCAACAAGTGCAGTGTTGTCATCGGATAAGCCGCCGTTGCGGCCCTGCTCAATGCGGGCTTCGTTGTCGTCACCATCCTGGATGATGTCGGCCGTATTGTCCTCCGCAGTGCCGACAAAGCCTTGGTTTATGCCGGCGATGTTGTCGTCACCATCCTGTTCGATGTCAGCCTCATTGTCCTCGGCGGTGCCTTTAATGCTCTGGTTAATAAAGGCCTCGTTGTCATCGCCATCCTGACTGATGTCAGCCGTATTGTCTTCGGCGGTGCCGTTTCTAATGCCCTGGAAGATCTCGGCAAAGTTATCGTCACCCACCTGTTCAATGTCGGCTATATTGTCATCGGCGGTGCCAGGATCAAGAGGTGTGTCGCGCTCGTCTGCCGAGCCCTGGAAGATGCCAGCTTCGTTATCGTCGCCGATCTGTTCAATGTCGGCGCTGTTATCGCTGCCGCTCTGTTCAATCAAAGCGTCGTTATTATCCTGCCCGAAGGCGATGCCGGCGCTGAAGAACAGTGCGAATATTAAGATTACTAACTTTTTCATAAGGTACTTCTTGTTTGGTTATTAGTTATTCGTTATTAGTTGTTTTGCGTAATGGTGGCGTCGTTTTCCTGTCCATCCTGGTTGATAGTGGCGGTGTCGTCATCGCCGTTCTGGTCGATTAACGCTACGTTGTCATCGCCGAGCTGGAAGATTTCACCAAGGTTATCATCGCCGTCCTGGAAAATCTCGGCCAGGTTGTCAGCGGCTGAGGTATTGGCGTCGTTACCCTGTTCAATAAGAGCCTCGTTATCTTCACCGCTCTGCTCGATGATTGCGCGATTGTCGTTGGCGATACCGCCTAAAACGCCCTGGTCGATTTCTGCGAAGTTGTCATCACCGCTCTGGGTAACGCGGCCTACGTTGTCGGAGGCGTCGCCACCTTCGGTACCCTGGCTAATCATGGCCCAGTTATCCTCGCCGCTCTGTTCAACGGTGGCTCGATTGCCGTTGGCGGTGCCGTCAATATAGCCCTGGTTGATGTCCGCAGCGTTATCATCTCCACTCTGGTCAACCGCGGCCCGATTGTCATTAGCTTCGCTGCCGTCGTCCACGCCCTGTCTGACGATAGCGTCGTTGTTGCCGCCGCTTTGCTCTACGCGGGCGGTGTTATCATCCGCATCGCCATCGACACCCTGCAAAATGTCAGCTTCATTATCATCGCCGCTCTGCTCGACCATAGCCCGGTTGTCGGAGGCATCGCCACCGTCGGTACCCTGATTAATATTAGCCGAGTTGTCGTCGGCGGTCTGCTCAATGCGGGCTACGTTGTCGGAAGACTCGGATATGCCGCCGTCGCCCTGTCGGATAGCGGCCTCGTTATCGTCGCCTTCCTGATCGATGCGGGCTGTATTGCCGTCGGAGCTGCTGCCATTATCATCGCCCTGTTCGATGTCGGCGATGTTGTCATCACCGGTTTGATCGATGGTCGCGGTATTATCCTCAGCGCCCCCACTGTTTTCACCTTGTTCTATTTCGGCGAAGTTGTCGTCACCTTTCTGCGTAATACGGGCATTCGAGTTACCGGAGGCCGTACCTCCGTCATCAGCGCCCTGCTCGATGCGGGCGGCGTTGTCGTCACCTTCCTGCTCAATGCGGGCGCGGTTATCGTCGGCATCGCCACCGTCGAGGCCCTGCAATATCTCGGCTGTGTTATCATCGCCCACCTGCTCAATGGTGGCTTCGTTATCCTCGGAAGTGCCCACAGAAAGCGTGGGGCCACGTTCATCGGCCGAACCCTGGAAAATACCGGCGGTGTTGTCGTCACCCGTCTGGGTAATATTGGCCTGGAGGTCATCGCCGCTCTGCTCGATGACAGCATCGTTGCTATCCTGGCCGAAGGCAATCCCGGCGCTGAACACTATCGCAAAGAGTAAGGTTGTTAGCTTTTTCATAATGTACTCCGTTTTTGTTATTCGTTATTGGTTATTAGGTATTCGTTAGTGGTGTTGCTAAGGAGTACAAAGAGGCAGCGATGCAGGGTCTCCAACCCCGACTGCTGTCGGGGTTCCCCGGCGTTACCATTCTTTTTTACTCCAAATTCATTAAAAAAAAGAACACTCTGATGGAGTCTACTTCCAAAGTGGCCTCCATCTGTTTCTGTAAAAGTTGGAGGCCACCGCAAAGGTGGACCCAACAGTTTAATAGAAAAGAAAGCACCCCGCTCAGGGAATGCTCTCAAAGTGTAAATTATTAGTTCTGCATAAAAACGGCCTCGCTGCAATTGTCGGCCGGGAGTATTCCAGCGTTGTTGTCGGTTTGGGCGATGGAAGCTGCATAATCATTGACCACTTGGTCAATGCGGCATCATTATGATCCTGCCCCGGAGCAGTGCCTGCGCCCAAGAGGAAATCAACAATTACCATTATTAGCTTTTTCATACGGTACTCCCATCTTTATTGGTTGTGCTCACAAGTGAAGTGGTTGAAACACCTCACATTATGGGGCCTTGAAGCTTTTCTAAGACCGTTATAGGAGTATAAAGGAAGGCATGCAATCAGCTAATAAATTTCGTATATCAGCCGTCACAAGGGCAGCGTCGCAGGGTCTCCATCCCGACAGTAGTCGGGATTCCTCGGCGTTGCCTTTCCTTATTTACTCCAACCCTCCCCGTCCCGATAAATCGGGACACCCCTCCCTATAGGGAGGGGACGGGGGTGGGTCAAAAAGAAAGCACCCCAATCAAGGGATGCTTTCAAAAGTATTATTAGTTAATTCTGCTCGATTTCGGCGTAGTTGTTATGTCCGTTCTGGTTAATTGTGGCCGTATCGTTGTCGCCGTTCTGGTCGATCTCCGCTTCATGGCTGGTACCAAACTGGAAGATGGTACCGAGGTTATCGTCGCCATCCTGGAAAATTTCCGCCAGGTTGTCTTCGGCCGAACCGTTTCGGCCCTGGTTAATGCGGGCTTCGTTACGGTTGCCGGTCTGTTCAATGGTGGCTTCGTTGTTTTTGGATTGTCCGCTGTCGAAAATACCCTGGGCAATGCTGGCATCGTTACGGTTACCGTCCTGCTCAACAGTAGATTCGTCGTCATCGGACTCGCCTCCGAAGGTACCCTGGCCGGTATCAGCAAAGTTATCGTCGCCGTCCTGGTCGATAGAAGTCTCGCTGTCATCGGAGTCTCCACCCGAAGCGGATCCGCTCGTTTCACCGGCGCCCTGGGTGATGTAGGCTACGTTACGGTTGCCGTCCTGCTCAATTTCGGCTTCGTTATCCCGGGCAAATATCGGGGATCCGCCAAGATCAATCGATACCGCCGGGTTGGTAAAGTCGACATTGTTTACGCCCTGGCCAATGGTGGCATCGTTATTTGCGCCATCCTGGTCAATGTTGGCGGTATTGTCTGTATCCACCTGGTCGATATTGGCTTCGTTATTCTGACCAAAGGTCAAACCTGCAGTCAAGAAAAGTGCGAATACTAAGGTTACTAACTTTTTCATAATGTACTCCTGTGTTTTTATTTAATTGTTGATTATATGTGAGCGACATTTTGCCGGCTCACGAATGTTGCTATCCCTTGATGAGATAGCACAGGAGCAAGAAAGGTTTGCGAAAGGCGTAATTTTAGTATATTACCTTCACA
>Ga0136556_1001854_pt1 | contig 10158 bp, 12 predicted proteins | sample AntRauTorckE6831_FD_104780 | JGI IMG/M metagenome (GOLD analysis project Ga0136556, IMG submission 104780) | Saline lake microbial communities from Rauer Islands, Antarctica - Metagenome Torckler E6 #831 | ecosystem: Environmental > Aquatic > Non-marine Saline and Alkaline > Saline | place... | reverse complement strand
CAGAATTGAAGAGTCGTTTTCAGGGATTGTAATCCAGATAAATTGATAACCGCCCCAGTTGCTCTTTCTGATTGTAAGTTCAGGATTGGAAGGTGAGTAGGGCCACTGATGAAACTGAAGGACAGAAACCTGGTCACCTTCCGCTATCACAGCCTGTTCTTTCCAAAACACGGAAGGGTCTGCCAGTTCTTGATTCAAAATAGCTCGTTCGATTTTGAGCAAATCGTTGACATTGGAATACATTGATCCAGCTGCGAAATAGTTTTCGATGTGCTCATGATTGTGAGGCGTAGACCCAAGGCTGTCAGACTGATAGAAAGACTGAACCCAATTCTCGGGCTTTTTATTCCAGCTGAGAAATCCTGTGTTTTCAAGGGAAAGTTCATTAATCAATACTTCCTTCACCACATCTTCCCAGGATTGCGCCATTTGTTCTTCGATGATCAGGCCGAGTAGGAGGTAGTTGATGTTTGAAAACCGGTACACACCGGGGCGTTTTATTTTGGAATGATCTTCCAGAGTTCGCTCGATCACAATTCGTGGACTGTTCCGCTTTTCGTAGTGAATGTCGGACTCTTCAGGATACCCGCTAGTATGGGTCAGTAGGTCTCGTACTGTTATCCGTTTACTTCCTCGCAAGTCCAGGCGCGACAACAAATTACTGAGTGTATCTTGAAGAGAAAGTCGATCTTCTTCCACCAACTGAAGAGTAACCAGCGCGGTTATGTACTGGGTAGCTGTCCCTAATGGGAACCGAGAATCGGGTGTAATTTGCTGAGTTGAATCGGGGTGAACCGTGCCGTTGCTCCAGGAAATTAGTGGTTTGCCTCCGGTAGAAACCGTTACAAGTCCTTCAAATCCATTTTCTTGTTGATGAAACTGGAGGGTTTTCTCAAATTGACGAACCCAACTCTGGCTGTGCAACTGCCCGCTGGCAGTAAAAAAGAAAAAAAATATGATAATGTAATTTCTCATCGGCAGGCCGGATACAACAGTCAAATTTTAAGCGGTGAAGCTACTATATTTTTTATTTCCCTAAAATGAATTTCATTTTGGTTCTTAACGGGTTACTCACAACGTTTGATTGATCAATAACGGGGATTTGTCGTGATGAGTTTTGTAAATTAGCCATTGCCGTAAATAATGATTTTCGCAAAATTGCGGCTTCTTGTAAACATTTGTGCCAGCATGTTTGTCTGCATTGATTACGAGAACAAAATTGAAAAAGATTATGAGCAGAGCATTTGTTAAAGAAGACGACAGTGGCGAACCGCCAATTATCCCCAAGCGTGCAGCACTTCCTCCTGGGGTGAATAATTACGTTACTCCAAATGGTCTGAATCAGCTGAAAAGCGAACGCGAAGAGATGGAGAAGGAGCGTGGCCAGTTATCTGGTAAAGATGATGGTGAGAGCAGAAGAGAACTGCAGATCATCAATGGCAAGCTCGAACAGTTGAATGCCCGTATCGCCAGCGCCCGTGTGATTCAACCAGAAGAGCAGACAGAAGGAGAAGTAAGGTTTGGAGCTACCGTAAAATTGGCGAATACCGAAAGCGACAAAATTGGCGAAGAGCGGATTTTTAAAATTGTAGGTGTAGATGAAGCCAACGTGAAAGAGGGTAAAATTGCATTTGTCGCTCCTATAGCTAAAGTACTAAATGGCAAAGAGGTTGGTGATATCGTGACTTTTAGGTTTGGTGGTGAAGAAGAAAAACTGAAAATTGCCGAGATAAATTACAAGTAGCACTCTGCAAAGAATGTCAATCCTTGAGCTCAGTAATAATGAGTTCATTCCCATAAAGATCGTGACAGTGGAAATACTTAAACTGAGCTTGCTCTTCAGGCTCTTTCACAATTTTCAAATCGTTGGCCTTCAACTTGTCGTATTGGCCTTCAAGGCTGGTCGTATAGATCACTAGTAGTGGCAAGCCACCTGTTTGCTTACCTACATGAGATTTCTGCTCATCGGTTTTGGCTTCCAAAAACCAAATTCCACAAGAGTTTTGCGGGTCGGTGCCGATATGCAAATAGCGCTCACCGTCTGAAGTGGTGTAGTCGAAGATTGCACTGAAGCCGAAATTTTTGCGATAAAAGTTGAATGCTTTCTTGTAGTCACTGACCAGGATGATGGTCCTTCCGAGATAACTTTTCATTTGTTGAATGGTTGACGGTGTTTGTTTGCGTTCCAAATTTAGTTACCAGTCCAATTCTACATTCATATTCTCCGAGAGATTTGCTATAAAATTACCAACGGAAGAAATCACTGCTGAGTGGAAGCGTTCTCCTTCAACCAGAGCTCTAATCCTCAGGAGTCATAAATACGAATAGTGAGAGGAAATTTCACTTTGCGAGTATTTACTTTTCATGAATTGTCTGGCTTATTTGTATTGACAAGTAAAAGAAAGTACAGGAAAAAAAGACTGCCTGAATTCTAAGGTTTTTTGAGAATAACTGATTCATAGTATATTGTTTCCGCTCTAAAAAAGCGTCAGAACTTTATTCTGAAAATCCCGTTAAATCGAGCTGAAAACTATTTCTAATTTTTATGATCACCGATTTCAAAGATCAGTCTGAGATGGAACAACGCGTTGCCTCCCTTGAGCAGATGCTGGAGATGACTACTTCCTACATGTCTGAGATTGAACACGATTTGAATACTAAAAAACAGAAGCTGGAAGACTATAACCGGCAGTTCAATCAGAGTCTTGACTTTGCTTCGATTATTCAGAACTCTATTCAGCCAGATGAACAGCTTCTCTCTAGCGCTTTTAAGAATGGTTTTCTTATCAATAAGCCGAGGGATGTAATTGGTGGAGATTTGGTTTGGCTGCGCAAAACAGAGCGATTTAGTTACCTGGCTTGTATGGACTGCACTGGACATGGAGTTCCTGGCGCATTGCTCTCAATGGTGGCTAGCTTTAGTATGAATTCAGTTGTGGCTCAAGCCGATTATAAAGACCCAAAAGAACTTATCATTGATTTTAACGATCAGTTTTGCACCTATTTCCAGCATCACGAAAACGAAAATAAAGACCTTGATCACGGCCTGGATATCGGAATGGTAATTTTAGACAGGGAAGAGAATACACTCAGGTTTAACGGAACACGTCAATCACTGATTTACACAAACCGAAACAGCATCGATAACATTCGTGGCGACTCGGCTTACATAGGAAACAGTAGCCTTACACTAGGAGAATCAACCAATCTTCCTGTGAGTTCTGGGGGTCGGTATTTCTTGTTTTCCGATGGTATCGTGGATCAGTTTGGAGGCCCAAAAAACAAAAAGTTCCTGGCCCGAAGACTGAGGCAATTGTTGTTTGACACTCGAAATTTAGATATGAAAAGTCAAAAAGATAAAGTGGAAAATGAATTCGACTTGTGGAAAGGAGAAGAAGAACAGACAGATGACATCCTTTTGATTGGTTTTGAAATAGAGTAGAAGTAATGGAAACGAAAGAAAATACATCAACTTTAAAAATGCATCTTGAAATGCAAAGTGAATATTTTAAGTGTTTTCGCGATGAGGAAAACAGTTTTATCATTTGCGAGTCCCTGACGTCTTATCTCCCAGTTGAGGAGTTCAAAGAGTTTTTTGAGCAAATGACTCCTATAATTAAGGAGCACCAGATAAGCAAGTTCATCTTTGATAAGCGCTCTTTACGCGCTTTTCACCAGCCTACCATGGAATGGTACTTTGTGGAATGGAAGCAAAAACTCATGGATTCTGGTCTTACCGTTCACCGGAAGATTTTACCTGATGAAGGTTGGTTCAAAAAAGCAGTACAAGCCGGAAGAGCCTCTATCGAGAAATCACACCCAGATTTCCCTTTTGACAAGCTGGACATTCAATACTTCAACTCGATAGATGATTGTATTCGGTATTAACTCACTTCACCTCAAGTGAGAGTTCTGAAAGCGCAATTGGAAACCTGTCGTAACCAAAAAATTCCCCTTCATCTCCCGGGTAAAGAATGAGTGAGTCCTTTGTCACAGCAAAGGAAATGAGATAGCTGGCTCCATCTTCGTAGGCATTCATGTTCGGCTTACTCTGGAAGCTTTCCATCGACTTTTCAATGTGTGGAGCAAGGTCAGATCGTTTCAAACCGGGCAAAAGCGATTCGGGTGTGATGTAGCCACTTCCATTTTGGTGATTAAAAACAATCGGACGATAAACAATAGCCGAGCTCTTACCTGAACTTCCCTTGTAAACCTTTTTGTTTTCGATGCTTAGGATGGAATCGTTCAAGAGCAAAACGGAAAAGTTGTAAGAGATATCGGCTTCTTCGATGGAGAAATCGGCATCGGCTACTTTCTTTTCTCGCAGCTCTGACATGTTCTTCATCCAGGTATTCAACTTTGTTTTGATGCTATCGTCAACGCCTGAAGCAATTTGAGGGTAGGAGAAGTAAACCTTAGCACCTTCCCGACTAACAAACTTTGCTTCTACTTTATTGATTCTTGGCTTTCCATCGTGGGCACAGGCAGCCAGGACCAGAGTGAGTATAGTTATTAAAATCAGGTCAAAACGGAGTTTCATCGACAAAGGAATTATTCAGTTTTTATATGTGCTCAACTAGCTCTTCGGGCGAATATAAATTTCAGAAGCACATCGATCAAAAAGTGAATGGGTGAAGATTATGATGTGACCTTTTCAAAATCACTTTTGCGAAGAATGGCTCCAAACACAAGTCCGAGTTGTTCCTTTATCTTCACGTTGCTTACGATTTTGTATGATCCTTTTTCTTCGTCTTCGAACGTTGGAGATTCCAGGTTTAGCTTTTCAGCCACAGCCGTGTAGAACTCTTTTCTGGTGGGATGCATGTCAGCACAGACATTGTAAACATCGCCAAAGTCGTCCTGGCTGATTACTTGCGCAATGGCATTGACTACGTCTTCCCTGTGAACCAGGTTCATAGGAGCTCCACCGTTGCTCAACTTCTTTCCGGCACTTCGTCTGCCAGGCATTCGGCTACCGCCAACCAATCCGGCTAGGCGTAGAACAGTAGTGTCAAACCCATCGCTATCGGTAAAGACATCTTCTAGAGAAAGCATCTCAACTCCCGAGTGCGGACTCTCGATGTACTTAGCATCTTTCTCTGTGACCTTTCCATTTACTGAAGGGTACACTGAAGTCGCACTGGTGTAGATCAATCGCTGGCATTTTGAATGGCTGATTGCTTCTCGGATCTGTCGCAAAGGCATCTCAGGATCTTGAGGAGCAACACTTGGTGGAAGGGTAACGACCACCACATCAGCATCTAGCAAATCGCCCCAGTTTTCATCAAAGTTGTGACCGAGACTCAGCACGGTGCCGTTGATTCCTGCTTTGTCCAACTCCTGCAATTTTTCCTTGCTGGTAGTGGTGCCTCGCACCGACAATCCTTTTTCGACTAAGTGAATACCAAGAGGCAGGCCAAGCCAGCCACATCCGATAATGGTTATTTTTTTATTCATTTTTGAGCTTTTTGAAATACGAACGATACTTAGGTTTTCGCGGTGCAAACCCCGAATATAAACCAATGTAAACAGGAATTCTCAAAAGTGGATTCTTCACCGAAAAAATCATTTCATCAATTATCTTGGTTTTGCTTTCGTCAACCTTTTCGATGATGTGTTTGTGATGCCAGGAAGATAATCCCAACGGAAGTTCAACACCTTTATCTTCAAATTGGTAGTGGTTGGATGACTCTTCACGGGAAGTTATTTCGGACACCCATTTGCCGGGAAAAGGAAAGTGAAACTTCATGATAATCTGATCGCCAATTTCATCTCCCTGGTAGTCTTCGCTGGAAGCTATGAATGAAGGGGGGGCGAGGTAATTAAAGAGGTCTTCTCCGAAATTGCTCTTCACAACATCGAATGGACAGTCTACTTCTGTTTCTAATCTAATCTTCATGACCTTCAATCCACCCTCCGATGTGGACACCGCAATAATCTGGATCGTCAAAGTATTTTTTCAATGCATAAGCAGTCGAGCTGAAGGCGATTTGATCCCAGGGAATTTCTTCGCGGGTCATCAACTGCACCTCTTCACTCTCTGGGCCGCAACCAAATTTGCCGTCTTTCACTTCTGCTAAAAAGTGCATGTAGACCTGACTCACGTGAACCAGGTTGTAGATCGTGTGTAGCTGTTTGATTTTAACTTCCGCTTCGGTCTCTTCCAGCACTTCGCGTGCTGCACCTTCCTCCACTGATTCACCGAGTTCAAGAAAGCCGGCAGGAAGATTCCACAGTCCTTTTCGCGGTTCGATAGATCGCTTAGCCATCAGCACTTTGTTTTTCCAGGTAGCCAGACAGCCGACAACAACTTTCGGGTTTTGGTAATGAATGGTTGAGCAGTTGCGACAAACAGGTCTCTCTCGATTGTCGTCTTCGGGAACGATCATTTCGATTTGATCGCTTCCGCAAACGGAGCAGTATTTTGGTAAAGATGCTTTCATAATTATCGAAATGTACAACACGCATATTTACTCGCATGTTTTCAAATAAAAAATGAACAGAACAATGGCCGAAAACAGGGCTTAAATATTTGTTAATTTTAAATTCGCAGTACAACTTATGCTTTAATTTCACGGTCAATTGGCAGGCTATTTGGCCCTGCGAGTTGTACTATAAAAGTGAATGAACAAAATAAATGACATTATGAATAGATTGAATGCGTTGATCCTTAGTTTATTGATGATGAGTGTGGCAATTTCTGCTATCGCCCAGGAAAGTGACAATGCGTTGAAGTTTAAGGTAGAAGGCGTTTCGAGCGACACGATCTATCTTGCAAATTACCTCGGGAATAAACTCTATTATAACGACACGACCTACGCAGATGCAGCTGGTAACTTTTCTTTTGAAGGCAAGAGTTATGAAGATGGAGGAAAGTACGCTGTTGTGTTGCCGGGGCCAAAGTATTTCGACATTCTGGTAACTGGCGAACCTCTCGAAATGCACACCACTACCCGCGACATGATCGGTGACATGGAAGTAGTTCAATCTGAAGATAACCGCATATTCTTCGAGTACATCAATTTTATCAGAGAGAAACAACAGGAGCGAGGCCCACTGGAAGAAGTGCTGAACGATTCTACGCTCACGAGAACGCAGAAACGCAAAGCTGAAAAAGCATTTTCAGAGCTCAACAACGAGGTCATCAACTACCAAAAAGAACTCATTGAAAACCACGGTGACAAGCTCGTTGGGAAAATGTTGAAGATGACTCAGGATGTTCGTATTCCTGAAGAGGTGCCAGAAGGAATTGAGGACACAAAGCAATGGCAATACAATTACTACAAAAACCACTACTGGGACAACACAGACCTGAATGATCCCCGCCTGGTTCGTGACCAGCAATTTCACACACTTTTGGATAAGTACTTTAATAAGGTGCTTCCGCAAACCCCAGACACCATTTGTCAGCGCGGACCAGAATTGGCAGAGACAGTGCGAGGAAATGAAGAAATGTTCAAATACGTGGTTCACTTCATCACCTTCAATGCAGGTGCATCAAAAATAATGTGCATGGACAAAGCCTTTGTGTGCATGGTGAATAAATACTACAAAACCGGTGAGGCTACCTGGATGAAGGAAGACAAACTTGCCGAACTCATCGAATCGGCAGAGAGCAAGGAGAACACGCTTTGCGGAGAAGTTGTGCCTGACATCACATTGCCCGACACAACTGGCCAGAACTGGGTTTCGCTTTACGACCTGAATGCTGAATACACTGCCATCGTGATTTGGGAATCGAGCTGTGGACACTGTAAAAAGGAAATGCCCAAGCTGGCTGAATTCTACGAAAAGTGGAAAGACAAAGGAGTAGAGGTATATGCCATCGGTAACGAATTTGAGAACGAAGACTGGATGAAGTTCATTCGCAAAAAAGGACTAACCGAATGGATCAATGTAAGCGATAACCCGGAGATCAATGAGCGCGACAGTGCAATGGTATTAATCCAAATGGGAATCACGAATATTAAAAGCCTCAACTTCCGATCGACATTTGATGTGCAGAGCACACCGAAGATCTATCTGATCGACAAAGACAAAAAGATTGTAGCCAAGCAATTGAGTACTGAGCAACTTGATGAGATGATGACCAACTTGATAGGAGACGGACAGGCAAGGAAAGAAGAGGAGTAGTCAAAAAAATTAGATCATAAAAAATGCCGGATCCTGAATGGATCCGGCATTTTTCTTTTTTTGAATGTGTTGTTCTTTTAATCTTCCAGCTTTTCAAGCTCCTGATCAATAATTTCTTCGATTGTCTCACGCTCAGCATCGCTGATTCGCTTATCTGTGCGAGCTTGCTTTTTCAAAAATCGGAACATCGCATTTTTCTTGATTTCATAAGCGATGTAAACCGTGTACTTATCCTTTTCAGCATCGTAGTATTTTTCTTCGCCTATTTTTCTAAGGTCCGATATCGAAGTGTTGGTCACCTCTCGAGTGAGACTTTGAAACTTGTCGTTAATCTCTGAGGCGTTGTTTACTTCAGTTTCCATCAGGTATTGATCAGCTACGGCTTTCACATTGGTGTTCACTTGCTTTGCCAATTCTGCTTTTGCCTGAAGGTCGGCTTTACTTTTGGCCACGTTTTCATCGCGGCTATCACCTTTGCCAACGGATCTGAAGAAACGATTGCTCGATTCGTATTTGTTTCCGGAAAAGGGTTCATTCACCTTTTGTCCGAATTGATTGCTGTTAGAGCAAGCTGCGAAAATCACTATGGTGAGTAGGAATAGGAGAGGGCTTATTGAAGTTCTATTTTTCATAAGTCTTTGATTTTTGATGGAAGATGCATTAAAAGTTGTGCCAAATGTAAGTGAGTCGATTCAATCCCTTTCCAAAAAGCACAGTAACCTTATTCTCACTTTTCTGTTTGAAACTTTTCTATAAACTCAAAATTTTCGGGTATTCGTTTCAGACATTTGCACAATCGTTTATAAACTGTTTTGAATATGCGAAAATTTTTGTTGTCTGCTCGTCAATTTTCACTCGATGTTCCTTTGCTCCTCATGAGAATAGCCATAGGAGCGATGATGGCTTTTGGCCACGGCCTTCCCAAGATGGAAGGGTTTGCTCAGAGAAAGGATTCTTTTCCCGAGTTTTTTGGACTTGACAGTTCGGTAACATTGTCTCTCGCAATTTTTGCAGAGGTTTTTTGCTCTTTCCTTTTAGCGGTAGGACTTCTCACCCGGGCAGCTTTGATTTTATTGATAGTCACAATGTTAGTTGCGGTTTTGGTCGTTCATGGTGACGATCCATTTTCGAAACAAGAGGTAGGACTACTTTATTTGATTCCGTACGTTGTGATTTACCTTACAGGTCCGGGGAAATATTCATTGGATAAAGCACTGTTGAAGAAATAGTTGGAGGCCAAAAGATGTTGATTTCCAGAGGTTCAAAGTTTTATAAACCCCTGAAAATGTAGTCGGACACAAGCAGTATGAACGGCTCACAAGCAATTTTGGTATGAACCATTTCGTTTAAATAACAGTTTAATTAATATATTTACTTCATTAATTTTTGACGAAAGAATTTGATATGCTCAAGGAAACCAGGACAGATGAGAAGTATGATGAAGCGCTCACAAAAGCGCTCGACATCGTGAAGGCAAAGGGATTTGATGATATTAAGTGCGATTGTGACGGCTACGATACTCCTGCTGCTTTCCAGCAACAAGAGTCCGAGACAACGTACATCCCAGACATTACGGCTACTAAAAATGACCGAAAGTTCTATTTTGAAATTGCCAAGAAGACAGATGACGAAGACAAATTGATCAGCAAGTGGAAGCTTCTGAGCATGATGAGTAAAATTAAAAATGGATCATTTCACATCCTAGTGCCTTACGGCCAAATGAAATTTACTCGCGAGTTGGTTACAGCTCACAACATCGAAGCGAACTTGATAAAAATGAGTTAACTCGTTTTTTAACGATAAAATTAAAAGGGCTTTTTATGAAGCCCTTTTTTTATTCTATGTCGCACCAGTTTAATTATACAGAACATCCACCTAAAGATAAGCCCATCATGATTTGGGATGGGCAGTGTGGCTTTTGTGCGTATTGGATTTCGAATTGGAAAAAGCATATCGGCTCAAGAGCTCGATTTGAGACTTTTCAAAATTCGGCAGAGGATTTCCCAGACATTCCCAAACGAGCAT
>Ga0136556_1001849_pt1 | contig 10176 bp, 9 predicted proteins | sample AntRauTorckE6831_FD_104780 | JGI IMG/M metagenome (GOLD analysis project Ga0136556, IMG submission 104780) | Saline lake microbial communities from Rauer Islands, Antarctica - Metagenome Torckler E6 #831 | ecosystem: Environmental > Aquatic > Non-marine Saline and Alkaline > Saline | place... | reverse complement strand
CGGGTCGAGGTTCTCCATGTTGCAGATGATGATGCAGGAGTCGCCGGCGTCGCGCATCACCTCGTACTCCAGTTCGACCCACCCGGAGATGGACTCGGTGATGAGCACCTCCGAGTTGCGCGAGAGGCGCAGGCCCTTGCGAACACGGGTGATGAGCTTCTCCATGTCGTCGACGACGCCGGACCCACTCCCGCCGAGGGTGTAGGTCGTGCGGGCGATGACCGGGAGGCCGCCCACCTCGTCGACGGCGTTCTCGACGCGCTCGCGGATGGCTTCCTCACTCATCTCCGTCGCGCTCTCGTCGTCGTCCAGCGTGATCGTCGTCGAACTCGGCATCGGCTGACCCAGGCCCTCCATACGCTGGCGGAACAGGTCGCGGTCCTCGGTCGCGTAGATGGTGGAAAGCGGCGTGCCCATGATCTCAACGTCGTGTTCCTCGAGCACGCCCTGCTCGGCGAGTTCGGCGGTGACGTTCAGCCCGGTCTGGCCGCCGAGGCCGGCGATGACGCCGTCCGGCTGTTCCTTCCGGATGACCTCCGCGATGGCCTCGGGCGTGATGGGTTCGACGTACACGCGGTCGGCCGTCTCGGGGTCGGTCATGATCGTCGCGGGGTTGGAGTTGACGAGCACCACTTCGGCGCCCTCCTCCTGTAGCGCCCGGCAGGCCTGTGCGCCCGAGTAGTCGAACTCGGCTGCCTGGCCGATCTGGATGGGACCGCTCCCGATCAGCAGGATGGTCCGGCCTTCGCCGGCGCCCGTCGCGTCGTTGCCGCTCGGTGCCGCCGGAGTGCCGCCGTCGCTGCCGGTCTCCGTCATTACTCACTCCGAATACGTGAATCGTAATAAGCTCGGCGAATAGCTACGAGGTCCGAAGTAACGTTACGAATTTCGTAACCAGGGCGCCGCGGCGTCGTCACTCGTGTGTGAAGCGTCCGAAAAACGAGGGCGCTCAGACGTACGGCTCGGGGTCGAGGTCGCGCTGATCTCGGTACTGGTCGACGAACTCCGTCACGTCGAACTCCAGCATCTTCTCCTCGAACTCGGTCATCGCGCGCTCGCTCTCGGCGTGGGAGACGGCGTGCTCCATCAGTTCGACCACCAACTCGACGATCACTTCGTGGAGGCGTCGGGCGTCGAAGCCGGAGATCCACACCATCGCGAACCCGACGTCCCCCTCGTCGCTGGCGTCGGCGACCGCGACCTGCTCGGGGAACTCCTCCATCACCATCCCCATCAGGTGCGGGGTCCCGAAGTCCGGCATCTCCTCGCTGGTCGTCTCGACGGCCTCCTCGAGCGTGTCGACGAGGAACTCCGGGAAGAAGCGCGTCGGCGGGTGCATGTCCATGACCACCGCGTGGGTCTCGCCGCAGTCACAGTCGAGTTCGCGCATCCCGAGGTCGAGCGACGTGAGTGGAACCGTCTCGCCACAGGGGAGCTCCAGCCGCTCGCCGCCTGCCTTGGACATGCTCGAGAGAGGGGGCTGGCGGGCAAAAAGGCCGCCGCTCCCGTCCGACAAACAGGCGCCTCTCTCGTCCCGAGCAGCGATCCGGCGATCGCTGCCGGTTGCGAGCCGTACTGGGTTACACACGACCACGGCAACACGCGCCGAGCAGCGATCCGACGATCGCTGCCGCTTACGAGCCGTGGTCGGTTACTCCTCTTCGTCGGCGGGAGAACCGACTTCGAACGGTTCGCCATCTGTTTTCTCGTCGTCCGTACCCTCGTCGTCCGGGGTCGTAGCGTGGACTTCGGTGCCGTCCTCGGCGTCGTCGACGCCCTCGATCTCGAGTTCGACTTCGACTTCGATCCCGTCAGTCTCCAACTCGGCCTCGATCTCGCGCTCGTCGCCCGCCTCGATCTCCAGGTCCTCGCCGTCGACTTCGACCTCTACCTCGACGTCGATGGATACGTTCGTCTCGTCGGACATGCGTAGTGGTAGGACCGGGAGCGTCATAGTTCGCTCGGCCGGGTGGGCGTGGACCCGGAGGAGGGAGGTCGTTTACCGCTCAGTCGCTTCGCTCCAAGTGTCCTCAGTACCGCATCCGCCGCTCGCGGGTCACTTCGTTCCCCGCTCGCGTAACGAGGCTGTTTACCGCCTCCTTTCAGTCGGCGTTTACCAGCCTCGCCTCCGACACGCTTTACCCCCAAACACCCCCACCGAAACCCATGCAAGAAGAGACCCGCGTCGAGTGGCGCCCGTGGGGCCAGGACGCCTTCGACGAGGCCCGCGAGCGATCCGTTCCCGTGCTGCTCTCGCTCTCGACGACGTGGTGTGTCGACTGCCACGAGATGGACGCGACCACCTACGCCGACCCGAACATCGCCGCCAACATCAACGACCGCTACGTCCCGGTTCGCGTCGACGCCGACCGCGAGCCACGTATCCGCGAGCGCTACGCCGCTGGCGGGTTACCCTCCACGGTCTTTCTCACCCCCGACGGCGAGCTCATCTCCACCGCGACCGCGCTCGCGCCCGACGGGATGCGGCAGGTGCTGGACCGCGTGGGCGAGACCTACGCCGAGAAGGGCGACGACGCCGGGCGCGTCCCGCGCGCGCTCGCCGGCGATCTCCCACCCGCGGGCGAGGTCGGGTCCGCAATCGAGGAGCAGATCGCCGGCCAACTCGGCGAGAAGTTCGACGAGCGCTTCGCCGGGTGGGGCCAGAGCGCGAAGTTCCCGCTGGCCCGTACGGTCGAGTTCGCGCTCAAACGCGAGCGCGATCAAGCCCTCCGAACGCTCGACGCCGTCCGGGACCACCTCCACGACGACGTCGCCGGCGGCTTCTTCCGCTACGCCGGCCGGCAGGACTGGGGCGACGTCCACCACGCGAAACTACTGGACACCAACGCGACGCTGCTGCGCGCGTTCGCCCACGCTTACGTCTACACGGGCGATGAGGCCTACCGCGAACCAGCCGACTCGACCATCGACTTCCTCACCGAGGATCTCTGGTCCGGCGTCGCCGTCGGCGGCAGCGTCGGCCCCGGCGAGGGCGCCGACTACTGGCGGAAGAACGCCGAGGACCGCGCGAACGCCCGCCAGCCCAGAACGGATCTCACGGCCTACGCCGGCGGCAACGCGCTCGCGGCCGACGCGCTCCTGACGTACTACGGCTACACCGACGACGAGCGCGCTCGCGAGTACGCCGACAGAATCCTCGACTACCTCGAACGCGACCTGCTCGAACACGGATCGGTCGTTCACTTCCGCGAGCGCGGCCAGACCGGGCCGCAAGACACGCTCTCGGATCTCGCCGCGGTCGTCGGCGCGTTCACCCGCGCGGAACAGACCATCGGCCACGGCGCCGAGGTTGCCGCGACGGCCGCCGACCACGCGATCGAGACGCTCCACGAGGACGGGTCCTTCTGCGACGGACCCGCGGAGGGTGTCGGCCTGCTTGATCGTCCACTGCGACCACTCGACGGCAACGCCGCGATGGCGAACGCACTCGTCGACCTCGCTGCGCTGACCGGCGAGGAGGCGTACCGCGAGATCGCCCACGAGACCGTCGGCGCCTTCGCCGGCGCCTCCCACCGCATCGGCGTGCAGGTCGCGGAGTACGGCACGGCTGCCAGCCGACTCGTCCACGATCCACTCACGGTCGCCGTCGCCGACGATCCGGGGAGTGACCTCCACCGCGCCGCGCTCCGGATCGCCGACCACGAGAAAGTAATCGTGCCGAACGCCGACGAGTCGGTCGCGCCGGACCTCGAACCCGGCACCGCACGCGTTGTCGGCGTCGACGCCCCCGCCTCGGACCCCGAGGCGCTGATGCAGCGAGTTGCCGACCACAGCGAGTAGGTGAACCACCGGCGACAACGGAAGGCACGGGTAAACCTCCGGTGAGTTTTTCACGGCCGGGGAAGAGACGGCTACGCATGGCGAACCTACGCGATCTGGGGCTCTCGGAGTACGAGGCCCGAGCCTATCGGGCGCTGCTCGACGACTCACCGAGTACGGCGAAGGAGCTCTCGCGGTCGAGCGACGTGCCGATGGGTCGGGTGTACGACGTGCTGAAGGATCTGGAGCGCCGGGGCTTAGCCCGGAGTCAGGCGGCCAGCCGTCCCAAGAAGTACGTCGCTGTCGAACCCGAGGCGGCGCTGGACCGCCTCCTCGACGCCAAACGCGAGGAGTTGGAGGAGCAGGAGGCTCAGTACGAGTCGGCCGTCGACCAACTTGAGGACGACCTCGAGGCGGGCGTCCCCGCGGAGGAGGGGTTCTGGACCGCCGTGGTCGGGCCGGAGGAGAGCGCGAACCTGCTGATCGAACGGCTAGACACCGCCGACGACCGCGTCATCGTCGTCGCTGGCGGGCCGACGCCGCAGTTCGACGTGGGACAGTACGGCGACGAGGTGACCGCCGCGCTCCAGCGAGCGCTCGAACGCGGTGCCGAGGTGTCGGTGCTGCTCGGCCCGGATCTGATCCGGACACTCCCGGAGACGGTTCTGGAACGCTACGAGTCGGTGTTGGCCGACCACCCCGCGTTCGAGGTTCGGACCACCGACCGCGTGAGTGGGTCGTTCCACCTCATCGACAACGTCGAAGCCTGTATCGAGGTACCGAACCCGCTCACCCCCCGGGAGCCGTTCGCGATGCTCGACCTGAAGGATCGGGAGTTCACCGCCGACGTGCGAGAAACGTTCGACCCCCGGTGGGAGGAGGCCGAACCGCTCACCGTAGCACAGTAGCTACTCGGAGATCTCCTTTCGAAGCCGGGCCATCGTCACTTCTCGCTCGGCGACCGCGTCGTGCTGGTGGATCGACTCGTCGTTCTCCTGTTTCACGTACACCGTCGCCTCGTCGTCGAGATCGGGGTAGGCCTCGACGACACCGCTGGCAAGCGAGCGCACGCAGTCCTCGACGAACTTCGCGTTTGCGTGGGCCGCGTAGGTCATGTGGTCCTCGTCGGGGCGCTTGGCCAGGTTGTAGATGCGCGCGCTCATCGAGTCCCGCGCGATATCGATGAGGTCCATCAGGTCCACGTCCGGTTCCGTGTCCTGCGTGATCGTCAGCGTGGCGTGCCCGCGCTGGGAGTGACCCGGCTGGGGCACCTCGTCGAGGAACGCCTCGGCGGTCTCCTCGTCGACGCCGAGGTCGTCGAGGGTCTCGCGAGCGCGGGACTCGGACATCCCCTGCGAGCAGGGACAGACCGTCATCCCGGTGACCCGGCAGCCGATCTCCTCTTTGGTCTCCTCCTCGGTGGCGACGGCGGAGGCGATGATGTCGACGGTGCTCTGGGTCGGCCGGCCGCTGGCAGGCGTCTCCTCTTTGAGCATCCACTCGGCCTCCATGTTTACCTCGGCAGTAGTGGTGTACTCGTGTTTGGCCAGCAGTCGCTCGGCAGCGTCGCCACAGAGCGTCTCGACGCGATCGGTTTCGCCGGCGACCGCCTCCTCCAGGATCTCGTCGATGACCTCCATGTTCCGGCTCATGTCGATCCCCTTCCGGCCGCTGGGGAGGTCGACGAACACGGAGAACTCCGCGGTCAGCACGTACGGTCGGTCCTCGCCCTCGAGTTCGACGAGCTTCTCGACGTCCGTGACGCCGACCTGACTGAGTCCGACAGTCACGTCGGGCTCGTCGGCCTGAACATCCGGAAGCTGGTGACTCATTACCGAAATCTCTGGTCCCCGGGGGGATTACTGTGTTGGAAGCGGAGCGCGCGCTGGCGCACGCGCGGGCGTGGAACAGTTGTTCATGTGTGAGTAGTAGTCGATCGTTAGGCACGCCGCGGCGTCAAGTCCTGTGGCTGCGAGACGGAGCTCGCAGCGGTTCACTCGCCGCCCGCTGACTACGCACAGCGACGGCAGGGTCTCCGTCGCCGCGACACGGAGGTCGCGGCAGGTCGCGAGCCGCCGCTGACTACGGCCAGTCGTCGCGCTGCTCCCCATCCTCGAAGTGGTCGGTGTCGTCGCCACCCTCGTCGAGTTCCCAGTCCGCGGCCTCGGCGGCGTTTTCGAGCGGGAGATACTCCCAGCCGACCGCCTCTGCTTGCTCGCGGTGGGCCTCCGAGACGCCGATGAACACGTGGCGTTCGGTGTCGAACTGCTTTTTCACGTTCTCGAGGCTCTCCTCGACGCCGCGCGGGCCCGAGAAGAAGTCCTGTCGGATGCGCTCCTTGCGCGTGAAGTTGGTGACGACGTAGGTCGGTTCGTCGCTGACCACGCCGACGTAGCTCGTCCACCCGCGGGCGTCGCTAAACACCGCGTTGGGGTCGGCGAGCGACTTCAGCGCGTCCAGTTCGAACGCGAGCGTCATGTCCGAGGAGCCGCCGGAGTCCATACGCTCACTGGGAACGGTCTCCGCAAAACCACTTCGGTGTTGATAGCGCGTGAACGATCGTCAGCCGTGGGTAGCATCGCACAGTCACGGCAACACGCCCCAAGGCTGCGCGACGGAGCGCGCAGCAGGTCACGAGCCGTCACCAGAAATCGGAGATTTCTGGTTGTCACCGGAAGCCATCGGCTTCCGGTTGCTCGAGGGACGTAGTCCCTCGCTGGCAGACGAGAGTCGGCGACTCTCGTCGACGTGACTGGCTCAGTCGTCTGCGACGGGCGCTTCCAGGTCGTCGACGCTGAAGGATTTCTGCATCAGCGTCTCCTTCTCGTTGCCGACGCGGGTGCCCTCACGCATCAACTGCTTGTACGCCGACTGGGGCGCGAGGTCGCCGATCAGGACGCCGCCGACGATGCGGCCGTCCTTCAGCGCGAGGCGCCGCCACTCCGTGTCGGAGTACTTGCGCTCCACGCTGTCGTCGCCCATCGTCGGGTGGCCGAAGGAGAGGAACGGGAAGTCGAAGTGGGTGATGGAGTACGAGGAGACCCAGCGGAACTCGTCGGTGCCGTAGTCGAGCATGTTGTTGGCCGCACACTCGCCCTGGGCCTTCGCGGAGCCCCACGCGCCGTTCTGGGCCTGCTCGCCCAGGATCACGTCGTTGAACTTCGTGCAGTCGCCGGCCGCGTACACGTCGTCGAGGTTGGTCTGCATGTACTCGTCGACGACGATGCCGTCGCCGTCGTACTCGATACCCGTCCCGCGGAGGATCTCGGTGTTGATGTCCAGCCCGATTGCGACCCCGGCGAAGTCGGCTTCGTACTCGTTGCCGTCGGGGTCGACCGCCGACTCGATGCGACCGTCGTCGTCGACCTCGAAGTGGTCGACGCCGGAGTCGAACACGGGGGTGACGCCGCGCTCGCGCAGCGCGTCGTGGATGATCTCGGCGCCGTCCTCGCTGAGCGCGTATCGCCACCACGCGTTCCCGCGCATCAGGTAGTTGGCTTCGACGTCCTGGGCGCCACAGATGGCCGCGAAGTCGATGCCGAGCAGGCCGGCGCCGACGATGACGCCGGTGTCGGCCGCCTCGACGTCGGCCTTGATCTTGCGGGCGTCCTCGAACGTCCAGAAGTGGTGGATCCCCTCCGCGTCGGAGTTGTCGACCGGTAGCTGTGCGGGCGTCCCGCCGGTGGCGATCAGCAGTTTGTCGTACTCGTAGCTGTCGCCCTCGTGGCTCGTGACCGCGTGGGCGTCGGTGTCGATGTCGACGACGAGGGTGTTCAACTGGAGGTCGATATCCCGTTCGGCGTACCACGACTCGTCGTGGATGGAGATGGGTGCCTCGGGGAGCTTCCCCTTCGCGAACTCCTTGATCAGGATGCGGTTGTAGAGGGCTTCCCCTTCGTCGGTGATGACCGTAATGTCGGCGTCGGGGGCGTTCTCGCGCAGCGTCTCCGCCGCCGAGCTTCCCGCGACACCGTCCCCGATGATCACGAACGACTGACTCATGGCTTGGCGTTTAGCTTCGGGGGTTAATGTGGGTTGCCATACGGCTCTCTACGCGCGTTTCCGGCGTAGATGCCGCGCTCGCTGGGTTGAAGGCCGTCGCGGTGCTACGTGGAGACAGATGAAGCTCCGCCAGAACGTCCGTCATTTCGCGGCGAAGCAGGCGCTCACCATGCCGGTCGTCGGCCAGAAGATGAACGACAAACTCGTCGACCTCCACACCCGCGTGTTCGGCGAGCGCGCCGCCGACGGGCACCGCGAGGAGCGCGAGCCACACCTCGAGGCTTTCTTCGACTGTACGATGGCGACGTATCTCGCCGCGCTGGAGGAGGGCTACCCCGAGGCCGAGGCCCGCGAGATCACCCACCTCCAGGCCAACTTCGACTTCTACAACCACGGCTGGACGGAGATGATGGAGTTCCCCGTCGACGAGGTGGCGGAGCACTACGAGCGTTACGCCGACTTCTTCGGGACCCACGACATCACCATCGACGACCCGCTGGGGGAGTTCCGCGACCGCGATATCCCCGATTCCCCCTCGACGCCCGAGAAACTCGATGACCCCGAGCATCCCCACGCCGCCGAGGGGTTCGCCGACGACGTGTACGTCGAGACGGAGGATGGGGTGGAAGTTGGCGACCAGGCCGACGAGATTCAGGAGTCGACCGACTGAGCAGTCGCGGTAAAGAGGTCACGCGGGGTCGAACGTGCCGGCGGTCCCACCGCTATTCGTTACGAGTGTCGCCTCGGGTTCGGAACGGTGACTCCTCGAACTCGCGTCAGAGCACGACCGAGACGATCGCGAGGACCACGAAGATGACGACGAGCCACTTGGCGATATCCATGCTCAGCCCGGCGACCCCGCGGGCGCCGAAAACCCCGGCGACCAGCGCCAGTATCAGGAAGAGAACGGCGAGTTCGATGAGTCCCCCGCCGAACTGCAGGGGGACGAACGTGGCTCCGGCCGACGCCGTCAGGGTGAGTCCCATGGCGGCGTTCCCGCCCCCTGATAGTTAAAACGGGTGTACATGGGGCGGTCCGAGCCCTACTGACCGTCCCCTGAGTCAGTCGTCGTGCCGCCGTCGGCGGCGGCCCCCCGTCACTCGACTGCCGGTCGAACCGCGGCATCGCCCCCATTCCGGGTGCGCTCTCCACTTCGGGGGTTATCCGCTCGCCCTTCAGAAGCTCCGTGAACCCCACGCGGACGAGGTGAATAGCCGGGACCAGCAGGAGGGGACCCAGGAAGATGCCGTACCAGCCGAAGAGGAGCCCCCCGAAGAGGTACGAGAACATCATCAGTCCCCTGTGTGTGCTCTCCCCGGCGAGGTACGGGCGGATGAGCATGATGGGGGCGAGATCGAGAGCGAGTAGCGCGACGAGCGCGACCACCACGGGGAACCAGATGGCCCCCGGACTCGACTCGAGGGCGATGTTCCCGAGGTACACCGTCAGTGGGACGTACACGACCTTCCCCACGAGGATGGGAACGAGCGTCGCCACGCCCGTCATGAGCGCCAGGACGTTCGGGATCGGTATCTTCAGTCCCGGCGGCGCGACGAGGTTGAGCCCGTTGTAGATTCCCACCGCGAGAACCGCGACGACGATGACGGTGTGGACGTTTCCGGAGTACACCACCTGGAGGTCGCGGTCCACGAGGGAGGCGTAGAGCCGGAACGCCGACTCCTCGCCCACGTGAGAGCGGAACCAGCCCGCGAGGCGGTCACCGTCGCGAAGCAGGTAGAACGCTACCGCGATAGCGAGCGAGAAGTGCACGAAGAACGTCGCTACCGGCGCGATAACCGTCTCGCCGGTCGTTAGTACCTCCACGATCCCGCTCACGTCGAACGACCCCAGGTACGCTCCGGGGTCGGCGATGGCTCGCTCGATTTCCGCCGGGGGGACCGGGAGGACTCGCGCGACGAGTTCGGCCCCGGTTCCGGTGTACCGATCGAACTCCCGGAGCGCGAGGAACAGGAGGTAGCCGGTCACCGCGAGTATCGGGATCTCGAACGCGAACAGCGCGCCCGCCGCGGCGAGTCCCGGCCGCTCGGTGGCCGCCTGAAGCTTCCGATAGAGCGGGCGGGCGGCGTAGTAGATGAACACGCCGAGGACGAACGTGCCGACGTACGAGTACAGGAGCAGGACGAACACGCTAGTGAGGACAGCCGTGATTCCCCACCAGAGTAGCCGCGACCGGTCGAACGAACCGGGGGTGATCATTCGGACCGCCCGAGGTCGCATTGACTCACGAGCGGGACCCCATCGGTTCGTGTCTCCACAGTCGCGTCACTGGCGTCAGCAGTCGGCAGATCGAGGGGACGGTCCGTCGAGCGTGGTCGACGGTCGCTGAAATCGGTGCTCCGGGAGCCATTCATCGGCCCCTCGTGTTCCTGTAGT
>Ga0136556_1001838_pt1 | contig 10224 bp, 7 predicted proteins | sample AntRauTorckE6831_FD_104780 | JGI IMG/M metagenome (GOLD analysis project Ga0136556, IMG submission 104780) | Saline lake microbial communities from Rauer Islands, Antarctica - Metagenome Torckler E6 #831 | ecosystem: Environmental > Aquatic > Non-marine Saline and Alkaline > Saline | place... | reverse complement strand
CGAACCCACTCCAAAGGCAACAGGGGTGTCAACGTAACATCGCGCTACACCCAAAAAACCAATAGATCCACCCGGCCCAGCCCGGATGTAAACAATCAGTATCGATTACATTTCAGCCCGCCGGACGAAGAGGAGAGTTCGGCGGGCTTTTTTTGATACGGTTTTGCAGCAGGCAGAAATGATTGGCGATTTATTCGGATATACACACGAAGAGAGGTAATGATTATTCGGATGAAAGTCTGTGTTGTTTTTTATTAGCTGTATATTCGAATTTTTATCGGATGCGTGAACAGTTTTTATATCTGTAATTGAGTGTGTACTAGATGGCTTTTATAACATGAAATCGTAAATAAAAAGGAGAACATATGGCTGATAAAAAAGTAATTTTCGTGGCATTCGCAATTGAAGATGAGAGACAAAGAGATTTTCTAAAGGGTCAATCATTAAGTACGGATTCTCCATTCGAATACATCGATATGTCAGTAAAGGAAGCTTATGACAGTAATTGGAAAGATAGGGTACGCATGCGGATACGACGATCTGATGGTGTAATAGTACTTGTTAGCGAAAACTCATTAAGTTCAAGCGGCCAAAAATGGGAAATCAAATGTTCTAAAGAGGAAAAGAAAAATATTATTGGACTCTGGGCTTATACGGAAGATCGTACCAATATTGAAGGTGTAAACACTCGTGTATGGACTTGGGATACAATTAAGAATTTTATCAATAATCTATAAAGCAAAAAAATATGAGAATTGCACTAATTGTAGGAGTCAATTTTTATGAGTGTGGAAGTACTTTGTTTGGTTGCGTAAATGACGCATATAACGTCAAAACCATCCTTGAAAGAAATGATGGTGGTACAGTTAATTTCGATTGTAAACTGTTAACAGCATCCAGCTCTTCAGATGCGATCGGCCGAAACGATTTAAAAGATAGAATTGAAAAACTTTTTAATACAGAAGCAGAAATTGCTCTGTTCTATTTTGCAGGTCATGGCCATATTGAATCTACTGGGGGCTACTTACTTGCATCTGATTCGGGTCGAGGTGATGAAGGTGTTGCATTAAGTGAAATATTAACCTTCGCGAATAAATCGCCAGCTACAAATAAGGTAATAATACTTGATAGCTGTCATTCAGGGATTGCTGGTAATACACCTTCTGATGATAGTGTAGCAACATTATCCGATGGATTAACTGTGTTAACAGCATCAACAAAAGAACAATATGCGACGGAAGAAGACGGAAGTGGGGTATTTACAAAATTGTTGATAGATGCATTAAGTGGGAGCGCTGCAAATTTGACTGGTGATATTACACCTGGAAGTGTTTATGCTCACATTGATCAATCGCTTGGTGCGTGGGAACAAAGGCCTGTTTTTAAAACCAATGTGAAACGGTTTGTTTCACTGAGAAAAGTTACATCTGCTATTGCAATTGAAAAATTAAGAAGAATTACTGAATTTTTTCCAAAACCTGGTTACGAATATAAACTTGATCCAACGTTTGAGCCAGAGTTGAAAGGAAGAGATGCTGGTATGCCTGAACCGGATCCAAAGAACACTCGTATTTTTGCAATTTTACAGAGATATAATCGACTTAATTTACTAGTTCCAGTTGATTCACCTCATATGTGGAATGCAGCAATGGAAAGCAAATCATGCAGGTTAACTGCGCTTGGTGAGCATTATAGACGATTGGTTGAGAAAAACAGAATATAATGAGATACGTCACCTAACAAAATATTTTCTGTTGACCGCTGAATTTCAAATCGTAGCGAATGGCAGCAGAAACACCAGACCGTTATAGGCTTAGGTATCTGCCAATAAACTTATTATAATATCTGTAAATTGAATTCGGATTAGTTAAAGAGAATATTTGATCCCAATTGTGGTATTGACATATGTTATTCTTATTGATGTGTTCACGGTTTTAGTTAGAAAATTTAACTGTAAGGAATCCCATTCCCGCCGCTATTACTCTAAAAAGATTTCAGCATAAAATAGCTTTAAATGACAGAGAAAGAGCTTAGACTAACAAAAGGCATACACAATCTTGTTCGGGGGAATCTCTCTTGGGAGGAATCTTGGGAGTTATTGAGTGAGGTTGTGGAGTCAATAGAATGGATTGAACATCTCGAAATTGAAATTTTGATGGTACAATTTTTCGAACAAACACCCTCAAGCTAAGTGTCACTCTTTTTTATTACTTTCACTTACACTTTGTAAGAAAGTGTTACTCTTACTCTTTGATATTTTAAAAGCAAATGATATGAATCTAAGAGATAAAATATGGGAATGGGCGGATGGATTAAAAGACTGGCAGAATGATCTGCTGAGAAGAATTTATGAATCAGGAGAACTCACCGAAACAGATCTGAAAGAAGTTAAGGAAAACCTTCTTGCGACCCTACGCGATTTAGATTTGCCTCATGTAGTTTCTCGTCTTCAAAAAGATCAAATCCAGACAGGAATAAGTGATGAAGAGCCGGTTAGAATAAAGAAACTCTCAAATTTGAAGAATGTAGGTAAGGTAAACGAAGATGGATCACTTACTTTTTTATCAGATGGACTAACCATTATTTATGGGGAAAATGGAGCAGGAAAATCCAGTTATGCTCGAGTGCTTAAAAAAGCCTGCCGGGCTATTAAACAAGATTTAGAAATTCATCCCAATGCATTTGAAGAAAATTCAGGTACAAGTACTGCGGATATTGAAATTATAAAGGATGGTAACTCCGAAACCATACTTCGTGATGTAAATGAAAAACCAGATCCACGCCTGAATTCTATTAGTATCTATGATCGGGAATGTGCCGAGGCCTATACAGAAGGTAAAGTATTGGACATCCCCTATTTGCCTTCTGATTTGCGAGCTATGAAGCAAATGGCTGAAGAGCAAAAGAAGATACAAGCTATCATTACTGAAGAAGTATCTAAACTACGAGATCAAAATGAGACATTAGAGCATAAGTTGGAAGATTTTCCGCAAGATGATGCTATCTATCCATTGATATCAGCTCTAAATGCACAAACTGATTTAAAAAATTTAGAGGAATTAAAAGGGCTTTCTGAGGATGAAATTGAAGAATTAAAGAATTCAGAAAAAACGTTTGCCGAAAGTGATCCTGCTAAAATTCAAAAAGTTATTAATGATATAAACTCTAAAAAAACGGATCTGAACCATATCGTTAAGAGGCTGGATCAAATTGATGAATTGATTAACAAAAATATACATAAAGTATTTCCAGATTTAGTTAGCGAAATTAACACACTTAAAGAATCTCAAAAGCTTTTAAGAGAAGAATTTGCCAATGATTTACCTGGAACCGGTAATGAGGCTTGGAAAAAACTCTGGAATTCAGCAAAATATTTTAGTGTCAATCATGCTTATCCAAACTTAGAGTATCCAGTACTTGAAGATGAAGGAGAAAATGCGAAATGCGTTTTGTGTCAACAAACATTAGATCAGGATGGTGTTGAAGATCGTCTTAAAAGATTTGAAAAGTATATAACTGATGATATTGAAAAACAGTTAAAGGAAAAGAGAATCCAGAGAGATGAGCATATTACAAATTTAGAGCAGTTAAAGATAACCGACTTGTTAACTGAGCAAACTCGAAACCTTCTTAATGATCATAAACCTGAGTTACTCGAAGGTATTGATGTTATAAAAGAGCCGCTCTTAAATATCCAAAAACAAACTGCAACCGCTTTAAAAGAAGAAATATGGAACGAAGAAATTGAACCTATTTCTATTCCTGTAAAAGAGGATTTAAGTAAACTCGTAGACAAGTACGGTGAAAAAATAGAGGCATATGAAAGTTTAAAGGATTCCTCAAAACGGGAAGAGTTGGAGGGAAAAATAAACGAGCTACATGCCAAGAAGCGATTGGAAGAACATTATGATAAAGTGAAAGGCATTGTTACCAAAAAAAGGGAAATCAGTTTAAGACAAGAAGCAACTAACCAACTGAATTCCAGAACTATCACCGACAAAGTGAGCAGCCTCGGCTCAGATATTGCTGATATTATAGAAGAGAATTTGTATAAAAATCTTCGAGATTTTAGAATTTCCAATTTGTCCTTTGAAATCAAAGGAAGAGGACGAGAAGGTGAAGCAAAAAGTGAGTTTTTGTTGGAGAACCGAAAAAAACTTCCCCCCAATGCAATATTAAGTGATGGAGAAAAAAATGGCGTCTCTATAGCTTATTTCTTATCAGAAGTTAGTCATACGAGTCACAATGGCACACTAATATTTGATGACCCAGTAACTTCATTAGATCATGGCCATAGAGAAAAAGTTGCAAAAAAAATTATTGAAGAAGTTAAAGTTAATAAACGCCAGTCAATTATTTTTACCCACGATATTGTATTTCTGTTAGAACTTGAGCAGAAAGCTGATGAAACAGTCCCAGTCAAAATCATATATCTAAGAGCTGATGAAAGCACATCTGGTCAGGTCATTGATGAAGATAATGGAAGACCTTGGGTCAGTATGACAGTCAATCATAGGTTAACCTATCTCAATAAAAGACTTGATGAAATAAAAAAAGAACTAAAATCTGATCCTGTTTCCGAAAATAAAGTTAAACTAATGATAAAAGGTTGGTATGAATTGTTACGTGAATCATGGGAGCGAGCTGTTGAAGAACTAATGCTCGGTGACGTAGTTAACCGGTTTAGAACTGGTGTTGCCACTGGTTATTTAGATAGGGTTAAAGTGACTGATGATTTGATAATTGAAGTAGACAACCAAATGACCCATTGTTCTAATCAAGCTCATGATCAAGCTCCCGAAAGAAACAATCCAATTCCAGACACTAATGAAATGGAAGACGATATTAGAGCATTAAAAAAATTCAGAAAATTATTGATAAAATAATTATGCCCAAAGAAACCCCAGAAAAACTCGATCTTCGTTCAATGGATATCACTGATGAAAAGAAGAAGCAACTTAAACAGCTATTGCCAGAAGTATTCAGGGAAGACAAGGTTGATTTTGACCATCTAAAACGCACACTTGGTGAATGGGTAGATCCCGGTAAAGAGCGGTTTGGGCTGCAGTGGCCGGGGAAAGCAGAATGCATGAAAATTATTCAGCAGCCAAGTATTGCTACCCTACGACCGGATCGGGAGGAGTCTGTAGATTTTGATGAGACAGAGAACTTGTTCATTGAGGGGGATAATTTAGAGGTATTAAAGCTTCTCCAAAAAAGCTACTTCGGTAAGGTTAAAATGATTTACATAGACCCCCCTTACAACACAGGCAATGAATTTATTTACCCGGATAATTACACGGAAAGTCTGGATACTTATTTGAAGTACACCGGACAGAAAGATGCGGAGGGAAATTGGCAGTCTACAAATCGAGATACAGAAGGACGCTACCACTCAAGATGGCTAAATATGATGTATCCTCGTCTTTTTTTAGCAAAAAACTTACTAAAAGATGATGGAATTATATTTATATCCATAGATGATCATGAAAATCCAAATATTAGAAAGGTCTGCGATGAAATATATGGGGAAGAAAACTTCATTTCACAATTCATATGGAAAAGACGTCAAAATGTTGATAGTCGTTCAAAAACGGGTGCATCTGTAGATCATGAATACGTTATTTGTTATAGGAAAACTGAGCTTGGCACTATAAGAGGTGCTGATAAAGACTTAGATAAGTATTCAAATCCAGATAACGACCCAAAAGGTGATTGGATGAGTGCAGATATGACTGGATTAGCAACAAAAGATCAGCGTCCGAATTTGCACTATGATTTAACAGATCCTGAAAGTGGTATTACTTATGACTGTCCACCTACCGGGTGGCGTTATGAGCCGAAAAGAATGGATAAATTAATAGAGAATGGTGAAGTGATATTTCCAAGTAAACCTGATGGAAGACCAAGGAGGAAGAAATTCCAAAAAGATTTAGAAAGTGAATACACTGGCTTTTCCACTATTCTTAAAACAGTATATAACACACAGGGAACGAGAGAGGTAAGATCAATTTTTGATGAAAAAGAGTATTTCGATTTTCCTAAACCGAAGGATTTTTTAAAAATACTTATTCAACAAGGAACATCAAGCGAAGCTAAGGATGAAATAGTTTTAGATTTTTTTGCTGGTTCATGCTCTACAGCACATGCAGTGCTTGAATTAAATAGAAGTGACAATAATGGAAGAAAGTTTATTATGGTTCAGTTGCCTGAACCTACAGTTGAAGAAACGGAAGCATTCACAGCTGGTTTTAATAATATAGCTGATATAGGCAAAGAAAGAATCCGGCGGGTCATTCAGCAAATCCAAGAAGAGCAAAAGCAAGATACACAGTTGGAGTTGGGTGAAAATGGTGAAAAAGACAGTGAACAAGATTTTGGCTTCAAAGTATTCAAACTCACCCCATCCAATTTCAAAGTGTGGGAAGCCCCCGGTGTGGATATTGAACCGGAGAAATTAAAGGAACAATTAGATGCTTTTTCAGATCATCTCAATCCTGATAATGAAGAAGAAAGTATCTTATTTGAGCTTACTCTAAAGTCTGGTTTCCCTCTAACGGCCAACATCGAAAAGGAAGAATTGGCTGGAAAACAGGTATTCAATGTTGAAAACGGCAAACTCATGATCTGTTTGGATGAGGATTTAACCTTTGAAGTATTGGATGCTATTTCTGAAAAAGAACCCCACCGAGTGATTTGTTTAGATAATGGATTTACCGGGGATGATGCTGATGCATTAAAAACCAATGCTGTCCAGCTATTTAAGAGTAAAGAAATTGAATTCAGAACGGTTTAATGGGGAATATAGAATGAAGTTAAAATTCGATCCTAATCTCGATTATCAGTTAGAGGCTATTCAGTCCGTTGTAGATGTTTTTGATGGCCAACCATTAGGGCAAGGGGATTATGAAATCAGCCTGAACGATCAGGTTGGTTTTATTGAGCAAAATGAATTGGGAATTGGCAATCAACTCTCCCTCTCCAAATCACAAATTTTGGAGAATATCCGTGCCATACAGGAACGTAATCAAATTGAACGAGTTCCTGAGCTTCAAGGCGGTGAATATATTAATGGGATGAACTTCACTACCGAAATGGAGACCGGCACTGGTAAAACGTATGTCTATCTGAGGTCGATCTTTGAGTTAAATCAGAAATATGGGTTCAAAAAATTCATCATTGTGGTACCGAGTGTTGCTATCCGTGAAGGGGTGTATAAAAATCTTCAGATCACCCAGGAACACTTTGCCGCTGTGTATAATAATCCGGCATATCAATATTTCATTTACGATTCATCCCGCATCAGTGAGCTGCGTCAGTTTGCAGGCAGCAATCAGATGGAGATCATGATCATCAACATTGACTCTTTTAACAAAGACACGAATGTGATGTTTAAAGAGATGGATCAGTTAAGTGGTCGGGCCCCTATTGAATTTGTGAGTTCTACCAATCCGATCGTAATCATGGATGAACCACAAAATATGGAGCAGGAAGCGTCCAGAAATGCTATTTCAAATCTGAATCCTCTCTGTACCCTACGCTATTCTGCAACTCACCGAAATACTTACAACCTAATTTACAAACTCGACCCGGTAGATGCCTTTGAACGAGGTTTGGTTAAAAGAATTGAGGTAGCATCTGTAGTAGCCGAAGATAGCTACCATGCTGCTTTTATTTACGTTCGAAACATAAAACTTCAGGGAAAAAAGCTAAAAGCTTACTTAACTTTTCATAAAGATACTGACTCTGGCCCAAAGGAATCTAAAGTCACTGTTACACATGGTGATGATCTGCATGAAAAGTCTAATGAACGGACTGCTTATCAGAATGGCTATATCGTTTCAGAAATTAACGTAACGCCTGGTCGAGAGTTTATTCGTTTTTCAAACGGACAGCGTTTAGGAATTGGGGATTCTCAAGGTGGCCTTACCGATGAGGTGATGCAAGCCCAGATTAGAAATACCATTGAAGAACATTTGGAGAAAGAGCTTGAATTGAAAGACAGGGACATCAAAGTTTTATCTCTCTTCTTTATAGATAAAGTGGCCAACTATCGTGAGTATGATGAACATGGCCATGCCAAACCCGGAAAAATTGCCCAATGGTTTGTTCAGGAATATGAAAAATTGATTCAACTTCCCCGGTATAAAGATGTGATTCCATACCCACTCTCAAAAGTTCATGACGGATATTTTGCGGTAGATAAACAGAACCGAGTCAAGGATTCCTGGGAAGGACGAGATGTTAAAGACGATGAGGATGCTTACAATCTCATAATGAAAGATAAGGAGCGGCTGCTCTCAAAGGATGAACCGCTCCGGTTTATTTTTAGTCATTCAGCCTTGCGAGAAGGTTGGGATAATCCAAACGTCTTTCAGATTTGCACCTTGAATGAATCCGGTTCTGAAATTAAGAAGCGGCAGGAAATTGGCCGTGGATTACGGATTCCAGTCAACCAAGATGGTGAGCGGGTGTTTGATGAAAGAATCAATCGAGTGACCATCGTGGCCAATGAAAGTTACGATGATTTTGCAGCAGCTTTACAAACTGAGTATGAGGATATTGGTATAAAATTTGGAATGGTTCCTAAATCAGAGTTTTCCAAAATTACGTTTGAGGGAGAAAATTTAGGGGCCGATGAATCCAATGAAATATGGAATCATCTTGTGAACAAAGGATTCATTAATGCTGAAGGTGCTATTCTTTCCTCATTTAAGCCTGAATATGAAGACTTTAGTCTTGAATTGGATGAAAAGTATCAACCTCTGGAAGCTGAAGTTATTGATGCTATAAGGAAATATGACTTCAGCCGTAGAATTGAGAACAAGAAAAAGCGTCGTAAACTAAAACTTAACAAGCAGGTTTATCTTGATGAAGATTTTAAAACTCTGTGGGATAAAATAAATAAGAAAACTCGATACCGGGTAGAATATGATACAACTAAGCTTATAGAGAAAAGCGTTAAAATCATTTCAGAAATACCTGCTATTGGTAAGATTAAGCTTCATACTTACCGGACTACTCAAGAAATAACAAGAAAAGGTGTTGAAGCTCAACTGGTTGGCCATAGGGTTGAAGAAGTTCAGGTAGATTACAAATTGCCAGATATCGTTGCGTATATCCAAAAAGAAACCGAGCTGACACGGGCTACTATTGTTGAAATTCTGAAGCAATCAGACCGCCTGGTTGAATTTGTAAATAATCCCCAGCGATTCATGGATGAAATATCTTCAGCTATTAATGAGACGCTCCGTTCGCTGATGATAGGTGGAATTAAATATGAGAAAGTGGAAGGGCAGATTTATGAAATGAGACGATTTGAAGAGGAAGAGCTGGTTTCATACTTAAATCGTTTAGTCCCGGTTAAGCATTCTGTGTATGATTACGTTGAATATGATTCTGAAGTAGAAAAAAGATTCGCAGAACAATTAGATATTAGGAAAGACATTAGACTATTTGTGAAGCTGCCAAAACAATTCAAAATTGACACACCAATTGGGCCATATAATCCAGATTGGGCTATCGTAAAACATGATGAATACGGTGGGCAGGATAAAGTATATATGGTTAAAGAGACAAAAGGCTCTACATCGAAAGATCAGTTAAGAATCAGTGAACTCAATAAAATTCAGTTTGGAGAAGCACACTTTGAGGCTCTTGGCGTTGACTATGGGATGGTTAAGAGTGCGAGTGAGGTTTGATTACAAAGTATAAGTTCATTGTGATAACATGCCCAGAAATATCCAAGCTAAGACCTGCTTTATTCCGGAGGATGTAAAAGTTTGAAGATCTTGCCACTTACTTAAAGGGTAGAATAAATGCTACTATTCAAGGGAAAAGAAATATATCCAATGGGATTAAGAATTACAGAACTTTTAAAGAGTACTTAGATGAATTCCATAATTGATTTTCCAGCTCAAATTAATCTCACCAATTTAGAAACCATTATGGTTGACACTGAGAAATATCCCTCTATATGAATGACTACTTAAAACCTGACAAAAGGTGGGAACATTATGAAATTGATGGCCAAGGAGATTATATAGAAAAAGTAGTTATAAGAGGCTATTTCCATGAAAAAGTACCTGATGACGTAAAGAAAGCATATCTACAGATTTTCTAATTGTTATGCCTTTCGATCGAAGAAAACGAAAATTCGATGCCGCTTTTATTGCCAGTGATTTTCCTCCGAGTTGGACACAATCTAACGGATCAAGAGCTTGT
>Ga0136556_1001831_pt1 | contig 10254 bp, 11 predicted proteins | sample AntRauTorckE6831_FD_104780 | JGI IMG/M metagenome (GOLD analysis project Ga0136556, IMG submission 104780) | Saline lake microbial communities from Rauer Islands, Antarctica - Metagenome Torckler E6 #831 | ecosystem: Environmental > Aquatic > Non-marine Saline and Alkaline > Saline | place... | reverse complement strand
TTTAATTTGCCTGGCTGTATAACGGCGGGAATCTTGATTTGAAATATAGGGATAGATTCCACTTTCAGGCCATAGAATAAGATCGGTTTCAGGGGTTCGCACTGAGTCGCTCAATTTGGAAATGTGATTGAGCGCTTGCTGGGGCGTAGTAAATCCGCCGAGGTCTTCATACGAATCAAAATTGGGCTGGGCAATTACGGCCTCAACCGTTTGCTCACTTTGGGTTGAGACGAACGGAAGCTGAATCAATGATATCGCAGGAAACAATAGGATGACTGTAGCAGCCCCGATTTTTAATCCTTTTTTTTGATGATTTATGGCTTGGTAAGTAAGCGCGCTTGCAAGCATCACCCAAAATGAAATACCCAAAAAGCCGGTGGCGGAAATATATTGGATGAGGGCCGAAGCATTTGACCAGCCGTTGCCCAGCGACAGCCATGGCCAGGATAAATCCCACTGGTGGTGCAGGTACTCAAAGCTCACCCAAAAAGCAGATTGGAGCAGCGCAATAAGCCAACTGTTTTTTAACTTTTGATGCGTTTTATATTGCAGCATCACCATCAACGCCATGAGTACCGCATTAGCAACAATAGCGGCGATACCGGCGGCAGGGCTGGCCATCATCAGCCAGTAGCTTACGATCACATTCCAGATTAAAAAGCCGGGATAAACAAAATAGGCGGCTTCTTTGGCGGAATTGCTGAGTGCTATCAGGCGAAAAATAAATACAAAAGCCGGGAACTGTAAAAATGGAAAAGGGAAGGGCGGGAAACTTAATCCAAGCAATATTCCACTGCAGATACTCAGCAGCCATTTGTTATTCCAAAAACGTTGCATGGATGATTTCATTCGCTGTATCCCTTTGGCGCTACAATAACGACGATTTCTCCTTTAATTGATTCGCGGCGATTAAAATTAGCCTGTACCTCAAAAATTGGTCCGCGCACAACTTCTTCAAATTTTTTGGTTAGTTCGCGTCCCACAGCCACATAACGCTGATCGCCCATATATGTTTTCAATTCATCGAGTAATTTTAGCAGGCGATGCGGACTCTCATAGAAAATGATAGTCCGTTCTTCATCAACCAGTTGTTTCAATTGTTTTTGGCGTCCTTTTTTTTGAGGAAGAAAGCCCTCGAACACGTATTTATCACACGGCAATCCGCTGGCAACCAAGGCGGTGGTAGCCGCATCGGGTCCTGGAATTACCGATACGGTATGCCCGGCTTTATGCGCTTCTCGAACGGCTAAAAAGCCCGGATCTGAGATACCGGGCATGCCTGCATCAGAAATCAAAGCAACGTTCTGGTGGGCATCAAGTAAGTTGATGAGGTGTGTCACCTTTTGGTGCTCGTTGTGCTGATGAAACGAAAAAGTGGAAGCATCGATATTGTAGTGGTTTAACAAATGCCCGGAGGTTCGGGTGTCTTCGCAACCGATATGCGATACTGCTTTCAGTACCTCCACAGCGCGATACGAAAAATCAGCAAGATTACCGATGGGGGTTGCAACAAGAAATAGTGTAGCCAAAAGCGTATTATTTATTCTATGATAAAAGATGAAGATAACAGCTAAAAAGCTTATTATCAGCTTCTGTTTAAGGTTTTTGCTGTGTAATAACTATAAAGGTATTTTAATCATTTATTAAAAGCATGAAAAAATTTAATCCATCTGGAATTAATCATATTACTATTCGCGTAAATGATATTAAGCGGGCTGAAGAATTTTATGGTGAGGTACTTAACTTTGAGCTTGTTCGTAAAATGGGCCAGAGTATGGCCGTGTATAAAGTAGGCAGTGAAGACACGCTGGTGTTGGTTGAAGCGGAAACGAGCTACGACCCGGCTTCACGTGATTACCGGGTTGATCATTTTGGATTTTATGTTGATTCTCCGGAGCGGGTGGATGAGTTGGCAAAATATTTTCGTCAAAGTGAGGTTACTGTATTAAGCGGCCCTGCTAATCGTAAACGGGGACGATTTGTATTTATTTCTGATCCCGACGGCAATATGATAGAAATACTTTACGAAGATGAGGATGCAGGTTAATGATGTTTATGCGCTGTCAATTTACCCGGGTTGATACGAAATGACACCAAGCACGTTTCTGGCATGTTATTTGCATTTTACATGTCAAAGATAAAATTAAAAAGGTACTGAAATTATCAAAAAGCAAAATGAGCGAAACAAAAGATAAAATAGATCAAAATACAGAAGAAGAGAAGAATCATGAAGTTGCTGAAGAACAGTCATCGGCCTCCTATGAGGGTGTAGAACGGGAGGAGTTGATCAGGCAACTTGAAGAGCTCAAAGAGCAGAATGGAACATTTCAGGAACAGCTTTCTGAGGCCAAGGATGCACACTTGCGTAAGGCGGCTGAATTTGAAAACTTTCGTAAGCGTGTACAGCGCGAGCGCTCGCAAATTTATGAGTCAGCCAAAGCGAACGCGTTGGAAGATTTTTTAAGTATTAGTGACGATTTGAGCCGCACCCTTGAAGCATCAAATGAGTTGGAAGTAAACCCTACTTTTTTAGAGGGGGTAACGCTGGTGGCCAACAAGTTTGACGAGGTTCTTGAAAAGCACGGCGTGCTGCGTATTGACCAAGAAGGCGTACCTTTCGATGTAGATTTACATGATGCCCTGATGCGCCGAAAACCGGAGAACGAATCTATTGAAAGCGACAGGGTGCTTAAGGTTATTGAAAATGGATATAAAATTGGAGATCGGACCATTCGTCACGCAAAGGTAATTGTAAGCGAATAAAAGAATTTATTTAATGGCACAACGTGATTATTACGAAATACTGGGCGTATCTAAGGACGCCAGCCAAGACGAAATAAAAAAGGCTTATCGAAAGAAGGCCATGAAATTTCATCCGGATCGCAATAAAGAGAATCCCGAAGCGGAAGAAAATTTTAAAGAAGCTTCTGAAGCTTACGACATATTACGGGATGAGCAACAACGCCAGCGCTACGATCAGTATGGGCATCAAGGCGTAAACGGCGGTGCAAGAGGTTTCGGTGATGCTGGATTTGAAGATATATTCAGCCGTTTCAGTGATATTTTTGGCGCTGATATTGGTGATATGTTCGGGGGTGGCAGAGGAGGATCCCGCAGCCGTCGATCTCCGGGTCAACCCGGTTCGGATTTAAAGATACGGGTAGACCTTTCGTTGAAAGAAATTGCTTTTGGAGCAGAGAAAAAACTGAAAGTAAAGAAAAATGTGAAATGCGACCAGTGTAATGGAACGGGTGCGGAAACCGAGAGTGATTTTCAAACGTGCGGCACCTGCAACGGTATGGGTGAGGTAAGGCAGGTGCACAAGACCATGTTAGGACAAATGGTGAACGTGCAAACGTGTCCCGAATGCCAGGGAGAAGGTCGTATCATCACCAAAAAATGTTCTAAATGTCATGGCGAGGGCCGTTACAAGGGTGAAGAAACGGTTAACGTTCGCATCCCATCGGGGGTATCGAGTGGTAACTATATAACCTTGCGCGGGCAGGGCAATGCCGGCAAACGCGGTGGGGAAGCAGGCGCCCTGGTGGTGCTGATTGAAGAGAAGGAGCACGATGATTTTGAGCGCGATGGCAATGACCTGTACTACGATTTGGTTTTGAGTATTCCTGATGCGGTTTTGGGCACCCAGATTGAAGTGCCTACCTTAAAGGGTAAGGCTAAAGTTAAAGTTGATGAGGGAACGCAACCCGGCAAGCTTTTGCGCATGAAGGGCAAAGGTATTGAAGGACTAAACGGTTCGGGCGTCGGCGATCAATATATTCGTGTAAATGTTTTTATGCCAAGGGATTTGACCAGCGAAGAGCGTACACATATTGAGGCTTTGCGAGGGAATGAAAACTTTGCAGCAGCCAATAAGAATGACTCCGACAAGGGCTTCTTTTCCAAGATTAAAGATGTGTTTAGTTGATGGGTTAAATAGTGATGCCATCGCTTGGAGCGATGGCATCACTTAAGAGATTGAATTCGTTCATAATAAAAAAGCCCGGCTTTAAACCGGGCTTTTTTTTATTAAGACAAATGAATTAACTACGCGCGGCGAACATCAACAGCGCTAAGTCCCTTTGGTGTTTCTTCAACATCAAATTCTACTTCATCATCATCCTGGAGACCTTCGTCAAAACCGAGGCCTTCGATATTATTTCGATGAACAAACACATCTTTTCCACCTTCGTCGGGTGTAATAAATCCAAATCCCTTTTCAGCATCAAACCATTTAATTTTACCGTGTTGCATAATTGTACTGTATTGTATTGTAACCATACATAATAAGCCGAATTATAAATGCCGGCTCACTACAGAAATGGTGTATTTTAATTGAATACCAATATACACTAATCTTTGAGTAATGAAAATAGCAGATACAAATAGCTATTAACGTGTTGTGCGGTTGAATTAACCCCGAAAAGCCTCATAGCCATCCTGAACCTGTCCGACGAAGCTTTAGTGTAGTCGGGCTTGATTCAGGATCTCGTACGACCTGAAGTGTTGTTGATGATACGATCTTCTATCAACGATTTATGCCCTGCGAGATCCTGCATGGGGCTGCAGGATGACTCAGTGCGTGTGTTTTCTATCGTATTCAACCGCACAACGCGTTAGCCATTAAATTTAAAGCAATCAATAAATATTACGTTTTTTAAAAGATAATTAGCTATTTGATATGTAAATAGATACATGGGACAATTAAACTTAAAATTATATAAAAATGATTCGAAAAATATTTCTGCTAATACTGTTTTCTATTATTGCTTTTATAAGTGTTCAGGCCCAGGAAAAATCTTTTTCTGATATGGATGTGTTTGACCTGGAGTGGGTCGCTGACCCGCAGATTTCACCGGATGGCAGCCAGATTGTGTACCGCCGCCGCGGTATGGATAAGATGACTGACCGCAGGACTTCGGCTTTGTGGATAATCAAAACTGATGGAACAGAGCACATGAAGCTAACCACCCAGGATAAAAATGAATCGAGCCCGCGTTGGTCGCCCGATGGTAGCCGTATTGCTTTTGCCAGCTCAGCGGAGGGCAATGGCAGCGAGATTTACATCTACTGGGTTGATTCCGGACGGATGGCACGCATCACCCAGCTGGAGCGTTCGCCGAGCGATATGAGTTGGTCGCCCGATGGTAACCGCATTGCTTTTTCAATGCATGTACCCGAATCCAATCCCGTATTGGTAAAGCCGCCCCAAAAACCAAAAGGCGCCGAATGGGCAGAGCAACCGCGCGTTACCACCCGGCTGAATCACGAAGCGGACGGTGTGGGATATCTTGAACCGGGCTTTTCGCATTTATTTGTAGTACCCGCCGAGGGCGGCACGGCGCGGCAAATTACTTCGGGTGAATATCACCATGACAGTCATCCGGTGTGGACCCCTGACGGTAGAGCGCTTATCTTTTCGGCAAACCGGCATGAAGACTGGGCCTATAATCGACGCAACTCTGAAGTCTATTCCGTAACCGTTGAAGACGGCACCATCACCCCACTAACGGAGCGTGACGGACCGGATTACAGCCCGGCGCTCGCACCGGATGGCAACACTATTGCCTATCTTGGCTACGATGATAAAGTGCAGACCTACCAGGTGAATAAGCTTTACACCATGAAGCCGGATGGTTCAGGAAAGCAGGAAATAGCCACAGAACTTGACCGCAGCATCTCCGACTTGGTGTGGGATGAGGAAGGCGACGGCCTTTATTTTATGTATGATGATGAGGGTAATACGAAAATTGGGCATACTGATCTTTCCGGCAATACTACGGTGGTGGCCAACGATGTGGGCGGCACGTCTATCGGGCGGCCGTACGGCGGCGGCTCTTTTTCGGTATCGGATGACGGCACCATTGCCTTGAATCAGACCACGCCTGAATATCCGGCGGAGCTTGCTGTGACTGAAATGGGGCAGGAGGAGGCTAATAGAATTACTGATTTAAATGGTGATCTTTTGGATTACCGTAACCTCGGAGAGACCGAAGAAATATGGTATGAGTCGTCGGTTGACGGACGTAAAATACAGGGCTGGATTGTAAAGCCACCATCCTTTGAAGCGGGCAAAAAATATCCGATGATTGCAGAAAATCACGGCGGGCCGATATCCAATTACGGCGACCGGTTCTCTCCTGAAATTCAATTGTATGCATCAGCCGGTTATGTAGTTTTTTACCCGAACCCGCGTGGCAGCACCGGATACGGTGAGGAGTTCGGGAATCTGCTGTATCACGATTATCCTGGCGATGACTACCATGATGTAATGGACGGAGTGGATGCGGTGATTAACAAAGGCTACGTATTAGAAGACAGCTTGTATGTAACAGGTGGAAGCGCCGGCGGTATTATGACGGCTTGGATCATAGGCAAGACCAACCGGTTCCGGTCGGCTGCCGTGGTAAAGCCGGTGATGAACTGGATCAGCAAAACACTGGCTGCCGATAATTACTATGGCTATGCCTATTACCGTTATCCGGGTCAGCCGTGGGAAAACTTTGAGGAGTACTGGAAATTTTCGCCTATTTCGCTGGTCGGAAATGTGGAAACACCCACGCTGGTGATGGTAGGCACAGCCGATTTGCGCACGCCCCTTTTTGAGGCCAAGCAGCTCTATCACGCCTTAAAACTGCGCAAAATTGAAACGGCACTGGTAGAGATTCCGGGTTCGTATCATTTTATATCCAACCGTCCGAGCCAGCTTATTGCCAAAGTAAATCACGTGTTGGCCTGGTTTGAGAAATACCCAGAAGAGGAACAGTAAAGAGAAGATTCTGCGATGGAGTCCACTTTTAAAGTGGTCTCCATATGGCTACATTCATTTTGCAACCCCTCACTACTACGCTAAAGCTTCGTAGTACAGGCTTAAATCTCCCCTTCATAAGGGTAGAGAAAAGCAGAGCAGAGCCGGTTACTATTTATCCTCTCGTTCCGTACCTCTGGTGCGGAACGCGGTCGGCAATTCATTTTATGCGGGACGACTGTCCTGCCTGCCATTTTTAGAGCTCGATCAATTCTGCAAACGCTTGCAGCGCCTGCCGGTATCCCGGGCCGGCAACTTCAAGCAAATTATTGTGCCCGGCGCGCTCAACCCAGTACGACTTTTTGGGTTCATTGGCTTGCTCAAATAATTTTTTCCCGTGCCAGAACGGAATCACCTGATCTTGTTTCCCGTGGATGACTAACACCGGACATCGAACCTGCTTAATTTTGTTGATGTTTTCAAATTGATCAAACGGAAGCAGCGGAATTTTCGTGAGCACACGATATGCAGTAACAAAGGTGCTTTCCAGAATCAATCCACCCACGGGTTTTCTGCTGGCCAGATCGGCCGCCATTGCACCGCCCAGTGATTGTCCAAGCGCGATAATCTTTTCCGGCGCAGTATTTTGTTCCTTTGTAAGATACTCGTAGGCTGCATCAATATCGCGGTATGCGTTCTGCTCAGAAGGCCGGCCCGAACTGGTGCCGTAGCCGCGATAGTCGTAAGCAAAAACGGAAAAGCCCATTTTCTTAATCTCATTTAGAATCGGATACATGCTGCCCAAATCAACGGCATTTCCGTGGCTTAACAAAATGGTATAGCGGGCATCGGGGTTGGGAAGGTGGAGAGCTGCTATCGATTCATCGCCTGAAGCCAATTTTATAATTCGTTCGCCGTCGTTATATGAAGCCGGTGGCGGCTGAAAGATCATTCCGTTGGCAAAGAACCAGGCAAACAGCATAAGCCCAACATACGTTATCAGAATTATAAACAGCAGGATAGTTGCCACGGATCTCAAATTTACAGGGTTTTGTTACAAAAAAAAATAGGTTATGCAAGTATCATGAATTATGCGCTTTACTTTTTCAATATTTTTCTCATTTTAAGGAACATTCAAAAAATAAATAAAGAATAATTATGGATCACCAACAAATAAGGGATGGAAACGAGTTAATTTCCAATTTTATGGGCAGCACCATCAAAATTGAGCAGGATGATGTAAAAGACATCCCGCTGGCTTTTCTTAAGGCACCGGACCTTAAATTTCATGCTTCATGGAAGTGGCTGATGCCGGTTGTAATCAAAATTGAAAAAGATGAAGGCAATGCCGTTCGTGTTGAGGGCACAGTTTGCAATATTATGGATGATGGAGAAGCTGTCGTTGAAGCGGAAGCGGACACTAAAATGGAAGCCGTGTGGAAAGCGGTGGTCGCCTACCTGCAGGCACAGTAGCCTACCCCTTGTGCCCGCCTTGTTGCTCAAACCTAATTCCCGAAGAAATCGAGGATATTACCGAGGGTGCTGGTTTCTGTTTTGTACATTTCAGTGTACTTGCATTGGGTACACGTAAGGGTGGTGAATTTTTTGTTCTGAATATTAAAGAATTTTGAGAACGCTCCGCCCGTGCCGGTAATCTGATCGGTTTCGAATTGCTTGTTTCCGCACTTGGGACACTGCCAGTTCTGGTGTTGCATGATGGTGTTTATTTAAGTGGTTTCGGAGAGTATGATCTGCTTTTTAATGATAATATCTGTTCGGATGAGTGAGTAAGCAGGTGACAGGGAAAAACCTGGCGACTGCCCACTGCCACTGTCTACTTCAAATTCTTTGTTTTTCCTTTTGATTCTTCGGCCATCCGTTTGTGGTAACCAGCCAGCTTTTCCGCAAGTTCACTATCTGAAGTACTTAAGATACGCGCGGCCAGGAGTCCGGCGTTTTTGGCTTTTCCAATGGCGACCGTTGCAACCGGCACGCCGTTGGGCATCTGCACGATGGAGTAGAGGCTGTCGAGCCCGCTTAGAGTACTGGTCTTAATTGGCACTCCGATAACCGGCAGGGTGGTGTAGGCGGCGGTCATGCCCGGCAGGTGCGCGGCGCCCCCGGCTCCTGCAATGATCACTTTCAGTCCTCGTTCGCGGGCCGCTTTGCCGTAATCTGCCATCATATCAGGTGTGCGGTGCGCGGAGACTACCTTTTTTCCGTAGGGGATACCGAGTTCGTCTAAGATTTCGCAGGCTTCCTTCATGGTCGGCCAGTCGCTGTCGCTGCCCATGATGACGCCGACTGTTGGTGTTTGCTTATCATTCATTTTTTCAATTTTTGATATTAATCGGTTTTAAGATCAAGCAGTTAATTATAAGAATTTTGAATGATGAATGTTTGCTGTTCATTTTTTGAACGATCAAAAAACGAACCAAAAAAATCGCGAAGAAAAGAACTCAGTCGGCTGGCTTGTAATATTATCTTTGAAGAATTTTTTATCAGCTTCCTTCAAACAGCTTTTCTTCGTAGAAAACCCTTCGTTTGGGAGCGTTGTTATAGATGATACTATAAAATTAAGCCTTGATAATAACTTAGGATCAATATTTTCAGCCTCCAGCCTCAAATAAAGATTTCCTTCGTCAGTCGCTGCGCCTTATTATATGTTTCTTCCACATCATCACCCAATAGCGTGAAGTGTCCCATTTTGCGACCGGGCCGGCTGTCCAGCTTTCCATATATATGCAGGTGGCCGCCGGCAGCCTTCAGTGCTTCAAAAGCGTTATCAACTTGGGCATCGTGCTCATCGGTCCCCAGCAGGTTAATCATGGATACGGCCGGACTGCGAAGTCCAGCCGACCCCAACGGCAGGCCAAGCACGGCCCGCACGTGATTTTCGAACTGGGAGGTTACGCAACCCTCAATGGTATAATGACCGGAGTTATGCGGGCGGGGGGCGGATTCGTTTAAAATAAGCTCACCATTTTCTTTCAGAAAAAATTCAAAGGCAAAAATACCTTTGCCGTCTATGGCTTCGGTGGCTTTAACTGCCAATTCCTGCGCTTTGCTTTGGATGGATTGATCGACCGGGGCGGGTGATTTTACCGCCACACAGATATGATTTTCCTGTACGGTTTCGCAGCAGGGATATACCACGTGACCGGTTTCGTTGCGGGCCACCTGCACGGCTAACTCTTTAGTAAAATCAACAAAGGCCTCGGCTAAAATATCACGGTCGCTGTGCCCGCCCAGGTTTTCGTAAGCCACTACTGCCTCGTCAATATCTTGCACGGTTTCGTTGCCGTAGCCGTCGTAACCGCCCTTGGATGATTTAAGCATATACGGCCAGCCGTGTTTATCTCCAAAAGCCCGGAGCTCCTTTTGGCTATCCACCAAAGCGTAAGGAGTAACCGGAATGCCGGCCTCTTCAAATGTCTGTTTTTCAATCAGCTTGTTTTCAATCAGCGCAAAGCTTTGAGGTGATGGATAGATAGGCGTACCGCTTT
>Ga0136556_1001826_pt1 | contig 10275 bp, 11 predicted proteins | sample AntRauTorckE6831_FD_104780 | JGI IMG/M metagenome (GOLD analysis project Ga0136556, IMG submission 104780) | Saline lake microbial communities from Rauer Islands, Antarctica - Metagenome Torckler E6 #831 | ecosystem: Environmental > Aquatic > Non-marine Saline and Alkaline > Saline | place... | reverse complement strand
CCAAACATAAATTTAAAATCAGTAATCATCAGTTCTTGGTGCTGCTGCTCATGATTATTGCCAATTTCAATTACCGGCCCGAATTCAGCAAGTTTCTCTTCGGTCGCATTTTCCAGAAACTCGATCACTTCACCATTCACATATTCCCGAAATTCCATTACCTCATCTACCGTGGGGCGCGACAGAAAACCGCGCTTTGCCCGCCCGTGCGGCTCACCTGTTTGCAAATAATAGGAGTTGAAAATATAGGCGTACTGCGGGTGCATTGATTCGTAATTGTCGTAGGCTTTGTCCAATACAAACGTTTCAAAAAACCAGCTTACATGGGCTAAATGCCATTTAGTTGGACTGGTATTGTTCATAACCTGAATTACAAAATCTTCAGGCTCAAGGGGGGCAACAATGTCAAGGCTGGTTTGGCGGATTTGCGTAAAACGTTCAATCAAATTCTCACGGGAATATCGCGTCTCTAATCCATTCTTTTTTTCCTTGGGAATAGCAGCAGATTTCATAACGATGAAGTTAATTTGGCTGTTAAGTCGTTATTAAATACAACAACCTACTCCCCATCGTTCAGGAATTGCACAAAAAGCCGTTAGTTGAAAAAAATGCCGGAACTGCTATTGAATTTTATAAAACTGTTTATAAACGTAGTCCCAAAAATCAGCCAAATTTGAACCTTTATTATGCGGGTTCTTTGATGTTGATGATTTCATCGCGTCCAGGCATGCCTTTTCTTTGGCATCATAATACGATTTGAGCTGATGAGAGGTAGGATTCTCAATCATTTCCTCAAACTTCTCTTTTTTTTCTTCTTCCGTCAGGTCGTCGTTTTTACCCATACTTGCGCTTGCTATTGATTGGTTTTAATTATTAAAAGCATGATAGCTACAATAAAACACTTACCATTAGATAATAAAGCTTAAACAGATCTGCAAAGGGAATTTGTGTTTAAGTTAGATGTGGATCTATGTAACAAGATGGGAGGTAACCTCACCCCGAATGATTTTTATTATTTTTCAACAACCACACAGCTGAGGGAAAAATTATTTTGGCTATTTTAAGCTTTTGATACCTTTCCGGATGAACGCATCTTCATCACTTTATTAAGCATATCAAACCAAAAGGGTGCCCCCAGACTGATGGCCAGCGCAGTCAATATCCAGCCCAGCAATTTTAGTGCAATCCAGGCAGTTATCGGCCAAAAGCCACGGGTATCATTCGGTATTTGCAGCGTGGTGATGCTGCCCAACCCTAACATGGATTGCACCGGAGAGAGATCTTCCCGCATTAATTCCTGGAGCTGCAACGAATTGGAATATAACGCCAGTACCTTGGCGCTGTCCTCCTCACCAAGCTCTTTTAGCTGAGAAACAAAGTCGGGATGCATTTTCTTTGCCACGCTCATTTCGTAGTATTGCTGCAATCCGACGGTATCAGCATTGGCCTGGAATGTTTCGGCCATTTCTACCATCTGTTTTCGAAGCTCGGGATCTTTAGACAATCGGTTTGTGATAGTAAACGTATCGGCATTGAAAGCGAAAGCAATAAGCAGACCAATTATAAATAGAAAGAATTGTGTGCGGCGCTTGTACCAACCGCTGGCTCGGTCCATAAGGCTGTCGTATCCTTTCTCGAGATTTTCTCTGAATTTAGCAAGCTTATCATCGGCCTGCTCCGCTTCATTTACCAGAGAAAGCAGCAACTGTTTTGTTTGCCCTTCCGGTAGTTTATTAATCTTGTTTTTAACTTTATTGAAACTGACCTCACCCACCAGAAAACCGTCATCAGTATTCTGGCCCAAAATTGACTCAAGAAAAATTTTTGAGAAATCTTCTCTGCTGAGGTAGGAAGGCAATTTTACCTTCTTTAACCACCTGAGGTTGGAAGGCGGACTGATTTTGCGAAAGAACGGATGCTTCAAGAAATCTTTGCTCAAACTATTCTTGTCATCATCTATAAACTTGCTGATGGTCAACCGGAGAAAACGACCCCTAAGCGACAATAAACCCGTAATGATTTCACCGATGATACTTGCCAGCAGGCTCAGCAGTAAATAAATAAACAGCAGGCCGATCACAACTTCTATAACATTCATCCCTAACATAACAATGGCGTTTAGGTTTTGGGTGATGTGTCATTCAAGTGAAAAACTATCAAACAACACGAAGGCAAAAGCATAAAAAACGGTCATCCACAGAATGGGATTACTTAATCTGCGTACCCAGTAGTATTCCTGCCCCAACACCGGCTGCAACCGTACCCCACTGCGGCAATCCCCATTCTATCTTGGGTGGCCTTTTAAGCACCTGAATATAATCTTCATTTAACGCATTATAATTTGCAAAGGCCTCAGCGTAGATATCTTTATAAGCTTCTGCCTTTTCCCGCTCCAGCGCAAAAAGGCTGTCTTTAAGCGCCCCCATCTCCTGCTGTAGTGAATCTACAACTAACAACGTATCGCGCTGCTTCTGGTATGAAAGTGAATTTTGGTGGTCTATGATAAACGTTTCAGTAAAATTGAAAGGAATAAGCAGATATTGAAGCTCAAGCCCGGTCTCTTCATTCCTTACTTCGGTTATCCCCCAATCCGAATAGGCTACTTCAGGATACGTTTCGGCGAATCGTCTTTGTAGCTCTTCCGGTTTCCGGATAGAACGAACATCAAGCTGCTCCTGCGCACGATCTTCTTCTATCCGCCCTACCTGCGTGCGCAATTGTTCCGTTTCTGATTGCAACCGGGTCACCTGCGTTTGCATCATTTTCTGTAATGAATCCTTATATGCCACCACCGTTTGTATGGAATCGCGCGAAGCACGCATCTGCTCCATTTCACGTTCAGCACGGTTAATCTCTTCCTTGTTAATATTACTGGCCAATAAATAAGTTAAGCCAATAGCCAAAAGGCCTGCAATTACACTCACCGCTATTAAGGCATTTTTAAGCATTGTGAACCTCAAGTTTTGTTGGGGTTACCTGTTTGAATCCCAAAGCCAAACCAACTTTTTTTAGCAATTCCTTATCACCTTCCACAAAATCATAGAAACAGATATGACCGTCAGGTTCCGCATCGCGTAATTTAATGTAGGTATTGCGGTTTTTTCGTTCCAGTTCCATGATAAGGCCCTTCACCATGCTCCCGGCCGGAACATGCATTTTGTTCAGCTCTTCTACATTGTGATTGAAGAGGTCGTCGATTTTATCTGTGCTCATTTTTGCCGGCACCGGTCTTTCCACAGATCCGGTTTCTAATTCAGCGCCCTCAACTGAAAGATGGCACTTATTTTTTAAGGTCTCCCAAAGTTCCGGGATAGGAGCAGGATCAGTTTTATCTTTTCGTACATTTACATGACCGATAATGCCCTTAAAATTTTTGATTTCCTGGCCATAATATTCTGTTGGCTTGGCCAGCATCTTACGGGGAATATCAAACCGGTCGCACAAGTGGTTAATGAGTTCCGTCAGCGTTTCCATTTGTTCCGGCTCGTAACGATCAAAATAACGATGGCCACGGTAGTTTTCTCCGGCGTCAAAAACTTCGTCCTCTGGTTTTTCAGTTCGGGGTGATATGCGGTCGAAGCAGTAGAATTTGCCATCCTTCTCTTTGAGACCGCCCTCGCTGGCCAGTTCAATGCCGATAAATCGCCGCTCGAAAGCAAACCGGTCGGGGTTGTTCCATTTTAACCCGAACTGCCAAGCCCAGCTTTCAGGGTCAAAAACTTCCAACAGTGTTCCGTCCCGGTCAATGATATAGGCCGTACCAACTTTATCGGAGTTGCCATTCCACCAGTGAAAGGTTGATTCAGCCGTACTCCCAACAGTGTGATGCACACAAATACCCGATTTCTTAAAATTCCCTTTATTGTATTGATTTTCGGGAAGCCGAAAATCTTTGTTGAATGAAAGTGCCATAACTGCCTCCGATTTTTCTTGTTAATTTATATAGTCATCAATTATTTTAATCTATGCTTTGCCTTTATATGTATTCCAAAGTTCTCCGAGAAAAAAGGCCCCGAAATTGGTTATTAAGTTTACCTTTTCTGATGTGTTAGATGCATCAATAGCATGCATGCTTTTTACCAACTTAATCAATTCACTTATTTTAAGTTTTAAAATACCGGCACCGACCACCTTCCCGCTTTTATCCGTTCCTTCATGCAATCTGGTTTTTAAAGTGGTGGTGTCTTCCCACAAATCGAATCCCGGGTCATCTCTCACTTCTTTCCGCCCGGCCAGGTAATACTCTTGGCCCTTATGGCTGAATGCCATTTCATATATCATCCATTTGGTTTCGATGTCTTTTTCATCATCAACAAATAGATTAAAAACCCCCGTTTTGGCGGTCAGGTAGTCATCAAAAGTCCCGAAGTTTATGTGTCCGTCCATAATGCCGCTGTGATGGGGGTTTTTCATGAAGTAGGGCAAGTCTCGTATATAGATGGAAGCATGCAGCGCCAATTTACTTCCGTTTTCTTTTCCAATTTCAGCGCCCTCTTCGGGGTCATCGGTATCCAGCGCGAACCAGCCCTCCATTTTTTCGCGAAAAGCGATGCCTGGTACCGGATCTTTCATCCGGGTAGCAGCCGGGGTGAACGGTATGCCTTCTTCTTTTTTATTTTGAACGTATTGTGCGGCATCGGCATAGCCCATACTTACCAGGGTAGAGGCATCAATCCGGTTAAAAAAGAAATCAGGATCGAGCGGCAGCGGGTATTCCGGTTTGATTACATGAAGTTTTACGGATTGTTTTTGTCCATAAGGAGAATCACCATTCCGAATGCGCTCATTTATTTCGTTGATGCGGTCGAACTCCTCGAACAACACGCCGTTGGCACTCATTTCAATCATGTGCACGTACTGGCTGAACATGCCGTCATTATAATTTCCGTGATTGCCGATACACCAGACCAGCCATATTTCTTCGGCTCCCCGCTTAATCGCTTCCATCAAATTGGCGTCCTTAATCCACACAGAATCAATGTATTCTTTCCCCTGATATTCAACCGCCGGCATAAACATGGGCAGCGAAATACCGGCTATCAGTAAATCTTCTGCAGCTTTTTGGTGCGGAATCACTTCATTTGTTTTATCGGTATAGTTACAAACGTTAAAGGTGCCCTGGATGCCTTCGGCCTGTTTTATGCGATTGATATCAATACCGAGGTGGGGAAAAACATGATTGCGAATGCCGTCGGCATCGCCAAGTGCTTTTGCTTTATGGAGGCGCAGGTACTCTTCAAAGGGCAGCATGGATACAAACTTGGATACATCGAGTGTTCGCCATCGATTGCCCATATCCGCGGGTGAAAGTCCCGATAATAACATGGCCAGATTCATTATACCTCCCGAGGTGCCATCGGCATGATGGAAGCAAAGCCCTTGTTCGAGCAGGGCCCGTATCACCCCAGCCTGGTAAGCCACCCGCATTCCGCCACCGGCCAGTACAAGCGAACGGCGTGGACCCTCATAATCATCGGGCGGTGTTCCGTAAACGGTATGATTTTTATTACTCATTTGATATTCATTTTAGCGGTTGATTTATCGCTCCTGTATTGAAAACCAGTACATCATTATGATGATACCCGAAACAAAATCGAAGCCGGCCACGCCCAGGGCCAACCACGAAAAAATATCTCTTGTAACGCCGAGCCCCACAGCCCCGGCCGCGCCGAATTTTTGTAAGCCACACCAGAGCACGGCAACCGGGCGGCGTTTAGTGCCGGTCAGTGCATGATAAAGCAAGCCTCCGAACAGTATCATAAACATCCCCACAATGCCAAAGAAGTGTTTGGTTGCCGGATTAACAGCCCCGCTAATAAATTCGAGCACAAAAGCCGGCCAAATAAGCTGAACCAGCCCGCTGATTACCGTTATAAAGGCAATAAGTTTGAGTATTATTTTTACATAATTTCGATAAGCCATGGTAGTATCGTTTAAGTGTTGACCGGCAGCCTAATTTTGTAATTAAATGACTTCCTGTCTCTTTATTCGTTTTTTTGTGTACACATAAATAATTAAAACCCCGATTGCCTCGTAAATCATAAAAAAGTAAAAAATCCAGCTTGGCGAACCGTCAAAAATCAATGAAACCAAACGCGCTAAAACCCCGGCAAGCATGATGATTAGAAAAAGAATATTGAACTTTTTGACGGAGAAAATTTCTTTTCTGAAAACGATTGCAAACAATCCATATCCCAGTTCCATAGCTCGTAAGAAACGATATTGCGTAAGTACATTGGCCTGGGTTGTTTCCGCCAGGGTATTAATATCCAGATTGAGAATCCATTGCTGATCAAAACCGGCTCCCACAAAAGCGCCCCAGAATCCCGCCAGCAGAACTAAGCCGATGTAGGAATAAAAGAAAAAGTAGCTAAGGAGCTTCATGGGGAGTCTCGGTTTTTTTTCTATACCAGGGTTTGGCTTTTGCAATGAAAAAGTACATGGTTATCAGCCACATAATGGTCAGGATAATCCACCTGATATCATTGAAAAACATCCATTCCTGAAGTAATTCCTGCAATACTGCGGGATCTGTAACACCCTCGCTAAATTGGGTGTTTATATTTTCAATAAAAACTTGCTGGATAACTACCGGTGCCAGCAACCCCGGTATCCAAGCCAGCGGTACCCATCGGAGATGAGTCCTCCACTCGGTTATCAGCATGATAACTATGGCTATAGCCATAATGGGAATAGTGATAAAGAAAAATTCGGTGGCAAGGGTCGTTTGGGGAATGATAGCATTATAATAGTTGTCTATGGTCAGCGTATCGGGATAATTAGGAAACCAGAAAAAGTGTAACGACCAAAACATGCCCAAATAAATGGAAGCGCAGAAAAATATGTAGGCATTATTGATATCGAGAAGCGTTTGTTTGAGAGAGCTCATGGCACATTGGTTGGTTTAAATTTTATATTTTTGATAATCGGTAATCGACGGCGGCTCCAGCCACTCTTCGCTTAATCCCAGATCGACCACGCTTTCCATCCCTTCGGGCATAGTTTCGAAAGCTTCATCGGAAGTCAGAAACCAGCTTTCAAAATGATCATCCAGAATTCCATTGGCCTTGGGTATAAACATGGTAAATAATGCATCATTGTTGATCTCAAGCTCTTTGAGTGGTGCCATATTGGGATGATCACCGATATATAGCCTGGCATTGGCTTTGCTAAACAGCTTCAGTCCGGCTTTGCCTTTAAAGTAGATGAATGAGGCCATTAGCATATTTCTGAATTGGCAATAATTGACGGCCCCGACGTTGAACTTAAGCCACTCTTTTGGCGGTCGGTCAATTTCGATGCGCATGGCAAATTGCCCGTCTTTTTCATATTGGCTGCTAACTGTCTTATCGGTAATTTCAAAATCAAGATTAGCTTTGTGTTTGGGCATGCCCCAGATGCCTTTGCCACCCTTCACCGAAACTTCGGAGCTGACCGGCAGATCAATTACGTATTGTCCGGTTCCGTAGTGTTTCATAAAAAGACCCGGCAGCATGCGCGGGGCAGCTTTTCCCCCTTTCGTACAAGCAATGGCAATACTGTATTCAATATATTTTCCGATATTTGTTTCTAAATAATTGATTACAGTGATAAGCAAAATGGCCTTGCCATTCCAGAGCCGAAACGGATGGAGCTCGTTACCAGGCAGTATCTCTTTCGCTTTATCTGCATTGATTTGAAAGGCCGCAAACAGCGCCGGTGAATCCACGCAACTTACAGGCATCACATAGGGGATGCCATCCACCAAGGCGTGCCGCCCCTCGTATCGTTTAATTCGTCTTGGTACTCCCATATTTTCTTCCCTCTTTCTTATTATTTTTTCCCATTAATGTAAAAGTCCCCGGCACCAACCAGAACAAACCGCATTTAGTCTCCCTTAAAAAAGGGAGTACCGACTTTAGTCGGGGAGGGTTGTATGGTATAAGCATTTCATTCATAACTAAATATCTTTTACGAGCCTTTGTGCAATTCTTCCACCATCAAAGGAAATACATCTTCGGCGGCATTTTTTCCCATAAAAACGTCCAGATGGCTGTATTCGGGCAGTTTATGTAACGCATGCCGCCCCGGAGCCAGCCGGTCGAAATATTCGAAACTTCGTACCTGACTCTCAGGCAGAAAACAGAGGTTCTTTTCGCCGGTAAAAAATGCAAATCGCGCGCTGGTTTTAGGAATATCAGCCACATAATCATCCGGCAGGTGCTCATCGCGCTGCATGGATACAAGATTCCCTTTTTCGATGCATTTTTTTATGTGGTAAAAAAAGTGAACGGGTACTTCTGCAAACTCGTGTTTTAGCCACTCATGGGTTTCGTCATTCAAGTTTTCGTGCCGCCACAGGGCCGGGAAACCACTGCCATAGGTAAAACTGACTTCCTTACAAACACCGTTGTCGCATTCACGGTGGGTAGTATTGACCACCGCATTTATAATTTTGGGGAATACCCACGGCGCCTCATTGCCCCATTGGGGATTAAGGTATTTTGTGAAAAGTCCTACAACCGGCAGGGCAAATTTCGACTTTACTACCGACCAGCGTGGCACTACGGGATGCAAAGAAACAGCGTTGCTTACAATGGTTTTTACCTGCGGCACCAGACCCGCCACGGCCGACATCATAAAGCTGGTTGATCCCTGACAGTGAATAACGGCTTTAATTTCTTCACGGCCGGTCTCTTCTACTATTTTCTCCACGGCTTTGGGGTGATCGTATTTTGCCGCCTGGTCCAGATTCCATTCGTTGGGTTCAAGGTCAATACTTGCCCGCCAGTTTTCCAGCCACACATCGTATCCCTGCTGCACCAGATAATCCACAAAATTCGTTTCTACCGGCGCCCGAAATATATTGGCCCGAACCCCGGCTCCGTGCACAACCAATACCGGCCCTTTGGGTGGGCGTTCATCGGCCTTCACGTTAATCAGGTTGCACTGTAATCCGTCACCTGCGGTAAAGGGGATGACCTGCTCACGATATGTATTTTTTGATGGCATGTTATTCACAGATAAACGTTTCTGATATTCTCAGCGAAAAACTTGAGGAATTTAGCTTGGTATTTAAGCTTGTCCTTATTTCGGCTTACACCGGTTACTTCTACGGTGGTCATCTGCTTGCGGAAATCATCGGCTTTTATTTTTAGAATACCTTTTCCCAGTACGGGCGCATGCTCATTTGCACCGTCATGAACGGTTATAAATAAGGTGGTTGTGTCTTCCCAAACATCAAACTTGGGATCATCATGAATATGCTTAAATCCGTTGAAGTAGTATTGCTTGCCTTCTTCTGCATGCAGTTTCATCCGGTAGCGCATGTATCGGGTATTGGTCTCAGAATCCTCTACGAATAAATTGAACACTCCATCCGAAACCGAAAGATCGTCGCCCGATAGGGCCGGGGCCTGCACCGTGCCGGTGAGCTCCGCTTTGTGATCACGTTCATCCAGCAGTTTTTCAACGTTATCGGAGCGAATTGTCAGCACAAAAGCAAAATCAGAATCATCTTTCTTGCCTTGCTCAAATCCGGTTTTAAAATCATCGGCTCCTTCTGCAAAATAACCGCTCATTCGCTCAGTAAACTGAATGCCTGGCTTTTCGGTCGATGAGACGGGGGCCTGACCATTTTCTTTAAAGCTGTAATTTATAGTCCAGCCTCGGTCTTTCGCAATATACTTGCAGTTTCGCTCGGCCAGTGCCGATATGGTAAGTAGCGGATTTACGCCCAACGTACGCGGAATAATGGAACCGTCGCTAACATAGAGTCCTTCATATACGCCTGTACCCGATGAACCTGCAAAAACCTGTCCCTTGTGATTTACAACCCCGCCCGAGGCTTTATCACTCATTACGCAGCCGCCAAGCGGATGAACAGTGGTCAGCCGGTGTTTGAACAGCTTATTCCAGGTCGGATTTTTGACGTAGGTACCGCCGAGTTTTGCGGTGACTTTACGCAGATTGTTGCTCACTTTTTTAAAAATGGGTTGTCGGCCCACGTCATCCCAATTGATGCGGATGCGGTCATCTCTCAGGTACATTTCTCCCTGCCCGTCATCGTGGGTCATCACCAGGTAAGTCATGGTGTGTTTGGCGGCTCCACGGTAGGCACCGCCGAACAGCGAGCCAATTTTACGCCACATTTCACGCATAAAATCTTTGAAGCCGCTGTCGGTATCATCCCCGCCAAAGGTAGATGCAAACGAGAGCATCCAGGGAACAAAAGCCGAGATCGCACCGGGAATAACCCCTTCTTCAATGACCATGCCCTCGGCCGGTTTGCCGTTG
>Ga0136556_1001813_pt1 | contig 10342 bp, 7 predicted proteins | sample AntRauTorckE6831_FD_104780 | JGI IMG/M metagenome (GOLD analysis project Ga0136556, IMG submission 104780) | Saline lake microbial communities from Rauer Islands, Antarctica - Metagenome Torckler E6 #831 | ecosystem: Environmental > Aquatic > Non-marine Saline and Alkaline > Saline | place... | reverse complement strand
ATTGGTTGTTAATCTGGCTCTATCCACTGCAGCACCAGCATTTACCTTTATACCTGTTTGTCCTGCATAAATAAAGTAATTGTTTGCCATATCAATATCATTAGCGGTGAGTCCTGCTAAAAACTCTACACCAGCACCGCTGCTAATACCCACAATAAAATTATAAGAAGACGTGAATTTACCCACGTTGCCAGTGACTTTTACACCATCTGTGACGTTCCAATAGTTTTGGATAATGGTAATCGCATTGAATCCTGAAATCTGCCCAACACTACCCCCAATAACAGAACAACCAGAAAAAATATTACAAAAGTTTGCTGCTGTACCCGAAAAATCATAGGCTGAACCAGCAGTAGGAATTACGGTGAAATTCTGCATAAATATATTGGTGGCTGTACTTCTAAGAACACCCCCACTAGCCGATGACATGACACCATCCTTTTGTGGATCGGTGCCCCTAAGGCCCGCGCCATTCATTATGATGTGATTGGAACCAATGTCAACCATACCAGAAAAAACATACATTTTGGTGGCGTCTAATGTGATAGCGTCAGCAGCAGGAGTTGGTAGGTCGTCAACGGCGTAAACAGTCACAAGGTTAGATCTGTTAGCGTTAGCACTTTTTTGGGATAAAAAAGAGTTCCAAACCCCATCGATGTAAATATCTAAGGTTTTGTTGGTGGTATTATAAACCTGTAATCCTTCTGCGGGCTCTAAGATGCCATCCCTTTCTGTATCGGTCATCCTAGGAATAAGCAGTCCAGCTGAAGTGGATTGCATATCCAGAATAGATGAATCATCTGGAGTTTCAGTTCCTATACCTACTTGTGATATTGCGATGCTGCTTGTTAGCAAACACATCAATAAGAAAATGCCTGTTTTTTTAAAATAGTTATGTGTCATAAGTTAGTGTATTTGATTTATGTTTTAAGCTGTTTTATAAGTCGTCTTAACATTTATTTTGCTGGGATAGGTTCATTTTGGTCCTGCAACCTAAACGAAATTGCCAGCACTTAGGGTGTCGGTTCTTCCTTAGTCTTCGGCTTTAGAAGTAAAGCAAATAGCAACTGAAGGACACATAAGATAAAGACTTTTCACGATATTATTTTTTTAAGTTCATCCAGTTCAGTTCCAACATAAGTCTAATATGCACTTTTATTATGAATTAATTCGTAAATATAAGCATATTAACCAATTAAATGTGCTTTTAAACGAATAAATTTGTTTTCTATGATTTATTATTGTATAAAATGAAAACGCGTTTGTTTTTGGGATTGCAGGTCCGATTCGGCATTTAAAGCAACCTAATTCCGGTCACCTTTAATAAATTTATAGTTGTCTAATGTTTGTCTTTTTGAGATTCAGTAATTATGTTCAGCCACCAGGAGCTGCATGAGTTCAGCGCTTAGCTCTAAGCAGAGCTCTTGAAAATAAGCATAAAGATTTGTTGAAGCGATTTGCGTAAGCAGCGCTATGGAGCAAGGGCGAATAGTCTGCCATATCTAACGTTTTTAGAATGTGTTAATGTTGATAAGCTTGAGGTGCTTGGAAAAAAAGTAGGAGCAGTTCGCTTCCCATCAGCCAAATAGTTTAACAAACTTAGCTTTATTGAGCGGCTTTTCTATAAAATCCAAAACAAGCGGATTTGATTTTGCGAGGTCGATGTCATCAAGGTCCACAAAGGAGGAGAGGGTCACTAAAAATGGAAGCGCTCCGCCAATAGTAAAGGCAGCGCCAGACGCCATCGCGGCCTGAATGGGTTTGGCTTGACTAATCTCGTTAATCCCCAATTCATCTCTAACGTGTGCTGCCAAAGCGTCTTTCTTTGTGAGTTCTTTGGCCACGATTAGGGCAGTGGCTTTAGAGAGGCCGCGTTGTTCATAAATATCGGCAAGCCTTTGCAATTCAAGCTCCGGCATCTCCTTCAATTCTATTTTTTCTCGTTCGATGTCTGCGTTTTCAACATCTGTTTGTGAACTTACCGAAACGTATTCTCCTGGAGCCATAGATAAGGCGCCAGCCACCAATCCTGCTAAAGTAGCGATAAGAATAGGCTCCCTCAAATCACTAGCAGCAGCCACACCAATAGCGAGACTCGCTGTTGATAAAATCCCATCGTTTGCTCCCAGAACAGCTGCTCGCAACCAATTACTTCTGTGGATATAATGGTGGTCTAGATAATCGTCTAGGTCTTCAGAAGGGTCTGTCATGGGATTTGGTTGAGTGATAGATAAAATATTTAGCCTTACTATTTTAAAGAACTAGTTGAGTAAAGTTACTTTTATTATAGAGAAGTCTAAAGGGTGTTTTAGTTAGTAGAAATTACTATCATTTTTGGACTTTTGTATAGATGGGTGTTTTACTTTTAGATATAGGATTGAGAATCAGATTTTACAAACCTCTGGATTAATCAATGAAGTGGTAAAAAAAAAGGATTTCGAATTCCATCTTTCTAAAAAAAGCAAACAAAAATGCATATTTTTATGAAGATACTTAGATTGTATTTTTGAAGACTCAAACTTAACTAAGCCTATGCTTACCGCACATCTCAGAAAACATTTGCAGGAGAGATTTTCCTTAAACATCAAGTCTATCAGAGCCTTAAGTGGTGGGGATATAAATGAGGTTTATCTTATAGAAGATCAGAATAAAAAGTACGTCGCTAAAATAAATGAGGCTCACCTATTTCCAGGGATGTTTAAAAAAGAAGTGAGTGGTCTAGATGCTTTAAGGAAGACCGAATCCATAGACGTTCCTAGGGTTTTAGGTTATGGTGACTTTGAAACCAACACCTATCTTATACTAGACTATAGGGAATCTGGAAAAGTCAGCACGCAATTTTGGGAGCTTTTTGGGCAAGCAATGGCGGCTCTACATCAAACTACTCACGAAACCTTTGGTTTTAAAGAAGACAACTATTTGGGTAGTTTGCCACAATATAATGACAATTTCGAAACCGCTTCTCAATTCTATATCCACCAGCGTTTGATGCCTCAGTTTAAAATAGCATTCGATAAAGGGTATGTGTTTAAGAATCTTGATTCCTTTTATCAAAGGGTAAAAGAGTTGATCCCTAATGAGCCTCCAGCCCTTATTCACGGAGACTTGTGGTCTGGCAATTATCTGGTTAATTCACAGAATAAGCCTTGTTTAATAGATCCTGCCGTCGCTTATGCTCCTCGCGAAATGGATTTGGCCATGATAAAGCTCTTTGGAGGTTTCGACGATCGATTATTTAGTGCCTACGATGAGGCTTTTCAACTCAAACCAGATTGGGAAAAGCGAATCAAACTCTGGCAACTCTATTATATTTTGGCGCACCTCAATCTTTTTGGGGGGCATTATTACACTCAGGCTAAGGAAATAATGTCTCAGTATTAATAGCTGAAGGGTTAGAGCTTATGGTTTTTATTGCAAAACATACTTAGCTAGCACCTTTTGGACATCATAGACGTTAACGCTTTTATTAAACTTTTTTTGAATACTTGGGCTAGTTTCACTAGAGATCCAAATTTTCAATTCCGCTTCCAAGTCAAAGGTCCCTGCTGTTTCAATGCTAAATCGTGAAATACTCTTATAAGTAATGGATAAATATTCAGTTTTTCGACCGGTCATTCCTTGTTTGTCGACCAGTATAAGGCGTTTATTGGTAAAAATAAAAGTGTCTCGAACCAGTTTAAAACCGATTTCAATATCTTCATGTTCTGTAAGAAGTTGTTCATATTCTTTCGCCAATTGTTCTTTGTCAACGGCGCCGGCATTACCGATTAGTGAAGAAAATAGTCCCATTATATACTGCTGTTAATTTGTCCTACTCATCTGGCTTTTCGGTTAGGCCCCGTTTATATGGTGTCTGGTCTCCATTTTTTTAATAACGCAATGGTCAAAAGACTAATCTAGTCTATTCTTTTCGATTGGTTTTTAGTCTTCCTCACTCAATTTAAAGTCCTGAGTTCATATACGCAATACCTGCTATTGGGTAGAGTTTATGAGTTGCTAACTCACAAGCTATTCTACTGTATGTTTTAAGGTAAAGCTAAAGCGTTGATTTTATGTTTACGATGAAAGTACAGTCTAATTTTTTTTCAAGATTTACCTAATCATATAGGTGAAGCCAAGAGTGGGTCCAATGCCAGAATACAAGGTGTTGGTTTCTTTGGAGGTTATATTTCTAGTGTTTAAGTAAGGGATGATTAGCTCTATTCCGAAATGATCATTAAAAAAGTAATTCCCGCCAAAGCCTATATTCAAAATAGAGATTCCCCCACTTAAGGCTTCATGTTGAGACGTCCTCAAATTGCTATTATCAGCATCATATTGTATTGTTCCCAGACCTACACCAAATTCTGCAAACACTCTCAATTTGCTTTTATTAACGAAGTTGTTTCTTAGGGTAGGCGTAAACGCATAGGAGGTGTAGTAGGAGTCTACATTACCAACTCTTAAATCGTTTAAGGTGGCGTAGGAAAAATTCAAGTCTACAGAGGTTTTATCTGTGATAAAATACCCCGCAGAGGGTTTAATAACAAATCCATTCACTCCCGACTCGAAATCATCGGAAGAACCAATAAGCGGTAAAGCCGCTACTGTGAGCTTTAAGTCGTTTTTTTGGGATTGTCCAAACCCGTTAAATACTCCCATGAGTGTAAACATCATAACAAGTAAAGTAGTTTTCATAGTGTTTTGGTTTAAATGTTAAAAAATTAACCAATAACCATTCCAAGATTAAAGGCTATATCCAAATTTTATTTTATTGAATACTCTGTTGAGTATATTTCATTCTATTTACTAAATCTTAGCATTCTTAATGATGGTTTAGTTATTGAGTTGATACTGCATTTTCACCATCAATTTTGAGCTCAGAAAGTATAAGGTGTGTCGTTGGACTACCGTATTTAATGAGTTTGTCTATAAATTGTTGAAGATGTAATTGATCACGCAGCGCTACCCTCATATGTATATTATAAGGACCAGTGATTCTAAAGACTTCCTGTACTTCTGGATACGTTGTGATTTCTGATATGATATACTTAAGCTTCCCGTCAAATATTTTCAACATTATAAATACTTCCAGACCATTCCCCATCAATGCATGGTTTAATTGAATGTTGTAAGATTTTATAACTCCTAAATCTTCTAATTTCTGAATCCGTTCACGTACAGAAGATGGTGAAAGTGCTATTTTTCTACCAATTTCCGCAAATGAAGCTCTAGAATTACTTTTTAATATTTTGATTATTTGAATATCTAGATCGCTCACCATTGTTTCGGTTGTTTTATTCCAAAAATAGATTTTTTATTTGTAAATGTACCATTATATCCATCCAATCAATTTTATCATTAAACCTAGCATGTTTAGTTTTGACCCAAATAAATAGTCTTTTTTTTATGGATTTAACGGTTCTTTTAATCCTGGTAATTGGTGTTTTTATGGGGTTCTACGTCCAAACAGTCATTGGTTTTGCAGGGTCTTTAATTGCTTTACCTATTCTGCTATTGGGTATGCAATTGCCAGATGCAATTGCATACATTTCAATTTTCTACTTGTTTTCGAGTGCTTTCTTAATTACGAAGGAATGGAAAAATATAAATAAAAAAATAATTTTTAAACTCGCCATAACTTCAGTAATAGGCGTTATTTTAGGAATCTTGTTGCTTACTTTTTCAAAACCTATATTGCTAAAAAAAGGACTTGGAGTATTTATTTTATTATACGTAGCTTATGTTTTATATGGTAAAAAGAAAATAAAGCTAAATAAAGGAGGTGTGATAAGCTTTGGAGTTGTAGCTGGTTTTTTTTCAGGCGTATTTTCTACAGGAGGCCCTCTCTATGTTATATGTATTGAAAACTCTGTTAAAGATATTAAAGCATTGAGAGCTACTATGATTGGGGTTTTGGGGCTTGTCACCTTAACTCGAATTCCTGCGCTAGCTGTAAGCGGGATATTAAAATTCAGCCATTTAGAAATGACACTTTTGGTATTCCCCGTCTTTTTATTTGCTCAATTTTTAGGAAAACGAACTTTCATAAAGATTAATGAAACTGTATTTAAAAAATTATTGATGACACTTTTATGTGTTTCAGGTCTTATTCTTATCGTTTAAAATATAGGCTATGGGTCATTAGTATCAACCATACAATAAATTAACTCTTAGTGAAAAACTGATTATATTTTACATTTAAAGGAAAAATTCAACTCTCCAGAGGGTTTAATAACAAATCCATTCACTCCCGACTCGACATCACCGGAAGAACCAATAAGCGGTAGAGCTGCTACTGTGAGCTTTAAGTTTTTTTTTGGGATTGTCCAAACCCGTTAAATACTCCCATGAGGGTAAACATCATAACGAGTAAAGTAGTTTTCAAAGTGTTTTGGTTTAAGTGTTAATTAAATTAACTAAAAACTATTCCGAGATTATAACTACGTCCGAATTTCCTTTAATTAAAGATTAGAGTAGTCTGTATAAAGGATCTTAAGCCCCTTATAATCAAATACAAGTTAAGAAAGAACACTTCAGATCGTGAAATCTTTAGGGTTTATCTGCAGGTAAGTATCAACATAGAGCATTTGATAGCTATGTGTAAAAAATCTTAATTATTTTATGAATTTATTATTGTGTGATCAAATAATTAGCCTTTAGTTTGTAGAACTTAAACTACAAAAAAGTATTACACTACTTAACCTTATCAAATACCTTATAACATGAAAACAAGAACAGTAGCGAGTTTATTATCATTTTTTTGGATGTCTTCACTCTTTAGCTTCTCATCTGGAGATGCCATGATTACGGGAGCAATGACAAGTGAAAACGAGAGGTATTCAGCTGTAACAGAAGTCGGGGTTTTATTCGAAGAACTAGAGTTGACTGTAAATACAGTTGGAGTGCCAAAGTCTCTCAGCCTAAGTTCAAGACCTACTAATGAGGTTGAGATTGAAAGTGGAAATATTGTTCCTTTAATCGATGGTGCCAATATCAACATCGACGATTTAGAAGACCTACTTATAAGCGGAGATATAACTCTTTAAGCCAGTGGAGATATTATTGTGGAAGATGATTTTTCTCCACAACTTACGTCTACTCGTACTTTAACCTTTAAGTCTGGTAGAGATCTTGTTTTTCAGAATGATGCTGACATCAATTCTAGTATCTCTTCTTTACATGTTGTACTATGGGCAGATAGTGATGGCGATAAAGCTGGTGGGGTCTTGTTGGATTCAAACTCATCTATATCGACCAACAATGGCCATCTATGGATCGGTGGTGGGAGTGGACAAGCCACTTGGAATGGCCTTGATGTAGGCGATAGCTTCGCTGTTGGCTTAACCGCTTTAGCTTCTGGAGGTCTTCAGCCCTACTCTGGAATACATCTACTTGGAGAGATTTTAAATCTGGGAACAGGAGATGTGTATTTGAATGGTAAATCTACCGAAACCAACAATGCAAACGGGATTGGAATTCGTCTGAATGGTATGGATATAACTGCCCATCAAATTTATATGGCTGGTGTTGGATCAGAAAATGAAAATACAAGTGGAAATACCAACAGAGGCAATTGGGGAGTTGGATTGGAAAACACTTCCATTACAGCAACTGGTGGTTTAATAGTCGAAGGGGTCGCTGGTGGCCAAAAATCTGGAGAAAATGGCGGTTACAATTACGGTATTTTCATGGATAATAATTCTTCACTTCGAGGATTAGATCAAGCTAGCATAACACTTAAAGGAACAGGTGGAGGTAATCCAGAGATTCCAAATAATATAGATAACGACGGCTTGCGAATAAATGGGGGTTCAATTCGTGTAAACGAAGGCGATATCACTTTCCAGGGAACCTCTGGAGTAAATGTTGCTTCTGCAGATTTCGATCAAAATGGAGGAGTAGTAGAATCTCGAGATCTTTCTCAGAATTTATCTAATGGAGATATCACAGCAATAGCGAATCAGTTTGATATTTCATCAACGGTGAGGTATGCCTCACTTGGAACTTTAAAAATTCACTCGCGAGTGTCTACATCAAGTATAGGTGTTGGAGGAGCTTCAGGCCTATTACAACTTCCCAAACAATACTTTACTACTAATTTTGAAGACGGTTTTTCTGAAATCATTATTGGATGCCAAACTCAAGCGGGAGCTATAACAGTTGCAGAATCTAATTTTTCAGAAAATTTTACCTTACAGACTAGTGGGCAACTTACTTTTGAAGGAGATATTACGACTAGTGATGGGAGTGGGTTAACACTCATCAACGATGACTTATCTTTTGCAAGCCCCACAACATTTACAGTTGCTGGCCAATTTAAATATCTTCCGTTTACGGAAGATCTAGTCGACGCTATTTTCTTTCCTATGGCTAACCTTAGCATTCAAAGTGATGGTTTGGTTATTGGTAAAAAAGGGGAGAATAGAGATGTTCACATTACTCAATCTATGGAAAGTGATAAAACCATAGAGTTATATGGTGGGGACATTATTTTAGATGGTAATTTAGAAACAAAGGGGGCTGCCAGTCTCATTATTGAAGGGAATGTATTTTTATCTCCAGGAAACTATTTAGCTTCCCAAAATGATTTTACCCATACGGGAGACGTTACATTTAAAAGTGATGCTACAGGAGATGCCTATATGGGGAAAGTCTTAGGAACTTATACAGCGAAGGAGGGCAAAGCTAAGGTAGAGAAATATTATGCTGCACGACGTGCCTTTAGATTGGTAACAAGTCCAGTAGAATCTACTCAAACTATTTGGGAAAGTTATCAAAATACAGATCTTAATGAAGTGGGTGTTGGGACTCACATTACAGGGTCTTCCAATGGGCATGATGGGTTTGATCCTACAACTACGGGAAATCCTTCCATGTTTAGTTTCAATAGCAGTACTGCTTGGATGCCTATCCCTAACACAGATACGAAAAAGTTGAGTGCGGGTATTCCGTATAGACTCATGATAAGAGGAGATAGAGGTACAGACTTAGCCAATAATGAAGCAGCCCCAAGCGAAACCCGTTTGATTGTCGAGGGGAATCTTAAAACGGGCAGTTTTAGTCAATCACCAGAAACTTTCTTTAGCGACCCTAAATATTTGAGTTTAGCGGGAAATCCTTATCAGGCTACAATAGATATTCGAGACCTATTAGCCGCTTCGACAGATGTGAATACCAATTATCTCCATGTTTGGGATCCCATGATCAATACAAGAGGTGGGTTTGTAACAGTAGATCTTAGCGATGGAAGTAATGCTCAAGGATCTTCAACTGCTAGTCAATTTATAGGTCCCAGTCAAGCCTTTTTTATTGAATCAAAAACAGAATTTCCAACCCTCAACTTTTCGGAAAATTTAAAAGTCACAGAGCCCAAAAACAAAACAGATGAGCCCAATCATAAGACAATCCAATCTCAGCTAAAATTAGAGCTATTGGACGATTCAGCCACACTGATAGATGGTTTTAAAATTAAGTTCGACGATAAAGGGAATAATTCAATCGACTTAGCAGATGCGGAAAAACTACTCAACCTAGACGAAAATTTAGCTATCCATAATAATGAGGTTTTGCTCAGCATAGAGTCTAGAGCTTTTCCAATCGACGAAGAGCGCATAAATTTATTTATGGATAACTGGAGAGCTACGCAGTATAGCTTAAGAATGACATCACAGAAATTGGAACAGGCAGATATTGTGATTATCGATCATTATCTAGATACCGAGACACTCTTAAGTGATGGAGATATCTATTCGTTTACTATCGATCCAACTATTGAAGAGTCTATAAATGCTTATAGATTTGAAATTGCCTTTTCAATGGAAAGTTTATCGGCTTCTGAATTTGACACTGCACAGCTTCAACTTTATCCCAATCCAGTTCAGAATGAATTCAGAATAAATACACCTTGGACTGGTGAGGAGCTAAGGGTTGAAATCTATAATTTACTAGGGCAGAAAATCGCACATCAGTCTTTCACCAGCGAAACTATCCAGATGGATGCAAGCACTTGGAGTGAAGGAGTCTATGTAGTAAAAGTCAAAAAAGGCAAAGAGGTCTTCACGACCAAAATGATAAAACAATAAGGTTTAATCCTACTGATTTAGTTTAGTTTATTTTTTTTGTTCAAAGCAAAACTTCTGGTGAATAGCCAGAAGTTTTGTGATTTTATAGAGTAGGGATTAAACTTTTTCATTCAACTTATAAGACATCTCACGCCTTATTGAAAAAGAAAGCCTTACACTTTCGTGTAAGGCTTTTGATGGTCGGGGTGGCAGGATTACCTCCCAAAAGTCGGTGATCCTGAAAATGAGGTTGTTGCTCATTAAAAGCCAAAACGCCTATAGCGTTTATAAGGCATTTT
>Ga0136556_1001803_pt1 | contig 10373 bp, 13 predicted proteins | sample AntRauTorckE6831_FD_104780 | JGI IMG/M metagenome (GOLD analysis project Ga0136556, IMG submission 104780) | Saline lake microbial communities from Rauer Islands, Antarctica - Metagenome Torckler E6 #831 | ecosystem: Environmental > Aquatic > Non-marine Saline and Alkaline > Saline | place... | reverse complement strand
TGCAACCAAGCGGGCAGCGCCCGTTGTTTCACGAAGACCTGCCTTATTCCCACAGGCACGCGCCCTTCTCGCACGTCCGTTGCTTCAACGACGGTGGCTCACGTTTCTGGCCCTTCGGGATGGTCGAGAACGTCGCGTCCATCCAGTCACAGATCAATGAGTGGTTCACCGAGCAGATCGACAACGCCCGGCGCGCAGGGAATAAGTACTTCTACGACAAAGACGCGCTCGACGAAAAGGCGATCGAAGAGCTAGAGTCCGACTTGCCCGAGGTAGCCATCGGCGTCGACACCCGCAAGGGGCCGATGAAGGACCTCATCATGGCCATCCCCCGCGAGGGGCTCCCGGCCGACATCTACCAGGCACGCGACGACATGCGCCAGGCGTTGCAGGAGATCCTTGGTGTCAACGACTTCATGGCTGGCGGCAGCGGTGCGGACCGGATGTCCGCGACAGCAGCCGCAGTAGTAGACGGTACGGCTACGCTGCGTGCATCGGGCCTGCGTGAGCAGGTCGAGATGCTCTGCGCGGACATCGGTAAGAAGTTCGTGCTGCTCTGCCAGGAGTTCATGGACGAAGAGCGGGCGGTCCGGCTGGTCGGGACCAATGGCGTAGCATGGCTGGACGTCTCGATGGACGACCTCGTAGGCGAGTTCGATGTGGACGTTCGCACCGGCTCGACGACTAGCGTCAACCCGTCGACACGCGAGCAGCGTGCGATGGAGAAGATGGAGCTTGTGACCTTCCTGGCCGAGATGGGTTACGACCCTGCGCCGATCATCAGGCACATCTTCACCGAGATCGGTATGGACCCGGACGTGTTCTTGCAGCAAGCCCCAGCGCCACCGCAAGACCCAAGCATGACAGGTGGTCCAGCAGGGTCGCCGGTAGAGGGTGGACTCGGCGGGGCTCCGATCCAGGGGGCAGGCGGTCCGCCAGCCGCCGATCAAGCACAGCAAGGTGGAGGATTGGTCTAGGTATGGGTCCTGACAAGGGTATGAAGATGGACGTGCTCGACCAGATGATTTCTGGTGGCAGCACTCCCGGCGCACCGACGGCAGACATGGCTAGCGCCGTGGTCTGCGGTAACTGCGCCGCTGCGATCGACCCGACTACCGGCGAGGTCATTTCGCCACCGCCCGAGGAAGACCCGATGGCGATGATGGGCGGTGCTGGCATGTCCGGCGCTGGCGCACCACCCCTGATGTAGTAGGAGACAAGCATGGCTGATCTGACAGTAACCATCGACCAGCTCGTGGATCGCACGGGGCTCACCCGTGACGAGGTCCAAGAGTTCATCCAGAAGGACCTGACCACCGAGGCCGTGGTCGGGACTCGTGGGGGCAAGCCGCTTTACACGCTGACGACCGCGCAGGTCGACAGCATCAAGCCGCCGTTCCACGACGAGAAGCGCGCCTAGTTTCACTAGAACACCCTCCTTCACCGTTGCGGTGAATATCAACTAGCGCCACCATTTTCCCTAAAGGGTGAGATCCTTAACCGACCCTTTGAGGAGAACTTCGCGTGTCTGATTACGAATCTGCTCTGGACGAAGCTGTTAGCACTTCGATCGAAGACTTCATCGAAGACGTCCCTGTGGACGACGACGATACCTCACAAGAACAGGATGAGTCCGTAGAAGGTGAGGTATCCGAAGACGAAGGTGTCGAGGGTAGCGAGGAAGACGACTCCGAGCAGGAGGAAGACGACGAATCCCAGTCAGACGAAGATGACGAGGATTCTGACGACGATGATTCCGAGGAAGACGACGAAGACGACAGCGAAACCGAAGAGGTCGAGCTTTCCGAAGACCTAGAGATCGAACTTCCCGACGGTACATCAGCGACGCTGAAGGAACTCAGGGAAGGGCATCTTCGGCAAGCGGACTACACCAAGAAAACGCAGGCGCTAGCCGAAGAGCGCAAGAAGTTCGAGGCTGAGTCTACCAAGAGCCAAGAGACGCTAGAGAACGTCCAGGCGTGGTACGAAACGCGAGACGCCAACAAGCCCGCTTGGATCATGGAGATCGCCGACCAATCCGGCGACTCGCTTCGAGCGCTCACCGACGCGATCGGCATGGCCGACGACCCTAGCTCGATGGTCGCATACGCGTTGCACAACCTCGCCAAGGAAGGGCGCCTCGACGACCAGTTGGTCGAGCACTTCGGGCTGACCAAGGTGGCTGGCACCGTCGGGCAGTTCGCCAAGGGCGCGCAAGCCAACGATCAGGTGTCGCGCCTACAGCGCGAGATCGACGAGCTGAAAGCCGCGCGCGAGGGCGAAACCACCGAGGCCCAGGTCGCGTCGATCCGCGCGGAGTACGAGTCGCAGTGGACCTCAGTCAAGGGTGACGACGGCTTTGCTGACGACATCCAGGCACGACGCTCGGTGATGGAGTTCGCACAAGAGCACGAGATCCCGAACCTACAGGTCGCGTACGAAGCGATGGTTACTCGCGGCCAGGCACCGAAGCGTGCGGGCGACACGAGCCGCGAGGAAGCTCGTCAGGCGGTCAAGGCCAAGAAGAAGAAGACCAAGGCTGTTACCCGCAACACCAAGCAGCGCGGCGGGTCGCAACGCTCGGCCAAGGCCAAGACGCTCTCAGCCGACGACGCTGTCCGCGAGGTCTTCAGCGAGCAAGGCTGGGACACTAGCGACCTCTAGGTAGCAAGGGTTGCAGAACATCGGCGCGCCGCTGGGGTACCCCAACCTCCCACCGTCTTCGTCTCTTTCCGGCCAGGCGTTGCCACACTCAGGGTAGTTGAAGCAGGCGTACTTAGGCCAGTTCGCCCTGGGCACGGGCGGGCGATTGTCGTTGACCTGCATCCCCTGGCCGCTCCCGGCGGCGTGTCCGTGCATTCGCTCTGGGTGTGGGGCGTGGTCCCGGTATGGTGGCATGTCAGCCCTCTCGTCTGTCGGTCTCGATAGGGCTTGATCTCACGGCATTTCGAGCAAGTCTTCATTATGGCAGCCTAGCAGATGCCACGGCTGTTTTCAAGGGCGAACTGAGCAATCGCCTGAGCAACCGCAAGGACTCAGCGGCGGCTGGTTCCGAGCCCAGAGTAAGACGGGCCGATGCCCCACCCCGGTGGATAAGCGAACGGTCGGCACTCAAGAGGGCTTTGAGTAGCTTGAAAAACCGTATCCACAATCCACACCTAAAAGGGGTGAGTATCATTCCAAATCTTGGCGCTGCTGAGTTCAGCGAGTACGTCATCTCGACGTTGCGGAAGATCGAGCCGAACCTTCGTGACAACGTCATGAAGCGTCACCCGTCGCTCGACTTCCTCAAGGACGGCATGAAGAGCGACACCGGCCGCGCGCTGGTGGTTCCGCTCGGGCTCGGCGAGGACACCTCGACCGAGATCACGGACCGTTCAGGTACGTTCAACACGGGCGTGAGCGACGACATCATGGGGGCCGCCGAGTACCTTTGGTCGGACCCGATCGTTTCGCACGTTCGCCTGCGCTGGAAGGACCTGCAAGAGAACAGCGGCAAGCAACAGTTGTTCGACCGCGTTCGCAAGCACATCGACCAGATGCAGTACAACCACGGCAAGAAACTGGTTGAGTTCCTGCACAACCGCATGGACCTGGGCGAGAAGGTGGCCGGACAGTTCGAGCCGCTCGACGCGCTCTTCGGTGATGCAACCTACGACGCTGACCCGGATGGCGCTGCTGGCCAGCCCGCGTTCACTGTCGGTGGCATCGACACCGTCGACCAGCCGCTGTGGCAGGCAACCCGCCTGGAACTTCCGGTCGATGGTCAGTACACGATCCTTGAGGCGATTCGTCAGATTCGCAACGAGGTGTACGTGGCAACGTCGTCTGACTGCAACCTGACTTCGGTCATCTGCGGTCGCTCGATCTTTGAAGAGTTCGAGGATCAGTATGACGGCAAGGTTCGGTACGAGAACGCAGAGGGTGGTCAGACGAAGTTCACCGAGCTTCGCCACGGCGACCTTGTGTTCCGCCTCGACCCGGACTGTCCGCCTCGCCGGGCCTACTTCTTGGACAAGGACGCTTGGGTCATCCGTGATCTGAACGGCAACTTCATGAAGACCCAGCCCGCGCAACAGTTGACTGGTACGCTCGATTACGCGACGCCTTCGGTGTCTGTGATCGCGCTAGGCGTGAATGAGCGCCGCGCCGGGGGCCTGTTGCTTCGCCCGACGACTGCGGGCGGGGACGCGTAGCACTAGTGTAGCCTACTGTGGCTACAGCATACTAACGGCGGGTCGGGTCCTTAGGGGCTCGGCCCGTCACGTGCGTCCAGGCAAAGCCGCGCTCGATGAACCACACAGCGCCAGGGGTGACGCCAAAGCGCTCGGCTACGTCGGCAAGCCTTTCCCCGGCGTCGCATTGTTCGATGATCCCCCTCACATCATCGTCGGTAAGCCTCGACTGGGGGTTGGCTTCGCCCTTGACGGTGCCCGCCCTGGCTTTGTCACGCCCGTTATCAGCCCCGTCGCCTTCGTACAAGTGGTCGGGGCTTACGCACGGTGGATTGTCGCAGGTGTGTAGCGCCATGAACTCCTGGCCCACCGGACGCCCGAGCTTAAGCCCTAGCGCGAAGCGATGGGCCAGCCACCCTTCGGGCCATTGGAACTTGCCGTACCCGTAGCGGTCCCTGGCCCGGGGCCATTCGACACACCCCGACTCCGTGCGCACAGCCGTTTTGAGCGCTTGCTCGAAAGACCAGGCGTGGTACTCGGGTGAGCGTAGTCCGGGGCGATCCATGTCTGTACCAACACGCCGTCGGTGTAGGTGCATAACGCACAGCCCGTGGGCCTCTAAGGGCTTGGGACAGGGAGCCCCGGCAATGGTGGACGTACAGGGCGAGGGGTTCTTGGCCTTCATCCCACTAGCATACCACGCACACCAGCGGTTGTGGGAAGCTAGCGTCACGGCAACCTCGAAGCCTGAAGACACCCATACCGAGAGCACGATAGGAAAGATCTTGGCTTACACGCCTGATGCACCGTTCACTGCCAACCCGTTCGCCCCTGGCAATCGCTTTGTTGTCGACAACGTCGCTGGCGTTGACGGCACTGGCGAAGCTGATGGCCAGGCTTACACCGTCGTTGGTGTGGGCGTGGGCGACGTCGTGGTCGCAGTCGAGCACATCTCGACGGCTGCTGCGGTGGCAACCATCGTCGACCTTGACGTCGCTGACTTCGAGGTCAGCGCGGTCAACACGATCCTCGACCACAGCGGTGCCGCTGATGCTGGCGGGAACTACGCGAGCGACCAGCTTCGCTTCACCGTTGCTAGCTAGCTTCCCCGCTACCTAGGGGATTAGAGGGACCGGCAGGTCGGGCCGGTCCCTCTCACTTGCCCGCCTTCGGGTGTTGCTTGAGGTAGGCAATCATCTCATCGCAGACGTCGCGGACGGTCGTGAGCTTGCGTATCGAGTTGTTTCGACGCTGGTGAGTACTGCCGTCGATGTCTAGCGCGATCTGCCGACCGCAGTCGGAGATCGTCAGGGAACCGTCGATCCCGTAGTCAGGGTCCGTGATCAGCTCCCCCCTGATGAACGCCGTGGTCTGGTGAGCGGGGGTGTTCAGCCACCTCCGCTTGCGGTACACGATTTTGTCCATAGCGCCACTGTAGCACGTAAGGACGATGGCTACCCCACTTGCTCTCTCAGACCTTCGCGCCGAGGTGCGTCGCCGCACCGGGGTCGACATGCCTACGTTGTGGGCTGACGTCGATATCGACCGAGCGATCCAACAGGCGAACCTCGACCTGATGTCTCAGGAAGACTGGACGTTCCTGCGCCTAGCGACCACGGTCGCCACGGTCGCCGCCACTCCGACCGTCGCTATCAGCGCGCTCGCCACACCCGTCAACGAGGTCTACGGCGTAGCGATCGTCACGGGCGACAATCGCGGGGACTTGCGCCAGGTCACGCTGAGGTCCAAGGACTCCCGCCACGAGGACGCCGTTCCCGACGCGGGCTTTCCGCAGGAGTACTCGCTAAGCGACGACCGTACCGGGCTGGTGCTTTACCCCACCCCCGACGCGGTCTACACGCTTCAGGTGCGCGGTCGTAAGACCGTGGCCGACATCAGCGGCCTTGACACGAACGTGCCGGTGTTTGACGCTGAGTTCCACCTGATCCTCGCGCTCATGGCTTCGGTCGACGTGCTCGAACAAGAGGGCGACGACTCGCCGAGGTCTGAGAACTACATCGCTCGCGCCGAGAACATCCTCGACCGCATGCGCCGTCGTTACCAGGTCAGCCACGACGAAGCGATGATCCAGATGGGCGGACGCCGCGACCGCAACCGTGCTCGACGGTACTGGGTCGAGGGCGAGCCGTCGTACCCCTGGATCGCCTGATGGCTAAGAAAGCCAAGGGGATCGAGCAGGTAGACCTCGACGACTTCTCTGGTGGCGTCGGCTACGGGAAGTACGCGGCTACGGACTTCACCGAGCGCCAGTGGGGCCAGATCGAGGGCTTCATCCTCGAAAACCCTGAGCAGATCCGCTCGCAATGGGGGGTTCAGCAGGTTAGCGCTAGCACAGACCTGATCTGGGCGGTGCAGTACGTCGGCCGGACCAAGCGGTACATCATCGCAATGACCACGCTCGGCCAGGTCAAGTACATGATCCAGCCGCCGTCGCAAGACTCTGCGGCGACGACCAAGGCAAAGGTCTGGACGAACCTTGGCACCGCGATCGACCCCAAGCTACGTCCGTTGTGCGTGATCCCCGTCCATCGAGACGATACAAACGGCTGGCGCGGTGGGGTTTTGCTCAACGCTATCAACATCAATGGCTCGACGGACGCTAACTACGTAGTCACACAGTCCTTGACAGACGAGACGCTTGAGTTCATAACCTACACGTCCCACTACCCCAACCTTACGGGCGAGGTGCCTACGTCTGACCACATGCCTTTGGCCAAGGTCGGCACGATGTGGAACGACTTCCTGGTGTTGGGCAACGTAGAGTACTACAAAGACCCTGCCGGGACTCTCGACTATACCAACCGGATGCGCTACAAAAACGGTATGTGGATCAGCCAGGGTGGTGACCCTACCGCATACCACCCGCAAGACATCATCGTGCTTTCCGACCCAGAGCTTCAGATCAACCAGCTCGTCCCGATCGACGAAGGTCTGCTGATCCTCACCGACGCTGGCCCGTCCAACAACGGTGGTGTGTTCATCCTGCGCGGTAACCCAGGCGATGACGACTTCGAGCTGGAAGCGTTGCGAATGGGGATGGGCGTAGAAGGCAACGCCGATTACTGGCCCGAATCCGGGGCGGTCGGTTACCTGACGTCCAGCGGGGAGGTCTGGCACACCGACGGCCGGGAGTTCGCGCGCATCGACTCAGACCACTTTGGGCTGCCCCGCACCGTCGACTCTCGCGACTTCGTCTCGGCGTACAACTCGTGGCTCGTCGTTTGCAAGCAAGGCCAGATGTTCTGTTTCGCTGCGTTCGAGGATGACGGTGCCTGGGCTACGCTGATCGCGCCAGAGTCCGGCTACGCGCTCTGGCGGCACCACGCTGGGCAAAGCCTGTATATGGTGATGGAAGTCATCGACGGCGACGACGAAGGCGTGCTTTACAGGTTCAACCAGTACGTAGACGAAAACGCGCCCTCGACATCCGAGCGCGGCCAGATAGACGGCGTCGACCAGACCCTGACGGTCGCAACGCGCACGCTCGACTCTGGTCCGCACGAGCGTACGCACTGGCATCGCGCGGGCGTGCGCGGGCGCAACCGCACGCGCGGCACCGTGCTCGACATCACGCTCTACGACGGCCCGGCAACAGACGCAGATTCCAACTCCCTGCTCCGCGACCTGACCTCGATGGTTATGGACAGCCGCTTTGCGCTGTGGGTCAGAGCACACGGACCGACAAAAGAGGCGTCGGCCAAGCTGCGCTTCAAGGGTGACATCGAGATCGAGTCGGTTACGCTCACCCACCACCGAGGACACACGGGGAGATAGTCCGATGGTCCGAGCAGGTTCGCGCAGTGAACGGCGGTACGTCGACCGGCGTCCTGTTATCAGGGCGAAGGCTACGGTGCGCGCGAAAAAGGTCATGGCCGACATTATCGCCATTCCCATCCCTGCCCCTGCCCCTGGGGGTGTGTACGGTCCCCTCAACCCGGCCAGCTTGACATACGAGGGTCGCACAGACCTCAACGCGCTTATAACCGGGGCACCCGGCCTTAGTCCCTACTATGGGCTCAACAACGACCACACCCAGGTTCTGGTGGGGCACGACTCGCCGAGTTCGGGGGGTATCAAGTTTGCGGCCTTTGACATCACCGACCCCACGTTGCCCATCCTGCTGGATGAGCTGTCGTCCGATGGCAGCTACGGTGAAGGCGCTGTATCGGGTATGGCCATTTCAGACGCTGATGATTACGCTTTCGGCGCGAGCGAAGCTGGTGGGGCGGGGTACGACGGCTTCTGTGTGGTGAACGCCCCATTCGGGGGCGCTATGAGCTGGGAAAACACTCCTAGCGTGACGAACGTAGCGAATCCGGCGGTGCATGACCACGGGGCGGGGACTGCGGCCTACCCCACCCTTCTGGGGGGTACGCACGCGATTGGGCACGACCCCACGACCGGCGGTACCTACCGCACGTTCAATCTGAGCAACCCCTCTGCCCCTAGCGCCGCAGGCGTGCTAACAGGTTTGAATGGCGGCGTCGGTGGTGTCAGGCTAGGCGCACTAAGCACCCGCAACGATGACGGGGGCCTGTTTTGGTATGACGAAGCTTCTGGCACAGGGTCCGCTATCGACGACAGTACGCCCGGCTCCCCCTCGCGCTCGGACATAACCCATCCGTCTCTAGGTACCAACATGAGGGACCCCCTGCTGTGGGTACCCGACACCGGTCTGGTCATACCAATGTCCGACGGTACCTACATGCGAACGCACACCCTGAGTGGCACTACCTTCAGCGCAGCGGGGTCCCTCGTCGACAGTGCAAAGCGCGGTTTCGGGGCCGTGCTGTCCGATCGGGACCCTACCATACTGTATATGTCCATGAATAGCCAATACCCAACACCGGCTTACTCGGCGGCGCAGGCTATTGACATATCCACATTCGCCAGCCCTACAGTGCTAGCCACGGCGGATACCGGGGTAACGGGCAATCCTGGCAAACCGTTCCTTGCGGGAAACTACCTGTGCTACTTCAACGGACAGCACTTGTACGCGTTCAGTTGAGGTTCGCTCGCCACGACCATAGGTAAGGATGACATGGCACTCAGAGGTGGAAGAACGTACTACGGCGACACGTCCCCCGGACGTCGGTCGGCGACTAAGCGCTACCCTACAACCCCACCCCCGCTCAACCGCGATGAGATCCAAGGGTTCGACGCTCGTCGGCGCGTGGCTTCGCGCGGGTGGCAAGAGGCGCTAGCCCACCGCCAACGCGGCCGTGGGCGCGAGACAGCACGGTTCAACCAGTTTGAGAACCGGCTCAAGCGCGACTCAGACCGCCAAGGCATGGAAGCTCGGTCGGACTACGGCGCAAGGGGCCTGGCGTTTTCGCCAATGGGGCTGGGTAAGAAGTTCTCTAGCATCCGTGACGTAGCAAGCGACGACCTTGGTAAGGAGCGCGCGTCGATGGCAGACCGCTTGGCCGTGCTCAACGAGGAGGTCAACCGCGCACGCCAGAGCCGCGACCAAGAGATGGCTGCGGTCGGCTCAGACGAAGCTCGTCGGCGCACTGACCTTGGCAAGCTCATCCAGATGATCGGCTTGTAAGTGGAGTTCGACCCGGACATCGAGAAGTTGCGCAGGCAGCGCGAGGCGCTGGCTGGTGTTGGCGCGGAGACTGAAAGCGGATTGGGCAGCACCGAGGGCATGGGCTCGCCTATGGACGTCCTACAAAACGGCGGTGGAAACCCGATTTCACAATGGATCGGGAACGTCGGCCAACGCGCTGAGCCTGAAGACCTCAGCCAAAACGCCAACCTTCGTCAGCTTCAGACGACCAGCGCACTTAGCCGCGATGGCGCTGTCGGGGCTATGGACGCCCGTTCGCCTCAGGGCTCGCTGCCCGGCGAGGGCGAGATGAAGCTCGGCATACTAGCACGCCTGATTCAAGAACTGGGGCTCTGACATGGCAGGACTCTTCAAGAAGGGGAAGGGGTTTAGGGACTTCTTCGGCGGCAACTCCATTGGCGACTTCCTAACCGGCCGCAACTTCTCCAAGAACCTCAACCGCAACAACATGATGAACATCTTCGTCAGGTCCCCATTCGAGAGCCGGGGCGGAAGCGGTGGCGGCGGCGGGCGTAGCGGCGGGGGCGGCGGTAGGACTAGGCCCGACAAGCCTACGCCAGACCGCACCGCTAGCCGCAGTGACGCGGTCAAGCACCGGTCCCCCT
>Ga0136556_1001802_pt1 | contig 10377 bp, 9 predicted proteins | sample AntRauTorckE6831_FD_104780 | JGI IMG/M metagenome (GOLD analysis project Ga0136556, IMG submission 104780) | Saline lake microbial communities from Rauer Islands, Antarctica - Metagenome Torckler E6 #831 | ecosystem: Environmental > Aquatic > Non-marine Saline and Alkaline > Saline | place... | reverse complement strand
TCGCCCGAAAACGCTGGAAGAGCTGGCTGAGGTAAACGGAGTTGGCGCAGCCAAGCTGGAAAAATATGGTGAGCTCTTCCTGCAAGCCATACGGGAAATCTGACAAAGAGCATTAACAGAAGAGGCATAATCCTGCATTTGAACTAGATTCATGTATGAGTCCTATGCATGTGTCAGGGAAGAGAAATATTGTGTTATCTGCTCTTCGAAATGCGGCAACACTACTGAGCTTCATTTTGCTGCCCCTCCTGCCCGCTTCGGCTGGCGGCGAGGACGGCATTGAAAATGCCTCTCAGGCACGGGAATACACTCTCTGGTACCGAAATTACGACAACCGGGCCACTCTGGCGCTGGTGAAACTGGCGTTGAGCCATACCCCTGAATACGGCGAATTCTCCATTCGTCGTAGTAAAGAGCTCACTCAGGGGCGGGCACTCAAAGAACTTGCCGACACCAGAAGCTCAACCCGGCTGGATATCGCCAATGTCGCCACCACAGCTGAAAGAGAAGACGAATTAAACGAGATACCTGTACCGGTCGATGGTGGCCTGCTGGGTTTCCGGGTATGCCTGATATTGCCGAAGAACCTGGAAAAATTCGAGAACGTTAACAGCATGAAAGCTTTGCGCGAAAGCAATATCAGCATCGGGCAAGGTGCGCACTGGCCGGACACAGCAATACTGAAATCCAATGGAATTCAGGTTGTTACTCACACCCGTTATGAAATCCTTTTTGGCATGCTCCGTAATGATCGCTTCGACTGTTTTGCCCGGGGCATCAGCGAAGTTCTTTACGACAAGGAGGCGCATGACCCGGCCAAAAAAGCGCTGCTTATTGAACCACGGCTGTTACTGGCCTATCCCATGCCCTCGTATCTGTTTACCGCACCCGATGACAGCAAAACTGCCCAACGCTTGCGGGTGGGCCTGGAACGGGCTATTCAGGACGGCAGTTTCGGCGACTACCTGGAAACCTGGTACGGTCGTCCTGTTGCAGAGCTGGGGCTTGATCAGAGAGCCGTTATCATCCTGGAAAACCCGTTCCTGTCAGAAGCCTCCCGCAACGTTGGCCGGCGAGCCCTGGAAGATCTCGATCGGAGAATCAAACGCTTCCAGGACCGTTAGAGGCCAGAGAACTCACACCCGGAACCGGCTTACATTCTCTTTCAGGTGATGGCCGATCGTTTCAATATGGCCACTGTAGACGTCGTTTTCGCTGGCTGACTTCGCTGCTTCCTGGCCCTGATCCGCAATCCGGGTAATGGAGGCATTCAGTTCATCGGTTACCGAAGTCTGCTCTTCCGAGGCGGTCGCGATCTGTGACGTCATCTCACTGATCGATGTAATACCCTCGACAATGCGGTTCAGTGAATCCATAGCATCCTGGGCTTTTTCCATGCTCATATTGGAAACAGCAGTGGACTCTTTCATCACTGCCACGGCATTGGTCGCCCCTTTTTGAAGGCGCTCAATCATGTCGTTGATTTCTTCGGTCGACTTCTGGGTCCGCTGGGCCAGATTACGCACTTCGTCAGCAACAACGGCAAAGCCGCGCCCTGCTTCGCCAGCCCGCGCAGCTTCAATGGCAGCATTCAACGCCAACAAATTGGTCTGTTCGGCAATGCCCTGGATGACCTCCAGAACGGTGGTGATCGACGAAACATCTTTGCCAAGAGCATCAATGACCTCGGCCGCGGAATTGATCTCGCCCACCAGCTTTTGCACGGCATCCCGTGAATCCGTCACTTTCTCAAGTGAATCGCGGGTTTCGGTGTCCACATTTTCAGAGGCATCTGCCGTTTGCTGTGCGTTCCGGGCAATTTCACCGGCCGCCGCGGACATTTCGTTGATTGCAGTGGCAATCATGTCCACTTCGTGTTGTTGGCCCTCAACGCTGTGACGGCTGTGGCTGGACGTTTCTCTGAGTGAGGAAACGTTGCTGGCCAGCTCTTCGCTTTTCTCCTGAACCTCGTGCACAACCTGCTGAATATTGCTTACAAACTGGTTGAAACTCTTTGCCAGGTGACCGAATTCATCGCCAGAATCAACATCCAGCCTTTGCGTCAGATCGGCATCACCGGTGGCGATACCGCTCATCGCGCGATTCAGTCTGCGTACCGGTGTCATCAGCACGCGAATGCCAAAGTGCAGCGCTATCAGGGCAATCAGCAAACCGCCGATGGCGATGGCCAGGCCTGTCATCCTGGCGGCAACCACCGGCTCATTGATCTTGTCCCAGTTGAACACCGAGCCCATGTACCATTCCACACCCCGGGCATCCCCAATCGGGAAAAAGGCAGCGCTCCAGGTCGTTTCCTCTTGTTCGAACTGAGCCGGATCGCCATTGAGGGCGGGTTCAAAGCCGAGAAAGTCACTCGCGTTCTCGCCAATCAGATCGGTGTCCGGATGGAACAGGATAGTGCCGTCGCTGTTCATCAGCATGGCGTAACCGGCATCGCCGAAGGTAATCGTCGACAACAGCTCCTGAAGTGCCTGCAGGCTGATATCCATACCGGCCACGCCTTCGAAATAGCCATCCGCCACAGGCGCAACAGCCGTGATGATCATCTCGTCAGTCAATACATCCTTATAAGCGTCGGTAAACGAGGCCTGGTTTTCGCGGGCAGCCAGCTCAAACCAGGGTCGCTCTCTCGGGTCGTAGCCCTCAGGCAAGCCGGCTTCGGTTTCCTGATCCCGCATCATCATCCGCCCGTCGACGGTGCCAACATACACATCTTTCGCATTACCGCCTTTTGTCATGGCATTCATCAGGTTTCTGGCCATGTTATCGCTACGGGTCTCAGCCAGGGCGTCAGCCGTGGCTTCTGTCATATCCAGCCGGGTGTTGAGCCAATCGGAGATGTTGGCCGTACTCTGCTGCACGGCGCCGTCGAGCATGGCGTTTACATAAGTGTCGGTGGTGCTTTGCAGCCGGCGGTCTGCGGCGAAAGTGAACAGGCCCATAATCACCAGTATGATGATGCCTACAGCAATGAGCAGTTTCTGTCCGAATGAAAGTTGCACGTACGTGTCCTCTGGGGCTGGGGCGGTCAGGGGTTGCCGCAGTTAAAATTGCCTATGCAGTTGATTTCGGCTGTATCGGCCAACTCTTTAACGCTCTCTGCTAGAATGCCGTGGCAATGCAATCGGCGTACCGATCCGGAAATTAATGGAGAACCACTGAATGGCCCATGAAGATCTGCACCTCAACCTGCGCAACCTGACGCTGGAAGACTATGAACAGCTTCAGGAATTGATGGATGACGTCTACGACGACATCGGTGGCGCATGGCCCAAAGAGACCATCAAGGCGTTGGTGGAGCAATTTCAGGACGGCCAGATCTGTATAGAGGATAACGGACACGTTGTTGCAGTCGCGTTAACCGTGTGCGTTAAATACGAGCGTTTCAGCAACCCGCACGCCTATGACGACCTGATTTTACGCAACGAGAAAATCTGGCACAACGCAAACGGCGATTCTCTGTATGGGCTGGATGTGTTTATTCATCCCGATTACCGCGGTTACCGCCTTGGTCGCCGGCTGTACGAGGCGCGCAAAGAGCTTTGCCGTTCGATGAACCTGAGGGCCATTCTTGCGGGCGGGCGCATTCCCAATTATTTCAAGTATTCCGAGCAGTACAGCCCGGAAGAGTATATTCAGCGGGTGAATCGTAAGGACATCTACGATCCGATTCTGAGCTTCCAGCTGTCAAACGATTTCCAGGTCACCCGGTTGATGCACAAATACCTGCCGGAAGACGAGAAATCGCAGGGTTACGCCACCCTGCTGGAATGGCGGAACATCCTCTACACACCGCCCTCCTCCGTACTGGACGTGAAAAAAACCCAGGTGCGCCTGGGGGCGGTGCAGTGGCAGATGCGTGAATTCACCTCGGTGGAGGAAGTGCTGGAGCAGGTTGAGTACTTTGTTGATGCCCTGTCGGACTACAAAAGCGACTTCGCGATCTTTCCCGAGTTTTTCAACGCACCGTTAATGGGCCTGACAGACCAGGTTGACCAGACCCGGGCCATTCGTTTTCTGGCCGGGTTTACCGAGCAGTTCCGTACACGCATGTCGGACATGGCAGTCAGCTACAACATCAACATCATCACCGGCTCAATGCCGCTGATCGAGGAAGACCGGGTTTATAACGTTTCTTACCTGTGCCATCCGGATGGGCGGGTCGATGAACAGCGCAAGATCCACATTACGCCCCATGAGCGCCGTGACTGGGTCATCGAGGGTGGTACCCAATTCGAGGTGTTCGAGACAGATGCCGGCCGCGTGGCCATCATGATCTGTTACGACATCGAATTTCCGGAGCTGGGGCGGCTTGCCGCCAGTCAGGAAGTGGACATCATTTTGGTGCCCTTCTGGACTGATACCAAAAACGGGTATCTGCGAGTGCGGCATTGCGCCCAGGCACGGGCCATCGAAAACGAATGCTATGTGGTCATTACCGGTAGCGTGGGCAACCTGCCGAAAGTGGAAAACCTGGACGTTCAGTACGCCCAGTCTTCGGTGTTCTCGCCCTCCGACTTCGCTTTCCCGCACGATGCGGTCATGGCGGAAACCACGCCGAACACCGAAATGATCATGTTTTCCGACATGGACCTGGAAAAGCTCAAGCTGGTTCGTAACGAAGGCTCAGTAACCAACCTGAAAGACCGTCGTGTCGATATGTACGAGCTGAAAACGCGATAAGTCGACAAACTCGATAGCTTGCTGCGGGTATTGCCAAAGCAGGCTATCGGGGCTATCGTTGCAGAATTATCTCGCGTTTTGGCCCGTAAAGGCGCTGCAGGGAAAGCGAATCATGAACGAAGAATTACCAGATCTTGTCGCTCGTTTCCGTGTAAGGCATGGTCTGTTTCGCAAGGAAACCGTAGAAGCCCGGCTGTATGAGCTGGACGGCTACGGCTGTGTGATGAAAACCGACAAGATTTTCGAGCCCGGCGACACTGTGGTCCTCGATTTGATTATGGACATGCCGGTTGACGTAATCTCGGTAGAAGGCCTCTCAGGGCTGATTACCGAAAAAACAAAGCACTGTAGCAACTTCTTCTATTCGATTGATTTTAGTAGAGACAATGCCAACCCCTCTCTGACTGCCCGGCTGCAACGCATTGTCGATGTGCTGATCAAAAAACAGACCCTGCGTTCGCGACGAAAAACTGACCAGGCAAACAATCTCAAGCAGGTTACCCGCTACGGTGCCCCGGCTTCAGCCTCCTGATTTCTCTTTCCCGCATTCATCACTGCCTCTGCCACGGCTCGTTCGAGACTCTGACGCTCCTGCTCCGGCGTAAAGGTTTCTGCAAGTTGGCTTACCCGCGTTATCAATGCTGGCAGGAAGTCGGAATCGGTTTCTGTGCGACGCATCAGCCTGGCCAGCACCTTTTCATCACCGGCCGGAAAGTAGCCCGGATAATCTTCTCCGAGTAAGCCGCGATTACCCGGTATGTCGGAGGCCAGAACAGGCAGGCCCGCCCGGCTGGCTTCTGACACCACATTGGCGCCACCTTCCATCAGGGAACTGATCACCATCACTCTGCTGACAGCCATCAGGTTTTCCAGGGCGGGCCTGTCCAGTTGCCCCAGATAATGGAATCTCGGGTTGGTTCTGCTTTCGTCCAGAGCTTTTTCGTACCATTCCTGACTATGGGGCTTGCCGGCACAGGAAACGACGATTCTCGATTCTTCCGGCAGAAGCCGGGCTGCCAGGGCTGCCCGTAGCGAATCCTTTTCTTCTCTGAGGTGGCCCAGCACGCAGATATCAAAGCGGTCGGGGTTGGCTTTGGATGAGCCTTTGACGGCCGGAGTGTCAGCTGACTGGCGCAGAGTCACCAGTTTATGCCGGCAGAACCCAGGAATATCGTCGGCCACCAGGTCATGCAGGCCGATCAACGTGTCTGCCGCTGCCATCGATTCCCGGGTTATCTCAGGGAATTCCTTCTGGTGCCGGTAAATATCAGTACCCGTGAGCACCACGATCAGTGGCCTCTCCGGCCAGTGTTGACGAAACACCTTTATGGCGTCAGCGCTGCGCCAGGCATGCAAGGCAATCAGGAGATCGCACGCTTCGCCCTGATAGTCGGTTATTACGCTAACCCGATGCCCGGCCTCCTCAAGAAGTGCCTGCCACCGTATTGCCGTTGCCCGGTTGCCCGCCTTCGAATCGGGGCCGGCTGGCGTCACCAGGATTATCTGCATATTCTGTATGGTCCGGTTATGTTTGGAAAAATTCTGCACGTGCCGGTACTCCGGGTAAAGCCTTTTTACGTATACCCGGTTCAGGAGAGCGTTCAATCGCGGTATCCTTCGCAAGCGACTCAATCAGAACGCACTGTTTCACTCAAAGGATGATAAAAAATGAACATGCCCCATCTTCGAAAATGGTTTGCAGCGACCCTGCTTTCCCTGTCGGTCGTGCCGGCCGCCAATGCCGAGACTTTCGTGTTTACAGCCATCCCGGATCAGGATGAGACCAAGCTTGTTGAGCGCTTCAGTGGTGTGGCTGACTATCTCTCTGAAGAGCTCGACATGGAGGTTCGATACATTCCGGTGAAATCCTATGCCGCCGCTGTTTCAGCCTTCCGCAACAATCAGGTGCAACTGGCGTGGTTTGGTGGTCTCTCTGGTGTACAGGCCCGTCGGCTGGTACCCGGTTCTGAGGCTATTGCCCAGGGTAAGGAAGATCAGGCTTTCCAGACGTATTTTATTGCCAATACGTCAACCGGGATCGAGCCCGCAGACGAACTTTCTGATCTGGAAGAATCTCTTCGTGGTCAAACTTTTACATTCGGATCCAAAGGCTCCACTTCAGGTCGCCTGATGCCGGAATTCTACATTCGCGATACCTTTGAAGCAGCTCCGGACGACGTCTTTTCCCGCGTTGGCTTCAGTGGCAACCACACCCGCACCCTGCGTCTCGTAGAAGCCGGCACTTACCAGGTGGGCGCGCTCAACTTCCAGGTTTGGGAAAAAGAACTGGCCAACGGCAATGTGGATACCAATGCCGTACAGGTGATCTGGGAAACGCCTCCCTATCCGGATTATCAATGGACCATTCGCGGTGATGTAAACGAGCGTTTCGGTGATGGCTTTAAGGAAAAAGTGACTGAAGCTCTGCTGGCAATGAACGATCCCCAGCTGCTGGAAAGCTTCCCCCGCTCCGGCTTTATCCCGGCTTCCAACGACGACTATGAACCCATTCGTGAAACAGCCGAAAACATCGGAATTCTGGATTAATGCCAGGGCGGGAATTCAAAAGCCTGACCGCCAGTTTTGGTGGAGAGCGGGTCGTTGGCCCGCTCTCATTGACCATCAATGACGGCGAACACGTTGCTTTGGTCGGTAAGAGCGGTGCTGGCAAATCCACGCTCATCAAGCTGATGTATGAGCGCGTTGGCCATGAAGCCTCACTGATCCCTCAGGAGTTGGGGCTCGTGAACGCCCTGCCGGTTTTTCACAATGTGTTTATGGGCCAGTTGCACCAGCACAGTGCCTGGTACAACACCTGGACGCTGATACGGCCCTTCCAGAAGGACAGGTCGGCCATTTCAGCGCTACTGGAAGAACTGGGCATGCCCGAGAAACAGTGGACGCCGGCGGCCTCCTTATCCGGTGGCCAGCGCCAACGTGTGGCTATTGCGCGGGCTTTTTACCGTGAGTCACCCACATTGCTTGCCGATGAGCCCATTTCCGCTCTGGATGGTCTGTTGGCCCACCACGTGATGGACTTGCTCACCCGCCACTTCACCACCAGTGTGATTGCCCTGCACGATGTTGATGTAGCGCTGAAGTACTGTGATCGTATCGTCGGCATTCAGGATGGCCGAATCGCACTGGATGCCCCTGCCAATGAGCTGGAACTTTCTGACATCACGGCCCTGTACTGACCCATGTTTTCCTACCCGACCGTCAAAGTCAGCTTTATTTTTCTCGCCGTTGCCGTGGCAGGGCTGCTGGTTGCCGATATTGCCATTACCACGGCCAACCCCTGGCGGGATCTGGGGCAGTTCTTTCTCGGGGTAGCCACACCCAACTTCTTCAGCACGGAAGGCCTGGCGACTGCCCTGCTGCGCACCGTGGCTTTTGCCTTTGTCGGTGTTGCTCTGGGCAGCTTCTTTGGCTTTTTGCTGGCACTGGTTTATCGGCGTTTGCCGGTGCGGATTTTCTGTGCCTTTATCCGCGCCATTCACGAGCTCTTCTGGGCGCTGATTTTCCTTCAGTTTTTTGGTTTTCATCCGCTGACTGGCGTGTTGGCCATTGCCATTCCCTACGCGGGCATTTTCGCCAAGGTCTATTCCGAAATTCTTGACGAAGCGGATCCGGAGCCAGGTCGCCTTCTGCCGCCTGGCACGGGCTCAATCGCGGCTTTCCTGTACGCCAGGGTTCCCGACTGCTGGTTGCAGCTTCGCACTTATACCGCTTATCGCCTGGAATGTGGCTTGCGCTCTTCCGCCATTCTTGGCTTTGTGGGTTTGCCAACGCTCGGATTCTATCTGGAATCGTCGTTCTCCATGGGCTTGTATTCCGATGCCGGCGCCATGCTGATCCTGTTCTATGTGTTAATCGCCACAATGCCGCTGTGGGTTCGGCCAAAATTATTGCCAATTTACATTATTGCGGCGCCTTTTTTCCTCGGCGAAGGGCTGCCGATAGTCTGGGGTAACGTCGAGCGGTTTTTTACCGAAGACATTGTGCCGGCGCCCCTGCGGAACGGAGAAGGCGTGACCGGCCTTATGCCATGGCTGGGCGATGTAATGGTGACCGAGGCTCTGCCCGGCATCTGGAATACCGTGGTGCTTACCCAGATTTCCCTGGTGGCTACCGGCATTCTGTCACTGCTGGCGTTTCCGTTGATTTCCAGACACTTTGGCGGGCCGGTCCGGCGCACATCAGGGCATGTTTTCCTGGTGATCGCCCGGTCAACGCCCGAATACATCCTGGCGTATATTCTTCTGCAATTGTGGGGGCCGTCCATGCTTCCGGCGGTGGTGGCTCTGGCACTACACAACGGCGGCATCATTGGCCATCTTATCGGCCGTCAGAGCAACACCATCCATTTGAGGCCAGACGCACCGGAAGGGTTTACCCGATACAGCTGGGAGCTGGTACCAAGGCTCTACCGTCCGTTTCTGGCGTTCCTGTTCTATCGGTGGGAAATCATCATGCGGGAAACAGCGATACTGGGTATTCTGGGCATTTACACTCTGGGCTTCTACATAGACAGCGCCATTCAGAACATCCGCTTTGACCGGGCCATGCTACTGATCCTGATCACAGCGGCCCTGAACATCGGTGTAGATGCACTGGGCCGTTATATCCGGCGCAGGCTGGCACTTCAAACCATGCCAACCTGCTGACACCGGTTTATTTGACGGCGTTAAAGGTGAGCCTTTCCTCTCCGGTATCCAACGGCTCCTGGCCACTGCGCAACTCGACACGCCAGATCATCTCGGTACCGGTTGCACAGAAAGGCGCGGTAAAGGTCGCAGAGTACTGCCCATCTTCTTCTTTTGTCAGCGGTACCGGGTATTCGCCCATATACATGGACTCGCCACGCAACACTGCCAGAAAACGCTCCGGCTCAACCGGCGCCGCGAGTTCAAAGTGGTACTCCACGCCCTGCTCGCCGGCTTCTCCCGCTTCCAGAGCTGCACGCCATTGCCCTTCGCGGGTAGACCAGGTGCAGGCTTCGGCGAGCAAATCACAGGAGGAACGGCCTGACGACTCACCGCCACCAAACCATGGAGTGTCGTCATCGGAATTGAAAACGGTGATTGCGATAACGCCGATAAGTAAACCTATGGCGAGGTAAGCTCGTAACATGATGCGCCTCGTAATGAATGTGAAGCCGGGCATTATGAGGGTATTTGCCGTCAGGGCAAAGGTTTCTAAATGCCAGTCAGCGTGAGAAAATAACCGGCTTTCTCAATCCAGTTGATTCAACAGACAGGATGACGCCGTGCAACCGGATATCTCCGTAAAGCACCTGAACAAAACCTACGAAGATGGCTTCCAGGCTCTCAAAGACGTAAGTCTGGACATCTATCCCGGAGAAATCTTCGCCCTGCTCGGCCCCAATGGTGCCGGCAAGACCACGCTGATCTCCATTATTTGTGGCATCGTCAATAAAGGCGATGGCGAAGTAGCGGCCGCCGGCAATGATATCGTGCGGCAATATCGCCAGGCGCGGGAAGCGATTGGTCTGGTACCCCAGGAGCTGAATACCGACGCCTTCGAGAAAGTCTGGGATGCGGTGTCTTTCAGCCGGGGCCTGTTTGGCAAGCCCCCCAACCCCGCGCATATCGAGAAGGTGCTCAAAGACCTGTCCCTGTGGGACAAACGCAACAACCGCATTATGTCGCT
>Ga0136556_1001793_pt1 | contig 10387 bp, 15 predicted proteins | sample AntRauTorckE6831_FD_104780 | JGI IMG/M metagenome (GOLD analysis project Ga0136556, IMG submission 104780) | Saline lake microbial communities from Rauer Islands, Antarctica - Metagenome Torckler E6 #831 | ecosystem: Environmental > Aquatic > Non-marine Saline and Alkaline > Saline | place... | reverse complement strand
TAGAGGTTCGGTGCCTACCTTCCTGATCGGCTCGCAAGCGTGTAGGAAGCCGACCTGTTGCTGCGTGAGATTTTGCCCCTGCCGATCGGAGGGACACGTCATTGACCGTTGCTGAACCGCTGTGCATGCTTGAGGCAGGTAGGGAAAAGACACGTTATTTTTCCTATCCGCGGAACGATGCATGGTGAACTCATCGCGGCCGAGGCCGCCCTTGCTGAACCGGAGACTCACCATGGCCATCGCCGTCCGCATCCAACGCAACAATGGCGAGCGCGGCATGACCTGGTGCGAAGAACCCGGCTACGTCTACATCGACCCGATGGGCTCCGGTGTGCGCTGCATGGACTGTCGGCATGAACGTCCGGTGGGATCTGCTCCATCACTCTCGCGCTGCGCCGTCGGCGAGGGTCTAGGCGGCGCCGCGGGAAACTGGCGATCGGATTACCGGCATTGCGCCTCGCACCAGCCGAAGGACGTCGCGTGAAGGCCTGGGATCTCAATGCGCTGCCACCCAGGGCTCGGGAGCAGGCCGCTGCCCAGCTCGGTCTGGAGCACCGGAAGGCCAAGCGCCGGAGCAAGTACAACGCCGAGCGCACCCAAGTCGACGGCATCTGGTTCGACAGCAAGCGGGAGGCCGAGCGGTACTCCGAACTGAAGCTGTTGCGACAGGCGGGCGAGATCCAGCACTTCCACCGCCAGGTGATCTTCGATCTGCCGGGCAACAGCACGCATCGCGTTGATTTCGCGGTCGTGAACCTGGATTGGACGATCACCTACGAAGACAGCAAGGGCGCGGACCATGCTGACGGCCGGCTTCGTCGGCGCCAAGTGGCCGACATCTATGGTGTGGATATCGAACTGGTATGACCGCGCAAGAGCTCGCGCGCTGGATCCGAGAGCGGCGGCGGCAGGTTGGCCTGACCACGGCCGAGCTGGAAACGTTGAGCGGTGCGTCTGAGCGCACGATCCGTCGGCTGCAGCGAGGAAACGCTGCGGTGAGTGTCGGCAACGCGGCCGCAGTCGTTCAGGCACTGGGCGGGCGGATCAAGATAGAGGAGGTCGGCTATGGGTACCGCGGCACCGCACCTGAAGATGGCGAGGCATGAACTGGAGCAGTGGGGCCGGTGGTGGCGCTGGCGGGAGATCATGGAGTACGGCCATGCAGGAACGTCGTTGTCCGCGATCATGATGGAGATCTGCCAGCTTGGTGTGCGGGTCCAGACCACCAATACGAAGGACCACTTGCACCTGGCGGGCAGCATTCGTGTCCCCGGGAGCGTGGCCTACATGGACGAGAACGTCGAACAGTTGCCCTTGGAACACCGCAACGTCCTGGTCATGCGCTACATCCGGAGGGATCGCAGTCTGAATAGGAGTGGCGTGTTGTTGGCTGCGGAACTGGCCATTGGCGAGATGCTTTCGGCACAGCACGTCGATGCCTGGGCACAGAACGAGGCTTCGTGAGGCAGATTGAACCGGCCACAGTTGGCCGTTTCATCTCCGAGAAAATGCGTACCATTCTGGCATCGTCTAGATTCTGCGCCCTGAGCAGACGATTCACCCGGACCCGGCCTTCGCGCCGGGTTTTTTGTGCCTGGAGATTGTGCCCGTGTCAGGAGCGCCTGCCCCTCGGAATACCCGGAATGACGCGAGTCACGACGACATTCTGCAGGCGATCGCGGACCTGCGAAGCGAGACGCGCGTCGGTTTCGCCCAGATGAACGGGCGGATCGATGGCATGGACAAGGGCCTGTGCGAGCTATCGACGTCGCTGCAGCGCAACTGGGAGAAGACCGACGCGCATACGCTCCAGCTCGCGCGGGAAGAGGTGAGGAGGGAGGTTGGCTCTGTGTCGCCCTATCAGCCCATGGCCAGCGACAGGGCGCTGATCTCTGTTCCGCGCAGCATGATGCGGCTGATGACTTGGGGGACGCTTGCGCTGCTGGTGTCGGTCCTGGTGATCGCGGCCCTGGCCGGGGTGTCGGTGCCGAAGTGGCTGGCGTGATGCTTCCGCAGATCCTGATCCCCGCGGCGCTCAGCTTGCTGCCGGAGCGGATGCGAGGCCCGAGCGCGTGTCGGATTCTCGCCGCGATCGGCTATCAAGAGAGCGACTGGGAGCATCGTCGCCAGCTTGGCAACGGGCCGGCTCGCGGCTGGTGGCAGTTCGAGCCCATCGGCGTCGCGGAGGTTTTTCGGCATCCAGCGACGCGCGACTACGCGCGCAACTTGGCCGAGACGCTGCGCTACCAGCCGGACCCGGAGGTGGTTTACCACGCGATCGCAGATAGCGACCTGCTTGCCTGTGGCGTTGCTCGACTCGCTTTGTGGCGGCACCCGCACCCGATGCCGACTCGGCAGCACGCTTCGTGGGATGCCTATCTCGACATCTGGCGCCCGGGTAAGCCTCGGCCGGATCGTTGGCCGAGCATTTGGCGCCAGGCCGCGGAGTTATGGCCGTGACCGCGATCGTCATGGGCGGACGGTATCTGTCGGACGACTGGCCGCCTCTCACGATGCTGACGGGCCGCGAGCGACGACTCGAAGAGCCACTGATCTGGATCGACGAGGCCCGTGCGGTCTGCGTGCCGGCCGGATTCATCTGCGATCTGGCGTCGATCCCAAGATGTCTGTGGTGGTGGGCCGCACCCGATGGCGTCTATCGGCCCGCCGTGGTGATCCATGACTACGACTACAAGACGCAGCGCGTGCCACGCAGCACGGGCGATCGCACTTTCCTGCGCGTCATGGATCACGTCGACACGCGAGACACACAAGCCCGGGCCATGTGGCTCGGGGTGAGAGTTGGAGGATGGAGCGCATGGCGAAAAAACCGGCAAGCCTTGCAGCTGCAGCAGTGATGGCGCTGCTTCTCGCGGGGTGCTCGACGATGGCGACGGGCCTTGGGTACGTCGCTCAGCACCAGGCCTTGTTCTCGGCCGCAATCCAGTATGCCGTCGGCAGGGTCGTCGGCGACGACACGGACAAGGCCGAGCGGTATCAGTCCGTCATCAGTGCGATCCGGCCGGCCCTGGACGCGGAGCGATCAGTCACCCTGGCGGAGCTCGATGCCGCCTTGGGCAGTGCGCTCGACGCGGAAGGCATCAGCGGCTCCGATCGCGAGCTCGTGGACGGCATGATTGCCCGGGCTGGCCAGTACCTGCGAAGTCGATATGGCGACGATCCTGACGTCGAGCAGATCGTGGCCTCGGTGCAGGCCATTCTCGATTGGGTGGACGAGGCGTTGCAGCCGGTCCTCATGGGCCAGGGCGCACAGGTTGCGGCACTTCCCAGTCTCGACACGAACAGCGATCCGCCCCCGATCGCCGCGTAACGCAGCGGTCACACCCACGCACGCAAGGAGATCACAGTGGAAAAGCATCCCCGCAGCAAGGACATGACCGCCCCCGGTCATCCGAACAAGGGCCATAGCAGCAGCCATCACTCGGCGACCACGGTCGCTGGTCCGCGTGGCCGCGACACGATTCCTGGCATGGCACGGGAGGGATCGGGTGCCAGCCGCGCCAAGATGTGCCCGGAACCCATCCCCGGCGTGGGCGGCAAGGGCAAGCAGGGCGGCGCCTGACCCATGGCGTCGAACAAGAAGCCCGCGGCACCTCGCAGTTCGAGGCCGCGGGTGAAAGGCGGAGCCTCTGCAGATTCTGCCAGAGAGCGCCGGCTGCGTTTCGTGGAGGCGTACATCGCCAATGGCGAGAACGCGACGCAAGCCGCGATCGAGGTTGGCTACAGCCCGAAGACGGCCGGAGCGCAGGCAAGTCGCCTTTTACAACACGTAGAGGTCAAGAAGGCCCTGCCGGAACGGCGAGCGAAGCTCCGCGATGAGTTCGAGATGCGCTCGTCTGATGTCATTCGCAGCCTGTCGAACGCGGTGCATTTCGATCCGCGCAAGCTCTTCGACGACGCTGGAGCACTCAAGCGCATCGTGGACCTGGACGACGACACGGCGGATGCGCTGACCAGCGTCGAAGTCGTGGAGATGGCGTCCGGCGACAAATCCGTGACGATCTACACGAAGAAGATCCGCTGGGCTGACAAGAACACGGCCCGGGATCAAGCGATGAAGCACCTGGGGCTCTACGAGAAGGACCGGGAGCAGGGTGCCGACGCCATCCGGACGTTGCTGGGCATGATCGACGGGAAGACGGCGAGTGTATGACGGCTGCCGCCAATGCTGTTGAGGATCTGGATCGCCTCGCAGAGAAATTGGTCGATCGCGTCTATCGCCTGAACAACCTGTATTTCATCCTCGACAAGGAAGGCGCTGTCGTCCAGTTCCGGATGAACCGCGCGCAGCGCAAGCTGCTCAAGCGCATGCACCACCGGAATGTGATCCTCAAGGCGCGTCAGCTCGGGTTCTCGACGTTCATCCAGCTCTACATGCTCGATCGGTGCTTGTTCAACTCCAACCAGCACGCCGGCGTGATCGCACAGGATCTGGACAAGGCCGAGGACATCTTCACCAACAAGCTGAAGTTCGCGTTCGATCGGCTTCCGGAGGCGCTCAGGCAGGCCCTGGCCCCGAAGCAGGACAGCGCGCGGCAGATGCGGTTCGCCAATGGCTCGACCATCACGGTCGGGACATCGATGCGCTCTGGCACGCTGCAGATGCTGCATGTGTCGGAGATGGGGAAGATCGCGGCGAAACGGCCGGACAAGGCCCGGGAGATTGTCACAGGCTCCTTCGAGGCCGTGCCCCAGAGCGGCGTGATCTGGGTCGAGAGCACCGCGGAGGGCAGAGAGGGTGCGTTCTTCGACCTGGTGAAGCGCTCCCGAGACATCGCGGACGCCGGTCGGTCGCTGGCCCAACTCGACTGGGCCTTCCACTTCTTCCCCTGGTGGATGGAGCCCGGTTACCGCGCCGACACGACCAACGTGGTGATCCATCCGCACCTCGAGCGGTACTTTGCGGATCTCGAAACCAAGTACGGCATCAAGCTCGAACTCGGGCAAAGGGCTTGGTACGCGCTGAAGCAGCGCGACCTGGGCGACGACATCAAGCGTGAGCATCCGAGCCACCCAGACGAAGCGTTTGAGGTCGCGGTCGAAGGGGCTTACTACGCCAGCGCATTCCGGACGATCCGCAGGGATCGGCGCATCACGCTGGTGCCGCATACCGAGGGCTTGCCGGTTCACACCGGCTGGGACTTGGGCATGAACGACGCCACGGCGATCTGGTTCTGCCAGGTCTTGGGCCGCGAGGTGCGGTTGATCGACTACTTCGAGGACCAGGGCGAGGGGTTGGCCTACTACGCCCGCATCCTGAATGAGCGCGCGAGCGAGAAGGGCTACGTCTACGGTCGGCACTTCGCGCCGCACGACATCGAGGTCCGCGAGCTGGGGACCGGCGTGAAGCGCATCGATACCGCGGCCTCGCACGGAATCATGTTCGAGGCAGTACCGAGGGTGTCGAGCAACCCGGAAGGTCGAGAGGCGGTCAGGCAGTTCCTGCCGATGTGCTACTTCGATGAGTCCGCTTGCGTGGACGGGATCAAGGCCCTGGAGCACTACCGGCGGGCCTGGGACGAGCGCAAGGGCGCCTGGGGTTCCCAGCCTCTGCATGACTGGGCCAGCCACGGAGCCAAAGCATTCGAGACCCTGGCGCGGACCGATCTCTTCGGCGTCACGGTGCCGGGAAGCCACAAGGTCGAACAGGTGCCACTCACCGCATGGAGTTGAGATGAGCAACGAGCACATCGGTGGCAGGGACTTGATCGAAGCCGTCTGCGCCATCCTGGGACGCTTCGCCGATCCCAAGCGCATGCAGGGCGTTGTGGGCGTCATCGGCGACACGGGTGTCCGTTGCCAGGGCAGCCGAACCAAGCCACTGCACCTGCTATTCACCTTTCACACGCCTGACGATCTGACGGTGCAGATCCGGTTCGATATGGGCCAGGCCAATAGGGAATATATCGACAACATGATGGAGGGCCTGATTGCTGACCTGAAGGCGCGGAGAGAAGAGCGTGAGCGAGAACGCTTTCCGACGTTGATCCTGCCGGGCGCCGTGGCTGGAGGCATGCGTTGAATCAGGCGCGCGGACTGGTCGTCGCGATCAGCAATGACCAGATGGTCGCTGATGAGCGCCGCCATGCGCAGGAGTCCGATGCTGCGCGCGAGCGCGAGCGTTTCGAGACCGGCCTGGGCGCCTACATCCGTCGCCGGTGGGAGACGGCCAAGCGGGCGAAGCAGCCCATCGAGCGCCGTATCATGCGCAATCTTCGCCAGCGCAACGGCGAGTACGAGCCGGACCACCTTCAGAAGATCAAGGAGCAGGGCCAGGAGCCCATCTACATGCTCCTGACCACGATCAAGTGTCGCGCGGCCAAAGCCTGGATCCGCGACGCCTTGATGCCAGCCGGTGACCGGCCCTGGACGTTGGAGCCCGCGCACGAACCGGAGCTCCCGGACGAGTCCGTTGAGGTCATCGCGGCAGAGACCTGGCGCCAGGCTGAAATGGCGATCGCACAGAGCGGCGAGATGATCACGCCGCAGATGTTCATGGATGAGCTCGACCGCGCCAAGAAGGAGGCGAAGCGTCGCCTGAAGCGCGAGGCCATGGACGCGGCCGAGGATCTGGAGAACCGAATCGAGGACCAGTTGCTCGAGGGCGGGTGGAGCAAAGAGTTCTCTGCTGTCATCAGCGATCTGGTCGACTTCCCCGCGGCGATCATGAAGGGGCCAATCCTTCGTCGTCGCAAACGCCTGTTCTGGGAGAACGGGCGACCGGTGGCCAAAGACGCTCTCGTCAGAGAATGCCAGCGCGTCGACCCACTGCGCGCCTACCCGGAACCGAACATCACCGATTTCGATGAGGGTTACTTCATCGAGCTCCACCAGATGTCTCGGAGCGACCTGCACTCGATGATCGGCCTCCCCGGCTGGAACGAGGAGGCCATTCGCCGGGTCCTGGATGATGTCGATTCGGGGTCTCTGGCGAGTGACTGGGCCACCCGGAGCATCGAGTCGGAGCGCGCACGCGCCAACGACGAGCAGGCGAGCATCTGGGAGAGGGAGGGCTTCGAGGCCCTTCAGTTCTGGGGCGAAGTCCCGGGCAAGGAGCTGGCCGATTGGGGGATCGAGGTCAGCGATCCTCATGAACAGCACGATGTCGAGTGCTGGATGATCGGTCCCGAGATCGTGAAGGTGCAGCTCAATCCGCACCCTCTCGTCCGGAAGCCCTACGGCAAGGACAGCTATGAGCGGGTGCCGGGCAGCTTCTGGGGTCGCGGCGTTCCGGACCTGATGCGCGACTGCCAGCGGCTCGTGAACGCTTCTGCACGCGCCATGGTGATGAACATGGGCATCGCGAGCGGCCCCCAAGTGGCGGTGGACATCGACGCGATCCCGCCAGGTGAGCGTGTCACCTCGATGTTCCCGTGGAAAATCTGGTCGCTGAAGTTCGACAAGACCACGGGCACGAGCCGGATGCCGATTCACTTCTTCCAGCCGAACCCGATGACCGATTCGCTGATGAAGGTCTACCAACACTTCAGCCAACAGGCCGACGAGCAAAGCGGCATCCCAAGCTACATCTACGGCAGCGGCAATATCGGTGCCGCCGGCAAGACGGCCAGCGGCCTGTCGATGCTGATGAACAGCGCAGCCAAGGGCATCAAGGACGCGATCAGTCACGTCGACTCCGGCATCACCGAGCCTGTCGTCATCGGCTACGTCGAGCACAACATGCTCTATCCGCTGAAAGGCGAGCGTCCCATCGAAGGCGACGTGAAGGTGATTGCGAAGGGTGCGATGAGCCTGGTCAGCAAAGAGCAATCGCAGATGCGTCGGATCGAGTTCCTGCAGCAGACGATGAACCCGATGGATGCGGAGATCATGGGCGCCAATGGCCGTGCGGCGATTCTGCGTGAGGTCGTGAAGACGCTTGATATGCCGGTGGATGACGTCGTTCCCGACAATCAGGAACTCATGGCGCCGAGTGTCGGGCCTGGCGGCCAAGCGCCGCTGCCGCAGGAGGTGGGCGTTGATGGCTCACCGGTTGGCCGCCCAGGGGATGCGCTCCGATGAAGCTTGAACGGCCGAACGAGCGCGAGCTTGAGGCTCTGGCGTCAATCGAGGGTCGTGAGTGGAGCGTCATCGAGGATTGGCTTGCGCGCAGCATGACCACCGGTGACGAGCAACTACGTAGCAGCCGCGACGAGATCGACGTCCGGCAATGGCAGGGCGCGCTTCAGGCGCTCAACGAATTCTTGGAACACCAGCGCGGGGCGAGGGAGGCGATTCGCCGCCTCCATGCCACGAGCTGACCTTATTCGCCGGATACCTTTTGGCCCGGTGATACGCAGCCGCCTACGGGGCGGCTTTTTTGTGCGCGACACCCGAGGAGGGCCGCGATATGGGAGGTATCCCAGCAGCAGTGAAACGACAGGAGCGCCAGGCGCTCGAGTTGCACGCCAAGACGTATGGCGGCAGTGGTCAGGACACCGGAGAAGATCCGGCCCCGGCCAATCAGGAGAACGACAACGAGGGCAAGCAGGCGCCGGTTCAGCCACAGGCCGATGCCGGGAGCCAGCCGGGTCAGGAGGGCAGCGAGGGCCGGGAAACCGACACCCCATCGAAGCAGCCCGACTACGAGCAGCAATACCGTGCCCTGAAGGGCAAGTACGACGCCGAAGTGCCCAGGCTTTCCCGGGATCTCCGCGATGCGCGGGAGCGGGAACAGCGTGCGACGCAGGAACTCAGCGATCTCCGGAAGGAGGTCAACGAACTGCGCCAGAAGGGTGAGCAGGCGAATGCCGGAGCCGAGCAGCGCAAACCTGCCATTTCCGACGAGCTGCGCACCCAGTACGCACGCGAGTACGGCGACGAATTCATGGATGTGGTGACGGCCGTCGCCCAGGACATCTTGGAGCAGCGCATGCAGCCCCTGGAGTCCCGGATCGACGAGACCCGCCGCGAAGTGAGCGAAGTCGGACGTGCGATGAACCAGCGAGAGTTCTTTCGAGAGCTTCAGCAACTGGTCCCGGACTGGGAGGCCATCAACCAGGAACAGGACTGGCTGCGCTGGCTGGCTGAGTACGACCCCATGGCGGGCAAGACCCGGCAGGACGCGCTCGATGAAGCCTACGCGAACCTCGACTACGTCCGCATGGCTGCGTTGTTCGACGCCTACAAGGGCACGCGTTCCGCGAAAGCCGGTGACCGTTCTCCAAAAACGTCACAGAGCCCTTCTGTGGAAGGCCAGATCGAGCCAGGGAAGCGCAGTGGATCGGCCGAGCCGACCCAGACGCCGCGCTACTCGATGGACGACTGGACGCAGCTTCAGGAGGACGCCCGGAAGGGCAAGTACGTCGGGCGCGAAGACGAGTTCCGACGCAAGGAATCTGAGATCCACGCCGCACTCTTCAGCAAGACCTGATCTGCACTGGGCTGAATGAAGCCGCCGCCAATCGGCGGGCCGGGCCAGTGCATGCGGCATCACTATGAGGACACTTCACCATGCCTGTTGCAGTCAATGGCGCGTACCCGCAGCACAGCGGCAACTTCATTCCCGAGTTCTGGTCGACCAAGCTGAACACCAAGTTCTACGAGGCGACCGTCCTGCCCTACATCTCGAACTCGGACTACGAGGGTGAGATCACGGCCATGGGGGACAAGGTCAACATTCGGACCATCCCCGACATCGTGGTGGGTGACTACCAGAAGGGCCAGGATCTCGACTACGAGAACCCGAACTCCGATCCGATCGAGCTGCTGATCGACAAGGCGAAGTATTTCGCCTTCGGCGTCGATGACGTCGACAAGTATCAGTCGGATCTCTCGCTGCTCGACGACTGGGCTACCGACGGCTCCGAGCAGATGAAGATCCAGATCGATCGGGACGTCCTGGGCGACATCGTTGCTGACGCCCATGCGGACAACGTTGGACCCACCGCTGGTGCCATCAGCGGCGACATCGACCTGGGCGAAGCCACCGCGCCCGTGCCGCTCGATGCCACCAACATCATCGACTACATCGTCCATATGGGCACTGTGCTCGATGAGCAGGACATCCCGGAGACCGGGCGATGGATGGTCATCCCTTCGTGGGTGACGGGTCTGATCAAGCGCAGCGAGCTGAAGGACGCCTCGTTGTCAGGCGACGGCACCTCGATCCTCCGCAACGGCCGGATCGGGATGATCGATCGCTTCACCTGCTACCGAAGCAACCTGACGCCCACGGCGACCGAGGCGGGTCCTTACACCGCCTTCTACGTCCTTGCGGGCCACACCCAGGCGCTCACCTTCGCCAGCCAGATGACGAAGATGGAGCAGGTGCGCCGCGAGTCGAAGTTCGGCGACGCCATTCGTGGCCTCAACGTCTTCGGTTACGAGGTCACCAACCCCGAGGCCTTGACGGCGCTCTACGCCC
>Ga0136556_1001788_pt1 | contig 10408 bp, 9 predicted proteins | sample AntRauTorckE6831_FD_104780 | JGI IMG/M metagenome (GOLD analysis project Ga0136556, IMG submission 104780) | Saline lake microbial communities from Rauer Islands, Antarctica - Metagenome Torckler E6 #831 | ecosystem: Environmental > Aquatic > Non-marine Saline and Alkaline > Saline | place... | reverse complement strand
CTGAACTGCTACAACATTACATTATCGAGCCGATCGGGTTAGAAAATACATCCTTTGGGGGCAAAATCAAGGTAGATAACAACGAATGTAACTCCTACCAATTCACCGGTGAGTGGGAGCTACAATCCGAAACAGATATGTCTATTCCACTAGGGGCGGGCGGAATTATTTCAACGCCTGTCGATATGACTACATTCAGTGATGCCTTATTTAGTGGAAAGATTCTCAAGTCAGAAAGTCTTGAAATGATGAAAACCATAAAGGACAACTATGGGAATGGCCTATTTCAAATTCCATTCTACGATAAGGTGGGCTATGGACATAATGGTGGCATTGACGGTTTTAGTTCTACTTTTGCACATTTTGAGGACGGAAACATTTCTTATGCCTTAACCTCAAACGGAGCGAACTATGTGACCAACAATATATCGATTGCAGTATTGAGTGCGGTGTATGATAAGCCTTATGAACTTCCAAACTTTACCACTTATGATCTAAGCGCTGAAGAGTTGGATAAATATTTGGGTGTGTATTCCTCCGAACAAATTCCTTTAAAAATCACCATTACAAAAGATGAGCAAACCTTAATAGCACAAGCAACAGGACAGTCCGCATTTCCGCTAGAAGCAACAGAAAAGGATACCTTCACATTTGACCAGGCCGGAATTGTCTTGGAGTTTACTCCCTCAGAGCAAACGATGCTATTGAATCAAGCAGGTGCACAATATACATTCCAGAAAGAAAAATAACTAGTATCCAATAATCCGCAATTGACTCCGCCAGTCAGCGGGTCAGCTGCGGAGGCAAGGAGGCGGCTCGAGTACCTTTCCTTAACAAGATGAAGGTTCCGGGGAAGGATTAAATCGCATCATTATTAAACTAAGGTATTGAAAAACGACTATTTAGTAGCGACCTGCAGTAGAGGACAATTTTTTTCTTATCTTTAATTATCGGCAATGTTGATAATAAAAGTTGAGAATTCATAGACTACCGTTGGGCTTCATGCTCACCTAAAATAAAGGTTGCTGAATTCTCTAGAATCCCAATTTTAATATAAGGGTACTTCCGAAAACTATCCTTTTGCGTGAACAACTATTTCTAATGAAATAGTCTAAATGTAAAATATGTACGTAAGCATTGTTATTCTTCGGTCTCTTAGCTCTTGCTAGGCTCTCTCATCATGCCTTGCTTACGCACATATTTTATTTATTTTCACATCAAAAAACAGTTTCCGGAGGTACCCATAAGTGGATTACAATGAAGAATCACAAGAAATTCATAATAATCAGACCTGATATTCGATTTGGGAAACCCTGTGTACGTGAGACGAGAATTTCTGTGTATGATGTTCTGAGTTGGTTAGCTTCAGGTATGACTCCACAAGAAATTATTGAAGACTATCCCGAGCTTTCTACAGAAGATATACACGCTTGTTTGGCATACGCTGCTGATAGAGAACACCGTATTAGAGTGGCCTGATGAAATTACTTTTTGATCAAAATATTTCCTTTAGAATAGTCTCGAAGCTGGCGGATAAATTTCAAGAAGCTCAACAAGTGCGCGAATTAGGGTTGGAGAATTCAACTGACCGGGAAATTTGGGAATATGCGAAACAAAATAACTATTCGACAGGAACATTTGATGCAGACTTTTATGATATGTCTAAGCTATATGGTCATTCTTCTAAAATTGTAGGGCTTAGAAACAGGCAATCGACGAACATCAGATCTTGTAAACCTTCTAATAAATATGAGTTTGATGATTCAAGCATTTTTGGAAGATAAATCAAACGAAAACATTGCATGTATAGGAGGTTGACGACTAATCAAAATAAAACCTATTGCGGTGGTGGTTTAGTTATTAATCCAGGCTTTTTTTTACTAAAGTTTCTGGTTAATTTACCGCCCCGCTCAAAATGGGATAAACTTGGTGTTCCGCAGTTGATGCTGCAGTGACACCTTATAAAAATGATGATATTATGAATTACAAATTAAGTGTTTTTTTTCTATTCTTTTCCGTCGTTGTATATGGACAGCATGTCTCAGTGGTCGATATTAATGAGAGAGGGGTTCCTGCCAGCGAGCCGAAAGCCTTCGATTTTATTCATAGAGACTATGAGTTATCGAATGAGAACCTGATTGCAACGCTTCAGGGGATTGTTACGGATTCAGAAAAAGCTGATTTATCCGATTTATTTAATGCTTTTTGGGATAAAGCCAATGAGTTAGGAGCCAATTCTTTTCGATGGAAAAGGGGGCTAAGGATTGGGGATACTATTGAGGTGGAGATTTCCATATACAACCTGAATGATGTGGAATTTGGCAAGATGGCTGCATTGTACCCTTCAAACATGGTTTATATCCTTGGCGATATTAGTAAAAAGCAGAAAACGAGAAAGATTAAGTTCAATGGGGACAAAATTAGACTAGGACCGATGGAGTATATCGCCTATCAAAATCAGGTGGGCGAAGAGGCAATCCTGAAAATTGGAGGGCTCCTCGGAGCGAAAGTCTGTATTGGTGGGAAAGAGAATAGGCCGCCGAGCTTTTATTCGCTAAGTAGCTTTGGGGTGGGGCCAAATAGACAAGGTCAGGTGGGCCTGTCCTTGAATACTGGCCGTATTTATCCCACCCCGCTAAATTTTGGTTATTTTTTGTTACCACTTCTTTCGGAGCGCAGGTAGCTCTTGCTCTTTTAGATTGTGTTCTTTGATGGTGAAAAAATTTGGGCAATCCCGTATTCAATTCGTCGACGAAATCGAAGGGTTTATTTTCTGTTTTTACGTCAGGATCGCAGGAAGTATAAACACCGATTGCGATAGCGATGCGGAGCAGGCCCGATCCCCAAAAAATTGGGGAGAGGGAGATCCGGCTCTCGCGCAGGGCGGGCAGCGAAGGCCGAGGCCGGAGCCGAGCGAATAGAGAGCTGCGTAGCGTAGCGCCCCGAAATCCGCTGAAAGGCGGATGGAGGGGATCGCCCAAAAAATAGTAAATCATAAAATAATCTGGGATCTGGTGGGTGTTTTGTGAATCGGTCGAAAATTTTTATATTGATTGGAAATAAGTAAATGCAAAAATATATGAGCTCACATCAAATCAAGTCCTGGGAAGAATATAAGGAAACGTACCAACAGTCGGTGGAGTCGCCGGAAAAGTTTTGGGCGGGGATTGCGGACAGTTTTCAATGGAAGAAAAAGTGGGACGAGGTGCTGAGCTGGGACTTTGAAACCCCGGATGTGAAGTGGTTTGATGGTGCACAGTTAAATATTACGGAAAACTGTCTGGACCGACACGTGGAGGAGCGAGGCGAGCAAACGGCGATTATATGGGAGCCGAATGATCCCAATGATGAGAATATAGAGTGGACGTATAAGGAGTTGCTGGCTAAGGTTTCTCAGTTTTCGAATGTGCTAAAAGATAAGGGCGTTGAAAAAGGCGATCGGGTGTGTCTGTATATGCCTATGGTGCCGGAATTGGCTGTGGCGGTGTTGGCCTGCGCTCGGATCGGTGCCGTGCATTCTGTAGTGTTTGCAGGATTTTCAGCGCAGGCGCTGGCGGATCGAATCGAAGACGCGCAGGCGAAAGTGCTGTTGACCTCTGATGGTGCGTTTCGGGGTAAAAAGGAGATTCCGATTAAATCCATAGCTGATGAGGCAGTGTCGAAGGTGGATTGTGTAGAAACGGTGATTGTATATCGACGCACAGAGGCTTTTGTCAATATGGAAAAGGGACGCGATATTTGGTGGCATGAAGCGATTGAAGGGGTTTCGGAGACTTGCCCGGCAGAAACGATGGAGGCAGAGGATTTGCTTTTTATTCTCTACACTTCCGGCTCGACGGGGAAACCGAAAGGAGTGGTGCATACCACTGCAGGATATATGGTCGGTGCGTATTACACGTTTACGAACGTGTTCAAGTATCAAGAGGGCGATGTGTATTGGTGTACGGCGGATATCGGCTGGATTACGGGACATAGTTATATTGTCTACGGGCCTTTATTGGCCGGTGCGACGACCGTGATGTTCGAAGGGGTGCCCACCTGGCCCGATGCCGGTCGATTTTGGGAAATTTGCGATAAATATCAAGTGAATCAGTTTTATACCGCGCCGACGGCAATTCGGGCGCTAATGGCGAAGGGGCTGGAGCATGTGGCATCGCACGCTTTGGGTAGTTTAAAGGTCATTGGCTCAGTCGGTGAGCCGATCAATGAGGAGGCCTGGAAGTGGTATTATAAATACATCGGAAAGTCTAATTGCCCGATTGTGGATACCTGGTGGCAAACGGAGACGGGGGGCATCATGATTAGCCCCTTACCTGATGCCCATCAGAAGCTCAAGCCTTCTTTCGCTGCGCAACCGCTCCCGGGTGTACAGCCGGTGCTTCTGGACCAGGACGGCAACCTAATTGAAGAAAATAATAAGGAAGGCTTGCTGTGTATCAAGTTTCCCTGGCCTTCTATGTTGCGAACCATTTACGGCGATCACGAACGATGCCGAACGGTGTACTTCTCGGCTTTCAAGAATATGTATTTCACCGGCGACGGTGCTAAACGAGATTCAGAGGGGCGCTATCGCATTATTGGTCGAGTAGATGATGTGATTAATGTATCCGGGCATCGCCTGGGTACGGCCGAGGTAGAAGATGCAATCAATACGCATGCCCGGGTAGTGGAGTCGGCCGTGGTGGGCTATCCTCATGAGATCAAAGGACAGGGGATTCACGCCTATATTATTGTCGAAGGAGAAGTGAAAAGTCCGCAGGCGCTGCGCGATGAAATTCTGGCGACGGTAAATAAGGAAATTGGCCCTATTGCGAAGCCCGAGCGTATTCAATTTGTTGAAGGATTACCGAAAACGCGTTCTGGGAAAATCATGCGGCGAATATTGAGGAAAATTGCATCCCAGGACACGGACCGCCTGGGCGACACCTCTACTTTGCTGAATCCGGCAGTCGTCGAATCTGTTATGGAGGGAGCTAAGGAATTTTATCCGAAAAAGAAATAGTTTAACAGGAGATTGCTTTTCTCTCCCATGAGCTTTTTCTAATCAAGTGGTGCTGATGAGCTGTATTAGGACTGGTAACAGTGTCTTGTGTACATTTCTCCATGAATTTTCTCATTTAAGAGCTTAGTTGGACTAAATTCTTCGTTATCCTATTGTAGAGGGTGTAAAATTCAGTGGTTAGCGCCATGGCCTGTGATTTCCCTGTTTTTATAGACTTATACACATTGACAATATTTGCATTATGCGCATTATACGAACAATTGGGAGTGACTGGAGGAAGGTTGGAATAGTCGTTTGCTTGAGCTGGCTGGCGAGCGGACTTTTTGCACAGGATATGCACAGGGAAAAATTATTACTGAATGACCGCATGGAGGAGGGCAAACCTTTAGTGCTGAATATCGAGCGCGGGGCAGCTGCCCACGTCTCTTTCTTTTTTGAAGGACAGCCGGGAGACTTTCCTCAGCTGAGTTGGCGGTTCTCCAATGATGAGTCGTGGAAGAGTTTGGAGCGAGAGGTCCATGTATCTACAAATGACCTGTGGTTTTCTCAGCTTTTATACAGCACCGAAAAAGTGGCACAACTAGAGGTGCGGATGAATAAGCCTTTGAAAGAAGATGTGTTTCTTCACCTGTTTTATCCCGGAGAAGTGGAAGACAGAAGTCGGGGTCAGGTGGATTTTAGATCAGAGGATTGTGAGTGCCTCGCCCTGAGATGTCGGATCGGATGGACTGGTGTCCTTCCTGTCCGGACAATCCCGCTCCCTTTATTCACGAGCCCACGCATTTGATCATACATCATTCCGCTGGAGTGAATAGCAGCCAAGACTGGCCGGCCGTTGTGCGTTCTATTTGGGATTTTCACGTCAATGGTCGGGGATGGGATGATATAGGCTATAATTACTTGATTGACCCCAATGGAGAAATTTATGTCGGGCGTGGGCGAGAGGTGCGCGGCGCACATTTTTGCGGAAATAATAATGGGGCATTAGGTGTCTGCGTACTGGGTACGTTTTCTACGACCCTGCCGACATCCACAGCTCGGAATGCCTGGTTGTCTCTGTCTTCCTGGGCCGCTTGTGACTGGGAGATATCTCCTTTGGAACGGAGCTTACATGCTTCATCGGGCTTGAACTTATTGGGTGTTTCCGGACATCGGGAGGGTTGCAGTACGGAATGTCCCGGAGAGCAATTGTACACTGAGCTCTCTGAATGGCGGAACTTATTGCGCGCTGATATGGATGCTTGTTCTGAAGAGGAGGATTCATTACAACTCAGCGCAATGTCTTCGACTTTTCCGTATCGCGTCCAATTGCAGTGGGAGGGAGGTCCGGTAAATGCAGATCGCTATCTGCTTCAAATTCGAGAAAGGGATACGGGCCTGGCCCGACAAAAGGAATTCTCGGGTGGTGTCAAGCAGTATGGGGTAGATGTGCAAGCGGGTACAACCTACGAGTTTCAGTTATTGGCTTATGCATCGCCGCAAAGCGATTTTGTGCGCTCGAATACTGTCGAATGGGAAGTAGAAGAATGGCATCCGGATCAAGAAAGTCTTTTTGTGAGTCCCAACCCGGTAGGAAAAACGACTTTTGATCTCGTACTTACTAATACTTACTCCGGAGATGTGGAGGTGTATTGGGTGGGCATGGATGCTCGCGTTCAACAACTCTCATCACTCAGAAAGCAAAATACAACCCTTAGCACTAAGATCGACCGATCGGCCTGGTCTGCCGGTGTGTATACCTTGTTGCTTAGATATGGAGATCAAAAGGAAACGCTGCGTGTGGTATTGCTATAGTCTAACTCATCAACTTTTGTCTTCCTTGTTGCTGCGCTCTATTTCGATAGAGCGATACACTTTATTGAATTTTGGGAGGTAATCCGAAAAGGAACTGGCATGCGGCAAGTGCAATATACCACCAAAAAAGCTCCAGGTACCCAAATCCCCATATACGCCCGGCGTAGGTGATTTTTCTGTTGAAATCCAGTAGTATTTTTTATGCGACTCAGTCGTGGTGACAAACCATTGTTGTTTTTCGCTGTAATAATATTGCTCCATGCCTTTTTTTGAAGCTTGAATTTCAATTTCCGGAGTTTCCATCACGGAAAATTGGCTTGCTTCGAAATTGAAAAATTCTGTCATGATTTCGGCCGGAGTCAATGGTTTTTGTTGTGGATTCAGGTATTGACCTAATACGCCCTGATAATATCGAAACTTGGTGGGCGTAAAGATTTCAAAAACAGTATTGTTATCGGGCGCACTGATTTGAAGGACAACTCCCTGACTTACCGCCTTGTCAAATATTACAGGTTGTTTGACATCTGCACGCCAAGTTGCCGGCCTGGAAAAATGGAGTTGTTTTTCTTCCTGCTCATCGATAGAAAGGCTCGTTTTTGTCCATTTGGAATGTGCAGTCGTGTCTACCCCACGGGATTGTGTAAGTTTTGGGTTAGAGTCTGGACTAGCCCCATGCCGCATTTGCAAAAAGACATAACCTGCAAGGCACGAGGACAGAATAGCTAAAAAAACGTAAAAGGATACTTTTTGCATTCGATGAACTTAGAATAATCTTGAAAGTAATAAGTTGATCCTAAAATAAGAAACTTCAGTTGAACAAAGGTAAATGTTGTTGGTGGATATAGTAAGAATATAGACAAAGCAGGCAACAATTTAGATGAATTGGTGTCTCAGGCTTGAAATTTACAGACTTTCGCCGGTGCGTTAGGAAATCACCAGATACCCCAGAGCGATATAAAGAAAGCAACTGACAATACCAATGAAAAAGGCATAGGGCAATTGGGTTCGCACGTGGTCGATATGGTCGGTTGCTGCTGCCATAGAAGAGAGAATGGTGGTATCGGAAATGGGAGAGCAGTGATCTCCGAAAATCCCTCCGCCTAGTGCGGCTGCAAGAATTGGAGCTAGCGGCAGTCCCATAGTTTCGGCTAAAGGCATAGCGATACCTATCATAATGGCAAAGGTGCCCCAGGAAGTGCCCGTTGAAAATGCGATGAATGCACTAATGAGGAATACGATAACAGGCACCCAGTGGATGGACATCCATTCTTCAGCTATAGAGGCGACATAGAGACCGGTGTTGAGTTCGTAACACACCTGGCTTAAGGCAAAGGCTAATAGCATAAGTAAAGCCAGAGGGAGCATATCGCTCAAGCCCTTAATACTATGATCCACCATGTCCCCTATGCGCATGATGGATTGCAGTCGATATAAAAGTATGGCGAGTAAAATCGCAAGGCTGACAGCCGCTAGTACAGCGGTAGATCCTGATCCTTGCCCGATGGCGTAGAAAAACCGATCCATCCAGGCGGCCTCAGGCCGATCAGCCAGTGCGGACTCCCATCCGGTGTAGGCCAGCATGAGAGGCATGAGGACAACCATAGTCAATAAAGGGAGGACCATGTTAAAGGGGCGAAGTGGCGCACCCTCCTCGGGTGAGGCTCCCGTGAGTTCAGTAGATAGCATGGGCTTAGCGCCTGGCCTCAATACTTCTCCGGTGGTTCGTACTCTTTCTTCCGCTAACTTCATTCCCGCGAAGTCTTTTCCACTCCAAATAATGACTGGCACTAAGAGGAGAGCCAGTATCGGATAGAAGTTGTAAACAATCGAACTCAAGAGCAATTGGAAGGGCTCTGTATAACCCAGAGTGATGAGCAAGCCCATAATAAATGCTCCCCAGGCATTGAATGGGATGAGGATACAGGCTGGTGCGGAACTGGAATCCGCAATATAGGCCAACTTTTCCCGGGCAATTTTAAGTCGGTCGAATAAAGGGCGAAAGAGTGTGCCGACCGTGAGTACAGAAATACTACTTTCCACAAAAATAAGGATCCCACTCAGCCAGGCAGCTGTTTGCACCCATTGGCCCGCCGATTTCTCATTATTGAGACGCTGTAATAGTTGACGCTCAACCCATTGAATGAATCCGGCCACGCCCCCACTTTTTTGAATGAGCAGGATCAAGGCTCCCACCAAAGCGCCAAAAAGTATGGTGCGGGTTTGTCCTTCGTCCTGAAAAACATTTACAAACCCCTCCAGTGTATTGAGAAACCCCGTCCACAATTGATAGTCAGAGAGTACCCACCAACCGGCGGCAATGCCCGTGATCAGTGATAGGTACACTTTTCGTGTGACCATTGCTAATACAATCGCAACTAAGGGAGGGAGAAGAGATATCCAGGTGTAGGTGACTTCCATAGGCTATGATGTATCTCGTTTCAATCGGTCGCTTAAAGATACATTGGTATCTGTTTTACACCAGTTTTTCAATAGTTTTTTGTCTGTCAACCATTGTGTGCCATCAAAAAAGGAAGTCGTCCCAAAGTCTCTGACCTTGTATAAAGAGTGTGTGCCATAACAAGTACCAACATATAAAAACTCAACATCCTGGTCGGATGCGATTTGAGCTGTGCGGGTCATCGCCCATTTCCCCAGAGGGCGTTCGATTTTGAGATCCAAAAAGGCAAACCAATAGTGCCAGGCCTTTTCACTGCAAGAGAGAAATATTAAGGCCATCAATTGACCGTCACGGCGGAACTCCAAATAGTGAGAGAGATGGGCGTGCTCCCGAATGCTTTGTAAGCGCTCTTTACTGAGTGGACTGCTAAATCGCTCTTGGGCATAGTCTAAACAAAAGGCGTTGATCTCTGCAGTCCAGAGGTAATCAGCCTTTGAATAGATCTTTTCCTCTATATTGAAATCCTCGAATTTCCTGAGGGTCCGCCGGTTTTCTGAACTGAGAGGAAATGGTTGCAAGCCGATCCGCAAGCTGCGAGCGAGGTAGTAGAGATCTTCTTCTTCGATCTGACCGCCCGTGTAAGGTAAAAATCCTTTTCGTAGCAAATGCTCAGGGAGCTCGCCACCTTCAGCTTTGGCATATACAGTGTACCCAAAGGAGTATTCTGCATAATTGTGTGCCATTTCGGATCGAAAAACTCTCATTCCTTTTTCTCCCAAAATAAGAGAAAAAGTCGGCTTGAAAAAAAGTAGATTATTCTGCCGGAAAAGGGGGCAAAGAATGCCCCACTTTGAGGCAGGAGAATAATTACCTAAGACTATTCTTCTGCGTCCGTTCGATAAACGGGGGCGAACTCCTTCAGTGGCAAGGTGGAGCAGCCCGGGCCGGATTGTCTTTCAGCTAAGAGTTCATAGACGATTTTGTCCGAACGGTTAAATCGAACTTGATAATACACTACTTTATCCTGAATGGTATAGGATACGCGATCTACGCGCAAAATTGCGGCACCTTCTGCTATTTTCAAATGCTGAGCCAAGAATGCGTCAGCGGTCTCCGCTTCAATTTTTAAACAGCCCTTCTCGACAGTGATCTCATATTCTTTTTCCAATAATGCATAAATAGTATTGCACTCTAAATCCTGTCCTTCCAGAAGT
>Ga0136556_1001783_pt1 | contig 10422 bp, 8 predicted proteins | sample AntRauTorckE6831_FD_104780 | JGI IMG/M metagenome (GOLD analysis project Ga0136556, IMG submission 104780) | Saline lake microbial communities from Rauer Islands, Antarctica - Metagenome Torckler E6 #831 | ecosystem: Environmental > Aquatic > Non-marine Saline and Alkaline > Saline | place... | reverse complement strand
CACCGACCCCGAGACCAAGCGCCCGGACCTCGACGCCTACGACGCCATCCTCGACGATATCGACTACCTCGGCTTCTCTCCGGACCAGGTCATCAAAGCCTCCGACCGCGTCGAGACGTACTACGAGCACGCCCGGACCCTCATCGACGAGGGCGGCGCCTACACCTGCTCCTGCTCGGGCGAGAAGTTCTCGAACCGCAAGAACGACGCCGAGGCCTGCCCGCACCGCGACAAGGACACAGAGACGGTTCACGAGGAGTTCGACGGGATGGTCGCCGGCGAGTACTCCTCCGGTGAGATGGTCCTCCGGGTCAAAACCGATATCGAGCACAAGAACCCCGCGCTGCGTGACTGGGTCGCGTTCCGGATGGTCGACACCCCACACCCGCGGGAAGAGGCCGAAGAGTACCGCTGCTGGCCGATGCTCGACTTCCAGTCGGGCATCGACGACCACCTCACCGGCGTCACCCACATCATCCGTGGCATCGACCTGCAGGACTCCGCGAAGCGCCAGCGCTTCGTCTACGACTACTTCGGCTGGGAGTACCCCGAGGTGCTCCACTGGGGCCACGTCCAGATCGACGCTTACGACGTGAAGATGAGCACGTCGACGATCATCGAGAAGATCGAGAACGGCGACCTCGACGGCTGGGACGATCCGCGCGCCCCCACCATCGCCTCGATCCGGCGCCGCGGCATCCGGGGGCAGGCGCTCGTCGACGCGATGCTGGAACTCGGCCTCTCGACCTCCGACGTGGACCTGGCGATGTCGGCGGTCTACTCGAACAACCGCGACCTGATCGACGACGACGCCGACCGACGGTTCTTCGTCCGGGACGGCGTCGAGGTGCCGATTTCCGGCGGTCCCGCGGTCGGCAACCCGCCGCTGCACCCCGACCACGAGGAGCGCGGCGACCGCGACATCCCCGTCGGCGCCGCCGTGCTCGTCGAAGAGGGAGATCTCCCGGAAGAAGGCGGCAAAGTCTGGCTCAAAGGGTTCGGTCCGGTCGAGCGAACGGACGAGGGGTTCGCCCACACCGACGACGACCTGGCGGTCGTCAAGAGCGGCGACGTCGACGTCATCCACTGGGTGCCGGCCGACGAGAGCGTCCCCGTTCGACTGCGCACGATGGGGGGCGACGAGATCGGCCGCGCCGAACCGGGGTACGCCGACTACGACCCCGACGAGATACTGCAGTTCGAGCGCATCGGCTTCGCGCGGGTCGACGAGCAGGTCGATAGCGAGGAGTCGGTCGCGTACTTCAGCCACCCGTAGGCGGCAACGGCGAACGAACGGGCGAAAAAGTACGTTTACCGTTCGGCAACCAGTTATTTACCTCAGGAGAATATCCGACTCAGTATGGGAGTACTCGACGCGTTCGGAGCGCTTGCTAGTGCGTTGATCGCCGGAGTCGTCATGCTCGTCTTCGCCATCCTGAGCCTGTTCGTCACCGTGTTCATCGTGGACATGGCGGCGGCCATCGCGGGGCTGAACCCGAGCGACGGGTTCGTCGTGCTCGGGGCTGCAATCATCGCCGCCTCGGCCATCGTCGCCGGCGGCGGCTTCGCCGCCCCCGAAATCGGAGAGTAGTTCGTTACTCGTGGGCCGCGTCCCACTCGTCCGGTTTCTTGACGTTCGCACAGACGTTACACTCGATCTGTCCCATCGCGTCCATCGCGTTGTCGGTCGTCTCGCAGTTCTCACAGAGATATCCCCAGCGGCGCTCGCCAGCGTCGGTGACGTACGCCGCGAAGAAGCGCCCCTTCGACCCCTTCTCGCCGTCGGTGCGGTCGACGTACACCGTCTCGCCCTCGGCGGTGCGTATCGCGTCCAGTTGCATAGGGGACCGAACGGCCGGAGCCGTCAAGAACGTACGGCTCCGGGAACCGGCGCTGCCGAGGGCGCGAACACGCCGGAGGGCTGTCACCGTCGTCCGTTTTAAGCCCGCCGCGCGCCGAGTGGCGCGCATGGACGTTGCTCCGGATCTCGCCTCCCTCGACGGCCGCGACGTGGTCGTGATCGGCGGCGGCGTCGGCGGCCTCTCGACGGCCTGCTACCTCGCCGGCGCCGGCGCCGACGTGACGCTGCTGGAACGCAACGAGCAGCTCGGCGGCCGTGCGAGCGTGATGGAGCGCGACGGGTTCCGCTTCGACATGGGCCCGTCGTGGTACCTGATGCCCGACGTGTTCGAACGCTTCTTCGCCTCCTTCGACCGCGAGCCGAGCGACTACTACGAACTGAACCGGCTCGACCCCCACTACCGGATCCAGTGGAAGGACGGCGACTCGCTGGATCTCGCGCCGGATATCGAGACGAACGTCGAGCGCTTCGAGGCGTACGAGGACGGCGCCGGCGACGCCCTCCGCGAGTACCTCGACGAGTCCAAATACACCTACGAGATCGGGATGGAGCAGTTCGTCTACGAGGACCGCCCCCGACTCCGGGACTACCTCGACCCCGACGTGGGCCGGCAGGCACGCGGCCTCGCCCTCCTCGGATCGATGCAGGACCACGTCGAGGAATACTTCGACCACCCCAAACTCCAGCAGGTGATGCAGTACACCCTCGTCTTCCTCGGGGGGTCGCCGCACAACACGCCGGCGCTGTACAACCTGATGAGCCACGTCGACTTCGACCTCGGCGTCTACTACCCGGAGGGCGGCCTCGCGGCGGTCATCGACGGCCTCGTCGATTTGGGCGAGGAACTCGGTGTCGAGTACCGCGCCGGCGCCGACGTGACCCGGATCCACGGCCAGCGCGGCGGCTTCAAGGTCGACTACGACGCCGCCGACCCCGCGGAGTTCGCCCCCAGCGACCGCCACGAGGACTGGCGCGTCGACTCCGGCGGCTACGCGCTCGCTGATCTCGTCGTCAGCGACGCCGACTACGCCCACACGGAGCAGGACCTCCTCCCCGAGCACAAACGACAGTACAGCGAGCGCTACTGGGACACCCGCACGTACGCCCCCTCGGCGTTCCTGCTCTACATGGGCGTCGAGGGCGATCTCCCCGAACTGGCCCACCACACGCTCGTCCTCCCGACCGAGTGGGACGAGCACTTCGGCCAGATATTCGACGAGCCAGCGTGGCCCGACGACCCGGCGTACTACCTCTGTGCGCCCTCGAAAACCGACGACTCAGTCGCTCCCGAGGGGCACTCGAACCTCTTTGCACTGGTTCCCATCGCCCCCGGTCTGGACGACGACGAGGCGACTCGCGAGGCGTACCGCCAGAGCGTGCTGGACGACATCGCCGCGAACACCGACACCGACCTCCGGGACCGCATCGTCGTCGAGGAGACGTTCTCCGTCTCGGAGTTCGGCGCCCGCTACAACAGCGTCCAGGGCTCGGCGCTCGGACTGGCCCACACGCTGAAACAGACTGCGCTCCTCCGACCCTCCCACGCCTCCAGCGAGGTGCCGGGGCTCTACTTCACTGGCTCCTACACTACCCCCGGTATCGGCGTCCCGATGTGCCTGATCAGCGGCCAACTCACCGCCGAGGCGATGGCCGACCGCGAAGCCTGATGCTGCGCTACCTGCTGACGCTCTCGCGCCCGCGTTTCTGGCTCTACACCGCCGGACCGGTGCTCGTGGGCGTCGCCTACGCTGCGGACTCGAGTAGCGAACTGCTCGCCCCCCTCCCAGCCGCGCTCTTCCTCTACTTCCTGCTCCCGGCGAACGGCTACCTCTACGGGATCAACGACCGCTTCGACCGGGAGATCGACGCCGAGAACCCGAAGAAGGCGGCGAAGGGAAGTCCGGAAGCGCGCTGGCGCGACTCGTCGGCGGTCACGGCCGTCGTCGCCGCCTCGGGAGCGCTGGGACTCGCGCTGTTCCCGCTCACCCCGCAGGTCGCGTGGCCGTACCTCGCCGGCTTCTTCGTCCTCGCGACCGCCTACAGCGCGCCGCCGCTGCGGTTCAAAGCCCGGCCCCTCCTCGACTCGCTCTCGAACGGCCTCTACCTCCTCCCGGGCGCGGCCGCCTACGCCGCGCTGGCGGGCGCACACCCACCCGCACCGGCGCTCGTGGGTGGCTGGCTCTGGACGATGGGGATGCACACCTACTCCGCGGTTCCGGACATCGACCCCGACCGCGCGGCGGGCATCGAGACTACCGCGACGCTGCTCGGTGAGCGGCGGACGTACGGCTACTGCGCGCTCTGCTGGGCGCTCGCTGCCGTCGCGTTCGGCCTGCTCGACGTTCGGTTGGGCGCGCTTCTCGGTGTGTATCCCCTCTTCCTGCTGGCCACCGTCGGCGCCGGCATCGACGTGGACCGAGCGTACTGGTGGTTCCCGGTGGTCAACGGCGTCGTCGGGATGCTTCTGACCTTCGGCGGTCTGCTCCGCCTCGTGGGGGTGCTCGGATGAGCGTCGCCGAGTGGCTTCCGGACGATCCGTCGGATCGCCAGTCCTGGGAGACAGCATTGGAGCGACTGATCCGCGAGAACCGCTTCACCATCGCCGTCGTCTTCCCCGCGGTTGGTGCGCTCTCGCTGATCGCGAGTGCGGAGGGGTGGCTCCCGGAGCCGCTGGCGTTCAACCCCCTGTTCGTGCTACTGGGTGTGCTGGTGATGCGCTCGCCGCTGGTCGTCGGCCTGCTACCCGTCGTCGACCGCCGGGCCGCGCTGGGCGTGGCGGGGTTGGCAGCCTACAGCTATGCCATCGAAATCGTCGGCATCAGGACTGGCTGGCCGTACGGCTTTTTCGAGTACGGCGTCTCGCTCGGTCCGATGGTGGAAGGGGTGCCGATAGCGCTGCCCGTCTTCTTCCTCCCCCTCGTCGCGAACGCCTACCTGCTCTGTCTGCTGTTGCTCGGCGATCCGGCCGAGCAGGCGCTCCCACGCCTGCTCTCGGTGATCGCACTGGTGCTCCTGATGGACGTGGTGCTCGACCCCGGCGCCGTCGCGCTGGGGTTCTGGACCTACCCGGGTGGCGGGGCGTTCTACGGCGTCCCGCTCTCGAACTACGCTGGCTGGGTGCTCTCGGCGACGGTCGCGGTGGTCGTTCTCGACGCCACGTTCGACCGCGCCGCGCTGGCGGCCCGGATCGAGGCCTGCGAGTTCGCGCTGGACGACATGGTGAGCTTCGTGCTGCTCTGGGGCGGCGTCAACGTCGTCTACGGCAACTGGCTGCCGGCGCTCGTCGCCGTCGGCATCGGCGTGGGCCTGCTCCGGACCGACCGGTTCGACGCGGGGATGGTGCCGTGGTGGCCGCCGAATTAGGGAACCGGCAGCCGACCCATCACGCGGTGGAGTCGGTGGCAGGTGTCGTCGCTCGGGAGCGCACTGACCGAGCGAAACACCGCCATCGGGTCCGGGTTGCGCCACCACGCGATCCGGGCCCGGGCGGCGAGCCAGAACTTCCGACTCGTCGACAGCGAGGGCGTCGTCGACACCACGTCGTAGTCGAGGTCACGGATCTGTCGGTGGTGGTCGACGTAGAGGATCGCCGCAAGCAGGACGGGGAACTGGCAGTCCGGCGGGAGCAGTTCGATCCCCGCGACGCCGTCGCGGTAGAGCGCCTCCGCCCGGGAGAGTTCGGCCTCGACGGCGCCGGCGACGTGCTCGTCGAACTCGAGTCGGGCGACCTGCTCGTGGCTGGCGCCGTGGGCCTCGAGCGTCTCGGCGGGGAGGTAGATCCGGTCGCGCTCCAGTACGTCCTCGCGGACGTCCCGGACGAAGTTGGTGAGTTGGAACGCCTCGCCCAGCGCCGTCGCCGCCGGGAGCGCCCGGTCGGCGTTCTCGGGCGCCATCACGGCGGTCATCATTCGGCCGACGGCGGCCGCCGAGCCGTCCATGTACGCCCGCAGGTCGTCGTACGTCTCGTAGCGGGCCGTCTCCACGTCGGTCGCCATCGCGTCGACGAACGTGTTCACGTCCGCGGCGGGGATGCCGTGGCGCTCGCGGATCTCGGCGAACGCCGCCAGCACGGGGTCGTCCGTGGACTCCTCACCCAACGCCGCGCGGCGGAACTCCTCGAGTCGCTCGGCGCGCTCGGTCGGGGAGAGGTCGTTGTCGCCGTCGACGACCTCGTCCGCGACGCGGAAGAACGCGTAGAGCACGTACGTCGGGTGGCGGACTCGCTCCGGGAGGAACCGCGTGGCGACGTAGAACGTCTTCCCCGTCTCGCGGTGAATCTGTTTGCTCCGGGCAAGCTGTCGGTGTTCGACCATGATGAGGGTGACCGTCGGGGACGGCCGGCGGCCAGTAAGTAGTTTACTGTACTAAGGGGAGCGGCTTAACTATGTGGTGCAGAGACAGACTGGCCAGTCAGTCGAACGGCCGTGCAGTCGGCAGACGGGACCGCGCGGTCAGTAGAACGTGTCCGCACAGTCGTAGACGACGCCGTGTTGCGGGCAGACGTACTCGCAGTGGCGGTGGACCATCGTCTCGCCACAGTCGGGGCACGGGCGCCCCGGCGGCGTCGTCCCCTCGGCGTCGCTCATGGCCGGAGATCGGGTCGGGCGGACAAAAGCGATTCCCTCCGGCGTGCCACCGTGCGAACGTTTTCCCCGGTAGCGCCCCTCCTCGTTCGTATGAACCGCCGCGTTCGGGACACCGTCGACGCCGTCAGTCTGGGGGTCGCGCTGCTCGCGGCCATCGGCGCCGTCGCCGGATCGCTGCTGGCCATCGGGAACAGCCCCGGCTTCGTCGTCCCGAGTGCGGCCGCACTCGTCCGCGACACGCTCCCGGACCTGTTCGTCGCCGTTGGGATCGGGACGCTCCGTGATCTCGCCCAACCGCTACTCTCGCTCAGCGCGGTCCTCCTGCTGTTCGCAGTCTTCGCTGCGGCCGCGCTGGCCGCTGAGTATTCGGTCGAGGGGATCGGTCGCCGGGTACTCGTGACGTTCGTGCTCGTCGGCGCCGTCGCGGCGCTGGTCACGGGCAACTTCATCAGCACACTCGGGTCGGCCCTCGGCGCGGCGTTAGTCGTCGCCGCCGCGAACGCCACGTTCGAGGCGTTGGGTCCGACGACCGACCGCGTCGACCCGCCGCCGGGGCGTCGGCAACTGCTGCAAGCCGGCGCCGTTACGCTGGGGGCGCTGGTGCTCGGTGCGGCGCGGACCCGAGAGCCCGCGGAGCCGAGCGAGCCGCCGGATCCCGCCGCCGCGTCGCTGCTGTCGGCTGCCAACGACCTGTCGCTCCCGCTGCCCGGCGCCGAGCCGATGGTCTCCGAGGAGTTCTACACCGTCGACATCGCCACGGTCGACCCGCGGATCAACCCGGCGGACTGGCAGTTGGCAGTCACCGGCGAGGTCGAAACCGAGCGCTCGTTCACGCTCTCTGAGCTCCAGGATCTCGGCGGCGAGCGCCGGTTCAACACGCTGCGCTGTGTGAGCGACCTGCTGAACGGGGAGAAGATGGACACCGCCCTCTGGGACGGCGTCCCCATCGTCGACGTGCTCGACGCCGTCGGCGCGCCCGAGACGTGCTGTGTCACGCTGCACGCCGCCGACGACTACTTCGTCTCGTTCCCCCGCGAGGCGCTCGATCCCGGCCTCCTCGCGTGGGGGATGAACGGCCGGCCGCTCCCGCGTGGTCACGGCGCCCCCCTCCGAACGCTCGTGCCGGGCCACTGGGGCGAGACGAACGCCAAGTGGCTCACGGAGATCGAGATCCGCGAGGAACCGGAGCAGGGCTACTGGGAGCAGCGCGGCTGGGAGGGGACGGGGGAGGTCCACACCATCGCCAAACTCCACAGTACCACCGTCGAGGACGGGACCGTCCGCGTGGGCGGCCACGCCTACGCCGGCACGCGCGGCATCGACGCCGTCGAACTGTCGACCGACGGCGGCGCCTCCTGGACCGAAGCCACCCTGAGCGAGACGCTCCCCGGGGCGACGCCCCTCGACGAAGAAGAGCCGGAACCCACCGGCGAGGCCGACGACGCGTGGCGCATGTGGGCCCACGAGTACGAGGCCGACGGCCAACACGAGGTGGTGGTTCGGGCCATCGACGGCGACGGCGAGATGCAGCCAGAACGGGAGCAGGACGGCTACCCCTCGGGCGCGACTGGGTGGGTCCGGAAGACGGTCCGGCCGTAATGGGAGGATTATGACAGGGAACTGCCGTGAGAATTATCCCCACAGAGCCGCGAAAGAGGGACGATGGATCGGTCCGACCTGTTCGGACTCCTCCTCGATCAGGCACAGGACAAGATAGCGCTCCTGGACGAGGGCGGGACGTACACCTACGTCAACGCGGCAGCCGAGCGCATCCTCGGCTTCGAGCCCGACGAACTCGTCGGTGAGGACGTCTTCGAGTTCGTCCACCCGGAGGACGTCGACACCGTCCGATCGGAGTTCTACCGGATGCTTCGAACCGACGGCTTCCGCGAGGAGACGATCGAGTACCGATATCGGACCAGCGACGGCAGCTGGGTCTGGCTGGAGAGCCGGATGTCGAACCTCACCGACGAGAAGCTCGACGGCTACGTTGTCAGTTCGCGGGACGTGACCGATCGCGTGCGGGCCCAGCGCGAGCGGGCGGAGACCGTCTCCCGACTCGAGGGGATCGCCGCGGTTTCCGGCGACGTGCTCTGGATGTTCGACGCCGACTGGTCGGAGCTGCTGTTCATCAACGCCGCCTACGAGGAGATCTTCGGGGGGTCGATCGAGACGGTGTACGCGGACTCGAGCGCGTTCCTCGACGCGATCCACCCACAGGACCGCCCTGCGGTCGAGGAGGCGATGGCGCGCATCTCCGCCGGCCAGTCGATCGAACTCGAGTACCGCGTCAACCCCGACGAGGAGTACAAACGCTGGGTGTGGGTACAGGGCGAGCCGATCACGGAGGACGGGGAGGTCGTTCGCGTCGCCGGGTTCGTGAGGGATATCACCGACAGACGGCGCCGGGAGCGACAGCTGATCGTGATGGACAACCTGCTCCGGCACAACCTCCGGAACGACCTCAACGTCGTGCTCGGGCAGGCCGACCTCATCGACGACGAGTTCCCCGCGGCGGCGGATCACACCGACGTCATCCGCCGTGTCGGGGAGGAACTCCTCCAGAGCGCGGAGAAGGAACGCGAGATCATCGACCTGCTGACCGACCAACAGTGGCGCGAACCGATCGACGTGCGTGAGTCGGTCGCCACGAGCGTCGAGAGCGTCCGCCAGCGCTATCCCGACAGCGTGATCGAAGTGGCGGCACTGGAGTCGGTGGTCGTCCAGGGGCGGCCCGAACTGGAGCGAGCCGTGACCGAACTGCTCGAGAACGCCGTCCAGCACTGCGAGGACGCGAACCCGACGGTGCAGGTCCGGCTCCAGCGGGCGGGCGACGACGCCGAACTCGTCGTCGAGGACGACGGGGAGCCGATCCCCGCGATCGAGGCGGACGTGCTCACCGGCGACCACGACGACATGACGAACGTCTACCACAGCAGCGGCCTGGGACTCTGGCTGGTGTACTGGGCCGTCGAGCTATCGAACGGTCAGATCACCGTCGACTCGGGCGACGACGGCAACCGGATCGCCGTCTCGCTGATGGGAGAGAAAACGCCGTAAAAAGCGGGCTGTGCTAGTTTAGCACTCGGACCAGCCACACGACTCGCAGGTCTTGCAGCCCTCCGAGAAGTAGAGACTCATCGAGCCACACTCGGGACACTCCGGGCTCTCGCCGGAGTCGATCAGGTCGCCCGTCGCGTCTTCCTTCGCGTTCGCGTCCTCGGGGCTCTCGACGTCGATGTCGACGCCCGAAGGCTCGCTCGGCGGCTGAGTCGTCGCACTACTGTCGGACGCATCCGCGTCCGACTTACTCACGAGGGTGTCACCCTCGTGACCACCGTCCGTCGAGGCGTCAGCGGACTCGTCGTCGAGTTCGTCGATCGTCTGCTGCTGGGGGACGGCCTCGTCGATCTCGCCGTCGAGGTAGCGTCGCATCGCCGTGCCGATGGCGTCCGGGATCGACTGGATCTGCTCGCCCTTGTCCCAGGCGACTTTCGGGCTGCGGATGCCCTGCAGTTCGCTCGCGATCTCGTCGGGGTCGACGCCCGAACGGAGCGCGGTGGAGATGGTCTTGGCCAGCGCCTCGGTGAAGGAGGCGGTGAAGCCGCCGGAGTTGCCGATGTTGGCGAACAGTTCGAACGGCTCGCCGGTGGTCGGATCCTCGTTGATGTTGACGTAGATCTTCCCGTAACCCGTGTCGATGCGCTGGGTCAGGCCGTGGAGCACGTCCGGACGCGGGCGCTTGCGGCCGGGCGGCGTCTCGTCGTCGCCGTCGGCGCTCGCCAGCAGGCTCTCGACTTGCGCGTCGAGGGCGGCCTGCACGTCCTCGTTCTCGAGGAACCATTCGATGCCGCCGAAGACCTCGGTGATCTGCTCGACGAGCAGTTCCGCGGCCTCGTCCTCGTCGGCGAACTCGGTGTTGTCCGCGCGGGTGGTGAGCACCTGCTTGCTGCGGGTGCCGTCGCGGTAGTAGGT
>Ga0136556_1001777_pt1 | contig 10438 bp, 9 predicted proteins | sample AntRauTorckE6831_FD_104780 | JGI IMG/M metagenome (GOLD analysis project Ga0136556, IMG submission 104780) | Saline lake microbial communities from Rauer Islands, Antarctica - Metagenome Torckler E6 #831 | ecosystem: Environmental > Aquatic > Non-marine Saline and Alkaline > Saline | place... | reverse complement strand
TGTCCTGCCAGCCGGTCGCCGACCGATAAAGATACAAACTGATTAACGGCTGCGGTTTCACTCATGTTTTGTACTTTCACTTGCAACGTAACCGGTCCGCCCTGCCCTATAATCTGATTTTTAAGTTCCACCGAAGCAACCGCCGTATTTTGTTGGCTGCCTTCTTCCATTTTTATGAATTGTACGGCCGGTGAAGGTTGATTATCATCAGCTGCACGTTCGGCCAATTGATTAAACTGGCTTTGCTGCCCATCGGTGATGATATAAATGACGGACGATTGGAAACCTGCCTGTTGCATTGCTTCATTAAGATATTGAAAGCTTTGGGCTGTATAATTTCCTGAGAGCGACGGCTCAATGTTCTGAATTAATTCACGCGCTTTCTGCTGACCAATCAATTCACTTTGCACGGTATTACCATTGGTGGTTGCCACAAAAAAACGATCACCGGCAGAAGCTTCATCCAAAATGCTTGCCGCAACTTGTTTCGCCTGATCAATGAGTGGACCGCCCTGCGCAATACGCCCGGTGCTTGCACTGTTATCAATCAGAAAACCGATAGCCTGTGGTTGACCGGAACTTGCACCTCCGCTTAGCGTTGGAGGTAGATAGGGGCGCGCTAATGCAGCAGCTAAAACGGCGACGGCCAGTACACGAAGCGCCAAAAGCAGATATTCCTTAATGCGAATACGGCGTATGGTGCTTTGTTTAAGCTTGTTCAAAAATGCAATGGATGAGAAAGCAATTTTTTTGGGACGCCGCAGATTGATGAAATGAATCACCAGCGGAACCGCAACCGCAAGCAATCCCAATAAAAAAAGCGGATTAAGAAAATTCATTTATAAAGATTTCTTACTTTGTTGCGTATTTTTTATATGATCGAAAAATCTATTTTATTCTTGGTTGCAAGCTATAAAATAAACATCGTTTTTGTAATTTTATTACCGGTAAACTGAACTCCATGGTATATCTTAAAAAATTAAGTTTTTTAGCTTTAGTCACATTATTAGCCTGTTCCTGTACCAACACCACTCAATCAAATTGGACCCAAGCAATATCTGACGAAACCTCTTTTGTAATCATCCCTTCAAAAGATGCCGTAATAGACTCTGTTTTACAATCCCGGTATCTACCGTTTTTGGAAGATGTGAGTGGTTCCGCGATCCCCTTAATTTCTAAAATTGATTCTGCTGCCGGCCAATCCTTGTCATTAAAAAGTATTTTACTTTACCCGGCCACCGGGCAAAAGCTTCAACCGATATGGGTAGCCGAGGCGGTTAATGATCTAAGGGAAAGGCTCAAAAATAAATATGCTCAAAAATTTACCCAGAACGAATATTATTTTCATGATACACCCATCTTGAAACTACAGATAGAAAGCCGCTGGATATTTATAGCTCAAATCAGTAACCTTTTGCTGATTAGCGAGTCAAGCCTGGGCATCGAAAAATCTATCCGGGCATACCGCGGAACAGCTCCGGCCGCTGATCTTAGCAGGTTGGATATGCAGGCCGGCTCTATTATAATAAACACTCCCTCTCTTGATAAGTGGGCGGCGCAACTTGCACGGGTAACCTACGCACCTGCACTACAAGACGCCTTTGAAGGCACCACACCTGCTCTTTTAACATTCACTGACAGTGGAAGTGATGAAGAGAATCAGCTTAAATTTACCGGGACTATTCCTTTGACAGACGGTCCTGAAAGTCCGCTTATATCCGCTCTTTCTTATGAGGCTAAGCCAATCACCCTTGATGCATATATTTCTTCCAAGGCTGCGGCTTTTGGGATTATGCATGCTGCCCCCGCAGCCAAGCCCACCGAATCACTGCCCGATACCACTGCTGCCGATGCTTTTTTATTAAACAATACTGAAGATTATGATGAATTTGCAAATACCCTTGAGCCCGAGTTTGGACTGGTGATGTACGCCGAATCCGGTTTTCTTACTACCGGTGAACACCTGTTTATCAGAAAGCTTAAAGATGCTGAGAAATTGAGGGCCATTCTTGAAGAACTCAGTAACCGCGGTTCAATTGAAAAAGTGGAGGAGGTCTATTTTGTGCAAAGTTATCTCATCAGTCGGCTTATTGGATCGCCGCTAAGCAATTTTAAAGATTTCTATTTAAAAATTATTGGTGATGCTGTAGTAGCCTCTAAACGAAAAGGGTTGGCCGAAACGGTAGCCTCTGACCGCAGCCGGCGACGTGTGATGATCTATGAACAAACGTACAAAGAAATTCGGAAAAACGTACCGGAACAGCTCAGCAGTCTCTTTATAGCCGGTCCGGAATTTAATTCATTTTTGTCGCCCTTTTTAGCTGTCGACAGCTATGTTGATGCACTTACATCGCCTTTTAGCTATTTAGCCCTGACAACAAAAAAAGATGAATCACAGCAGCGATTGGCATTTACGCTATCTACTTACAAAACTAAAAAGGAGAACAAACCATATCGTGAAAACTGGCTTTTTCCAACAAATGGAGCAGAACTATCGGGTGAGCCGGTTTTTGGTAACGTAGGCGGCAGCTACATCAACGAAGTGGTGTTTGCCACCAAAACGGGCAGCGTATATGTACTGGCCGCTGACGGAACATTGATTCAAGAATACAGCACGGGAAGGGACGTGCCCATGGGATCGCCCATAGTATATGACTGGTATGTAAACTGAGAGAACGTAATTTTATTGGCAGCCGGTAGTAAAATTTATGGATGGGATGATAACGGCGATCTGCTGCCCAAATTTCCCTTTGAACTTAATGAACAGATTACGACCCCCCTTACCATTGCCGACCTCAATGAAAATCGGCTGCCCGATGCCATAGTTGCAACGGCTGATCGTAAGCTGCATGCTTTAAACGGACGAGGTAATAACCTTCGGGGTTGGCCTGTTACTACCAATGCGCGCATCCGTTCTGCGCCGGTGGTAGATTATTTTGAAAACACACGGGCTGTAATTGCCTTTTCATCCAATGCGGTACATGCATGGAATGCTACGGGTGATGCACTGGAAAATTTTCCCACCTTTGTGAACGCAGCTCTAAACGGTTCACCCTTTGTGTTTGAGGACACTATTCTTGGCAATGCCGTGGATGGAAATTTATATGCTATTGGCGGGGAATCTCAATTTTCTGATTCCCTGGATGTTTCAGGCAATTCATCACAGAATGTACAGGCAGTTTACGTATCAAATAGCTCATTGACAGGCACGCCTTCAGCTGCCGAATTAACAGTAAAAAATGATGGTGACCGCTTCAGTGAAAAAATGATACTGACAACCAGTTCCAATGGTTCCTTATTTTTACTCAGCCCGGATGGACAACTGCGGCTAACCAAAAGTATGGGACAGCCAAGCGCGGATAATTGGTCTTCTTTTATTACTGATATTAACTCCGATGGCAAGAGTGATATTGTTGCGTTGGCAAATTATGGCCGCCTCTACGCATGGAGCGTGGAAACCGGAGAACGAATATTTAACTTACCCACTGCCGGTATGAGCCAATTGAATATTACGGATCTCGACGGTGATGGCTTGAAGGAACTTGTAGCCCAAACAGAAGATGGTGTACAAAGCTGGACGATAGACGGCGGTCAGTAGGCGGTTGACTGATGACGGATAGCGGATGGCAATCAGCTTGTGTCGGATATTATATATTGCTTATTGCATGTATGAACATCCAAGTAACCGCTATCCATTTTCTGCTATCCCAACTCACAAAATTTCACTCAGCGCCTCACGCACCTTTTGATATCTACATTCAAATCCGGCATTTTGTAAGTGCTTCGGTTGCACTCTCAAGCTCTCTAAAATAGGTTTGGCAGCCTCCCCAAGCACAATATCAAGTAAAAATTCAGGAACCCGAAATGCAGAAGGGCGGTTCAGCACATCACCAATAGCATTGGCCAGCTCCTCCATGGTTACCGGGTTAGGCGCATTCAAATTATATACGCCCTCAAATCCTTCATTTTCCAAGGGATATAATAAGCCACGGCATAGGTCGTGGCGGTGAATCCACGGCACAAATTGGGTGCCGCGGCCAATAGGACCGCCCACAAAAAACTTAAACGGGGGCACCATTTTTTGGAGCGCCCCTCCTCCTTTTTCCAATACTATGCCTATGCGTGGAATGGCCAAACGAACGCCGGCTTGTTGAACCGGCGCAGCAGCTTTCTCCCAATCCACACACACTTTAGACAGAAAGCCTTTACCCGGCGGTTCCTCTTCATCAAGCACGTCTGTTCCCCGCCCACCGTAATATCCTGCTGCTGATGCCGAAACCATCACATTAGGTGGATCTTCTGACTGCTTGATAGCTGAAACCAGCCTTTGGGTATTGTCAATTCGGCTGGAATAAATTCGCTCTTTCACCTCATCAGTCCATCGCTGGCCAAATATATTTTCGCCGACCAGATTAATCACCGCATCGGCTTTTTCCATAACCTCGGTCAGGTTGGCATCCCACGAAATGAACTGCTGGTTTTTGGCCTGCTCCTCCGCATGTTGTTTGGGGCTACGAGTAATAATTGTTAAATAATGTCCCTGCTGGAGCAGCATTGCACACAGCTCCGAACCGATGAAACCGGTACCGCCCGTGATAAGTATATTCATGTCCGCTTTGATTGTTATATTTCTTTGCAATGATTACGTAAATTATGCATCAAACATTCCTTGTATAACAAAAATCGTCATACGGATTACGATTAACATTTGAAAAAAATACCATGACCTCTAAAAGGCGTCGTATCATTTTACTCTCCATTCGCATTTTACTGGGACTCGTTTTTCTACTTTCGGGTATTGGAAAACTGATTGACAGCGGCTACGTAAATTATGAGCTGGTGCGCCTTCTCTCTACCCAATATTATTGGATCATTGAGTATGCGGCTATAATTATGATATCAATTAGCATTATCGAATTGCTGATTGCCGTACTTCTTTTGTGGGGTAAACTTTTAAAAACAGCGCTGGCCGGTGCTCTGCTGATGCTGGTGGGTTTCAGCAGCGTGCTCGGGTATTTTTATCTTCAGGGCATGAACGTAGCAAGCTGCGGCTGTTTCGGGGCGCTGGGCATTGGCGGCGGGCTGGAATTTTCACTCATAAAAAATGGGGTAATGATAGTGTTGATCATTGCGGCATTTGTGTTAATATCTCCTAAAGACAATATTATGCAAAGCGATTAAGCAAATCGCTCTGCACTAACGTATAAACTAAATATCATACCATTTATAATTTTCAATCATCATCGTCCAATCGTAAGGCAAGTATTCAATCTCAGGATCAACACCTTTGGGCAGCGCCCCATGCTCGCGTAATATTCCGCGTTTTTCTTTATCATCACCCCCAAAGTCGGCCGAGAACCAATTCATAAGCGCCGGTACCTTTACTACTACTTTTTCCTTGTTATACTTTACCTCTTGGTTGAGGTAAAACCGGCTGTTTGCATTAAGCTGCTCGGCCACTTTATCCTCTTGGTACACCACCACCGGTGGACAACTTTTGGCCCCGCAATTGAGCGCAAAGTGAATGCGATAATCAACGGTATCCATCACATATTTCTGCACAAAGTCTTTACGAAACGCCCGTACACGCAGATACCCTTTCGACCAGATTGTAGCTCCTTTTCGCAGGATACCGTGCTCTATATCTGTCATACTTACTTCATAGCCGGCAATGGGAATCTGTGCTTTATTAAAAAAATCATTCCGGTTTTTTTTGTATAAAGAAGGGTCTTTCTTTAAAAAATACTGCGTATATCCGTTGTACATATTGATCCAAAACGTTAGGCGCTTCCGGGATGTATCAAGTGCCTCATCCAGTGAATCGGCATCAACATTTTTAAAGATTTCCAGATGCTTATCAACCGGGAGATCGTTGATCAGCCGGTCCACAAAATTGGCAGAGAGCTTGGTGTATGACTCCTCAGCCAGCTTGCTTTGATCTAACTGAACCGTGCGGTTTGAATCCTTTGAATCTTCTGATTTCTTATTTTTCTCTCCTTTATTTGAAGAACATGAAACCGCTATTCCTCCGGCAATAGCAAACATTAGTAAAATAACGATGAGAAGTGGCCATCCACTGCTTTTAAAAATTTTCATGGTTTGTAGTTTATAGTTTGTATAAAGCTGAAATTAAATTCTATTCGATATAACTAATCATTTTACCAACCTACTGCAAATGCCGGATTAATAGGTAAACGCTTTATAGTTCTCAATATCTACCGTCCAGTCATAGTTCAAATACTTAACCTTGGGCTTAACGCCTTCGGGAAGTGCTCCGTGCTCTCTCAGAATACCGCGCTTTTCTTTGTCACTTCCGCCAAAATCGGCAGAAAACCAATTCATTAGTACCGGCACTCGCACCACATTTTCTTCTTTGTTGTATTCTACCTCCTTATTTAAATAATACCTGCTAACATCATTTAACTGTTTTCCTACAATATCTTCCTGATACGCCACTACCGGCGGGCAGCTTTTGGCACCACAGTTTAATGCAAAGTGGATACGATAATCTACCGTATCAACAAAATATTTCTGGACAAAATTTTTGCGGAATGTCCGGATACGTAAATAGCCTTTCGACCAAATAACGGCTCCTTTACGAAGCACGCCGTGCTCAATATCCTCCATACTTACTGTATATCCAGCAATAGAAATCTGGTCTTTGCCGAAAAATTTGCTGCGATTGCTCTTGTATAGCGATGGATCTGTTTTGAGGAAGTACTGGGTAAAACCATTATACATATTAATCCAGAAGGTGAGGCGCTTGCGGGATGTATCAAGCGCATCATCCAGCACATCGGCGTCTACGTTTTTTAAAATTTCCAGGTGTTTATCTACGGGAAGATCATGAATCACCCGATCTACAAAATTGGACGAAAGCCTGGTGAATGAAACTTCATCCAGCTTGCTTTGATCTAATATTATGGTTCTCTCCACCGCTGTTGTATCTAAGGATACTGTTGTTGTCTCATAGTTTTTATCCGAGGCAGCCGAGGTACATGAATATGCTGCTGCGATACCGGTTGCTGCTACAAACAAAATTAGTGTGATAGGCCAAACTCTTTTTTCAAATAATTTCATATAAAATAATAGTTAATTTCTTTTCACTGTAGTGCATATAAACGTAGTAATAATCATTTTAGTTTTATCGAATGATTATGTACGAAGCATTCTTACTTTATTGTAATTCCTAAACCGGGTTTGTTGCACAATGTAACTCTTTTACCCTTGGTTAATAAAAGTCCTTTGGCCGGATCATCTTTTATCAACAAATGCCCGTCTAAATCAGCGTAATCAGCCCAAAGGCTTAATAATGCCCCAGCTGTGTTGGCGATTGAACTTTCAATCATGCAGCCAATCATTACTTTAAGATTGAATTTTTTGGCTTCTTTGATAATCCTTTTTGCTTTTATAAGGCTGCCTGTTTTCATCAGCTTAATGTTAATGATATCAAATGCCTGTACAATTTCAGCAAGCGATTCATCGCTCATAAAACTTTCGTCCGCACATAGCGGCAGGGGTGAAAACTTTTTAAGCTCCGCAAGATCATCTACCATATCGGCCGGCATCGGCTGTTCAATCAATTCGATGTTTCGCTCTGCCAAAAAGGAAATCATACCTATAGCTTCTTCCAGTGTAGTCCATCCTTCGTTGGCATCAACCCGGATAGGTTTATCGGTAACTTTACGAATGGCCTCAATAATTTCCCGGTCCCGGTGGGTACCGAGCTTAACTTTGTACATTGGATATTCGCCGGCCGCTTCAACTTTTTGCTGCATTACTTCAATTTCATCAAGCCCAATTGTGTAAGTGGTCGCCGGTCCGGTTTGCGAAGGGGCGTTCCACAGTTTCCATAGCGGTTGTTGCTTACTTTTACCCCACCAGTCAAGCCACGCCATCTCGAGCGCAGCCCGGGCTGATTTTACCGATTGGTGTGATTGGTTATAGGCATCCAGCTTTGATAATAATTGTTCTTCGGTTTGAATGTCATTGAAAAAATTGGATGGAATTTCTTTGAGATAATGAAGCACTTTTGTGGCGTTTTCGTTATAACGGATATTAGGCGCCGCCTCTCCATAACCGGTGTAAGTGCCGCCCGAAAGCTCAACAAATACATTGGTAACTTTTTCTTTTGTACCTCTCGAAATAGTGAAAGGCTGTTTTAGTTTTAGGTCAACCCTTTTAAATTGAAGTTTAAATGAAGGCATATCCCAATATTTCCAAACATTGCAGGTACAGATAAAAAGCCGGGGCGGCTAATATCAACCCATCAAAACGATCAAAAAAACCGCCGTGTCCGGGTAGGATAGTGGATGCATCTTTAACATTGGCCGCCCGCTTTAATTTACTTTCGGCCAAATCGCCCAGGGGAGCAAATATGCTTACCGCAATAACGGAAGGCAGCAACACCCACCAACTAATTGTAAGTTCATAGGGAATTAAAAACCAAACCAAGCCTAAACCTGCTGCTGCTCCTAAAAATCCGAAAAAGAATCCTTCCCATGTTTTATTCGGGCTTATGGAAGGTGCCAGCATGTGCTTCCCAAATTTTTTCCCTCCAAAGTAGGCAAATACATCATTCCCCCAAACCATTAAAAACAGGATAATTGTAAGAACAAAACCTACCTCATCGATACCTGAGTTTCGTATTAGCAGCAAAAAAAGCAGCCCAAATGAAGCATAACCGGCACAAAATATGGTGGCAATAAATTCCTGCATATGTCCTTTCTTGGTATTTAAAACCTGAACGGATGCAAAAAGCAGAAAAAGGCCGGTGCCCACTTCAAAAGCGTAAGGAAGCACGGGCACAAGCATAATCCAAAGAGCAATGATATAGGGAAAGAAACGGGCGGGCCTGAAACCGGCTTTATCTACAATGGTTTGTATCTCAGACTGTATCAACAGTACTAATATGACAAGCGCTACATAGAAATATATTCCCCCGGCCCAGCTTACCCATAAGGCAAAAGCAGCAGCCGGTACTGCAAAAAGTACACGCTTAAGCAGTTCACTCACAAACTACTCCTCCTCGTCTATTGCATTTTCAGCTGCTTCATCCCACTCCGCTACTGCTTTACGCGCCTGTGTCTCATACTCTTTGGGTACGTATAAATACACCAGGGCCATATCACCTATATTTAGATTATAGGATGAGTCGCGCTTGGACAAAATATTGGATGGGATCTCAAGATTGGAAAGGTAATTCTTGGCCATTTCAATTTCATACTCGGTGCCGCGTTCCATCACACACACCCAGTTTTCTATTTCATTAGGTTTGGGATCTCGTAACATCGGCTCCTCTTTTTGGGTTTGTTGGTGTTATAACACGATTGTTTACCATGAAATATATTAAAAATCCAGCCATTACCACACTTGCCACAACTAACAAAAGGGGAGGCATGGTTTCAGCTGATAATTCTGCAAAGGCCGACTCGGGATAATATTTAGCAAAAAGTACGCTGGCTCCGTTGTTTGCAAAATGGGCCACCATAGCCGGATAAATGCTTTGGGTGATCCATGTCATATATGCCAGCAGCATGCCAATGCAGGTGAGGGGTAACAGATTAGCTATTTGCAGATGGTACATACCAAATATAAGGCCTGAAATAATAATTGCCGTTGTTATGCCCCAGCTTTTTTCGAATGATCGTAATACGTAGCCGCGAAACAGAATTTCCTCACAAATGGCCGGTACTACCCCGATGTTAAAAAGTGCTACCAAAACAATACCGTTACCGGTAAGATAGGTTTGCATCATCTCCATCTGTTGAAGCTGCATGTTTTCCATGGCTTCGGGAACGGGAATAAATGAGTTAAGCCACCCTAAATACCATATTGCCGGCTGAGCAACAAGAATAAGCGCTATTACCACCCCCATCATAACGGGGGTATTTTTATAGAATCTAAAGCGTAAAAACTCCCGACGATTGGCTTTGCTGGTGTGCAGGCGGCAAAAAAACCAAGTACCCAATGCCAGAAACAAAATTTGTCCTGTGGAGTTACCAATGAAAACCAACCCCAAATTTTCCGTTAGCATCGTTAAGGCATTTGCCGGATCAACGGTTTCCGGGGCTCTTAGAACAATTAGTATGACCGCTATAACAGTTGCTGCAAATTGAAATAAAATAAATGCGGCAAAAATCCAAAGCAGTGCCATACCGCCATGAGAAAACCCATTTCGCTTCACCCATGGGGTATAACTATTTATATTTTTTGGTTCTGTTGAAGTAGATGCCATTTAGCTATGCTGTATGTTCTTCTTTGCCGAAAATTTTGGCGCCAATCATGCCGGTAAGTAAATTAAGGATGCCATTAATAGGAATGCCCCATAATAGTTGTGTACCAATACTTTGTTGACTCTTGATTCCCTGTACAGTAGAATCTATAAGGGTTTGTTTCTGTCCGCTTGGCAAATCCATGGCTTCCAAACTTGCAACGG
>Ga0136556_1001773_pt1 | contig 10452 bp, 10 predicted proteins | sample AntRauTorckE6831_FD_104780 | JGI IMG/M metagenome (GOLD analysis project Ga0136556, IMG submission 104780) | Saline lake microbial communities from Rauer Islands, Antarctica - Metagenome Torckler E6 #831 | ecosystem: Environmental > Aquatic > Non-marine Saline and Alkaline > Saline | place... | reverse complement strand
GTTCTATAATACAAACACTCCAATAAGCTATGAGTAAGTGACTGTAAAGGCAGAGTAGCATGGGATAAGCATGACACTTAAGGCTATAGTATAGATTTTTGTGATACGCCGCTTTGCGTTATGAAAAATGTCCGGTCTCTGCATTAGTTCTTGCGTCAGCGATGCAAATGGTCTCCAGGCTATTTAGGCTGGAGTGTCCGAAGCGAAGTGAGGACCGAGTGAACCCGCTGAAGCCACCTCGGGGGCGAAAGCGGTGCTAGTGAACGAGTAATGAAGCGTAGCGGCCGCCCCACAAGGAGTTGGGGGCGGCGACGCCCAAAAAGTCTACTTAAACTTGATTGTAATGGCATCTGTCGTAGCAATATTCACCTCACATTCAGAAAATGAGGGAGCAGAGCTAATGATTCTCGGATTGAGAGAAAAGCCGTAGGGCTCTTTGGGGATTCCTAAAAAGTTTTTATCCATCTTCCCATTTTCATTAATATCTTGATAAATGGCAATGGCAATGGTCTGAGATTTCAATTTCGCCAACGGAATATCTACGTAAGACTGGTCGGCGGTGTAACTGAACCCGAGTTCCGGATCCCGATCATTGGGAAACCCCTCCGCTGAGGTGAAAACGCCAATCTCAAAAGTGCCTTTATCACTCGACTTATTATCAAATTCCAGCCGAAGATGTTGACTATGAGCAAAATTAATGGACAAAGATAACACAGCAAACAGGTATAAGAGTTTCATGGTTTGGATTTATTACTTTAACGAGAAATCTTGATATATGATATCTATTGGCGGGCCTTTCTTTTACACCTTCTCTATTTGAAAGATCTTAGTGAGTAAAGGGACTCTAGAATGTTCTCCAAAAAATTGAACTAAGCCAGGAAGTTTTCTTGTTATATTCGTTAGATAAACACATCTATGGAAGCATATGCTGAGGTTCTGATGTACGCAATTCCCGGCTTTTTCCTTTTAATAATCGGTGAAGCCCTCGCTGCGCGATACTTACGCAGAAAAATTAATCGAGATCTTGACGTCATTTCCAGTCTTAGTTCGGGCGTGACCAACACGATCAAAAATATTCTGGGATTATCCATTATTATCGTAAGTTATGATTGGATGGTCGGTCAATTGGGTCTGTGGGAATGGAATACTTCTGTCGCAATGTATATCTTAGCTTTTATCGGCATCGATTTCGCTGCCTATTGGTCCCACCGATTCAATCACGAGATAAATATTTTATGGAATCGGCATTTGGTGCATCATAGCAGTGAGGAGTTTAACCTGAGTTGTGCGCTCAGACAGCCCATTTCAAATGTGATTTCCATTTACTTCTTTTTATACATTCCCCTGGCACTCATAGGTATACCCAGTCAGGTCATCGCCATATTAGCCCCCTTACACCTCTTTGCTCAATTTTGGTATCACACCCGACTCATCGACAATATGGGATGGTTAGAATACATCATTGTTACCCCATCTCACCACAGAGTGCACCACGCGATAAATGATGAGTATATAGACAAGAACTATGCGGCGATTTTTATTCTATGGGATAAGTGGTTTGGCACATTCCAGGAAGAAAAAAACGAGATTCCTCCGGTCTACGGAACGAAGACAGCTGTAAAAACCTGGAACCCCATACTCATTAATTATTTTCATTTTTGGCACTTATTGAAAGATGCCTGGAACACCAAATACTGGAAAGACAAGTTGTTGGTGTGGATTCAGCCAACCGGCTGGCGGCCCCGCGATTTGAGAAAAGAAAATCCTTCTGAAGAAAGCGTGTATGATAGACCCAAGTACGAAGGTGTGAATCTCACCCTGGTTCGATATTACGCGTGGTTTCAGTTGATAGCACACAATCTTATTTTGATTTGGGTTTTGCTGAATATTGCCTCCTTTACTTTTGGCGGCTTATTGGGCGTGGGGGTGTTTCTGTTTTTAGGCGTGTTTGCCTATACCTCCCTGATGGATGGACATTTTAGCAGCGGATTGACCGAAGCCTTAAAGTTGGGCTTGGGGATTTATTTTATTTTCTTCGCACAGGCTCATGTTTGGCCGATCGCCGAGACATCTTACGGAGCGACACTTCTTACGACTTACACTTTGATTTCAGCAATATCAACTTTTGCTATCTATCTGTGGATTATCCGGCAAAACACGAATGAAAGTGTCTCCTTAAAAAATCAGACTTTAAAAAAGCAGAAAAGAGTATTACATAGCGGTGGATAAATCCTTTTGAAGAGCACGAGCTGCGGTCACAAAAAATTGCACGCCCACTAGCATGGCATCTTCGTCCAAATCCATTTTTGGATGATGTAATCCGTAAGCAGCGGGGCCATCGGGCAAGCCGGTGCCCAAAAATCCGAAAAAAGCTTGGCTATTCATGCCATAATAGGAGAAATCCTCTGCTGCCATCATATCCACATCCGTCAAAATAGAAATCATAGGCAGTTCTTTTTTTACCGCATTTGTAATGGTTGAACTTATTGCTATTGAATTATGTGTCAAAGGAACTTCCTGAAGGACTTCCCACCGCAATTTTGCACTATACCTCTGCTCTAAAGAACGATTCAATGTCTCCACTTCACGCAGGATTGTAGCGCGAGTTTCAGCGTCTCGGCTTCGAATCGTCCCTGTCATTCGGACGCGATCAGCGATTATATTAGCTATTTGTCCCCCATCGATAGTACCTACACTAATAACACCCGTAGAACGCGGACTAATTCTCCGAGAAATAATCGTTTGCAAACTCTGCACCCAGTCAGAAGCAATCACAATGGCATCAATACCCTTTTCAGGAGCGGCTCCGGCATGCGAGCTTTTTCCATGAACAATTAACTCGAACATATCTGCAGATGCCATCACAGTTCCGGATTGTAAGCCCAGGGTACCCGAAGGTAAATCTGGTCTTTGATGCAGACCAATGGTAACATCTACTCCGTCTAAAGCCCCCTCAGACACCATTCTCTTTGCACCCGACCAACCTTCATCATCATTAAAGTTATTCTCCTCCGAAGGTTGAAAGATAAATCGAAATCGCCCTGCATCTTTCTCATCGTGCAAATATCGAATCGTCCCTAATAATATTGCCATATGAGCATCGTGCCCACAGGCATGCATGACACCCGGACGCTCGGAACGAAATGGTAAGTCCGTTTCTTCATCCATGGGTAGTGCATCCATATCGGCGCGTATAGCAATCAGCGGCCCCTCGCCCTTCGGATTGAGGTCAGCAACAACGCCAGTTCGAGCAAGCTTCTTTACCTCAAGATTTGGAAAACGAGCCAGCTCTTTTATCAAAGCCTTTTGCGTCTCATGCTCCTCATAACTCAATTCAGGTCGCTGATGAAAGTACCTTCTCCATTGAAGGATATAGTCATTCAATTCGGTATTTTTAGCATGCATAGTAAGCAGTATATTTTATGAGAGTAATAAATACTAAAATTTTACTCTTCCTCTTTATTTTTATCTTTATCATAGCTCACTCTCACGTGATGAATACTTTTTAGCATTTTCCTGAAAACAACTTTACACATCTCCAATTCTTTAAAGCTCAAATGCGATTCTTCTAATTGGCCGGAACTCACTTTAAAAGTAATGATGCGGTCTATCATCTCCATTAAGTCTTCATAGCTAGGCTGTTCCAGGGATTTGCAACTGGCTTCTAGAGAATCCGCCAACATGAAAATTGCTTCTTCCTTTGATTTTGGCTTCGGACCGGGGTAAACAAAAACTTCTTCATCCACTTCCTCCTGACTGTTGTTGGCCAGATGTTGTCTGTAAAAGTATTCCACGCGTGTAGTGCCGTGGTGACTAGCAATAAAATTTCGAATCAATTTTGGTATGCCATGCTTTTTGGCCAATTCCAGACCATGGGTCACGTGCTCTATAATAATCTCAGCGCTTTCCTTTGGAGACAAGTTATCATGTGGATTATGGCCACTCTGATTCTCAATAAAAAATTCAGGACGTTTGATCTTACCGACATCGTGATATAGCGCTGCGACCTTTACAGATAATGCATCCGCTCCAATTTCTACTGCTGCGGCCTCTACCAAATTGGAAACCTGAAGAGAGTGCTGCAAGGTGCCCGGAGCTTCAACTGATAATTTTTTGAGCAGGGGGTGGTTCATATCGGATAATTCTCCTAACGTTATATCAGAAGTGAAGCGAAAAACCCGTTCTAACAAGGGGAGTAAGGGATACGCAAGGAAAGTAAGAAAGGCACTCAGAAAGAACCAGAGAAAATATGAGTAATTGACAGCGCTAATATTCCCCTCCCGGATCAGAGATAAACCCATGTAGCTCACTGCATAGGAAAGAAAGATAATTCCAACTGTTGTAAACAGACGATTCCACACCGCCTGTACCCTAAACGACAGAACAGTAGCTATACCAGCAACTATCTCAATAAACATAAACTCGTACCCCAGACTCGTCAAATAAGAAGCGAGAAGTATTATTATAAGGTGGAGAAATAGTGCGAGCCTGTCATTGAAAAAGTTTTTGACTACAATTGGGACAATACAAAAAGGAATAATATAGGTGCTTATGTTTTCTATGGGATCTATAACACTTACCAAATAACTGTACAGTGCAATCCAAACAATCATAAAGAGGAGTTGATTGAAATGGAAATACACTTTCCGGGCATTAGATTTAAGAAACAATAAGAAGAGGAAAATCAGATATACAGTCAGCAACAAATAGCCGGCAAACACCCACCAGGATCCTAAACGAGACCCCAATGTAGGGCGATATTGGCTTTGATAGCTATCAATTTTTCTGTGAATCTTTGGACTGATGATTTCTCCTGATTCAACGATGAGCTCGCCTTCTTTTACTACTCCTTCTGTTTCGGAAAGGTCATCCAGCGCCATTTGCAAATAGCGCTTTGTGCGTTCAGGACTAAAGTGAATGTTAGGCTTTAAGGACTGAATCAATGGGGACAAAATCAAATCAGCATCCGGCATTTCAGAAGCTCTCAATTGCCCTTGAATATAAGCCCTTGCTTCAGCGGGGGTAAGCACCCGACTAATATCTGCAATTTTCCTCTGATCACCTACGACGAGATGAAACTCCTCTATGGGTCTGTATTTGTCACCCAGTGTCGTAGTGTCAATAAGTCCGGTGCGGTATATTTGTAAATATTGCTGCCTGGCGAGATTTAGATAAGCCTCTTTTCTTCTCATTAAATCGGAAACACCTGAAGTGTCTCTCATGCCTTCGGCTAATTGGTCCAATAGTTGGTAAAATTTTTCCACCGAAGAATGAAACTGAGCCGTATCTTTCTCAAAGTAGGGCAGAAAAGAATTTTCTGTTTTTTCTCTTTCTCGCTCTAATTGATCTTCTGATTTTATTACCCCAAATGAAGTGGGGGAGACTAAATCATCGTATGGCCATGGCTTATTGATCTCATACTCATAGTTCGTACCCGACTGATAAGGAAACAAGAATGCAATAAACACAATCAGTCCAATCAACATGCCCACGTTCAGCAAGTTGGCATATAGAGTCTTTTTGTCCTCGGGGAAAAATGTCATTATCTATTGTTTTCTTGATGTCCACTTAACCTCTGACACACCTTGTCGCGCGGCAAATAAACGACAAAGAATAAAAATATAATCAGAAAGCCGATTGAGATATTGGACAATGATTGGCTCTACTGTTGACTTCATGGATAAGGCAACAACTTTGCGTTCCGCTCGTCGTGCAACGGCCCGAGCGATATGAGCTTGTGAAACTAAAGGTGAGCCTCCGGGCAAAATAAAATTCCGCAAAGGCTCTAATTCCTCATTAAACTTATCAATGGCTTGTTCTATCGCCTCAATGTCTGAAGCAATTACCCGCGAAGGCGTTGGCTTCTTGTCCGGGTCAGAAGCCAGAGAGGATCCCATATCAAATAATCGATGTTGAATGGTTAAAAGTTGATCCTGAACTTCTGAAATATCTGTTTGATCTCTCAGCAAGCCCATCCAACCATTAAGTTCATCAATAGTGCCATACGCATCAATTCTCATATGAGATTTGGGTAATTTTTTACCTCCAAATAGTGAGGTGGTTCCCTCATCACCCGTTTTTGTATAAATTTTCATAGCTCAATTTGTTTTATATCTGTGTTCCGGATCATCTACCATAATAATATTATCATTTACAACATCAGATTCGACCTCACCGTCACGCAAGCGAATAATTCGATGGGCATGCAATGAAATATCAGGTTCGTGAGTCACTAAGACAATGGTATTTCCGCGCCTGTGTATTTCTTCCAAAATAGCCATAATTTCAATCGATGTCGTGGTGTCCAGGTTCCCTGTCGGCTCATCCGCCAATATGATGGCGGGATCTCCCACAATGGCCCTGGCAATAGCCACCCGTTGTCTCTGCCCACCGGAAAGCTCATTGGGTTTATGAGTCATCCGATCACTCAGGCCGACGAGTTCCAAAGCTGCTTCCGCCTTTTCAATTCGCTCCCTTTTTTTATGCCCCCCATATATGAGAGGAAGGGCCACATTATCAAGGGCAGATAATCGTGGCAATAGGTTAAAGGTCTGAAAAATAAATCCAATTTCCGCATTGCGCACACTAGCCAATTCTGAATCTGTCATTGAACTCACGTCAATACCATTCAATTGGTACGAACCACTTGTCGCTGTATCTAAACAACCCAAAATATTCATTAAAGTTGACTTGCCGGAGCCTGAGGGACCCATTAAGGCTACATATTCATTGTAGTGTATATCTAGGGAGACTTCTTTCAAAGCGAGGACTTCCAGTTGTCCGAGTAAATATTTTTTACTAATATTGGATATGGATATGATTTCAGACATTATGCTTAGTTTTGAATTCTAAGATAACAATTATGTTCGATGAATGTACTACATTAAGAGGAAGGCAAAATGATTTTCTATCTACTTCCGCAAATCTTCCACTAAAACCTATTTCGAGCCGATGAGTTCTATCGATGAAATATCTAATTTATGACCATGAATTCCAAAAAACCTCTTCGTCATGTGGCTATTGCCGGCAACATTGGTGCAGGAAAAACAACACTGTGTCAAAAACTTTCAGACCACTATCAGTGGAATGTACACTTTGAAGATGAGGAACACAATCCTTATTTACCAGATTTCTACGATGACATGAAACGATGGGCGTTTCACTTGCAAATTCATTTCCTCCACAACCGTTATAAACAAATCGTAAATATTCAATCGGGAAATACAACTGTCGTTCAGGATCGAACAATTTACGAAGATGCATTTATTTTTGCCCCAAACTTGCACGATATGGGTCTCATGTCGAAAAGGGACTTTGAAAATTACCGCTCCTTATTTGAGACCATGACCCAGCAGATTTCGGCTCCCGACTTATTGATCTATCTCAAAGCGGATATCTCAACACTGGTTTCACATATTCAAACCCGAGGCAGAGATTACGAAGGCAATATGAGTCTGGATTATCTGCGTAAACTGAATGAGCGATATGAAAATTGGATCGACGAGTACAAAGAAGGACCGCTTCTTATTGTCGAATCCAATGGCCTTGATTTCACTCAAAACCCAGAGGATTTAGGTCAAATTTTGGACCTCATCGATAGCCGTCTCAATGGCTTATTCCCTTCTGAAGGTTAAAGTGAATGGCCAAAGGTAAACTTTACTCCTTCACTCATCTTTAATGTATAGATAAAAGTCACAAAGCCTATGAATGAATCTAATTATCGCTCGCTCATAGAAGAGCTCAATCATCATGAAGCACTGTTAGTAGCTGTAAGTAAAGTACACCCAAAAGAAAAAATAGAGGAAGCCTATGCTTGGGGGCATCGAGATTTTGGCGAAAATAGAGCTCGCGAAATGCAAGGAAAACAAGAAGTCTTACCCAATGATATTCGATGGCATATGATCGGCCCGCTCCAAAGCAATAAAGTGAAATATATTACAGATTACGTTTATATGGTGCATTCAGTAGATCGAAAAAAGATACTGAAAGAAATCAACAAAAGGGCTCGAAAAGCCCAACGGACCATAAAGGTTTTACTCCAGGTGCACATTGCAGAAGAAGAGCAAAAGTTTGGATTTGATGAAAAGGAGCTCATTCAACTCCTCGAGAAAAAACCAGACGAGCAATATCAAAACGTAGAAATATGTGGTCTTATGGGCATGGCTACTTTCACTGATGATAAAGAGAAAATACGAAATGAATTTCGCGGATTGAAACATCTTTATGAAAAGGTTAAGTCCAGGTTTGAGCTCGGCTCCTCATTTGAGGAACTCTCCATGGGGATGACTGGTGATTATAAAGTTGCATTAGATGAAGGAGCTACTATGGTCCGTATTGGGAGTAAAGTGTTTGGTCCCCGGCCTACCAAAAATTGATGGATACAGAATAGAAAATGATGGGGCTATAATCCCTCGAAATTCGCAAATACAGTACGAAATCAATACATTTCACCACTCTTTTTTAGCAAAAATTAAATCTATCGATAAAAATACATGCCCTTTTTGCTAATGGGTACCTCCGGAAACTGTTTTTTGATTTGAAAATAATAAAATATGTGCGTAAGCAAGGCATGATGAGAGAGCCTAGCAAGAGCTAAGAGACCGAAGAATAACGATGCTTACGTACATATTTTACATTTAGACTATTTTATTAGAAATGGTTGTTCACGCAAAAGGATAGTTTTCGGAAGTACCCTTATGTCAGATTGTTGATTGCCTGTGAAGAACGAACTGATTAATATTTTTATAGTGTACTAAAATCATTTCCCATTCAAGAGATAAATCCCCGTATGAAGTTTTTAATATTTTCCTTGCTGCATGTAATTCTTTTCTCATGGCTCATCACAATAACTGGAAATGCAACACCCAATAACACGCTGAATCGCATAGAACCCGTTGCCCATTCTACATTTAAACCTTTGGCCGCTCAGAAAGAAAATCACGACAAAAAAAAGTTAGGACAGCTTCTTTCCTGGGTTAAAAATAAAGTTAAGCGATTTACTACAAATGTTAAGTCATTAAAGAATCTATTAACTAAGGAGGGCGAAAAAACTACTAAAACGCATACGGGAGCCATCGTTAGCTTTATCATAGGTTTTACTTCAATATTCATATTTGGGATGCCTCTGGGAATTATTTCAGTAATCATTGGCATGGTGACATTAACCCAAATTAAAAAGAATCCAAAAAAATTTTCAGGCAAGGGCTTAGCAGTAGCTGGAATAATTGTCGGATTAATTGGCTTCTTCGGAGCACTTATTATTGTTACTAACATGTAGGTCAGTTAGTGAAGCATTACAATAATATCTATTTCAACCATTGAGGCAAGTAATGACATTGCTCCAAGCAATTAGATGAGGTTAGTGTCTTCACTCCAATTAGACAAATATATTATTAACAGCATATGAATACTTTTTGGCTACACATGCATCTTGAATGTATTTGAAAGTATGCCCTAAGATTCTGTAATCAGCTCCTCCCTTTTTTACTCACCCTCTCGCCTGCTTAACAATCCGCCCTTCATATCCAACAAGGATGGAAACAATGGCAATTTCAAGAATAAAATAAATCAATCCGAGAGTAGTAAGACTCTGAGCAAAGGCAATAATCGAAAAAAGAGTGATTAAGCAATAAGTGATATTGCTGAGAATCAGCAGATTCAAAAATGGCTTCACCCGGTTCATCTCGATTATATAACAGAGTGTAGAATAGATGAATAACACAAAACCAAAAAAAGACAGGAAAAGCAATATTGAACCAGGCATCCCGAAATAGGCAGAATAGTGCCGACCCACCCAGTAGAGAATGACGGCAGTCAAGAGAGCGCCCATTGCATCAATGGCGAATATTTTCTTTGCCGAAAGGGAGGAAGTTCCAAGTCCGTATGCCCAAATCATCTGTCAAATGCTATGTTCCAAATTATATTTTTTTGCTTTAAGAGTGCTATCGCTCCCACATTATCCTTAATATTTCACCCATTTTTTGGTCAGGGCACCTTCTGTTGTCGCCACCCGAATCCAATACAAGCCTGAAGGTAGATCTGAAAGAGAGTACCAATCGCGCTGACCGGACCAAGTCCGCACACTTTGTCCCACGGAGGTAAAACACTCCACTTTCTCAATTCTTAACTGGTCGCTAGCCAATCGAAATCCTGTAGATCCGGGATTGGGGTACAACTGCACATGTTCTTCTGCCAATTGCGATCCAAAAGAAGAGGTTCCATCAATCCTCCAGGGGGTGCTATAGATAGCCACACCCCCTCGACTATTCCCTACAATTAATTCAAACTGCCCATTATTATTCAAGTCATAAAATCGAGGATGAGAACGCTGTCCGACGCGCAGATCTCCGAGTGGTTCCTCCAGTAGTATCATTGGATCATCCAGGTCCTCTCCTTGCTCATATAATAAAATCTGACGCGACTGGCTCCCCGTTAGCAATAAATATTGATCCT
>Ga0136556_1001768_pt1 | contig 10464 bp, 8 predicted proteins | sample AntRauTorckE6831_FD_104780 | JGI IMG/M metagenome (GOLD analysis project Ga0136556, IMG submission 104780) | Saline lake microbial communities from Rauer Islands, Antarctica - Metagenome Torckler E6 #831 | ecosystem: Environmental > Aquatic > Non-marine Saline and Alkaline > Saline | place... | reverse complement strand
GCACCCGGCGCTGGCGCAGCGAGATTAATCGGGCCCGCCCATCAGGGCTAATGGATTGGGAAGCACTCACCGAGTTCCAGCAGGACATCATCGATCAGAAGGCCGTGATTGTGGTCTCCCCAGCGCCCATGTTCGGTGTCAAACTGATTGAAGCAATTCAAAGCTTGTTCACCTTCTTCGGCAAACCTTTGGTGGTTGATGCTGAAAACTGGATGGCCCACCGCGGCGCTGCCAGTGTGCTACTGAACATCTTCCGCCATTCCCGTGCACCGGAAAACTTCGTGATACTGTCCGGCGATGTTCACTATTCCTTCGCTTACGACGTGCGACTTCGCAATCGGCCGGACCGGCCCAGAATCTGGCAGATTACCAGCAGTTGGATTAAGAACGAGTTCCCGAACACGCTTCTGGAAGGGCTGGATCGGATGAATCGTTGGCTCTATGCGCCCTGGTCGCCACTTAACTGGTTTACCAAACGACGGCGTATGCGCGTGACACCCCGCATGCCCGAAGGCCGTGAGGCAGGGGAGAGGCTCTGGAATAATGCCGGTATTGGCATGGTGGAACTGAACGATGAGGGTGCACCGATTTCCATAGAGCAACTTAATTCCGGCTCTGGCGGCACGCGATTCCCGCAGCCTGAGCGCTATCAATGAACCTGAAACTGGCCCTCGGAGCCAAAGAACGGGAGGATGTATTCTACAATTACTCATCTGGACGGTGGTCGCTGTCATCGGCACAGCGGTAGTGTGGAAGGGCAGCGGACTGCTCGAATCTGCCAGTGAACGCCTGTCTCTTTATTACCGGCTGCCACCCGCTGTTTTTCGGGGGGGGAATTACCATTGAGAGCAGCGGGCTAAAGGAACTGAAACAAGCGGTTGTTGGCAGGTTCATTCGGGAATGTGCTTGAAGCGTTTCCCGAAAGGCCCTACCACCAAACGCGCCGACAACAAACAAACAGGCCTCAGAAGCAAACCTCAAAGGTCCAACAAACTCCCGCGGACAATCTCAGAAATCTGATCCCATTCCCCGGCATTCACCAAGTCATCGGGAGTTAACCAGGTGCCACCGACCGCAGTAACATTGCCGAGGGCCAGGTAGTCCTTGGCGGTGTGACGGCGAATGCCGCCGGTTGGGCAAAAGGTGACGTCCGGGAATGGGCCGGCGAAGGCCTTCAGGGCGGGGATGCCGCCGGAGACTTCCGCGGGGAAGAATTTGAATTCGCGGTAGCCCAGGTTGTGGCCCACCATCAGCTCGGAAATGGTCGAAACGCCCGGCAGCAAAGACGCCTCGGACGTTACGCCGAATTCCAGAATCGCCTCGGTAACCCCAGGCGTGATCACAAACTGGGCGCCGGCAGACTCTACCTGGCGATACTGGGCGATGCTTGTCACCGTACCAGCGCCTACCCAGGCTTCCGGAATGGCTTCCCTGATCTGCTCGATGGCTTTCAGGCCATGAGGCGTGCGCAGAGTAATTTCCAGAACGCGGATACCACCCTCAACCAAAGCCCGGCACAACGGCAACGCCTGATCAGGATGGTTAATGGTAATCACTGGAACCAGCGGTGACGCGTTCAACACTGACCGGACGCGGTCGCGGTGGTAATCGGCTAACTGGTTCATTCAAGCACTCCAGTAAATCTGCAGGCCGGGCTTGAGGAAGGCGCGGATGGGCATTTGCCGGACGCTATTGATATCGCCGCATGCTGTCCGCAGAGTGGCCAGCTTGTCGTCACCATTCAGGTGCAGCGCGGTCAACCCGGCTTGCCTGAGCGCACGCAACGTCAGGGTGATTCGTTTTTGAGACTGTGAGGGCGGCGTCATCGGCGACACAATTCGTGCAGACTCCGTGTCCAGCGCCTGGTCCAGTTCCGGCGAATCCGGAAACAGGGAGGCGGTATGGCCATCGGTGCCCATACCCAGAATCAATACATCCAACGGAAAATGCAGGTTAGAAAGTGCTTTTTCAACCGCTAAAAGGCCTTCTGCCGGCGTCGCACCGGGCTGCTTGAGCGAAAGGTAGTGTGCTTCCGCCGCCGGGCCCTGGAGCAGGTTCTCCTTGACGAGACGCGTATTGCTGGCCTGGTCAGACTCGGGTACCCAGCGTTCGTCGGCCAGCAGTACATCGATTCTTGCCCAGTCCAACGGCTTCTCCCTCAAGGTTTCAAAAAAAGGCAGTGGCGTGGAGCCACCGGAAACCACAAGGCTTGCACGCGGGGCAATCAACAACCGCTCAGAAAGATGCTCGGCAACGGCATCCGCCAACGCCCGGGCTGCGTCTCCCGGAGTGTCGTAAAAAGCGGCGCTCACCGCCTCTGGAAGATTCAGATCATGCATCTTCATACCAACTCCTGCCGTCCCGGGTAATCATTGCGATGGACGCCACCGGTCCCCAGGTGCCCGCAGCGTAGCGTTTGGGCGGTTGGCCGCTGTCATCCCAGTTGCGCATAATCTGATCGGCCCACTGCCAGGCATTTTCCACCTCGTCCCGACGCACGAACAGATACTGGTTTCCTTTCATGATTTCCCAGAGTAGCCGCTCATAGGCATCCGGTATCCGATCGGTTTCAAACGTTTCGGAGAACGTAAGCTCCAGCGGCCCCTGTCTCAGACGCATACCCTTGTCCAGCCCCTGATCCTTGGTCAGGATCTGCAGGGACATGCCCTCATCAGGCTGCAAACGAATAATCAGCTTGTTGTTGGCCAGGTGCTTCTGGTCCGGATCGAAGATGTAGTGCGGGGCCGGCTTGAAGTGGATGATGATCTGGGACAGCTTTTCAGGCAGTCGTTTACCGGTGCGTATATAGAAGGGCACGCCGGACCAGCGCCAGTTATCAATTTCCGCTTTTAGCGCCACAAACGTTTCGGTTTTACTACCTCTGGCTGCCCCCTCTTCTTCCAGATAACCGGGGACCGGTTTTCCTGCGCTGGTGCCGGCCGTGTACTGACCCCGAACAACATGGGTTTCCATCATGTCCGGGGTAACCCTGCGCAGGGCTTTCAGCACTTTTACCTTTTCATTCCGGATGCTGTCAGCGGACAGGTCCGAGGGCGGATCCATGGCAATCAGGCACAACAGTTGCAAAAGATGGTTCTGCACCATATCCCGCAACTGGCCGGCCTTGTCAAAATAGCCCCACCGCCCTTCAATGCCAACACTTTCCGCCACGGATATTTCCACATGAGAGATATGGTTCTGATCCCACTGAGAGGCGAACAAATTGTTCGCAAAGCGCAGAGCAATAAGATTCTGGACGGTTTCCTTGCCCAGGTAGTGGTCAATCCGGAAAAGCTGATTCTCGTTGTAAACCTCGGCCAGCTCGTCGTTGATAACCTTTGATGATTCAAGGTCGTGGCCAATAGGCTTCTCAACAACTACCCGAGTATTGTGATCGCAACACCCGTGACTCCTCAGATTTCGGGCAATTTCGCCGTACATAGCGGGCGGCGTTGCCATATAAACAACAAGATGACTGAGGTCAAAGTTACGCCATGTCTTGAGCTCCTCAAAACCCGCAGGCTCATTGAAATCAAGACGATGGTAATCAACTCGCAACAGAAACTGGTCTGCTACGCCGGCGTCAAATTCGTCAGGCTTCACATACTGCTGCAATGTTTCTCGCAACACCTGCCGGACGCCTGCGGTGTCAGAGTCGCGTCTGGCGATCGCAAGAATGCGACTGTCGGCGTGCAACAATCCAGTACGTTCAAGCTGATAAAGCGCCGGAAAAAGTTTGCGCTGGGCAAGGTCGCCAAGAGCGCCAAACATCATCACATCACAGCGGGTTTCATCACGATCGGCCATCGGTTTCCAGTCTCCATGATTCCAGGTCGTACGACTATCGCGGGCCTGCCACGCCATCGAACGCATTACCAATCACAACCAGAGGTAGTAATTTTATCAAAATAATGACAGCTAGTACCCGTCATTCCAAGGCCCTACCGGCAAAGATGACAAGTTTACTACCCTATTTCTTCGACAAACACGCTATAATTCCGAAAAATTCAACGAATGGCTACCAGCTTCAGGAGTGCCCGCGATGGCTGCCAACAGAACGCAACGCGACGACAACCTGCTTGAGGACATCAAGAACCGACTGGAAACACTCAATAAATCCGAACGCAAAGTTGCCGAAGCCATTATGCGGGACCCGACGGCGGCAACCCGTTATAGCATAGCCGCACTTGCCCAGGCGGCCGACGTCAGCGAACCAACCGTTAACCGGTTTTGTCGGGGCTTCTCAGCGACTGGCTTTCCCGATTTTAAAATCCGGCTGGCTCAGAGCATTGCCACTGGCACGCCCTATATCGGTCAGAATATCGAACCGGACGATTCGGTTGACGAATTCGCCGACAAAATCATGCTTAGCACCATCGTTAACCTCGAGAAAACGCGCCAGAGCCTTGATCCCGGCGCGCTGTCCGCTGCGATTGATCACCTGATTCAGGCCAAGCAGATTCACTTCTTTGGAATGGGTGGATCAGCGCCGGTGGCAATGGACGCCCAGCACAAATTTTTCCGCTTCAATATTCCGGTGATGTTCTACGATGACCCCCTGATGCAGAGAATGGTTGCGGCGGGCAGTTCCACCGGCGACGTGATGGTACTTATCTCCAACACCGGGCGCACTCTGGAGACCATTGAGATTGCACAGCATGCCCGGGCGAACGGGGCAACGGTGATCGGCATTACCACCCCTGACTCGCCCCTGGCCGATATGTGCACGGTTGTGGTGGGCGTGACGGCGCCGGAAGACACAGAGGTCTATATGCCCATGGCGTCAAGGATCATCCACCTGACCGTCATCGATATACTCGCCACCGGGGTCACCCTCAAGCGGGGCACCGATTTTCTTGATCACCTGAAAAAAATAAAGGAGAGCCTCAGGCCAACCCGGGTCCCAAGATGATTCGTCTTTCCAGGCCCTGAATAACAGGCGAAAAAAAAGCACCCGTTGGGTGCTTTTTTGTGCCTCAGCGCCTCTCGACTTCCGCCTGATTTCGCAGATACCGCTGATAAGCCTGATACTCTCGCTGTCCACCAATGGTAGCAAGGAATTCGTTGATCTGCTGGTACTCCTGGCTATCAGGATCAACTACCCCTTCTTCCACTGAATCCAAAGCAACGATGATCACGCCGTCGCCTGTCAGCTCGAAGCCGTATTCGGCTCCGCTATCCGGACGCGCAAGGGAGAACACTGTCGATACCGCTGACCGACTGACGACTGAGCTGTTGCGACCCTGTTCGGTGTAAGTTGCCCACTCGCCCAGTTCCAGAGATAAGGCGTCTTCTCCCGCCTCGAGCTCGGCGACAATGGATTCAGCCCTTTCCCGAAGCGCCTCACGGGTTTTCTGACGGGTAAGTTGTTGGCGGATATCCGCCTCAACATCCTCAAGCGGCTGCTGCCGCGCTTCGTAATACTGACCAACCCGAGCAACAACCGACATGTTGTCTCCCACATCGATCAACTCTGTATTAAAGCCATCGTCCAGAACGTCCCCTGAAAAAAGCTGACGTACCAGACCTGCATGATCAAACGGAGGTTCCCCGCCATTACGGGTTACACCTTCTTTGGTGCGAACCTCGAGGCCCAGCTCTTCCGCCGGCTCTTCCAGATTGTCGGCTGAGTAAGCGCGATCAGACAGATCGGTGCGAACTTCGGCGAAGCGTTCATTTGCTTTGCTGCGAGCCAGATCGCGACGCAACTCGCTTTCCAGTTCGGCGAGCGGTGGTACGTCAGACTTGCGAATACCCGTTACCTGGATCAGGTGAATGCCGAAACTGGTGGATACCGGCTCTGAAATTTCACCCTCCTCAAGCTCAAACAGAGTCTCTTCAAACGCCGGATCATAGACGCCGCGGCCGGCATAACCCAGATCACCCCCCTGCTCTGCAGAGATTGTGTCTATTGAGTATTCTCCTGCAAGGTCGGAAAACGATTCCCCGCTTTCCAGGCGATCCTGGATTGTCTGCATCGTCGACTCGGCTTCGGTCCCATCCTCGATAAGAATGTGGGATGCCTGGCGTTCCTCCCTCGCAAGATCAGAGGCCTGCTGCTCATAATACGTCTGTAGCTCTTCATCGCTGACCTCAATCGACTCAGCGAGCGCCTCAAGCGACAGTACGATATACCGTGCATCGACCTGCTCGGGCAATTGGTAGTTGCCTGCGTTGGCATCGTAGTAGCTTGCGACTTCGTCACTGCTGACACTGACCTGCTCGCTTACCGTCGACTCTTCAACTGTCAGCGCACGAAAGTCACGGGTCTGGTTCTGGATCGCCAGTAAGTCCGCCGCATTCTGTCTGGCCGACACGCCGCTCTGGGCAATGCCCGTACGGATTTGATTGATCACATATTGCCTGCGCATGGTCTCGCGGAACTCCACAACCCCCATGCCCATATTGCGAACGCTGGCGACGAATCGATCGCGGCTGAAGGTCCCGTCAACCTGAAATTGCGGCATCTGGGTGATCAACGCATCGATATCCGCATCAGACAGAGACAGCCCCTGCTCAGCGGCATCCTGGGTAAGGACCTTCTGTTGAATCAGGGATTCGAGAACATCGCTCCGAATCTGGTCTTCGTTCAGCAAAGACTGATCCGGCCTGTCCATATCCGATAGCCGTCGCTGACTTTCGATCTGCACAACGCGCATAAACTCACGTTCAGTAATGTCGTCGCCATTGACGGTTGCGACGCTCGGCTCGCCTGAAAACCCGCCGATAATGGCATCCATGCCCCAGATTGATAGTGAGACAATCAGCAGACCAATAATAATTTTGGCAATCGTGCCCTGGGAATTTTCCCGAATATCTTGAAGCATGTTTCTCCCGGATCCCTGATCAGTGTCAGTAAGGGTCACTTAACGTAAAAAGGCGCATTCGGTCAGGAATGCGCCTTGGAATTCTTTCGGAGCTATCTGCCATCAGAACAGACCCTCTGGCAGGCGCTCCGGCAACAGCCACGACGGCTGCCACCTAAAGAAAGACCCCGTTTACTTAACGGCGTCTTTCAAGGCCTTGCCTGCTTTGAAACCAGGCACTTTGGAGGCCGCGATCTTGATCTCTACACCGGTCTGCGGGTTGCGGCCAGTACGTGCGGCGCGCTCCTTCACAGAAAAAGTGCCAAAGCCTATCAGTGTAACCTGATCACCTTTTTTGAGAGCACCGGTAATGGAGGAAGTCACTGAATCCAGAGCGCGACCTGCTGCGGCTTTGGAGATGTCTGCTGATTCTGCAATTGCGTCGATTAGTTCGGACTTATTCACACTAAACCCCTTCGATTCTAGGTTGAAGATGTTATAGGTTGGTTTGTTGTTTCGTGGACTTTCCCGACTATCGCATAAGCGATCTGAGAATTCCATTCTTCACTTTTATTATTCCTTTCGGCATATCACCGGCATTCGGAATAGGCTTAAACGGCGCGGGAGCCCTTGATACTGGCTGCTTCGCGGCGAAACAGTTATACCAATGGGCTCTCTAGCCTGTCAACAACACTGAACGTGTTTAATGTGTATTTATGCGCTCGGACGTTTCGTTTTCGTCATCGCGAGCGCTTCCTGAACCCGCTTCCGACACTGGCTCTTCGGCACCCGGCTTGGGCGCATAAACCAGCGCTATGTCCAGCACTTCGTCAATCCATTTGACCGGAAGGATCTCCAGAGACTCCTTGATATTCTCTGGTATCTCTTTGAGATCCCTCGCATTTTCATCAGGGATGATCACGGTCTTGATGCCACCACGGTGGGCCGCCAGAAGCTTTTCTTTCAGTCCACCGATGGGCAAAACCCGACCCCGAAGCGTGATTTCACCGGTCATGGCAACATCCGCTCTGACCGGTATCTGGGTCAGCGCAGAAACCAACGCGGTGCACATGCCAATACCGGCACTGGGACCATCTTTTGGCGTTGCACCTTCCGGTACGTGCACATGCAGATCGTACTTTTCATGAAAATCGTCCTTGATTCCAAGCCCGATTGCACGGCTTCTGACTACAGTAAGAGCCGCCTGGATGGACTCCTGCATGACGTCACCCAGCGAGCCGGTCTTCACAACACGGCCCTTACCCTTGGTCAGGGCACACTCGAGAGTCAGCAGTTCACCACCCACCTGTGTCCACGCAAGGCCAGTGACCTGCCCGACCTGGTTCTTCTCTTCTGCCAGTCCGAATTTGAACTTCTTGACGCCAGAGAAGTCTTCCAGCTCGTCAGGGGTAAGTGTCAGTGACACTTTGTCGCTGCTTTCAACATGGTTTCGTACCACCTTACGACATATCTTGGCGATTTCCCGCTCAAGACCACGAACGCCCGCCTCACGGGTGTAGTACCGAACCAGGTCCCGCAGTGTCTCTTCGGACATCAGTAATTCATCTTTGCGAAGGCCGTTGGCTTTAACTTGCTTGGGCACCAGGTACTTCAGCGCGATATTCACCTTTTCATCTTCGGTGTACCCCGGAATCCGGATAATCTCCATCCGATCCAGCAGAGCCGGCGGAATGTCCATGGAGTTGGAGGTACACACGAACATCACATCCGACAGATCGTAATCCACTTCCAGGTAATGGTCGTTGAACGTGTGATTTTGCTCCGGATCGAGCACTTCAAGCAGCGCAGACGCCGGGTCGCCACGATGATCCATACCCATCTTGTCAATTTCATCGAACAGGAAGAGCGGGTTTTTGACGCCGACTTTGGAGAGCTTCTGGAGTAGTTTGCCCGGCAATGCGCCGATGTAAGTCTTTCGGTGACCGCGGATTTCAGCCTCGTCCCTGACGCCGCCCAGAGCCATTCGGGTGTACTTACGATTGGTTGCACGAGCGATGGACTGCCCCAACGACGTCTTACCCACACCGGGAGGTCCTACCAGACAAAGCACTGGGCCTTTTACTTTTTTAACGCGACTCTGCACTGCCAGGTACTCAAGAATCCGCTTCTTGACCTCGTCCAGGCCGTAGTGATCCTCGTCAAGAATTTCACGGGCTTTCTCAATATTATGACGGACCCTGCTGCGCTTCCTCCATGGAATCGAAAGCATCCAGTCTATATATCCCCGGACAACCGTTGCTTCAGCTGACATGGGAGACATCATCTTAAGCTTGTTCAACTCGGCTTCCGTCTTCTTCAGAGCTTCTTCTGGCAGGCGGGCTTCCTCCAGCTTCTGCTCCAGTTCCTCAAAGTCATTGTTACCCTCACCAAGACTACCCATCTCTTTCTGAATGGCTTTCATCTGCTCATTGAGGTAATACTCGCGCTGGCTGCGTTCCATCTGCTTCTTGACGCGCCCACGGATGCGTTTTTCAACTTCAATCAGGTCGATTTCGCCGTCCAGCTTACCCAGCAACAGATCAACACGCTTACGGATATCCAGCGCTTCCAGAAGTTCCTGCTTTTCAGGGATCTTCAACTCAAGATGAGCCGCCATGGTATCGGCCAGGCGTTCGAGCTCAGTGATACCTGTAAGTGAACCGGACACTTCCGATGGTACCTTGCGGGAAAGTTTGACGTACTTTTCAAACTCTTCCATTAACGTTTTAACCAGAACCTCCTGCTCCTTTTCGGGCAGCGCGTCCTCGTCAATCAACATGGCATGACCGGCAAGATAATCAATGTCCGTTATGTTGCTTATGGTCGCTCTGGCGTTGCCCTCCACCAGAACTTTCACCGTGCCATCTGGCAGGCGAAGCATCTGCAGCACCGTGGCGAGGGTGCCCATATCGAACACATCTCCGGCGCCGGGCTCGTCGGTAGACGCGTCTTTCTGAGCGACCAGAAGGATCTCCTTGCTGCCGTCCATTGCAGCCTCAAGGGCCTGTATTGATTTCTCGCGACCCACAAACAATGGGACCACCATGTGCGGGAACACCACAACATCACGAAGCGGCAGGAGCGGGTATTCTTGCACGGATTCTTCAGGTATCAGGGTCATAGAAAATCCTCTGACGACGTTTCTTTCAGCATATCACCCTTCTTTGGGGCGACAGCAGAAAATGCAATCTCTTCGAAGGCCTAAGCCCAATGGTGACGTTCGATCAGGCACAAAAAAAGGGCGAATACGCCCTTTTTCTGACTGCGAGAAAATCAGTCATCCGGAACGGCTTTGGCATGATCGTTATTCGCGTAGATTTTAAAGGGCTCCGACTGTCCCTTTATGACGCTTTCATCGATAACTACCTTGGAGACGTCATGTTCAGATGGAATCTGATACATGGTGTCCAATAAGGTCGCTTCCATAATGGAACGCAAACCACGAGCGCCTGTTTTCCTGGCCATCGCCTTATTGGCTACTGCCCTGAGCGCATCTTCCCGGAAATCCAGCTCTACGCCTTCCATATCAAACAGCTTCTGATACTGCTTGGTCAGGGCGTTTTTGGGCTCGGTCAGAATCTGCACCAGTGCGGCCTCGTCGAGTTCGGTCAGCGTTGCTACCACTGGCAGACGCCCGACAAACTCTGGAATCAGACCG
>Ga0136556_1001764_pt1 | contig 10471 bp, 8 predicted proteins | sample AntRauTorckE6831_FD_104780 | JGI IMG/M metagenome (GOLD analysis project Ga0136556, IMG submission 104780) | Saline lake microbial communities from Rauer Islands, Antarctica - Metagenome Torckler E6 #831 | ecosystem: Environmental > Aquatic > Non-marine Saline and Alkaline > Saline | place... | reverse complement strand
CGCTGAGCGGCCGAGGCCGAATGCAACATCTCGTTAAGTTCGCTGTAGGCCCAGGCAAGGTTCTGCTCAAGCGCCATTCCCAGCCGGGAGAGAGTCGCCACATCCAACGCGCCCGGTTCCTGGTCTTCGGCCACCTTTAGCAAACGGACCATCTCAGACAGCCGATCCTCCGCCCGTTCAATCTCTTCAAACGGGGCGGTATGGCTCTCAACCTGCAAATCACTCTGACTCAACGAATTAAGAACTGTTCTGGCCCGTCGGTCGATACGCTTCAGCATGGTATGGAGCTGTTGGAGGTGGTGCTTTTCCGGTCCCTCGCGGAGGGTGTCAAGGGTCTGACGCAGCTCCGACAAACTGGCCTGCGCCCGAACCACGTCGGTCACCATGGAGGTATAGTCAGCTCCCACGTGGCGGTGGGCCTCTTTCAAATAGTAAGTAACAGCCAGCCCGCAGATCAGCAATAACAATGTGAAGGTGGCAACCAACCACCTTCGAAGTTGTTTACCAGACGTCAGCATCATTTCACTTGGATTTTGTGGAGCGCCCAGATCCAACGGGTTATGGAAACGGCGCCGTCGAGAGCAGCCTCAGCATCTTCCGGCACTATTAGCATAAACGGCCCAAGATCCTCCTGCTTCACGGGCTCGCCGTCCAGGCGAGTGACCAGCAAATAGGCCTTGTCGCGGCGATCTTCCGGGGAGAGAAACGTGGTGTACCCGTCCTCGGCGATGAAACGCACACGACGCGCCTCGGCGAGCTCCTGTTTCATTAGCAGTGCATCGAGCCAGACCCCGGTGAAGGTGCCCTCCGGCCCCTCAGGGTGACGCATAGTCACTTCTTGCAGGCCGAGGGATTCAATCTCGTTCAGACTCAGGGTGTAGCGACCCTCTCCCTTAACCACTGTCAGCGCCGGCGAGACTTCAGCCAGTGCGTCAGATATCTGTCCAAGCGAGATCAGGATCGCCAACAGCAAAGCCCCCGGTTGCCGTCGCAACCAATGGAGTTGATGCATTTCAAACCTCCTTATATGGATATCAAGTCGTGGACCTGACACCCATTCAATATTTCTGTTTTCTGAATCGGTTTGTACCAGCGGTCTGGTTAGCGTCTATTCGTCGTTGAGATCAGACAAAAACCGGTGCAGCGGTTCAGCCTCGGATAGATCTCCGTAGAGCACTGACACATCACCACTTTGACCAACCTTCATCAAAGCCGGTGTGGCAAACACAGAATGCTTAATTCCCTCTTTGGGTTCTTCCAACAGGTCGATTTCGTGGGGCTGAATGTCAGCGCGTCCGACCTGCTCCAACGTACGAAACAAGTTCACCCGGGCGCGTTGTGAGCGTGGCGCAGTGCCTGTTACAAATAACAACAGCAGCGGCATGGCAAACTCAGTCGATTCCGGACGCAGACTCATGGCAACTCTCCTTCGCCGGCGCCTCTTTGCGCCGGGTGTATTTCGCTGTCAGGATCACGACGTTCTATTATTTCCCTGCGATAAACTTGTGCCATCAACTCCGCGTCAGCTGACTCTTGCGCCTCCAATTTAAGCTCTGCCTCAAGACGACGACGCTCCTGTTCAGCAAGTTCCATTCGTCTTTCCAGCTCCAGTCGATGTTGCTGGCGCTCGAGTTTCCGGCGACGCTCTTTCAGGGCTTCTTCATTTGCCAGAGCAACGCGGGCTGTCCCCATCACGACATCGGTGCCCAGCTCGTAAACATCGGCCAGATCAACACCAGCATCCGAGAGCAGCAGTTCACGCTGTTGATTGGAGTGGGCCGACCCTCGAGACTTGATGATCGATAAAGACCGGTTCCGCTCGCCGGCCCGGACGTTGTAGTCAAGAACCATCCAGCTGTCAGCAATGGTCGAAACCTGGCCCCGGGTGGCTTCTCCTTCCGGATCCTGCAAGCCTGTAAGCGATGTAAGCACCGTGGTGATTCCCCGTCGCCGGACCAGGTCCATCAGATGCTCGGTCACCATGCAGGCTTCTTCCGAAGCCGTTGCCTTGAGTAACGCGGAGACCGGATCAATGACAAGACATTGAGGTTCGAACCGATCGAGTAGCCGACGCAGGGCAAAGAAGTGCTCGGTGACCTGCGTCGAATGGGCTGAGAGGCTTACAAAGCGCAACAACCCGGATGTTATCGGGCTGCGCAGATCGACGCCCACGGATGCCAGGTTGCGCACATAGGGGTCCGCAAGCTCATCAAAACTGACGTAAAGGGTGCGCTCACCGCGTTGACAAGCGGCTTCGGCGAAATGGGCCGCCAGCGTACTCTTGGCGGTGCCGGGGCGGCCGGAGATCAGCAGGCTTGAGCCCCGGTAAATGCCTCCATCCAGCAACTTGTCCAGCTTGGGGATTCCGGTACTAACACGCTCCGTGCTCGCCGTGGTATCGGAATCCACAAGCGCCTCATGGAAAGGGAGCTCAATGCCGTCGTCGTCCATGATCATCGGCAGCTCATCCGTCACATGCCCGGAGCCCCGGAACTTGGCGATCCGAAGCGAACGTTTCAGTTGATGGTTACACATCTCTGCAGACAGTATCAGGGTCGCGGACAGCAGAAACTCAATCCCGTCCAGATGGGCCGGTGCCATGCGACTACCATTGGCCTTTCCGGTGAGCAGCAAGGTCCAACCTTGCGCTTCGCAATGATCGCTGATGCGGCGAACCTGTTCAACGGCAGCTCTCTGACTGGGCTGGTACTGTAAAAGCTGGTCGATGCCATCGAACACGATCCAGGTTTCACTGGCATCCTCCACAGTGGCCCCAACCACACTGAGAAGCCCCTCAATGTCGAATTCACCGGCAACTTGTGCATCAGACCGCGGGCGGGCATCAAACAGTTGCCAGCGGTCGGAGCTGAGCAGCTGTCCGGCCCAGCTGAATGAGCAAGCATCACGCTCCACCTGGGCCGGCGATTCCTCGAAGGTGACAAACACCGCCGCTTCGCCGCGCTCAATGGCATTCGCCAGAATCTGAAGACTCAATACCGTCTTGCCGGCGGCAGCCTGCCCCAAAAGAAGGGTGGCCTGGCCAGCCGGCAGGCCACCACCGGTAACACTGTCAAGGCCTGCAATGCCGGTTTTGCGTTTTTGCAGTTTCGTTTGTTCGGGGTCCACTTTGAGCATTTTTAAAGTACCGGTGACAATCCTTGGGTGTTGGTTTTAACGTCTGCCGAGCGGCAACAGGCTGCGCTGCTCCAACAGCCAGCGAAAATCTTCTGCCTCCAACGGCATGCTGTAGAAATAGCCCTGGCCAGAGCCACAACCAATAGCCAGCAGGGCGCGTGCAACCTCGTCAGACTCAATGCCTTCGGCAATAACCGTTGCTTTCAGCGCCCTGGCCAGCATCATTACGGCTTCAACGATATTATGGTTGAACGGGTCGTCCAACATGTGAAACACGAAGCCCTGATCAATCTTGATTTCGTTAAACGGGTACCGCTGAAGGTATAATAACGAGGAATACCCCGTACCAAAGTCATCCAGAGAGAGCCATACCCCCATATCACGGAGTGCGGACATTTGCTCCAGAAGGACATCGGATTCTCGCTCAAACACACTTTCAGTGACTTCCAGTGCCAGCTCACCCGGCGCCACTTCGCATTCCTCAAGAACCGCCCGCACCCGGCCGGCAAAGTCGCCCATCTGGAACTGCACCACTGATACGTTAACGGCGACACGCACAGCCTGTAGGCCCGCATCACGCCACTCTTTCAAGTGTTGACAGGCACGGCGCAAGACCCATTCCCCGATAGGCGCAATCAGCTGGCTTTGCTCGGCAATGGGAATGAAAACACCTGGAGAAACAAGCCCCCGTGTTGGATGATTCCAACGGATCAGGGCTTCGCAGGCAATAAGCGCTCCGGTTGTCAGATCGACCTTCGGCTGGAAATGCAGCTCAAACTGATGTTCGGAGATCGCCTGTCGAAGCTCACGGGCCAGCGAGATGCGTTGTAAATCCTCATCGCGCAGTCGATCACTGTAAGCAACCCAGGGTTGGATGGCTTCGGAGCCATGCCGGAACAGGGCTCGCTCGGACTCCCGCAGCAGATCCTCGATCGGACGGACACGCTCTCCCAAACGGGAGTAACCCAGTCGCACCCCGATTTCAATCACAATACCGTCCAGCTCAAAAGGCGCCAGCAGCAAGTCGACCAATCGCCTCAAATCATTTTCCAGGGCTTCCGAAAAGTCCGGCAGCACAAGCAGGGTGAATTCGTCACCCCCCAAACGGCCCACCAGATCGGGCTTCACCGCCTCCTGCTGCAGCCGTCGGGCAAACTCCGCAAGCAGCTGGTCTCCGAAGTCATAGCCATACGCGTCGTTGATGTTTCTCAGCCCGGTGATGTTTATCATCACCACAGCCGCTGACGATTGCCAACCATGGCGTTTCATGTGATGTTTCAACTGCCAGTGAAAACCGAGCCGGGACTGAAGGCCGGTCAACCGATCCTGAAACGCCATTTGACTGAGCTGCTGCTCGGCTTCTTTGAGGGCGGTTATATCCTCTTTGATCGCGACGTAGTGGGTGATGTGCCCCGACTCGTTCTTGAGTGGCGAGATTACCTCGGACTCCCAGTAAGACGTGCCATCCTTTCGACGATTCTTCAGCTCACCCCGCCATATCCGGCCAGAGCGAATGGTTTCCCACAGCTCCCGGTAAATGGCAGAGGGAGTGTCTCCGCCACGGATAAGCGACGGGGTCTTGCCGAGAAGTTCACCCATTGAGTAGCCAGACAGCTGCTCGAACGCCGGATTCACATACTCAATATGGCCTTCAAGGTCGGTAATCGTGATGGCTGCGGGGCTCTGTTCCACGATATGAGACAGCCTGCGAAGTTCTGCCTCTTTCTCCCGCTGTCCGGTGATATCCTGGAAAGCCCCCTGCACCTGAGTAATTCGGCCCTCCTCATCAAATACTGGCTCGGCCACCTCACGCACCTGAAGGGGCAGGCCCCGGGCGTCAATGATTTGTAGCTCTTCGTCGTAGGGTATCCCTTTTTCGGCACACGCATTGAACGCAGTGCGGATGCGTTCACGGCATTCGGGAACGTAGAACGACAGCGCCTCATTGATCGATGGAGTGTAGCCATGCGGCATGCCGTGCATTTCCGCAACCACGTTGGACCACTGGATGTGACGGTTTCCGAGATCCACCAAAAAGCCGCCAAACCGTGCAACCGTGGCTGCCATCTCAAGCAGGCCCGCCTGGCGCAATAATTCGTCTTCAATCTCGCGGGTTTCGGTGACGTCGGTGACCACCGCGCCAATGCATTTTTCCAAACGGCCCGGCACATCGATAGGATAGTAACGAATCAGTAGCTTGCGGGGACCAAGACGACGGTATTCACGCTCGGCCTCGTAGCGCTGTGTTGCACCGGCCAGACAGCGATCAATTCTGGGCTGAACAACCGTGCGGAAATAGTCTGCGCCAAGCACATCAGGAACGCTCTGCCCCATAATACCTTCACGCTGGAGCCCATGCCGGTCCCGATAGGCCTTGTTGGCCCAGATATAACGATAATTGCTGTCAACGATGGCACAAAGATCGTGGGTAACCTCCAGCAGTGCATCGACCATGCCCACGAGGTCACCAACATTGTCATGACTTAACTTCTTGTTATCCAATGAACCTGCACCGTCAACGAAAACAAGACTCTGTATACCGGTTAAACAGCGTTGAGTTACCCCGAGAGTATTACATCATTTATATGCACAAGACAATTAATCACAATCAAGCATAAAACAAACACTTTAACCGTCGACCGGCTTCATGTCGCTTTATTCGGGTAACCACACTTGAACCGGCCGTTTCCTTCAAGCAGCATCCCCTAGCCCGCCTGGCTGGCTGGGCATGGCCGAACCACAAACCCCGGAAGCCGCCAGCCTGGACAAACGGGTAGACGGTGCGTTTGGCCATGGCATCAATATCCTGGCGGTGGTTTCCACAGTCTTCGGGGCTGCCACTACCCTCGGGCTCGGGATCATCCAGATCAACAGCGGCTTGGGCTCAGTGGCCGACATTGGCTTCGGCACCACACAGCAATTGAATATTCTGGGTGGCGTTGCGGTGATCTTCCTGCTGTGTTCCCTCATGCCCCTGGAGAGCGGTGTTCGCTACGTCAGTGATGCGAACATGGTCCTGGCAGGCGCGCTGCTCCTGTTTGTGTTCGTCATTGGCCCAACCGATTTCATCACCGCCGCCATGACCAACGCCATCGGCGAATATTTCAGTAATATGATCGGCATGAGCCTGGTGATGACGCCCTACACCGGTGAAGACTGGGTTGAGCGCTGGACCATCTTCTACTGGGCCTGGGGGCTGTCCTGGGCCCCGTTTGTTGGCAGCTTTATTGCCCGGATCTCCCGGGGTCGCACCATTCGTGAGTTCATACTCGGTGTGATCGGCATGCCGGTGTTGCTGAGTATCGTCTGGTTCGCCACCTTTGGCGGCTCCGCGCTGTTCTTTGAATTGTTCGAAGACGGCGGTATTGCCGCCTCGGTCAGTCAGGAGATCAGCTCCGGGCTGTTCCATATGCTGGAATTCCTGCCCTTCAACAACGTGACCGGCCCGCTGGTGCTTCTGCTGATCATCCTGTTCGTGATCACCTCGGCGAACTCCGCCACCTTCGTCCTGGGTATGTTTACCAGCCAGGGCACCATCAGCCCCAAGCCCGTGATGCGGGTTTTGTGGGGCGTGGTCCAGGTGATGGTGGCCGGGGTGCTGTTGTTGAGTGGTGGCCTTGAGGCGCTTCAGACCACCTCCATCCTGGCGGCATTACCCTTCATGATTCTGATGATTTTCATGGCGGCATCCCTGCTGAAATCCCTGCGTGAGGAACGGCGTCAGGCGGAATTCCACGAAGCCCTGCAACGCAGCCGCTTCGAGAGGATGCTGGAAGAACACGAAGAAGCTAAAGCCAAGGTCGAAGAACAGGCGTGGGATGACCAGATCGAACACCCCAAGGACTATGTCGATTACTCTCGTTGACCCGTCGTCACGAGACCGCCGCCGAGGGCGCCAGCCGGCGGTCCCAGGTTCGCTGGATGGCTTCAAATAAACTGTCGGTGGTCAGCGCCAGCAGAATCGGTGCCTCACCTAAACTGGGAGTCAGAACCAAGCGCTGCAACCGGAGGTAAGGCTTGGCCGGTCGATGCCATATGATTAATCAGAGGCAGAAAATACCGGTTATTCAGGCTTCAAAGCAAGGCATTACCACAGATCATCTCATCTCGGAAACATCAAAATGCCTAGCACGAGAGCAGGTGGTCTCAACATGTATGTACCGGCTTTTAAGGTCGAACTCAGACACAACCTCATGAATCACGCGCTGTATGTGTTCGAAAGCACGCTCTTCGTGCTCTGGTAGTACAGACAAAATGACTGCAATAACGGGCTCTCTGACGACGTTTCCGCTATAGAAATCCTTAAAAGCACTGCCGTCATCAGCCCAATACCCAGCCAACGCCAATTCTTCAGAGGTGGAAAGAACGGTAACCCCTCCAAACTGCCGGGTCAGCTCTTGCGCTACGAAGTCACTGGCAGCTTTTATTTTCTCCATTTCAACAGACATTATTACCAGAAATCTGATTCGCTCACCGGTCATCATTAAACGCTTCCACCTGTTTCATGTATTCACCGCTTTGCCTGGTATATATAAACAGAGATCACAATCAAAAGTGCTGACGAAAGCGCAATGGAGCCGTCGGGCTGCAACCACAGGAAAGCATCCAGTAATCCGGGAATATCGTCTGCTTCAAGATCCCGGGATGCCGTCGTCAATGAGATGAACAAGTCAATCAGTGCGACCCCACCAATACCGGTCAGTATCAGTTCCACCGATCGGTTCAGGGCCGTTTTACGGGCTTCCAGTAAACGCGTTATTTTAGACCGGATCAGATCCGTGCGCTCCAGCGCACTGGCGATTAATTCCGGCAGGCTCCAAGCATCGCAAGCAGCAGCCACCACCTTTGACCGTTCTCCCTGAACTCCTGCCAAAGCCTCTTTGAACTCCAGGCGGGTAAATTCGAGATGATCCAGACTTCGGGTAATATCCCGCATCAGGGTGTTGAGTTCTCTGGTCTTCCGGTTTGGCGAATCAACATACTCATCCAGCATTGAATAGCTGGATTTCAGAATTCCGCCATAAATGGAAAGGATGGCGTTGTAGAGCTGACAAACAGAAAGACCCCGAAACCAGTCCTCCTCCGCCAAATCAGGCTCGTTACTTAAAACCAGAATATTCCCGGAACCCACCATCTGGCGCTCTTCCAACAGATTTTCTTTCGGCCCGGTATACGATACCCAGCGACAAAGAAAATCTCCGAATCCGTTATTCACGATTTCCGGGGAGGCAACGATGTAGCGACCTGTCCATAAGACATAGGACAGTGGAGGGCTATCCAGGTTGAACGCCACATCCCGGAATATTTTCAGTTTGGAGGGATCCCTGAGCCGGTTAAAAGACGCGCTTAACGCTCGTTCACCTTTTCTTTCGTAACGACGAGCATACCGCCGGAACTCGGGGTAGATAACCTCTTTGTAGATTACTTTTGCGCACTCTGAAAGCGCATCATCCAACGCTCTGGATTCCAGAAGCGCACCAAGAGTGCTGGCATTTCCCTCAAAAACCACGTCGGTTTGCAGTAATGCCACGGTGTCGTCATACAAATACAAGCAACAGGTTTCTACTTTCCCTGAGTATTTTCCCAGAAGGCTCGATACGTTACCGGAATAACCTTTCCCATCCATTTTGACGCGGTAACAACCAAAAGGCTGAAAGAAGGAGGGCAGATTGTCACGAGCCAGAGTTCCGTAACCGTTCTTCCATGGCCACTCAAACGCGTCCAGAATTGTGCTGTCCTGCATTATTTCACGGGCAAAGATGAGCTCGTCTTCGCTCCCCGAATGCCCGAACTGGGCCTCGGCAGCGCGGCGCTCACTGTCACCGCTGATCGGGGAGCGCAATGGGGATAATGTTCGTATCTTCAGTAGTTGGGGGGAGCTCATTGCACTTCCTGCTTCACATATATTAAATGGGACACTACTCAATCTCCGGTGTCGGCCTGACCAGGATTTCGTTCACATCCACGTAGGCGGGCTGCGCCACCGCGTACATGACCGCATGGGCAACGTCTTCCGGTTTCAGGGCGTGGGCCGGCGGCTGGTCAAAGAACGGCGTGTCCACCATGCCCGGCTCGATCAGCGTCACCCGAATGCCGGAGCCCCGCAGTTCCTCACGCACGCCATAGCCAATACCGGACACCGCCCACTTGGTCGCGCTGTACATGGAGCCGGGAATGGTCACGCGGCCCGCCGCCGAGCCGGTCAGCAAGAGGTTGCCCTGGCTCTGACGCAACGCCGGCAAACAGGCCTGGATGGTCAGGCCCACGCCCAGGATGTTGGTGAGGATCATGTCTTTCCAGACGCCGGGATCGGCCTCACTGAAACCACCCGGTTCCCCGCCCCGGCCGGCGTTGGCAAACACCGCATCAATGCGCCCGAAGGTGTCAAGCGCCTGGCTGACCATGCGCTTTTGATCGCTTTCACTCTGGACGTCGCACTGCACCGTTAACACACTTTCCCGGCCACCGAGTTCCTGCTGCAAACTGGCCAGCTTGTCTTCCGAGCGGGCCGCCAGTACCAGGCGGTAGCCTTCCCGGGCGGCAGCTCGCGCGGTTTCAGCGCCAATGCCCGACGAGGCACCGGTGATCAGCATTACGGGATTCTCTGCCATGATTCTTCCTCCTTCGTTCGATGACTAAGCAAGGCTACGTTTTAAGGGGCGGCCCCGATCAACCGGGAAAAGGCCCTCCCGTCAGTGTAGGAGCGGCCGGCCAATGCAGTGCCAGCAGTGTCAGGCCGGAAACCACCAGCCAAATTACCGGCACCATGGCCGCAAACCATCTCGCCGGGCCCCAGAGTCCAAGCACAACAACCCCGAGAGAGACCATGGCCGTGGGGTCCGGGTGGATACCGAACACCTGCGCCTGGTACCAGGAAGCGTCTCCCAGCACGGTTATCAGTGGCAGGCCTATCAAGCCGAACAGTCCCAGCACCACGCCAACCACCACCGCTGTCCGTTGGCCGGCATGCCGGTGATTCAAGCCACGGCCCGACAGTGCGATCAGCAACAGCAATGCCCCCTGCACTCCAAAAGCATAGCCTATGTAATGCCCGGCCCAGTTCAGTTGCGCGTAGCGCTGCAGGAAAAACGCCATGGCCACAAAGAGCCAGGCCGGCACCATCAACACCAGGGCCACCCGGGGACGGGCTTTCAGAACCAGCACCAAGGCCGCACCACCCAATGCCAGCATCACCAGGTGCAGGGGCCAAAAGGTTTCGCCCATCCGTTCCATCAAGCGGAGATAGACCTGTTCGGTGAAGGGCACGTAATCCTGCAGCCGGTAACTGGTCCAGTCCATCATAGCGATTCGATGAAACGCACCATTCGCTGCCGGG
>Ga0136556_1001757_pt1 | contig 10517 bp, 10 predicted proteins | sample AntRauTorckE6831_FD_104780 | JGI IMG/M metagenome (GOLD analysis project Ga0136556, IMG submission 104780) | Saline lake microbial communities from Rauer Islands, Antarctica - Metagenome Torckler E6 #831 | ecosystem: Environmental > Aquatic > Non-marine Saline and Alkaline > Saline | place... | reverse complement strand
TTTTGAGATCCCATACCCCGAATAGTTAATGATTTAATAAACCGATCACATGGTTCACCAATTTACCAAAGAAAATATTGATGCCATTGCAGATGTATTGAAGGCAACTCCCAAGCCATTAGGTGATGATGTTTTCCGGTTTGGAGTGGTAAATAAAGAGCAACAGCGCAAGCTTGCCCTCGAAATTCATTTAGGGCTTGAAGCGGACGGCGAAAACCTGAACATGGTCTCCGTCTATTCGCAAAACACCTTTCTGCAACTGCACAATTGCACAGCCTTTATCGCAAGTGACGTACTGCAGCAAGTAACCTTCTTTGGCCGGCAGCACGAGCGCACTTCCGGTTTAATTGTTGAAGCAGCCGGCGGTTGCAGCTTGTATGCCAATGTCACCGAAACCATACTTAACAGCGATTTTACCCAACTGCCCGAAGACTTGATGATGTGTGCCATTGCCCTTTCTCTCACCGAATCGGTGGGCCCGGATACCTTCTAACCTGCATTATTCACCCCGAATTCTCGGGGTTGTGGGCAAGGCGAAGGATAAACGGTGTAGTGAAACGTCCGCCAGCTGGCGGACGTTGATCGAGTCGTTTGGACTTCTGCCACAGGCATGCCTTTGGCAAACGCAGTCCATGGTAAAATTTCGCCCTAAAGTTCAACTTGTATTTTTAATATTGGTACCTAAATTTAAGGTACCCTTTTGATTTATTACATGTTATACCTTTACATCATATTATTCGTGAATAATACAGGTTAAATTAATGAAGGAGAACAAATTCCTTTCGCATAACGCCTACTCAGGCCTTCATCTTTTTAATGAAACACAGGTTCATCTGCCTGTAAATAAAAAAACGCTTCATTTGATTTCATCAGCCATTGAAAAGGAAGAAAGCTGTACTTTTCACTTAATAGAAGTTGTATTTGTTGATGAAGCCGAAATCATCCGAATCAACAAGGAGCATCTGCAACGGAATTATGTTACCGACATCATTAGCTTTCGGTATGATGACACGCCCGACAATAACGCCATTGAGGGAACGCTTTACTGTTGCGCTCCACGCATCATAGAACAAGCTAAAGAGCATAATGAGAATCTTAAAAGAGAATTTAAACGTATTGTTATCCACGGCATGCTGCATTTGGTTGGCTATGATGATCAATCACCGGAATCGAAATCAGAAATGCGAAAAAAAGAAGATTTTTTTCTTAGCAAAGTTTAGTCCTTATAACCCTCTCTTTCTAAACCCTTTGCTGATTTTTACGTAGTACTTTATATATTCCAAAGACCTTTGCAAGCCCCTATTTAATTTATACCGCAAATTTATGTCCAACAACAATAAAGAGCCTGCACTACAGGCGGCTAAAGAAAAAACCCGGCAGTATGCAAAAAGTCTGTGGGCTATCATAAATCGTTACAGGCAAACGCCTGAAGTGGCAATACCGGATACCACGGCACGGGATATTTCCAAATTTGAGCATCAGCATTCCGGCCTTTTAAAGGCATTGGCCGTTATCCCCTATCTGCTCGCTTGTGCATTTATCGCCTCTTTTTTCTGGGATTTTAACGGGCTTAGTTACACTTTTTTTGGCCATACTTTTTATTTGCAAGGGTTGCTGCGTATTCTTTCTGTAAGCGGGCTGATCGGTTTTCTTACCAACTGGATTGCCATCACCATGCTGTTTAAGCCGGCGCATAAACGTCCTATTTTAGGGCACGGTTTAATTCCCGCCCAAAAAAATCGTATTGCTCATCGTTTGGCGCAGGCCGTTTCGGATGATTTGATCAACCCCGGAATCATCAAAAAGAAAATTCATGAGTCGGATATAATAAGCCGGTATCGAAAACAGTCAACAGTGTACGTCAAAAATATTATTGACAATCCCTCCTTCCGTGCTGATTTAAAGCAGTGGGTAATCCATTATGTTGAGGATATGATTGCAAACCCCGAAATACGGGCCGCCATAGCGCAGAAAATTTTGACCCAAATTGAAAAATCTATGGAAGAGACTTCTATTGAACGGGTAGCTCTCAAAGCTTATACTTTCGTGAAAGGAAATAAAATGCAAGACATTGTTGAAGAAGCGCTCGGGCGTATTCCGGAATCGATTGAAACGGGCCTCGACCGCTTTGATATCTTTCTTGATGATCTTCCTGCAAAAGTGGATAACAACAGTGAAAAAATTGAGGAATTGGTAACCAATTTGCTTTACAAACTGATCAATCGTTTAGACGTTCAGTCGCTGGTAGAAGAGAATTTAAGACAATACGATGAGCAGCGCATTTCTGAAATTATTTTGAAAGCTACCAATGAGCAGCTCCGTTACATACAGTACCTGGGCGGCATTTTGGGCGTCATCGGCGGACTGGTAATTTGGGAACCCTTAGTTAGCAGCCTTAGTCTTTTAGGACTTGCAATTATAATTTTTTTATTGGACAATCTTTTGTTAAAATTAACCCACAAGTTTTAAGCCCACAGACTTAAAAACAACACTTTTAAGCCCACAGACTTAAAAATAGAACTTTTAAGCCCATAGGCTTAAAAATAGGGAATATCGGTTTTTACTAAAAAGGAGTTGAAATATATGTCGAACACAAAAATATACGCGGTAGTAACCGGTGATGTTATCGATTCTTCTCAGGTTAAAGGAGAAGCAAAAGATAAGCTCAATGAATCGCTTAAAGAGGCGTTCAGGATTATTAAAGAAAGATCAAAAAATGAGGAATCCCTCCCTTCATTTGATATTTTCCGCGGTGACAGCTTTCAGGGCGTCTTATCGCATCCGGCTGAAGCCTTAACAGCGGGCCTGCTTATCCGGGCATCATTACGAAAAAATAAAGCCGATGATCAGAAAGCGGAATGGGATGCGCGTATAGCTATTGGTGTAGGTACTATTGATTATCTGCCTGAAAATATTTCGGAAGGCGACGGTCCGGCGTACCAGAATTCCGGGCCGGTGCTGGATGAACTTAAAGGAGATAACAAGTTTGCTATTACAGTGCCTTGGCAACCGGTTAATGATGAATTTAAACCCTCTTGCGCCCTGCTGGATGCGGTAATAAATAAATGGACACAGCCCCAGGCAGAAATTATATATATGTTGCTGCAAGAAAAAACACCTAAAAAAATTGGCGAAGAGTTAGATATTTCGCAGGCGGCCGTACACTACCGAATAAAAGGAGCCGGCTGGTTTGCCATAAAAAAACTGCTTTCAAGATACAAGAATATCATCCAAGAACATTAATATACAGGAATCGACTATAATGATAGATAACCCGGAACTGATAGTATTTTTTCGCATTTTTTTGGCTCATATTCTGGCCGATTTTTTCTTGCAGCGGTTCAGTTGGGTGGTGGGTAAGCGCGCGGGAGTAAAATCACCCTACCTGTATTATCACATTGCTATTGTGGGTATTCTAACGTATGTGCTTTTGGCTGATTGGACGAACTGGCAACTGCCTTTATTTATCACCGTTAGCCACTTCTTTATCGACTGGTGGAAATCGGCCATGGGTGTAAGTACATTTTATTTTGTTGTTGATCAAATTCTGCATATTGCAATGCTTATTTTGGGCTGGATGTGGTACATCGGCTATGGCTGGAGTGATGCAAATATGCTTTGGAATTCAATGAATACCGGTACTTTCTGGATTGTAATAAGTGCTTATTTGCTAATGTTAAGGCCGTATGGTTTTCTTATCGAAAAATTAACCCGCCGATGGAGAGAAGAACTCAACAATCTTACGACCAAATTGATTGGTTTGAAAGATGCAGGTACATGGATCGGCTACGTTGAGCGCACCATTATTCTAACCTTTATGCTGATAGGACAATACAGCGCAATCGGCTTTTTGATTGCGGCAAAATCGATTTTTCGTTTTTCAGGAAAAATGGAGAATGAAAAAGACCGAATGCAGGCTGAATATATTTTAATCGGAACGCTCATCAGCTTTCTGTTTGCTATTCTTACCGGTCTGGGTGCTATTTATCTTCTGGAGGTTTGAATTTATTGCAGAAGGTTCAAAGAGTGAAGTTATGGTGAAAAATGAGAATAAATGGTCTGAACTTAAAACCGATATCATGGAAACTAAGGAAGAATTACAAGAATTAGAGGAAAAGGTTAGCATTGGACTTAAAGAAGCCTATCGCAAAATGGTAATATTCAAAAAGCAAAAAAACAGTCCCATGATAGTTTCCCGAAATGGAAAGGTAATTGAAATCCAACCGGAAAATATACCCCCTACAACAAACGCCAAAAATGAATATGCAAATTAAACTATTTATAAAATTTGACGCATGTTATTTTATTGGACGAATATAGCGAGTTCAGCTAAGCTCACTAAAGGCACTCCAAAATATACCAAATCAATTACTCACAGTAGCATCCCGATCTAAAAACTGCTCATAGAGTTTTTGGTGACGGTTGGTCATCGGAATTTTAAACCCTTCGATAAATACCTGTTCTACGTGATTCATTGGTTCAAATGGATCACCGTCGGCAATAAACAGATTGGCCATCTTTCCTTCCTCAATGCTTCCGAGTTTGTCTTCAACCCCGAAAATTTTAGCCGGTACAATGGTGATGGCTTTTAAGGCTTCTTCAATGCCCATACCGTAGGTAGCAGCAAAACCTGCATTAAATGGAAGGTTACGCACGTTTTCTACCTCTTGAGTCATCAACGCTATTTGAACACCCGCTTGCTGTAATTTACCGGCATTTTGGTAGGCTACCTCATATCCCATGTAGTCTTCTGAAGGAACATCTAAAACCGGACCAACCAGACAGGGCAAATTAGCCGCTGCTATTTCATCGGCCACCATCCATCCTTCTTCTACGCCGGCCAAAATAAACCGGGCCTCGGTTTTGTCGCGCATTTCTTCAATCCAATCCAACGCTTTTTTGATGTCTTTTCCTTTATTTACGGAAAGGATCACCGGTATATCACCGTTAATTACTTCGCGCATAGCCGCCAGCTGGGGATCGGTATCCGGTTCCTGTTTGCCGGAGGCATCATCTTCGAACGAACTCATCATCTGGTTATAAGCAATCGCTTTTTTCCAATAATCCTTGATTTGTTTAATCTGTTCTTTATACTCTTTTTCAATCTCTTTATCCTCGCGGTCGTCCCACCACCCGCGGCGTCCCGAGGACGGCCAGTTGTGAACTAAGCCCGCATTTTGGAGTACGGCCATGGAATCAGGTGAATTTCCGTAAAGATTAATAAGCGTGGCTTTACCGGATATAATACCAGACCCCGGCGCCGAAAGAACCGTAGTAACACCGCTGGTACGCGTTACAGGAATGGCCGCACTGTGTGGGTTGATAGCGGTAAATGCCATCACATACGGATTAAAAGTACCTACTTCATTCTGATCGTTGGTAACGGCCACCGCCCCTATTTCGAGCAGGCCAAGTCCGGTTCCCGAATCAATAAATCCCGGGTACAGGCGTTTGCCGGTTGCATCAATGCGGGTATAATCATCGGTGATATTGGCATCTGTTCCCACATAGGTAATTTTTTTGCCCTCAATAAGCACGGTGCCGCCTTCAATCACCCCATTAGTAACAGTGTATATATCAGCATTGGTGATGGCAAATTTGCCAAAGCCTGGTTTTTCAGTGATCTGTGCAGAGGCTGAAGCGGTAAATATGACTAACGCAATGAATAATGTAACCGATTTAATAGTTTTCATAAGAGTGTCGAAAATTAAGTTAAAATCTTATTGGCCGGTTGTTTCTGAAAAAAGGTAAAATACATCGTGCATGCATCCGGCATCTTTTTTACTGTGGCTTAAAGTTGGCTCCAGGCTTTCCGCCGGGTTTATATCAATGCGCATATCATCGGCATCTTCATCGCGGTCAAAATATTTAACGCCATCAACAAACGTCATTTGATTGATAGCGTAGATACTCAATGGATGTTCGCTCCAAACAGAAATATCTCCGTCCTTGCCTTCCTCAAGGCTTCCTACCTGATCATTTATCCCCAACTGAATAGCAGGGTTCAGGGTAATCATCTTCAGCGCATCCGCTTTGGATGTATCACCATAGCGTATTGTTTTGGCCGCTTCATGATTCAAATGCCGGATAAGCTCGCCGCTGTCGGAGTTTATACTAACCACCACGCCGTTGGCATTTAAGATTGAAGCGTTATACGCAGTGGAATAATAGACTTCAAATTTATACGCCCACCAATCGGAAAATACCGAGGCATAGGCTCCGTTTGCTTTCATTTCAGGGGCTACCTTAAACGCTTCGTTGGCGTGGGTAAAGGTATAATTTTCAATACCATATTCTTCGAAAACACGCATCAGCATTAAAATTTCATCCGCCCGATACGAGTGACTGTGAACCAGGACCTCCCCATCAACAATATCGGCAACCGTTTCCATGCGCAGATTCTTAGCCACCGGCTTGGGCGGTGCGCCCTGCCCGGTATAATTTTCTTTTGCTTGGAGGTAGTCCTCCCGATTGCGACGGTAATCAATAGCCGCATCGAAGGTTCTACGGATGACCTGCTCCACACCCATGCGGGTGCGCGGCTGGATGCCCGAACCCTGCCCGTGTACGCGCGTAGGATTTTCGCCCAGCGCAAATTTAATAGTGCGGGGTGCACCCTTAAACTTTAACCCCTCCTGCCCTTGTCCGTAGCGGAGCTTAAGCGTTTCGGATTCTCCTCCAATAACATTAGCCGAACCGTGCAGCAGATGAATGGATGATACCCCGCCCGCCAGCGCCCGGTAAATGGCGATGTCATTCGGATCAATGGAGTTCTCCATTTTTACTTCAGCCGTAACGGGGTTTGACGCTTCGTTTATATCAACCCCGGCAATGTGCGAGTGTGGATCAATAATGCCCGGCATCACGTACATGCCCGAGGCATCAACCGTTTTTACTCCTCCGGGTGCGCTTATGTCATCACCGATTTGCGTAATGATACCATCTTCAATGAGCACGTCCCCATTTTCAATGGTGCCGTTGGCAAGGGTTAAAACCGTTCCGTCTTTAATGAGTACTGAACCTTTAGGCTGAGAAAAACCCATAAGCGCAATACTGCAAAAAATTAATACAAGTGCTAATTTTTTCATGTTAATTGTCTTCTTCAGTTTGCGTTAAATCGTTGAGTTCATTCATTTCACCGGCAGAAACTGAGTACACTACTTTCGTTTCTTCCTCGGTAAATGGTTTGGTCATCACGCTAAAGCTGGCTACCTGGCCCTTTTTTAGTCCGCCCAGTTCTTTGCCCTTTCCAAGAATATCGGCTGTGTTTGCAGTCATAACTTTCAGCATTTCATTCGGTTTTATATCGCCGTATTCCTTCCAATCGTTCATGCGATTACTCATCTCTTTTAATTCCAGATCAGCGGAAGCAAAGCCCACGGATACATCAGCTTCCATAAGCTCGCTAATGTTTTTGTAGAGCAAAAGATAGGCCTGCCATCGCTTTTCACGGAAGGCTTTCATTTCTTCTGTAACCTCCTCTTCTTCTTCAGCTTTTTTCTTTTTTTCTTTCTTGTCCTTTTTATCGTCCTTGTCATCTTTTTTCCAGTCGGGTTTTTTCGGAAAGTTGATGGAAGCTAAAACAGGGACGTTACGTTTTTTAAGCTCATCAGCCACTTTATAGGCTTCCATACCGGATACCAAAACCCAATCAAATCCAAGCTCGTCCTGTAGTTGAAATACGCGCTCAATATTTTCTTTACTGTCCACCTTAAAAAATACGCGCTGTTCGTTTTCCATTACGGGGTATAGTGCCTCCAGTACCGGGTCATTTTCAGGTGGGGCAATCTCCGTAGAGCTTGAAGCATAGTATCCCTGCCATTCTTTCAACGCTTTAGCCTCTAACATCAGCTGCTCCAGTTTGGCCATAATAGCCATGGTGGTTGACGGATACACCCGATAGGAATCCTGAAACTGCAATTGCATGCCGATTCCCTCCGCGTATAAATCACCGATTTCCATTTCAAGCTGAAGTAAAAACAGATCAAGTTGACCCGGAATCATATACCCTTTGGTGCCGAGGGCTGCCGTAGTAAAGCCGGCTTCCATTACCTTTTTAAAATCCTCCGATTTCATATCCACCGTTTCGCGAGCATGGCGCTCCGGGCGAATTCCGGCCCGCTCATAGGAAGGATCTCCGCGACTTGGCGTTTCTTCAAACTCTTTGCGATCAGGGCTGCCCCAGTAGCCGGTGCCATCAATAAAACCGGGATATACATGCAGAGAATCGCCGCCGTCCCATACTTCAGCATCAAAGGGAATGGTTTTTTTCTTGCCTGCGGTTTCAATCACCCCGTTGCGCCATACGATAACGGCATCGTTTACGGTGCTGCCGTCGGCTTGGTGCAGAATAATATTTTTAAAGGCTTTGGCAGGTACGCCCTGCGCGGAGGCACTGAAGGAAAAGGCCAATCCTATAATTAAAAGGCAAAAACCTGTAAGTATTTGCTTCATGCTTGATCTGATTAGGTTAATATTTGCTACAATGTAATAAGAACAATTTTATAAACATTTGAAACGCGGCATACAATAAAATTTGTAAACGCTTTGCGCATGGCGCTATGCGCTAAGCGTTTAACTTATACTACAATTCCTACACCTGAATAACGCCCGTTTTAAATTCTTCAATATCCGGATTGTGATTGGCACTTTCTATGGCTTTAGAAATACGTTCGCGGGTTTCAATAGGATTGATAACCGCATCAACCCAAAGCCGGGCCGCGGCATAGCGCACATCTGTTTGATGCTCGTAGCGTTCACTAATCTCTTTTAATATTTTTTTCTGCTCTTCTTCCGTGATTTCTTTGCCCTCTTTTTTAAGTGATGAGACCCGAATTTGTGTTAATACTTTGGCGGCTTGCTGACCGCCCATCACCGCAATACGCGCGGATGGCCAGGCGTACATAAAACGGGGATCGTAGGCCCGGCCGCACATGGCGTAATTGCCGGCCCCGTAACTATTGCCCACAACAATAGTAATTTTTGGCACCGTACTGTTGGCTACCGCATTTACCATTTTAGCACCGTCTTTTATGATGCCGCCGTGCTCGCTGCGTTTGCCAATCATAAAGCCGGTTACATCCTGTAAAAATATAATGGGAATCTTTTTTTGATTGCAGTTCATGACAAAACGGGCGGCTTTATCGGCGCTGTCGGAGTAAATCACCCCACCCACCTGCATCTCTCCCTGTTTGGTTTTGGTAATCTTCCGCTGGTTGGCAACAATGCCTACACTCCAGCCGTCGATGCGCGCATAACCGGTGATGAGCGTCTGTCCAAACCCTTTTTTAAATTCGGTAAATGAATCTTTGTCAATGATGCATTCCAAAATCTCATGCATGTCGTACGGCTTGGTGCGGTCGTCCGGTAAAATATCCAGCAGATCAACCGAGTCGCGGGCGGGCTCTTTGGCTTCCTTCCGGTTAAATCCTGCGGTCTCAAAAGGACCCAGTTTATCCACCAAATCACGTACGGTTGTCAGGCACTCCTCGTCGTCTTCCATTTTATAATCGGTTACCCCGCTGATTTCGGTATGGGTGGTGGCTCCGCCCAGCGTTTCATTATCCACATTTTCGCCGATTGCGGCTTTAACCAAATAACTTCCCGCCAGAAATACGCTGCCCGTTCCATCCACTATCAAGGCTTCATCACTCATGATGGGCAAATAGGCTCCACCGGCCACGCAACTGCCCATGATGGCCGCAATCTGCGGAATGCCTTTGGCGCTAATCACCGCGTTATTCCGGAAAATACGTCCAAAGTGTTCTTTGTCAGGGAAAATCTGATCTTGCAATGGCAGGTAAACGCCGGCAGAATCGACCAAATAAATGATGGGTAAATGATTTTCAATTGCAACTTCCTGCGCTCGCAGGTTTTTCTTTGCGGTGATGGGGAACCACGCGCCGGCTTTAACCGTGGCGTCATTGGCCACGATCATGCACAGCCGCCCCGATACTTTAGCCAGGCCCGTTACCACCCCTCCCGAGGGACATCCGCCCTCTTCTTCATACATTTCGTAACCGGCCCACATGCCTAATTCGTAGAAGCGATCTTCATCATCAATGAGTTGTTTGATGCGTTCGCGGGCCGTCAGTTTTCCTTTGTTGTGCTGTTTTTGAATCCGCCGTTCGCCCCCGCCCTTCTTAATCTCTTCTTCAATGACATTTAACTCTTTAATAAAAGCATTGAGCGACTGCTTTGAACCATTCGAATTATTTGTGGAACTCATATAATAAGTGGAATTGTTTTATGAATAATAGTTGGAGTAGTATAACGTTTAGAAAATAACGATTTTTAGCTATCCTAAAAGTGTTGTTTTTGTTGAAGCATTTAGCAACCGTAAATTTCTTATACTATCACTTAATATAAATTCAGGGCCTATGAATAATATCGTGCAATTACTAATTAAATATACGCGCCTTGCCGGAGTTTTTTTCATCCTTTGCCTCTTCGCCGTTCAACCATCGTTGGGACAATCCTCTTACCCGCAACTCGCTCGCCAGAATAATCAACCCAAT
>Ga0136556_1001756_pt1 | contig 10518 bp, 14 predicted proteins | sample AntRauTorckE6831_FD_104780 | JGI IMG/M metagenome (GOLD analysis project Ga0136556, IMG submission 104780) | Saline lake microbial communities from Rauer Islands, Antarctica - Metagenome Torckler E6 #831 | ecosystem: Environmental > Aquatic > Non-marine Saline and Alkaline > Saline | place... | reverse complement strand
TGAATCCACCCCAAATCGCTTTCAATGCGTGCTTTAAGTGAATCATTATTCGCCGGGTGCGAAATGGATTTCATTTCTTTAAGCATTGCAATGGCTTCATCCATTTTAGAACGATAAGAAAGAACCTCTGCATAATAAACGCCCGTCATTAAGAGTGCGGCTGTGTCGCGATGAGAATTGTATAAATTGAACGCTTCTTTATAATAAAATTCAGCTTCCTTAAAATTGCCCCGCTCTTGATATTGTTCGCCCTTAACGCGCAGAGAATCAGCCAATTGCAGACTTTGAGCCAGACCGCCAACAGGCAGGAGGCACAACCAACCAATAAAAAAATAACGCTTAATTTTCACCACAGATGTATGTTATGGAAGCAGATGATATACTTAAGACCTAAAACCAATTTACAAAGTTTTTGCTAATGAGAAAAAAAAGTGCAATTATAGATTTGTTAACATGAATACGACAGAAAAAAAATACAGGGGACTCCAATGAAAAAGGACTTAATTGGCTTGACGGAATTTAATTTTAACTTTGCAATGCCCGATCCTCCCATGGAGGAAACAGAGGAAGAGGAAGAAGAAGGGCCACCAAGCATGGATCCACCCGGCTAAATAGGCTGGCAGACAAACACTTTGTGATTGGGGATTTTAGTCGCTGAAAAGGGAATTTACGTATAATTCGCGGTCAAATACTTGCAGATCTTCAATTTCTTCACCCACCCCAATATATTTGACGGGTACATCCAGCTCATTTGATACGCCGATCACAATTCCGCCTTTCGCGGTACCGTCCAGTTTGGTGAGCACCAGCCCGGTGATATCCACAAAGTCGGTAAAGGCTTTAGCTTGTTGCATGGCGTTCTGCCCGGTAGATGCATCGAGCACCAAAATTACTTCGTGCGGGGCGTCGTCCACTACCTTGCCCATTACGCGTTTTATTTTTGCAAGCTCATCCATGAGTGATTTTTTATTGTGCAGCCGTCCGGCCGTGTCAATGAGCGCAATATCGGCTCCGCGACCTTGTGCAGCCGCCACGGTATCAAAAGCCACGGCGGCCGGGTCGGCATTTTGCCCTTGCTGAATGATGGGAACATCAGCGCGCTCGCCCCATATTTTTAACTGATCGACGGCCGCTGCACGGAAGGTATCGGCTGCACCCAGCATCACTTTTTTACCGGCTGTTTTATACAAATGTGCCAGTTTACCGATGGTGGTGGTTTTGCCTACCCCGTTTACGCCCACTACCAATACAACATGCGGCTTGGTGGGAAACGCGGCTTTGAAGTCAGCCGGCTTGTCGCCCGCATTGGTTTTGAGAAGGGCAATAATTTCTTCGCGCAAAATGCGCTGAAGCTCGTTGGTGTTGAGATACTTGTCGCGCGCTACACGTTCTTCAATTCGGGCGATAATTTCGATGGTGGTTTTGACACCCACATCAGAGGTAATGAGAATTTCTTCCAGTTCATCAAGCACTTGGGCATCAACGGTGTCTTTGCCGGCAATGACTTTTCCAATTTTACCCATGATGCCGGACCGGCTTTTTTCAACGCCTTTCTCAACTTTTTCTTTTTTCTTAAGGCCTATTTTTTCAAGAAATCCCATTGTTGATATCTAAATTATTATGCCACTAAAGCACCAAAACACCAAAGAAATATTTAAAGTGCCGCTCTAAAATCATTTTAATATGTATTGATACGCTATAGCCCTTTGCAAAACCACTCCATTGTATCACCCTAAACTAAATGCAGGATGACACTTTAGTTCCGCAAAACCCTTTTCTAATAAATTTTTGTGCCTTTGTGTTTTAGTGGCTTCAATGCTTTAACTAAATTCTGTTCCTTTTTGAATCCGAATGAAGCGGTAAAGATAGTCAAAGAAAGACAGAAGCATAAGGGTTAGCGTTAATCCCAGGAAAAAAAGTTGCGGCCACGCCACATCCGGCAGAAAGAAGGCGCACATCCAGTAGGCGGCCAGTCCATTAACGCACCACTTGCCCGACATCACCGCCATAGGCACCTTGCCGTGTTGCTGTTGAATATAGAGCGAACCGGCTAATATGATGAGATCCCGCGCTACTTCAATTGTCAAAAACCAAAGCGGAATGAGCCCGGCCCAAACAGTATAAAAAAGTAATACAGCGGCGGCTATTTTATCAGCCAGCGGGTCAAGAACTTTTCCCCATTCCGAGATACTGTTGGTTTTACGTGCGATGTACCCGTCGAGGTAATCCGAAATGATTCCATATAAAACCAGTGCCCCGATGGTCCAGGTGGGCCTGAGTCCATTTTGGTAATGCAGATAGGCAATAGGAAAAGCAATCAAAATCCGACTAAAAGAAATCAGATTAGACCATGTAAAAAGAGCATCGGAAATGTTCTTTTTGGATAAGGTATGTGCTGAATCAGCCAAGCAGTTTGGTTGTGTATTTTTTATACTTCATGCCAATATAGGTAAGAAGTATGATACAATAAATAAAGGATCGGCATGGATGATTTGGAGAAGTTGAGAGAACAGAAATTAAGCTCCACGGAAATATTTAACGGGCGGCTGCTAAACGTGTTTCGTGATGAAGTGCGCCTGCCGGATGGAAGTACATCAACCCGCGAATGGATAAAACATCCCGGGGCCGCGGCCGTGCTGCCGGTATTCCGGAATGGAGAGGTTATGCTCATCAAGCAGTATCGGTACCCGCTGCGGCAGGTATTTTATGAGGTGCCGGCGGGCAAAATTGATGCCCAGGAAGACCACCGGCAAACCGCGCGCCGTGAACTTCAGGAAGAGACAGGATTGAAAGTAGAAAAGATGCAGTACCTGTCAGCATTTCACCCCAGCATTGGATATACCGACGAGGTGATTCACTTGTATTGCGCCTGGGATATTACCGAAACGAATAAGCAGGTTGATGCAGATGAATTTCTGTTAACCGAAAGAGTTTCATTTAAAAAAGCAATGACGTGGGTACAAGACGGGAAAATAACCGACGGTAAAACGATGGCTACGCTAATGCGCGCCTGGAACTGGTGGCAACAGGAAGGGCCGTTTGGCATCAAGTAGGCAGTAAGCAGTGGCAGTAAATTCCTGCTTACTGTTACTGCCAACCGCCTACTGAATAATATTTTCCTCAACAGCTAAATCATACAAGCCGTCATGTAGATTAGCCTCGGTGATATCCTCGCGCTTGATCAGCTCTTCCACTTCATCACCCCGAAGCAGCAAAATGCACCCCATGCTGTTAAGAACCTCATCAAACTTGCGCGGATCGGCGTTTGAGAGTTTCTCAAGATCAATGCCATCCGGATTTTTCTTTAAATTTACCAAGCAGTAAAAAATATCATCCTCGGCTTCACCAAAACCAAACATTTCCAATTCAGTATCATCCTTTTCAAGCATAGCGGGTAAAATCTATTATAAATCCAATGATTAATCTTTTGCGTAATTACTAACAGATGGCGACGACATGTTTCTAATGTCTCGTGATTATGGTTAAGATGAGTGACTCCAAGGCTCCTGGGTTGGAATATACCGGGGAGCTTTTTTTATGTATTACGGGCCACAAAATCGCGGGCTTTTACGAGCTCAATTACTTCATCGGTTTTCTTATCAATAACAGCCACCTGAAATAAACTGATGATGGCCTGCTCGTTGATGCATGCGATGGCTTGCTCCTTGGTTTCGCATTCCTGTGTTTCACTCACCAAGTCGTTTACACCCTTTACAATATAGCGAAAATTCTGTTTGGGAGAAGTATTCGAAGAGCTTGACGAGGTTTCCCCAAAGTATTCACGCAGCGCCGCTTCGGTTACATACCACTTTACGCCCAGTTTACGAGCGCGAATTTTGCCATCCCGCAGATACGCCCGAATGGTCATTTTGCTAAGGCCTAATTGTTGATGTAAATCATCAACCGAATACAGCGTTAAATTGCCTATTTGTTTTGGCATCGCACAAAAGAGATTGTTTAAACAGAATAAATGGTATTAATGATGAATTTCAAAACATAACAAAAATAGTTGATTTATAAAGTATTAATTACTGTTGATTATATATTACTTATACATTAAAGACCGTTTATAAGTTTAAGTTGATCTGTATAGGGTAATCGGCGTATATTGAAAACAGTTGATCGAAAAAAAGCTCTGCACCAGTAGGGCTTTCGTTTTTTATGCCTCTCTCAATTTTGTTTTAATGAACCCTTCTCAACGCATTCGTCAGCTTCTCGTGGAGCAATTAAGCGGCGGCCAAGCGCATATCGGTTTTAAAGAATCAATTGACGGCCTTTTGTTTGAGGAAGTAGGTGTTCGTCCACAAGGGCTGCGGCATTCTATCTGGGAACTTGCAGAGCACATTCGAATTGCGCAGCATGATATTCTGGACTTTTCTCGAAATTCCGATTACAAACCACTTTCCTGGCCGGACGATTACTGGCCCAAAAACCCTGCACCGGCGGATCATAAAGAGTGGGAAAATACCCTTGACTCAATTGAGCAGGATCGGGAGCAGATGGTAGCATTGGTTAACAATCCCGCAAATGATTTACTGAAGCCGCTCGAACACGGTGATGGCCAAACACTGTTTCGCGAGGCCATGCTTATCGTCGATCATAATGCCTATCACATTGGTCAAATTGTACAAGTTCGTCGGGTTCTGGGTTGCTGGTGACTTTCTTTGCAAACACCCGGGCATTTATTAAATATCAACAGCGTCCTACACGATTAAAATGCATGATGCTCACCCGAGTGATTTCATCGGAATAATAGAATCGGATATGTCTTCTTCTTTTTCGTCAGTGTAGCCATGAAAAGCCCCTGCAAGGGGTAAAGATTGGATTTCGTTTCGCTTTTTATGGCGGTTGAATAAGGTTTTCCGAAAAACTTAATCTCCCGACAGCAGTCGGGACGAAAAAGGACCCTTTCGTTGCCTGCCCCGATCAATCGGGGGTTCGTCCCGAATTAATCGGGACTGGTCCCAAACATTTGGGATTTGGGCCAACAAAAAAAATGATCAAGACCGCAACAGAAGGAGCTTGGGGGTTAAAACACAGATTGTAAAATAACAGCCTTTTCAAGTATGAAATGAACATTGTTTTTGATTTTCAAAAACGTTTAGGACGCTAATGATTAAATATATTAATTCATGTCCCTATATTATTTAACATTAAGTTGTAATTTTCTATATTGATTTAATCTTTTAAATTAAATACCGAGGAGTTATGAACAATGTTTGGCATACAATAGGCAGAATTATTTATGGACTGCCATTTATAATATTTGGGATTTTTCATTTTTTAAATGGAGCAGATATGGCGGGATACGTCCCGGGTTTTATACCGGGCGGAGCTTTCTGGGTATATCTGACGGGGGCGGCATTGATAGCAGCCGGTATAAGTATTCTTATCCAAAAAATGACAAGACTGGCATGTATTCTCTTGGGGGTGATGCTGCTTATATTTGTATTAACTATACATCTGCCAGCCGTAATTAATGCCGCAGACATGCAAGCCATGCAACAGGCCATGCCCTCACTGCTTAAAGATTTGGCCCTTGCCGGTGCTGCATGGTTTATGGCAGGTAATTATGGGAGTGAGAGCGTAACGGAATAGGAAGAATAAAAATTGATGAAAAGGGGAGTTTTTGTGAGCTCCCTTTTTTATTGCTATAGGGTCTGTCAAGTGAAGGCTATTCTACCGTTCCGTAGCAGAAGGAACGAATGAGAGTAAATATTTAGACTTTGGCAAGCTTGGAGGGACCCCAAATTTTCCAAAAAACCCAGTTTGAATTGCGGGCTTTGGCAAAGGCCTGTTCTGGCTGCGCCTGGGCCAGCTGAATATCGGCGCGGGCTGATTCTACCCGACTTTGGATATTATCAAATTCTTGCTCGCTGTTTAAATCTTTATCATGCAGCTGTTGAATGCGACCCAGCTGTTTTTCAAGTTGATCTAATCGCGTACGGGCCTGCTTTAGCTGTGCTTTGGTAATGTTGGCCCCCGTCCGCCTTGGCCTGTTGATATTGCTCCCGATACTGACCATCCTGCAACTTAACCAGCGGATCCCCCTGTTGGACCTGGTCGCCATCCTGAACATATACGCGCTCAACAGGGCCGGACATTTCGGGACTAAGCATCACTTGGTTTTCAGCCGTAACGGTTGCCGCTCAATCGCTCCGACAGCGGCAACGAACCGTAGCGCGCCTTTACCGCTTCCACAGCGGGTATTACTTGGCTTTCTCCTTCAGATTGTTCCTCTGATGAGCTTTCGTAACAGTCGGCCATAGCAAAGAAGCACACTATTAAAAGGGCCGACAAAACTGACTGATTAGAGATCAAATATTTTGTGTTGAAAAAGTTAAAGCTCATCGCGCAATTTTATACTTAAGTCTATATTGTAAGAGGCCTTTGCACCGAAGGTATGCCCATGGCACAAAACCCGGGCTGTCATCCTGTCCCGACAGCTACCGGGAGAAGGATCTCCCTTTAAAAGCAGTAAATTGATAATGGGGATTTTTCGACAAGAACAGCCGGCGTAGTAGGCCTCAAAATGATAAATTGGATGGTTTTGCAAAACCCTCTTTTATTAATGCCATTTTATTGGCGGTCCCTTCTTGATCTATATTTTTTAGATTGATGTAATGAAATGTACATTCACTCGTCTATTCTGTAGCGATGACAAAAGAAGAATTTAAAACATGCGTACTGCCGGCGAAAGGCAAACTTTTTCGGCTGGCTGTGATACTGCTTAATAGTCGGCCGGAGGCCGAAGACGCCGTGCAGGACGTGTATTTGAAGCTGTGGAATATGCGATCAAAACTTGCCCAATATACCAGCGTGGAAGCATTGGCGGTTACGATGACGAAAAATATGTGTATTGATAAGCTCAGATCATATCGGCATCGCAATCAAAATGCGAACGGATTAGAGAAGGTTACCCTCTCGTCGTCCGACCGGTACGATCCCGCACAGCAGTTAGAGCGGAATGAAAGTATGCTGCAACTGCACGAGATCATCAACCGCTTGCCCGAGCAACAGCGGATGGTTCTTCATCTGCGAGACATTGAGCACTATTCGTATGATGAAATTGAATCCATGACCAATATGACCCGTAATAATATACGGGTTACGCTTTCCAGAGCGCGAAAAGGAGTCAGGGAAGAATATATTAAAACCTACAATCATGAATAAGAAAGAAGCTAACAAACTAATTAGTACATATTATGCCGGTGCAACAACCTGCCAGGAAGAAGAGCAGCTTCGCACCTTTTTTAGCAGTAAAAACGTACCTGATGAGTTCCAGAAGCATGCCGACCAATTCCGATACTATGATGAGGTCAGAAATGTAGAGCATTACCAATGTGATCCGTTTGCTAAAATAGATTTTGAAAAAGACGCTGCTGTGCCCCCCTTTGAAGGGGGAGTAAGTGGGATGGCCGAGAAGGAAAGCAAATTTGATGAAGCAGAAACCACCATTGCCACTGCTGAAAACATAAGTTCAAGGGTGATGTTTGATCCGCTCAACAATAAGCCCGGTAACAAATTGACCTGGCTGCTCCGCATCGCCGCGGGATTTTTGTTGCTGCTGGCAGGTTTTGCGGCCGGACAATTTTTGGAAACCGAGGATTACGCATCAACCCAACAGGTGGCCCAGCTGGAACAGGAAGTGCAGCAGATGAAGCGCGCCCTTATGAACACGGGGCGCCATCAACAGGCATCGGCCGGGGAGCGTCTCTCGGCGGTGAATCTATCAACCCGCATAGCGGCGGGCGATGAAACCTCGGATCAGCAGGTAACCGATATTCTCATTCACACCATGAATACCGATGAAAACGTAAATGTGCGCTCGGCTGCGGCCGAAGCGCTGTTTCAGTTCAGGAAAGAGGTGGGCATAAAAGTGGCCTTCATAAATGGACTCAGCAAGCAGGATGACCCGCTCATGCAAATTACGCTTATTGATATGCTGGTTGAATTGGAAGCTACAAATGCCATTAGCGAAATGGAGAAAATGTTGGCAAATAATGATACCAATGAGCTTGTCCGCAGAGAGTTGGAAGCAGGAATTGCAGAACTGAACGTTTGATATTAGATCCCTGCTGTGAAGGAGTTTTACACCTGAGCAACAAACGGGAGTGCAACTCCCTCTAAACTTTAAATTAGTACTGTAAACTAAAAAAATGATCAAATGTGCGTCAGTAGCAGTACTGTTGCCGGCGGGTTTTTTGGAAAAAACAATACTCTAACTTACTAACTTTACGATGATGAAAAAACTAATCTATCTTGCCATTACAATCATGTTTGTTTTTGTCTCCCAGTGTGTAAACGCTCAAAAACTGGACGCACCCAAGTTTCGCATCGATATGGAAAATTCTAATCAAAATACGATTGAATTCACCTTATCACGCGGCGAAATATCTATTGAAGGACATAACAGCAATGAGCTGATTATAGAAAATACCGACTATGAAGCACCCCCCGAGCGTGCCGATGGATTACAACCGCTGACGGATAAAGGAACGGATAATACCGGTATTGGGCTCTCGGTTCAGGAGCAAGATGGAGTATTAAAAATAGTTGAAACGCGAAATAATGATGGAGAATTTATACTGAAGGTGCCCAATAACATTCGGTTAAAAATACAGAAACAACTTTGGTCTGGGGAAATTACTATTCGCGATCATAAAGGCGAAATTGAGGTGCAGTCCAAATTTGCCGACATCAGCCTGATGAATATCACCGGGCCCGTTATTGTAAATAGCATTAGTGGGAATGTAGATGCGGTTTTTTCCAATATTTCGAATGCAACGCCCAGCTCTGTATCCGTAACCCATGGTTATATTGATGTTACACTCCCTGCCGATACACAATCTAACGTATACCTGAGTTCAACACACGGTGAAATTTACACTGATTTGGATTTACAGTTAAAAAATAAAAAAGAAAGTACCAAGCCTTCTATAGGACCCCAAAATATCGTAGGGACCCTTAATGGCGGTGGCGTAAATATGACCCTAAGAACTATCAGTGATGATATTTATTTGCGCAAAAAATAGGTTGTCCAATTCCCGACGGTTTTGCCTCGGGGTTGTTCATTAAAGCGTTTAGCGGTTGGCTTAAATAGAACCTGCCAGTGTTATTGGATGATCCGGTCCATTTTGATATTCACCCCAATTTCTCCATCTTATCAAATAGTAGGTTTACGATTTAACTTTGGTAGGATTAAGAGGCAATGGATATTCAAAAAATTACGGTGGCAGGCAGCGGGGTTTTAGGTACACAAATTGCATTTCAGGCGGCCTTTCATGGCTATGATGTTACGATGTATGATGTGAGCGGTGAAGCGATTGAAAAAGCCAAAGGAACCGTTAAGAAATTGGGTCATGCGTTCAAAGAAGATCTGGATGCTACCCAGCAACAGGTTGATGAAGCCGCCGCCGGCATGGCGTATTCGCTGGATTTAAAAGAGGCCGTAAAAGATGCCGACCTGTTGATTGAAGCCGTGCCCGAAAATGCAGAAATCAAGACTAAATTTTACAAGAAGCTGGCCAAAGCAGCGCCTTCCAAGACTATTTTTGCCACCAACACTTCTACCCTTTTGCCCAGTCAATTTGCTGAAGCAACCGGTCGCCCGGCCAAATTTTTAGCCCTGCATTTTGCCAACGAAATCTGGAAGAATAATACGGCTGAAGTGATGGGGCACGCAGAAACGGATCCCGACATTTTTGACCGCATCATAGAATTTGCAGAATCTATTGGTATGGTGCCCATTCCGGTTCATAAAGAACAGCCCGGCTATATTCTCAACTCGCTGTTGGTTCCCTTTCTAACCGCCGCCACCAATTTATTTGTCAAAGACGTGGCCGATGTTGAAAGCGTAGATAAAACCTGGATGATTGCCACCGGCGCGCCTATTGGCCCCTTTGGTACGCTGGATGTCATTGGCATCAACACGGTGTATAACGTGAACAAAACGGCCGCCGAGAAAACGGGCGATCCGCTGCGAGCCAAGGCCGCCCAATATTTGAAGGAAAATTTTATTGATAAGAACAGGCTGGGCGTGAGCACTGGCCAAGGGTTTTACAGCTACCCGAACCCGGCCTACAAGGAGCCGGATTTTCTGGAATAGTGGGAGTTCAACATCGTCTATACTGCGACACTTACCCACCCCGCTCCTTCGGAGCACCCCTCCCTAAATCATTAGGGAGGGGACACAGGGGTGGGTCAAAAAAGGTAATATTTAAGCCGATAAAGAATGTTAAATGCAATGCTCCAAAAAATTAAGAATAAATGAACATCAACCAACGCATGAATGTGGATGATAAAGTTGCCATTGTCACCGGGTCCAGTCGCGGTATTGGTAAAGCCATCGCGCGCGGCTTGGCCGAGTGCGGCGCGCAAGTCATCATTAGCAGTCGAAGCCAGGAAAGCTGTGATGAAGTAGCCCAAAAATTTGCTGAAGATGGATTACCCGCCACAGCCATGGCCTGCCATGTGGGTAAAGAAGAAGACCGCCGAGCGCTTGTTGATAAAATTGCT
>Ga0136556_1001753_pt1 | contig 10549 bp, 8 predicted proteins | sample AntRauTorckE6831_FD_104780 | JGI IMG/M metagenome (GOLD analysis project Ga0136556, IMG submission 104780) | Saline lake microbial communities from Rauer Islands, Antarctica - Metagenome Torckler E6 #831 | ecosystem: Environmental > Aquatic > Non-marine Saline and Alkaline > Saline | place... | reverse complement strand
GTCGAACAGCGCGTAGAAGCAGCCGGGGTTCTCGCGGACGTCCGCTGTCGGCAGGTCGTTCGCTGCGAGCAGCCTCTCGACGGCGTCGAGCGAGTCCGCGGCCGGCCGGAGGCTGAGCGCGTCGGTCATCGGTCAGATTCCACCCCAGCGCAGCGACACCATCAGCCCGATCAGGACCAACTGGAACAGCCCCTGCACGCCGCCGAGTTTGGCGTTCCGTGCGCCGATCCGGGCGATGACCCCCGAGTCGGGATCCGCCGAGGTCATCTCCTGATACATTCGGATCTCGCTGGGCAGCAGGAAGCCAAAGCCCTGCACCGAGAGCAGCGTCACGATGCCCAGCGAGAGCGCGATTACCAGCGGGATCGACGCGAGATCGCCGACCGTCATCGCCACCCACGCGAGCGAGCCGACCGTTGTGACTGCGAACAGCCCTTGCCACCGCCGGTCGCCGAAGCCGTTCAGTCGCCAGCCAGCCAGCAGCAGCGCCGGAATCAGGTTCGCGGCGGTGAACAGTGCCAGCCACGGTTCGCTGTTCGGAAAGTAGCCCAGTCGCTGGGCGAGCGTGATCCCGCCGGCGATGGTGACCAGCGCCATCGCGGGCAGGAAAAAGGTCGTCTTCGGCGTCAGCCGCGTAAACACCGCGGCGCTCCCTTCCTCGTCGAGGCCGCCGATCACCGGGCCGAGAACCGCGCCGATGAACAGGTCGGTCCCGGTCCAGAGCAGTCCCGCCATCACGTGGACGTACGTGTGAACTTCGACGGACGCCTCGCCGGAGAGCACGTACGCGAGCGCGAACAGCGAGACGCCGACGACGCCGCCCGCGAACGCGGGGTTCGCTCGGGTACCGAGACCGCGGATCGTGCCACTGACCGAACGTGTCGACATAACTAGTAATTCGGTTCGGCAGACATAAGGCTACTTCTCTTCACGCGGCGTCCCGCGCCGGCGCGACCGGTTCTTACTCTCGTCCGAGTGGCGTAAGAACCGGGCGAGGTGGTCGGTTCCCAAAACGCTTTGCCGGTTCCGGCTGGCTTCCGAGTATGCTCGGTACGGTCGCCTCGCTCGGCGATGGCCTGCGCCTGCTCGCGGTCCCCCTGCTGGGCTGGGCGGCGCTCCGCGACGTGCGCACGCGCCGGGTCCCGAACTGGATCTGGTACGTGGTCGGCGGCCTCGGCCTCGTGCTGCTGGCGGCCGATCTGGTTCGATTGGCGCCGTTCACTGGCGCCTACGCTCGCTTCCAACTGTTCCGAATCGCCGTCAGCATCGGCTTCGTCGTCCCGCTTTCGTACGTGTTCTGGCGACTGGGCGGCTTCGGCGGCGCCGACGCCAAGGCGCTGATGGCGCTGGCGATACTGTTCCCGACCTACCCCGCCTACTACCCGCCAGTAAGCGTGTTCGGCACGTCGCTGCCGCCGGTGCTCCCGGCCGAAGCGACGCTCGTGGGCGTGTTCTCGCTGACGATCCTGACCAACACCGTACTCGTCGGCGCGCTGTTCCCGGTGGCGCTGGCGGCCCGGAACGCCCTCGGCGGGCGATTCTCGCCCGTGATGTTCCTCGCCCGGATCGTTCCCGTCGACGACCTCCCGGAGCACCACGGCCGCCTGTTCGAGAACCGCTCGGGACTCACTCGCTCGGGCCTCGACGTCGACGCCCTCCGGATGTATCTCCGCTGGCGCGGGCTCTCGCTCGCGGAACTGCGCGCGAACCCCGAGCGCTGCCGCGACCCTGCGAGCGTCGCGGAGACGTTCGATCCGACAGACGGCGCCGTCGACAGGGAGGAGCGACGGTCCGAAAGCAGTCGGGCACGGTTCGACGATGCGTCGGGGGTCGAACACGGGCAGGGGGATGCACCGACTGTCGACGTCCCGGAAGCGGCGGCGTACGACGACCCGTGGGCCGCCGAGCGGTTCCTCGACGAACTCGAGGGGCCGTCGTACGGAACCGACGCCGAGACGCTTCGCGAGGGGTTGACCACCGTCGTCGACGAGGACGCGGTCTGGCTCTCCCCGGGGATGCCCTTTATCGTCCCCATGTTCGTCGGTCTCGTGGTCGCGCTGACGTACGGCGACCTGCTGTTCGGCCTGCTGACGGCGATCGGCTGGGCCTGATCGCTGCCGGTAGTCGGCGACCGGTTCTCCTCTGTGTCGGTCGGAGCAACTTCGAGGCCAGCCACAAGACTCCCGTGGCCGCGGGCTTTTCACCCCGAGCGCCCAGAGTCCCGGTATGGCCCACTCCTCCGACTCGAAGACGGTCGACGTCGACTTCGGCGACGACGGCCTCGTCCCGGCAGTCGCACAGGACGCCGACTCCGGCGAGGTGCTGATGCTCGCCTACGTCACGCCCGAGGCGCTCCGGCGCACCGTCGACACCGGTCGCGCACACTACTACTCCCGCTCCCGCGACGAACTCTGGGAGAAGGGCGCCTCCAGCGGCCACAGCCAGTCGGTCGTCGACGTGCGCGTCGACTGCGACGCAGACACGCTGCTCTACGTCGTCGAACAGGAGGGCGGCGCCTGCCACACCGGCTATCAATCCTGCTTCCACCGCTCGGTCCAGTCGACCGAGAACGGTGAGTCCGTCGCGGTCGAAACCACCGGCGAGCAGGTGTTCGACCCCGACGCCGTCTACGAATGACGATCGCCGACGAGCCGGTCCCGACGGGGCCGAGCACCGACGACCTGCTCGCGGAACTCGACGAGGCCCGCACCCAGCGCGACGACATTGCCGACGAGATCGAGCGCTACGGCGAGGGGTCGGTCGAAGCCGTGGCCGACGCCGTCGACGGGGCGACTCGACTGTTCCGCCGCTACGAGGACTCCGCCACCGGAACCGGGGATTTCGAGGCGTATCTGGAGTTCCAGAGCCAGTTCGCCGAACTGGTCGAAAACCTGCCCGAAGACATCCCGGAACGAGACGGGTTCGAGGCGGCTAACGGGGCGGTCGACCAGCGAACCATCTCGGAAAGCGACTTCGAGCGCGCTCGCGAGGCCATCACTGACGCCCGGGAGATCGCCGACCTGCTCGACCGCCGCGAGGTCGCCGACGAGCGCGTCGACGACGCCGAACGCGCGGTCACGAAACGACTGACGGCGATCGATCGACGGCTCGAGGAACTCGCGGACCTGCAGCGACTGGGTAACGCCGACCTCTCGGCACCCACGGACGAACTAACCGACCCCATCGAGCGCTACGACGACGCGGTTCGCGAGGCGTTCGACGACTACGTCGCGTCGACGCCCGTCCGTGAGTTGCTCGACCTGATCGAGACGACGCGGCTCTACCCCCTCGTGCCGTTCGAGCAGCCCCCGGCCGACCTGCTCGACTACGCGCGTCGCCACGCCGTCGGCGAGGAGCCGTTGCCGACGATGCTCTCCTACGCGCAGTACTCCGGGTCGAAGCTCTCGCACTACGTCGACGATCCGACGGCGTTCGAGACGACGGTCCCCGTCCACCGAACGTACCTCGACCGCATCGACGCCGAGCCGTTGACGGTCGGTTCTCCCCCGCCGGCCGACCGCTTGGAGCATCTGGCGGGCGAGTTGGTGGCAGTCGTCGGTCGCTTCGCCGACGAGGGGACGGTCGCGCGAGCCCGGGATCTCGAGTCGCTGGCCCGCCGCGAGGCGTACGACCGCATCCGCGACGCCGTCGTCGCCGAGGCGCAACTCACGCCCGAGCAGCGCGAATCGCTCAAAGACGGCGAGTACGCGGCGACTGAAGAACGGTTGCGCGAGGACCGATCGCGACTCCAGCGGGCGCTCGAGAACTGAGAAACCTGTCGCGAGAACGGGTTCGTGTGTGCCGATCAGTCCTCGGCGACTGCGGCCCGGAGTTCGCTCTCGACGGCGTCAGCGAGTTCGGCCGCGCGGTCGGCGTCGCGGGCCTCGGCGTAGATCCGGACTTTGGGTTCGGTGCCGCTGGGGCGGACCAGCACCCACGCGTCGCCGTAGTCCAGGCGGTAGCCGTCGACGGTGCTGGCCTGTACGTCGGCGTCTTCGGCGTACTGCTCGGCGGCGGCGAGCATCGCACTGAGTTCCGACTCCTCGTCGTAGGGCAAGTTCCGCCGGACGTTCTCGTAGGCGGTGTACGGTTCGACGACCGCGCTGACGCTCTCGCCGGTTGCCGCCAGCAGTTCCAGGAACTTCGCGCCGATGAACGCGCCGTCCCGGACGAGGCGGAAGTCCGGGAAGAAGATCCCCCCGTTGCCCTCGCCGGAGATGGGGACGCGTCGTCCCTCGTCCTGTAGCTCCTGAATCCGGGTGATGATGTTCGTCGCGCCGATGGGGGTGAGTTCGAGATCGGCGTCTATCTCCTCGCAGACGTCGACGAGGCGCTGGGAGACGTTGACCGCGGCGACGGTGACGTCGCCGGGTTCGAGCGCTTCGGCGGCCAGCGCGGCCAGCGAGGCGTCTCCCTCGATGTACTCGCCGCGTTCGTCGAAGAAGATGGCGCGGTCGCCGTCGCCGTCGTGAGCGATCCCCACGTCGGCGTCGGTCGCGCGGACCAGACGACCGAGATCGTCGAGGTTCTCGGGGACCGGTTCGGGGTCCCGGCCCGGGAAGTGGCCGTCGGCGTTGGCGTTGACGGTCACCACGTCACAGCCGATCCGGCGGAAGAACTCGGGGCTGGTGAGCGCGCTGGCGCCGTGGCCCGGGTCGAGTGCGACGGTGAGGTCGGCGTCGGCGACGGCCTCGCGGTCGACGCTCGCGACCAGTTCGTCGACGTAGTCGTCGCGGGCGCCGTCGATACGGGTCGACCGGCCCACCTCGTCCCAGCGGGCTTCGTCGAACGTCTCGCCGAGCAGGCAGCTCTCGACGCGTTCGAGTTCGGCGACGGGCAGTTCGACGCCGTCGGCGCCGACGAGTTTGATCCCGTTGTACTCCGGGGGGTTGTGGGAGGCCGTGACGACGATCGTCGGGATCCCCTCGACCTCGGCGTAGCGGACGGCCGCGGGCGTGGGGAGCACACCCAGTCGGTCGGCGTCGACGCCGACGGCGGTGAGGCCGGCGTCGGCCGCGTGGGCGAACTGTTCGCCGGTGGTTCGGGTGTCCCGGGCGATTGCGGCGCGGTCGGTGTCCCAGACCGTTCCCGCGGCTTTGGCGACCCGGAGTACGAACTCGGCGGTGAGCTGTTCCCCGGCGACCCCGCGGGTGCCGCTGGAGCCGAAGACCTTCATTCGGGTGGGGATTGTGTGTTGGGGGTCAAAGCCGTTCCGAAGGCCGCAGGAACGTGGGATCTGGGTGACTATCGGTGACGAGTGTGCAGGGATGGACTGACCGTATCAGCGGGACTCCCCGGCGGTGAACACGTCGAATCGGCCGCCGCAGTCACCGCATCGAAACTGATCTGCCTGTTTGACGAGCTTCGATTCCCTGTACCGGGGGATTTTTTGATCGCAGTCCTCACAGCGGACCCAGTACTTCGGATCGCTGAACCGGTCGCAGTGAACGCTGGTGTCGAGTTCTGCAGCCAACCGTTCGAACCGCTCGCCGTGGCCGGGTTCGTCCGCGACACGCACGAGGTGTGCGTGGATCAGTTCGTGGCGGATCGTACTGGCGACCGCGAGCCACCCGCTGTTGTCGAACTGTCGTCGCGCGATTTGGATCCTCTCGGGTTGACCGTCAGCGTGATAGAGTGCGCCCGCCCGCCGTTTCGCGCGGTGGCTGATCTCCCACTCCAGTTCGCTCACGGAGACCGCCAGATCGTGCGCGTCGACGACCTCTCGGGCGTATATTTTCACGACCGAGCGCAGTTCCCGATCGGTGCACTCACTGGAGAGCGAGTAGCGGTCTTCAGTTCCCAAGTGCGGTGTCGGCTCACTCATTCGGTTCCCCGTGTCGAGGATTGCGCCCCGACTACTAATCGTCTGCCGAGGCCACGCCGGCCGACTCGCTGCCGCCGGCCTGCATCCCCCAGAGTTTCGCGTAGTCGCCCTCTTCCCGGAGCAGTTCGTCGTGGCTCCCGGTCTCGGCGACCGTGCCTTCCTCCATCACCACGATCCGGTCGGCGTCCTTGATCGTCGACAGCCGGTGGGCGATCACGAACGCCGTCCGGTCGGCGGTCAGGCGGTCGAGGCTCTGCTGGATCTTCTCCTCGGTCTCGGTGTCCACGTCGGAGGTCGCCTCGTCCAGGATCACGATCTCCGGGTCGTTCAGGAGCGCGCGGGCGATGGCCAGTCGCTGGCGCTGCCCACCCGAGAGCTTCACCCCGCGCTCGCCGATCTCGGTCCCGTAGCCCTTCGGGAGGTCGGTGATGAACTCGTGGGCCTCGGCGGCCTTCGCGGCGTCGACGACCGCGTCGCTCACGCCCTCGTCGTTCTCAGAGAGCACCGAGAGGTCGCCGTAGGCGATGTTCTCTTCGGCGGTCCCGGAGAACATGTACGGGTTCTGCTCGACGATCCCGACGTGCTCGCGCAGGCTCGGGAGATCCCACTCCCGGACGTCGACGTCGTCGACGCGAACGGCGCCGGAATCCACATCGTAGAACCGCGGGAGGAGCTTCAGCAGCGTCGACTTCCCGGCCCCAGTCGTCCCGACGAGACCGATCGTCTCGCCCGACTCGACGTCCAGATCGACGCCGTTGAGCACCGTCTCGTTCTCGTCGTAGCTGAACGTCACGTCGTCGAACTCGACGTGCCCATCGACTTCCTCGGGGACGTAGGCGTCCTCGGGGCTGGTGACGTTCGGCTCGTGGCCCAGGATTCCGAACACGCGTTCGGAGGAGGATTTCGCGAGTTGGTACTTGTTCGCCGTCTTCCCCACCCGGCGCATCGGCGCGTAGAGCCGTCGCAGCAGCATGAAGAACGTCGCGACGACCCCGGCCTCCAGCGCACCGGGGGTCCCCATGATGACGTCGCTCCCGACGACCCAGAGCATCGCGACGAACACCAGTCCCGTGACGACCCGGAGTCCGGAGAAGAACGCCCGGCGGATCTTGATGGCGCCGACCTTCTCGTCGTGGTACGTCTCGCTCTGGTCGGAGACCCGGTCGAGTTCGAAGTCGTAGCGGTTGAACGTCTTGATGACGCGGGCGCCGCCGAGGTTGTTCTCGAGCCGGGAGTTCATCCGGGAGACGGTCTCGCGGATCCCCCGGTACTTGGGTTCGATCCAGGTCAGGAACTGCCCGGACGCGAGGCCGATGATCGGGACCGGCGCCAGCGCGATGACCGCCACCTTCGGCGAGTACCAGAACATGATCGCCGCGATGCCGCCGACCGTGGCGACGACGCGGATCGCCTGCCGGATCTCGGTGTTCAGGAACTGCTCCAGGCGGTTCACGTCCTGGTTGAGTACGGACATCATCGCGCCGGTCTGGTGGGACGCGAAAAAGCCCAGCGAGAGCCGCTGGATGTGGTCGTACGTGTCGTTCCGGAGGTCGCGTTGCACCTTCTGTGCGGTCGACATGAACAGATACCGCGAGGCGAAGCGTGCGAGCGACCGGACGACGTAGGCGGCGCCGGCGATGATCACCAACTGTTCGAGGAACGCCAGCCGCGCGGCCTCACCGCTGATCTGGCCGGTCGGGAGCAGACCGGCGCTGACCAGCAGGCCGCCTTCGCCGGTCCCGTTCCGGATGACCCGGTCGATGGCCACCCCGACCAGCAGCGGCGGGATCAGTCGCGACAACCGTACCACGAACGCGGCGACGGTGCCCACGGTCAGGCGCCGCCAGTAGGGGATGCAGTAGCGCAGGAGCCCCTTCATCGAGTGTCCGTCGACCGACTGACGGATCTCGGAGAAGCTCCCGTGTTCGTCACTCATTACGGTTCGAAACACGCTCCAGCCTGAAAGGTGTGCGGCTGGCGGAAGGCGAAACCGGTTCGGCGACGGCGGCTACGCCCGTCTCTCCATTGGACTGCTCGGCGTCGAAGCGGGTCGACTGTATGGCCCGAGTCGGGAAAAAATGTCCCGCCGGCTACCGGTTAAGGGTGTGAATCGCCTCGTCGTTCGCGTTCTCGGCGGCCTCCATCACGGCCTCGGAAAGCGTCGGGTGGGTGTGGATCGTCGACGCCACGTCCTCCAGCGTCGCGCCCATCTCGATGGCGAGTCCGAGTTCGGCGATCAGTTCGCTGGCCTCGGGGCCGACGATCTGCGCGCCGAGGACGAAGCCGGCCTCAGCCTCGGCGACGATGCGGACGAACCCCTCGCTCTCGCCGGTCGAGAGCGCGCGCCCGGAGGCGCGGAACGGGAACTGGCCGATCTTCGGCTCGAAACCGGCCTCTTCGGCCTCCTCCTCGGTCATCCCCACAGTCGCGATTTCGGGGTCCGTGAAGACCGCTGCCGGGATCGCCTGCTGGTCGAGGGCCGCTGGCTCGCCGGCGATGACCTCGGCTGCGACGATGCCCTCCTTGCTGGCTTTGTGGGCCAGCATGGGCTCGCCGGCGATGTCGCCGACGGCGTAGATGTTGTCGACGTTCGTCCGGGCCTGATCGTCGGTCTGGATGAAGCCGTTCTCGTCGACTTCGACGCCCGCCGCTTCGGGGTCGAGACTGTCCGAGACCGGCTGGCGGCCGACAGCGACCAGCACCTTGTCGGCGTCGTACGTCGACTCGTTGCCGTCCTCGTCCTCGGAGGTGACGACGACGCTGCCGTCGCCGGTTTCCTCCCAGTCGTTGGCGGCCTCGCCGAAGTTGAACTCGATACCGAGTTCGTCGGCACGCTTCTTGACGATCCGGGTCAGGTCGTCCTCGTAGGCCGGCATGATACTGTCGAGCATCTCGACGACGGTGACGTCGACGCCCATCTTCGCGAACACCGTCGAGAGCTCCATCCCGATGTAGCCCGCGCCGACGACCACCAGCTTCTCGGGTGGCTCCTCGACGTCCAGCGCGTCCCGCGAGGACCAGATCGGGTCGTGCTCGTACTCGAAGCCGGGCACCTGAATCGGCCGGGAGCCCGTGGCGACGATGGCGTGCTCGAAGTCCATGGTTTCCGAACCCTGCCCGCCGCCACCGTGGGCGATCCGGGCCGTCCCGTCGTCGACGAACGTGGCCTCGCCCTGCACGAGGTTGACGCCGTTCGCCTTACAGAGCTTCTCGACGCCGCCGGTGAGTTGGTCGACGACGCCCTCCTTCCACGCCTGCATCTCCTCGGTGTGGATGACGGGGTCGGCGTGGACCCCCATCTCCTCGGCGTTGCGGGCGTCGTGGGCCACGTCCGTCGCGCTGATCAGCGCCTTCGAGGGGATACAGCCGTAGTTCAGACAGACCCCGCCGTAGGCGTCCCGATCCACGAGCGTCGTGTCCAGCCCGTTCTGTGCGGCGCGGATGGCGGCCACGTAGCCCCCCGGTCCCGCGCCGACCACCAGTACCTCCGTTCCCGTCGTAACGTCTCCTACGACCATTGTTAGAGCAGTAGTTTCGTCGGCTCAGCCAGATATTCCTTCACGGTGTTGGTAAACTGTGCGGCCTCGGCGCCGTCGATCACGCGGTGATCGATGGCCAGCGAGAGCGGCAGCGTGTGGGCTGCCACGACCTCGCCCGCCTCGACGACGGGGCGCTCCTTGATCGCGCCAAGCCCGAGGATCGCCGTCTCGGGGTAGTTGATGATCGGCGTGGCGTACTCGCCGCCGAACGCGCCGAAGTTGGTGATCGTGAACGTCCCGCCCTGCATCTCCTCGGGTTTGATCGAGCGATCACGGGCGCGACTCGCGAGATCCGAGATCTCGTCGGCCAGTTCGAGCAGCCCCTTCTCGTCGACGTTCTTGACTACCGGTACCATCAGGCCGGCGTCGGTCGCGACGGCGATGCCGATGTTGTAGTAGTTCTTCAGCCGGATGACCCCCTCCTCCTCGTCCAACTCGGAGTTGAGGATGGGGTACTCCTTCAGCCCCGCGACGACGGCCTTGAGCACGAACGCCATGTACGTCAGGCGCGTCCCCTTCTCCTCGGCGGCCGCCTTGAGGTCCGCGCGGGTCTCGACGAGTTCGTCGATCTCGGCGGTGTCGTGGTGGCTGACGTGGGGCGCGGTGTACTTCGATTTCGCCATCTGGTCGCCGATGGTCCGGCGCACGCCGCGGTAGGGCACTGTCTCCTCGCGGGCGCCCGCCCCGGCGGACGCCGATCCGGCGGCACTCTCGGACTCGCCACCGGACTCGGCGAACGCGCGGACGTCGTCTTCAGTGACGAACGCCTCGCCGTCGCGGGTATGCTCGGTCGGCACGGCGTCGATGTCGACGCCGTGTTCCTTCGCGAGCGCGCGCGTTGCGGGCACAGCGAGTGTCTGCTCGCGGTTCGCGCTCCCTGCCGCGGGGGCGGTCCCAGTGCTGGATCCGCCGGATCCGCTCGCGGCCGAGGTTCCGGCCGTCTCGTCGGCGGTCTCTTCCTGCGATTCGGTGCCCTCGTGGTGGGCTTGCACGTCGGCCTCGCTGATCCGGCCGCCGGGGCCGGTACCCTCGACGTCGCCGATGTCGACGCCGAGTTCGCGTGCCAGTCTGCGCGCGGCCGGCGGCGCGAACACGCGACCCTCGGGGATATCCGCGCTGGCGGTCGCCTCGGTGTCGGTTTCGGCCTTTTCGCCGCTCTCGCCGGGCTCGTTCTCGGTGTCGGGCG
>Ga0136556_1001752_pt1 | contig 10553 bp, 16 predicted proteins | sample AntRauTorckE6831_FD_104780 | JGI IMG/M metagenome (GOLD analysis project Ga0136556, IMG submission 104780) | Saline lake microbial communities from Rauer Islands, Antarctica - Metagenome Torckler E6 #831 | ecosystem: Environmental > Aquatic > Non-marine Saline and Alkaline > Saline | place... | reverse complement strand
TTTGGATATGAAGAAGAAGAATTCATGAAAAAACAATATTAGTTGTTGACGCAGGGACGCGATTGCTTTATACTGATTGTAGAAATTGAGAAAAACTTAGGAGATTAGATTATGACCAAACCCACTTCAAAAGAAATCGCACTCGAAATCAAATCAACCTGTAATCGCCTTGGTTGGACATACGAGGCTCGCGCAACCACCCTCGTTATTCGCAAAAGCTTTAACAGCACCAAAGAAGCCTTTGTAATAGCAGACAGCGAATACTACGGCATTTTAAGCTTGATCCCTAGCACAAGTGCTGGTAGTATTTTTGGAACGGATGGAGGTGGCGTAGGCGCTCTAGCAGCCATGAAGTCTGGTGTCTTTGAAATGAAAAAGACAGGATGCAGCAAAAGGGTTCTAAGCGCACTTAACAAATTGGATACCATCAAATGAAAATTTCAGACATGGAAAATGCAACAAAAGCAATAAGAATTCTTCGGAGCGTTCAATACGAACTTAAACAAATTCAATCTTTGGAAATTGAAGAAAACCCTAGCAATGATATTTTTAGCATGGGAAATAAAATTACATCCGATCAAGGTTATGGTATTATTTCTAGTGAATTGTATATATCTGGTGTGTATTTTACCAACGAGATAAAGAATCTAACAATTGAAGTTCTTGAAGATCAAGAAATTAAGTTGATGGATTATTTGGAATCTATTGGTGTTGTTGTATACGGGGAAAATAAATCTGATTGAACTGTAGACACAGACACCACCTTTTGATATACTATTTGTGTTGACTGATTTCCAATTGAACGAAAGGAACTATATTATGAAAACTGAAATGAACTACGCCGTTATCTTTGTTAATTCCAACTACGGCTACAACCACATCAATACCCGAATTGATATGTCCTCAAATGAAGACCTTGAAAGTGTTTCTTCGGGCAATCTTCCTTATACCAGTAGCTTTGACTCTATTTCTGGTGCTGTGGCTTTCAACGCTCAGTACAACGCCACTGGTGATGATTTCAGAAAGCCTTACGGGTTTGAACCAGTCCTGAGTGATGTACACAACTTTGATCTACGCAAAGCAGAAAAAGCTTTGAAACTGCTTCGCAAAGTCTCTAAGAAATATGACGCACTGCGAAACGAATCACGCAATTACGATTTCATTCCCTCGCTTGTCGCCTTTCTAAAATCTGCTGGAATCAAGCGTGTATTCATCCGATATCAAAATGCAAACGGGTTTGTGAATCTGGGTCTTGAAGAGGCTATTTACGAACTGACCAAGATTGATCAGAAATTTGAAAACGGGAGTGTGTGAAGATGAAAAATCAGTCTTTAGAACAATGTAAGTTTGATAGGCTTAATCTAGAAGAACTTTTAAACAAACCAAAATAGGAAAGATTAGAATGGACATGAAAACGTACCTAGAAGAATCAGAACGCACAGCACCAAAATTCGAGAATGGTCTTGAAATCAATGACTCTGTTCTTGAAGCTTTGCGTTATACAATTTCAGAAATGGTGAAAGTTGGCAATCCGCTTGATGACTTGAAAAAGCACATCTATTACAAAAAGCCTTTTGCATGGATTGATCCTGTGAATGAAATCGCAAAAGAGAAAGTTGTATTGCCACAATACGAAGCTGATATCGTTCATGCTGTGGTAGGTATTGCAACCGAGGCTGTGGAGCTACTGGAAGCTCTGTATGACCGTCTTTCTGGTAAAGAGGTAGATGTGGTCAACCTCGTTGAAGAAACCGGTGATTTGATGTGGTACGAAAGCCTGTTGCTACGCACACTCAACACAGACTTTGAACAAACCGCTGCAATTAACATTGATAAATTGTACAAACGATTTCCGCATAAGTTTGATGATAACAAGGCTATCTTTCGTGATGTAAAAGCGGAGCGAAACCTACTGGAAAAAAGGATTAACCGAAATGGCGAGAAACTGGAATCTAAGATCATTACCTGATAAGGTACTTGTCAATAACACATTTTATCTGTCGCCAAGGGAAAAGATGGATTCTGATAAGTTTCAGAAAAAGCATTCAAAATGCAAGTCATCCTTTGAATTTGCATTCGCTTAAGGCAGTGGAATAGGTGCAAGTTGTGTTGTCAAATGCGCTCGTTGTGGTGATAGTAAAGATATAACGGATATTAACTACTGGTAAGGAAAATATAAATGGTAATTATTTACGGAACTCCAAACTGTTCATTCTGTACAAAAGCAAAAAAACTTTGTGAAGATAAAGGCTTGCCTTACACTTACAAAACAGTTAATGTGGAAGTAACAGTAGAGCAACTTACCGAAATGGTGGGTTCTCCTGTGAAGACTGTACCACAAATTTTTATGTCTAATGACGGATTCACTGAGTATGTTGGTGGATTTGAACAGCTAAAGACTAAAATTAAAAACATGACTATGTGAGGAAAATAAAGTATGAGTCTAGTAGACGAAAAATTAAAACATATGTATCTTCACATCATTGAAGAGGGTGAAAGCAAAAGCACTAGAACGGGTAACGTAATTAGTGTGTGGGATAAGAGGCTGGAATTTGATCTTTCAAAAGAATTTCCAGCAGTCACCAATAAAAAATTTGCTATGAATTCTTGTTTTGGTGAGCTTCTTTACTTTTTATCGGGTTCGACATCTCTTGAAGTTCTAAAACATTATACGTTCAACGATCAAGATTCAGACAAGTGGACTATTTGGACAAATGACGCCGAGCGATGGGGTGGTAAAGGAAATATTGTTTTGGGAAATCTATATCCTCATCAATGGAGAAGCTACGGTTCCGATTACAATATAGACACACCGACAAAACCAGTTGATCAAATTAAAAACTTGATTGATAGATTAAAAAGCGAACCTGATCGACGCGATCATATTGTTATGGCATGGAATCCATACGAAATTGAAAACGATTTGATGGCTTTAAAACCTTGTCATCTTGGCTTTCAGTGTTATATCAATCAAGAAACGGGAAAGCTTAATTTAAAATTCTGGCAACGATCTGTTGATTCGTTTCTAGGTCTACCCTTTAATATTGCGTCATACGCTTTATTAACTCACCTTCTGGCAAAGTGGACAGGGTATGAAGTTGGAACTCTGTCATGTGACTTGGGTGATGTGCATGTTTATGAAAATCACATGGATGCAATCTTTGAATTTATTAACAATGAAACTCATGTAGGGCCAACCATTCAACTACCAAAAGGAACTGACACACTAGAGAGTACATTGGAATTGACATCATTAGATTTTAAAGGGTGTCTAAAAAATTACACACATAGTGGAGTTATTAAAGCACCTCTAAGTGTTGGCTAACTTTGAAATTATCTATTGACTCTCATCACCCAATATGAGAAGATAATTGAAATAAAAATACAGATAACAAATTTTGAAAATTATTTTTATGTGTAAATTGCGGGGAAATAAATGTGAAAAAATTCTATGTTGAAATAGAACAAAATGGTGGTGAATATTATGGATATGGTGATGGGAAATGACCTTTGAGGAAAAGGTTATGGTGATTTGGAATGATTAACCATTGACTCAAACCCCTCACTATGAGATAATATCCTTGTAGTGAGGGGTTTTCGTTTCTAGGAGATTAATTTATGATGACTACTTCGTTTAATTCAATTATGCTGAAAGGGCCAAATCTTGTTAAAAGGGTTAATGAGCTTGGTAGTATTGAGTCTTTGAACGCTCTCGAAAAGAAAATATTTGCCAAATACGAATCCATTTTTAAAACAAAGTAGGAGATTGCACTATGAACTTTTTATATAAAAATTTGACTTATCAAGAAATGATTTGTGAAGCTGAATACAACAATAACACATTAGCCATTGCCATTTCAGAATCCGCTATCGAAGCCGCAAGAGAAGAGATTGAAAGTGAAGAAGAAAAGATTGATAATGGTGAGGTGATTTCAAAAGCTGGTGTTGCATCTGTTTGTCGGTTCTTGTACACACAAGCGTCATGGGAAAAGGAAGAGTCTCGATCTGAATGGTATGTTGATGAATTCCACGGTGATTTCAATCCTGCAAAAAACCACATCGGTGTTGTGAAATCAAATGGTGGATACAAGGCTTTTGTTAAATATGGCCCATACGGTGAAGAAGACCTAGACCAATACGTGGACACACTCAAGAAAGCAAAGGTCGTGGCCATTGAACTTGCTGTTACAGCCGCTGGCGAAGGTTTGCTTCTGCAATAGAAAGGAATAATATGAAAGTAGTTTCTGTAGTAGACACAAAGAATCCAAAACAATGCTCTTATAGAGAGGTTGGTGTAGTCATGGTAATCAAACGCTATGGCTACACATTTTGCATAACAAAATCATACAACTCTTTAATGAACTGTTATCTGTTGTGTGAATACAAAACTGGAAAAGAGTTTAGTGCATTTGGGCTTCCGTTAAAAATGGAAGATTCTGACGTTGATCGTGTTGTTGAAAGATCAAATGCATATCTTGATAAAATAGACAAAGAATTTGTTAAAGATTACTTGTCTAGATTTCCTGTAGTGAATGAGGATGTTCCTGATAATAGTGATTCGCCCGATTACAGTGATGTTAAGTTAAAGCAAAGAATAAAAGAACAAAACGATAAATCACTAATAGAAAAGATGGCTAATCCAAAAAAGAAAAAGGTGGTAGAGAAAGAGAAAGTGTCTGCTATTAAGAAAAAGAGAGGCAGGCCAAAGAAAGTGGTAGAAAAAGATAATACGTTGTTTTGAAAAAAGGGAACCAAATTGGTTCCCTTTTTCGTTTCTATCTAAGCTGAATAAATTTCCAACCGACTGTGTTTCTTCCTGTTGGAACATTTTGTTGTCGATTATTAATAAAAACTTCGCCTTTTCCCATGAAAGAATTAGCCATAGATGCGCTTATCTTTTTGTCTTTGCAAAAATACTCTATACTTCCAGTTAAAAACTCACTGCCGTTCGGAGAAATTGCCTTAAACATAGCCTTATCTTCATTAATCATAAAACAGTTGTTGTCATGAAATCTTAACAATCCTCTACCACCAGATTTTCCACAATGAGGACATGTATAAATTTTTCCTTTATGAGATTCACTCATTTTCTTTTTTGTTTCTTCTGATCTTAATAATCCTGTATGAGTCTTTCTAACCATATCACCAAACCCTTCTGCCTTTTTTACTCCCTTTAATCTTATTGAAGTTGGATGCACTTCGTACCGGAGATGGGATTTACTTAAGTTCTTTTTTTGTGATTCTGACATCACTCTTCCTTTTCTGGTTTTGCTCATCTTCTTTCTTGTTTCTTCTGTATGAGTAGTTCCATGACGAGGATGAAGTTTACCACCTCTAAATGATCCACCTCTGATTAAATTATAACAATCTCTATCTTTAACCATTTCGTTTGTAACAAATTCATATTCATGATTTATGAGTTCTTCTCTGTTATCAAAAAAATTTAAAATTACCTTAATAAAATTATCACTACCATGAACACCAATTTCATTTAAAAGTCTTTCACCACTTCCCATGTAACCGTCATTCATGTTTTTTGTTGAATGAATTCCGTAGTAGTATCCAATCGAATCTGTTCTAATTATCTTATAAAAATAATGATACATATCATCTGATTTCTTTGATACTTTACTATAAATAGGTTTGCTGTCCATATCACTTTCCTGTTAGTGGATAGAGTGAGTGGGTGTTAACGCACCGCGACTCACTCACTCTTTCATTGTTGCATCTTCCACGCTTCTGATTTTGAACCTTTCTGAAAACGTGCAAGAGGTAAAAATAAACAAAGTTCCCATGATTGGGACGGAATCTCTACGAATTTTGATCTAACTTGATCCATTCTATATTCTTTAACAGCATGTTCAAAGTATTTGCTTTGTGCAAGTGTTGATATAACTTTCCATGAAATGTCAAGCTTTGTTGACTTAACAAACCTATCCCTACTTTTAAAACGCAAAAGCGCACGAAAAGCTGCCATTCTTAAAACAGGACTGAGGTAGTGAAAATTAATTCCAACAAAATTCTCAGAACCACTTTTTGTTCTATACGCTCTGAATGGAATTATAAGCGGGTATCTATCCCACACTGGCAATGTGTCTTTATTTAAAGCTGAATATTCAAAAAACGCCATTTTTCCTAACGTTAGACCATCACTAAACAATTCTTGATCACGAAACATCCTAGCAGTTCTTACGCTACTAAAGTTCTTTGTAACACGTTTTCTAAACCAGTCCATACTCTTTTTAATGTTACGTCTTGACTTTGGGCCTTGGCTTTCAAAATACGATTTCTCAAGGTCTTGCAAAACCTTTAGATCAGTACCTGTTGTATTTTTATATTCTTTATTCTCTGCCATGATGTTCCTGTGGTGCGTTATAAATAACAGTATAGTCTAATTATCTATTTATGGTTTAAAATATGGCTTCGCTAAACGAATCAATAAAACATATAACAAAGCATGGTTTAGCTAGAACCAATAGGTTTAATGTTATCATAAGCTTGCCTGAAATTCTACAACAAAGTTTGAATTCTGAAAAGTCTGAGGATGATGAGGCTGGTAATTTTCTTCAACCTTTAATCGGTTCTGTTGGTATCAATTTGGTTAAGAGTTATCTGGGGTCTGGTACAGAAATTGTGCGTGGATTGGATATCATGTGTGAATCAGCACAATTTCCATCAAAGGCTTTGGCTGTGTCAGAAACCAAGTACAATTCTGATTATTTCAGTGCGGCTCATGACATCACATACACACCTGTTGAATTTACATTTGTTGTGTCAAGAGATTTTTTGGAAAAGAATATTATTGACAAGTGGATGAATATGATCATTGATCCTAACACACATGAGGTTTCTTACTTTAATACGTATGTGTCGCCTAGTATTGAAATTCAACAACTGAACGAACTGGATCAAGTAACACATAAGGTTATTATTAAAGACGCTTTCCCTGTTGACATAAGCACGATGCAGCTTTCCAATGAAAGCAATGACGAGTATCACAAAATCAGTGTTACTTTTGCTTACAGAAAGTGGACAACTGGTGAGGTCACACAACCGTCTGGTGTGGGTTCTCTTGCACAGACACCGCTAGGCCCATTCACTACACCTATACTTTCTAATCCAGCGGTACAGCGCGGTATAGATTTTGTAGAGACTCAATTTTTAGGTGGTGACAGTCTAGAGGGTGAAGCAGTGGATATATACAATATGGTTGATGATGTTGTGAAGAACACAACCGGTCAATCTACGAACAAATCAGCATCACTATTAAATGGCATTAAAGCCAACCTCGATTTAAACAATGTAATTAGCAGCGACCAAAAAGCTCAATTAATTGGTTTGATTGATGGAACACTGGACAAATTAGGATAAAAGTAAGATGACATTACCTAAGATTAAACACCCGAAATACACACACCACTTGGTGGGTCTGAACAAAAAAGTTTCTTATCGCCCGTTCACAAACGCGGAACAAAAGATTCTGTTGCTGGCTAAACAAGAAGAAAAGAACACAAGTCGAATCCTTGAAGCTGTAATGCAGATTTTGCATAATTGTATTCTTGATGACATTGATATCGACAATCTTAGTTCGTTTGACATGGAAGATATATTCCTTAGAATTCGTGCCAAGTCTGTTGGTGAGATTATCAAGCCACGATTTAGCTACAAGTACACCGATGAAAAGGGTATTGAAAAAACAGATTTTGTTAATATCGAAATCAACATTGATGATATCAAAGTTGTGGTTGAAGAAAAAGTTGATGATAAAATAATTCTTGATAAAGAATCACAGCTTGGGGTTAAGCTTAGATATCCAACTTTGAAGATTATTCGTGAAATGAAAGACACCAATGACGACATTGAACTTATTTCAAAATGTATCGTGTGTGTGTTTGATGGAGAAAATGTGTACAACCGCGAAGATATTAGCGATGAAGAGATGATTGAGTTTGTTGATGATATTGATATGTTAAACATGAAAGCAATTAATAAATTCTTTTCAAGCATCCCGCGTATCGAACACAAGGTGGATGTTACACTTCCAAAGCTGGACAATAAGAAAGAAACCATTACGTTTAAAGGCATCAATGATTTTTTTATCTAATGGTTTGTCATGAGTCGGTTGAAAGCTATTATACAAACAACTTTAGTGTATTATTTCATCCAAACCACAACTTTAAAGTTTCTAACAATTTCACACTTGATGATCTTGAAAACATGTTACCTTATGAGAGAGAGATTTATCTTTCGATGGCACAAAATCTAATAAAAGAAATAGAGGCAGGGTAAAATGGCATCTCCCGCAAACAGTATAATAAAAGCACTTTCTCAAAAAACTCAGATGAAAAGAGCAATTGACTTGAGGGCTGCTGAGAATGACAATGACGTAAAAGCCATTATCAAAAAAATGGTTGAAGCTGCCATTGTTGCTCAGACATCCAATAAACCAAGGCTGATGATGAGAAGCATTGAAGAGCTTAATCAGACTGTTAGGGATTTGGTAACTAGAAATATTAGTGTTAGCGAAAAAACCAAAAAGAACATGGTTAGAAAGCTGACAAATCTGAGCGACGATCTGACAAAAGAGCTTGAATCTGGTGGTGGTGCCTCTTCTGGTGGTGGGGGATTAGCAAACGTTCTTCCAAGCTTTGACAACATCACATCTGCTATTATGACTGCAAGCCCAATTCTTGGATATGGTGCTAGATTATTACAAACTGTTGGTGAAGGCGCAAGCAATCAGAAATCAAAGAAATTACAACGTTCACAACAAGAGCGTGATGGGCAAATAAAAGCAAATGATATTCTAGATGATGATGATGATGAAGATACTGTTTCTGGTGGCGGTGGTTCTGTTAGTGATTCTGAAAAATACTTAGAAAGTATATTAGATCAGCTTGTCACTCTTAATTCGATTTGGGGAGATGGAACAACTGAAACAAACAGAAAGTTGTCAGAACTTGTTAGAGTTGAAGAAGAGGTTAAAGAAGAGCAAAGACTTCTAAGAGAGCAAAACGAGTACGATAGTATAGAAGCACAAAGACGACAAGATGCTGGTGGAGAAAGAGGTGGATCACCTTCACCAACAGGCGACCCAGAAGTAGATTCCATGCTGAATAGTATTCTTGGCGGTGGTATGGGTGGCGCTATCATGGCGGCTGTAACAGGCATAGCAAGCTTTTTCGGCCCTATCCTTGCTGCCAGTAGCACTATTGCTGGACTCGCTGCTAAGGTAGCTATAATCCCTGCTGTGATCTATGCAATTTATGAGTTTATTGAGGGTTTCTTTAACGCTGGTGAGATTTTAGGGCTTGGTGAGAGTGAGGTAACAATAAGCGACAGAATTGCAGCGGGTATAGGTTCTGTTGTCGATGGATTTTTGAGTATGATTAATTCCATTGTGTCTACAGTGATGGGTTGGTTTGGTATGGATATTGATTTCATGCCAGAGAATTCAAAACAAATAATTTCCAACAGTATAAAAGGAATCTTTGATTTCTATAAAGGTATATTCAATGATGTGTTGTCATTGTTTGGCTTTGGCCCAGATCAAGAACAGTCTTTGTTAGATGGTGTAAAAGGAATTGCAAAGAGTGTTCTGAGTATTCCTTTGATGTTATTTAATATGGTGACAGGATTTTTTGGAATTGATGAAATTACATCCGAAGATATAAAAACTAAAATTAAAAGTGGAATAGATTCTGTTGTGAAAGCCATTTCTAATTTTGTGACTGGTATTCTTGACTCTGCTGTTGACTTTGTAACTGAGAGTATCCCTACATGGAAAGACCTAAAATCTCTTGTAGGTTTTGGTGATGATGAAGAGAAAAAAGGATTTGTTGGTTCTCAGGAAATTGCAAAGAGAAGCATGGATCAAATCAGTGGAGTAAAAGATACATCTGACGAAGATTTGCAGGCTGAATTTGACAGAAGGTTTGGTTATGGTGATTCAGGAAGCACTAAAACTGCTGAAACTTTCAGCATGACAAATAGAGGAATGAATTCTACAAAACAAAAACAACAACAATCATCTGCGGCTATCGTAAACGCGCCTTCTAATACAAATGTCAGTAACACAATAGTAGAAGGCGGTGGCGGTAACACAGCTAACCCCGATGTAAACTTCCGCAATAAAAGTTACGCAGATTATTCACGAGCGTATAGCCAGTAAAGGAAAGAGAGAGGGGGCTTAACGCCCCTTCTGATCTTTCAATTCTTTGATTTCATGATTATAGAATTCTTCCTCGAATTGAGTATGATACCCACGTTTAATAATAAATTCCATGAGAAGTGTTAGATGCACAGCCCCTGTGTAATCATCTGCGTTTTCAAGACTTGGTAGGTCAATATTCATACCCACTTGATCATCTTTCACATCTTCAAATACAACTGAACATTTTGACATAATCTTTTAATCCTCGTTAATAACTTCCAGTGTGTGAACAAAAGATTCTTTCTGTTCAACGATTCTATCATAACTATCCGCTTGTGTCTTGTCGTTTCTGAACTTAACCAAGCGTGGTAGAAACAAACTCATCGTATCAGGTTTGGTT
>Ga0136556_1001745_pt1 | contig 10579 bp, 14 predicted proteins | sample AntRauTorckE6831_FD_104780 | JGI IMG/M metagenome (GOLD analysis project Ga0136556, IMG submission 104780) | Saline lake microbial communities from Rauer Islands, Antarctica - Metagenome Torckler E6 #831 | ecosystem: Environmental > Aquatic > Non-marine Saline and Alkaline > Saline | place... | reverse complement strand
GCTGAATTCATTCGCTTTTCTTTGAGTTTTTTCAAGTTCATCTGTAAAGCTAGAGAGTTGATCTTCTGTCTTGATTAATTCTCTTCGATATTCGCGATATTCTTTTTCTCCAATATCGCCAGATTTGTATTGTTTTTGCATATCTTTTTCAGCTTGTTTTAATACATCAAGTTTTTCTTTGGTCTGTTCAACTCTTTCTGTGAGAATGTCTTGCTTTTGAGCCCAGAGTTCCACTGAGTCCGGATTAAATTTTAAAGCTCTATTAACTTGGTATAATTCCCGACCAATCTTTCTTGATTGAGAGCGAATATCTTTTAATGCTTTATCAAGTCCTGTTGTTTCTGCGCCTATTTTTACAGTTATACCTTTTATTTTTTTAGCCACTTAATCACCTCCCAAAATGTTTTTTGAAACTTCGAGGAGTTCCTTGCGGTTCTGTCTTTTTATCTTTTTCGCCGTTTTCTCCAAAGTGGATTCTTTGCAACCTTATAAAATCTAAAAAATGTATATAATTTAATTCATCAATAGAATAGTTTAGCCTTTTGGCAATAGATATCACGTATAAATCTAATCTATTGAATTTTTTTTCAGTTTTTTTTTACTTTTTTCTTCGTCTCCATTGCCTTCAAATTCTTTCCCACTAAAATTTTCTTCTAATTTTATAACCAGCTCCACAAGCCAGTTAAAATTAAGTAAATTAGGTTTATTGAATTGGTTAAGCCATTCATCAAAAGTTGGAAATTTCCAAATATCATTATCGGCTTTATTTAAACAATAAACAAATTCTAATAATTCATTAGATATTTTTTTAATTTCACTTTGAGCTTTTGCTATTTCTTTAAAATTGTTAGTCTCATATTCTTTGTATTTTTCTTGAATAGCGCCAACTTTAGCAACTGCTTTTCCTACCTCTTCCAAGAAGTTTTTGTTAAAATTATCTCTATAAAGTTTCGGGACCAAGGCAGAAAACCTCAGCCCCAAAGTGTGATCATAGATATTAATTTTTTCTTGCAACATTAATTATCACCTACACATCATCTGTAGAAGGGACAGCATCAAAGAAAGTTGAATAAGCGTCATCACTTTCAAACGCTTCTCCCATGACTCTTTTGCTATCTCCAGAAGGCAACATCGTTAAATCAAGATTTTCTGTGTCGAATGTAACAGTGTCCTGATTTGTGCTATTATCTTTAGCTGGTCTCGAAGCTTTAGTTCTCCAAAACACAAATCTCATATCTTCTTCATCCCCATTAATTTGAGCCATTAATGCGAATTCTTTTGGTTTATCATCTGCTGATTCAACAATCATCCCGTTAGAAAAAATTGTTTTTCCAAGCATTTCAGCTTGAATTTCTCTTGGTATGAACCCAGTTTCAATAGACCCTGTGTATCCATTATTAGTTCTTTCTTCTAACTGTTTAGTGTCATCTCCATATAATTCAGCTGTATTGCCTTCTGGAGTAGAAGCAAAGTTTATTACTCCATCTATTTTTTTGACTTCACCATAACTTGTAGCTCCTGCAGTTACTTCTGTAGACGATGACATTGTTGCCCCGGTAGTTCCAGTATCTGTAAATGTTATTTCTAAAGTACTGTCGTTTGCTTGCGCCACTTTAGTTTTAAGATATATAACCCCTTTTTCATGTCTTGCTGCAAAAACAGCATTTATTACATCATCATTGTTTAAAACATTAACAATTGCAGATGCAACTTTATTTACTGTAGTATGAGTTTCACTAGCAAGTGGAACTACTACAGAATGAGGTGAATCTGCCCCAAGTAAAGTTCCTGCTGTTATTTGTATTTCAATTTCTCCATCAGTTGACGGCGCTGCGGTTACTTCTATTTTTTCAGTCTGAGCTTCTCCTTTAAAAGCGATGTGGAGATTTCTTAATCCCCAAGTACCTTTGTTTGACATTAATCTCACTCCTTTTAAATTATTGATATTTCGTAAACTGTCTGATATAAATCTTCTTCAGGAATCGGCGATCTTGACTTATCATAGGCCAATCCATTTTTTTTGAGCAAATTGTCTAATTCTTTTTCAACTGGTGGATAATATCCGTTTTGATATAATTCAATTTGAAAGTTTTCAATATCTAAATAATTAATATTATCCGCTATCAAATCATCATTGCCTGTACTCAAAATAGTAATAAATGGAGGAATCTGTGGCTTATTAAAAGTGTCATAAGTTACTGGATAGCCAAGTGTCTGCAATAATGTTACTACCTCTGCATAAGTCAATTAACCACCCCTTTCTATAATCTTTTCGATATTTCTTTCCATTTTAGGCACATATTTTTCATAAGCCGGGATAATATGGCCGCCTTTTGGGCTAGGTGGAACTCTACCTTCTCCACCAGCCTTGGCATGTCCAAACTCTAAAAGATGTGTCAGTGACGGCTTATCTTTGTTGTAGATGGTCACAACAGTTTCCCCATCGCGTTTGCTGGTTTTTCTACTCCAGCCATCTCGGTAATCTCCAGAGTCAACAGGTGAATTATCTTTGATTTCTCTTTTCATTTTTGTGGCGGTGGAACTTACCTCTTTGTCAATAGCTTTGCTAACTTCTTCAGTATAATCTTTGACAGCTTCAGTTAGCTCAACTGCTATATCTTCAGCTTTAATTATTTTAGACATCGCCATTCACCTTCTCGCAGGTCAAAATAGTTTTAGCTCCCATTGATTGAGCTTGAATCACATTGTAAATATCACCATCTGGAGTTACTGGATATTTAATTTCTTTTTCTCCGCCATATTCTATTGACCTAATTTCAAACTTAAGCTCTGGCCTCAATCCCTGACTGGCTGCATTATAATATTCAGATGATCCGATTGAATTTTCATTTGCAAAAACTTTTCTTTCAGTACGCTCTTCAACTTCATTCAAATATTCATCTTGAGTAACAGTTGTAGAAATAAGGTATATAGTTTTGTTATATCGCATTTATTCCACCACCGTATTATACTCTGATAGCAGCGCCATTTTATTTTTTAGGTTTTCATATACTTCCAGAAACCTTTCAGCTTCTTCATTGTCATACCCAAAATGGCCTTTTGCATAAAGGATAATCGCGTGCTTAGTTAAAGCATCATTTTCATCAACATTGACAATTCCAGCAGTATTAAGATCAAGTTTGCATGATTCGATTAATCCAGTTACTTCTGCATTATAATCATCATTTGTAATTCTTAATGAAGTCTTAACATTGTCTAATAAGGCCATTTAATCACCTAATTTCTTTTCAGCTGCTATAGCTTCATCTTTACCTTGCACTTTTGAGTTGTCGCTTAACTCATACCAGCCGCCACCAGTATGCTTGGGAAAACTTTCAATTTCTAATTTTTTCAAAAACCCTTTATCTTGTAGTTCTTTTATTCTTTCTGGATTGTCAGATTCGTATTTGCTGCCTTTTTCGTATCCTTCGCGAGTATTTTTATCGATGAAAGGTTTTTTTACAGTTATTTTCAATTTCACCACCTCATTTAAAAAGGGCTAGCATTATAGCCAGCCCCATAAATTATTTAATTAAGCTACAGTTCCTTTTTGAACAATAATAACCCCATTAGGATCAAGAATCTTTCCATCAGCAACTAATAGTGCTTTGTCTACTTTTTCATTATTATCATGATCAGTCCAGCGATACATTGTCATCTGCATGTTTGAGTTAATTGCATAATCTGATAGTTTACAGAACACAGCAATTACATCACCAGCAGTAGCAGAATCAAAAGGAGCTACGACATCATCTTCAACTAAAATAACTTCCCTTCCCCCAAATCTTTCTTGAGGCCCATTTGCGATTCCATAATTAACTCTTCCAATTGGTTGGCCATTAGTGTCTGTCATACCGTCGACATAACCCTCAAATGTTCCTGCGGCCATAATGAATGAACCGCCCGCTCTATAGGCAAGAGGAATCTTTGCAAATATTTTCTTTTTCCATGTACTCCATTCAACAATTTCGTTTTCATTGAGTTCTAATTTATTTTCAACGGGTACTCTAGTATCTTTAGTAATTCCTAAAGGAGCACCGGAACCAGAACCACTAATAATTGCTTTATCCATAGCTTTAACCATGGCTTCAACAATTAGTTCAGTAAGTGTATTTTCAAAAATACTTAAAGTTGTTACATCAGCAAGCAAAGATACTGAAATTCGGCACTCCAGGCCAAAGTAAGTAAATGTAATTTTGTCACTCATGTCTAATTTTTGTCTATCAGAAGTAGTTGTTTCGTCTATCCAGGTAGCTGTAGGTTTTAGTGAATTAACTGGAACCTGCACTCCACCTTTAATGTTAGTTTTTCTAACACGGCTGAATATCTGGCCGTATTCTTCCATTTTGTCGATAACTTCTTCCATGATAGTGGTTGGAATCACAGCGCCAGCATCAGTAGTAGTAGTTGCTTCATCTACATTTTGAAATTTTTCGGGAATCTCATCAATTTTTCCAGTCTTAGCGAAATTCATAAAAGCTTTTCTGTACTCAACAGAAGCAAATTTATCTTCGTTTTTCAAATCTTCATCTCCTTTGTTATTAATCTCATCGTCAACAATGAAATTATTTTTCTTAGGCTCTTTATCTTTCAAAGCGTTCATATTAGCCTGAGCCTTAGCGACTTTTTCAAACTTTTCGTCAAGCTCTTTAATTTCATTTTCTTTCGCCTCATAACCTTCGACATCATCATTATTTAGCATTTCTTCTGCCTCAGCTAACAAATTATTTCTTTTTTCAATATAAACTTTTTTAGTTAACATTAAACATCACTTCCTTTTAGTTTTAGTAATTTTAGTCTTGCTTCATAGACATTTTTATTATCATCATTTTTCGGCTCTTCAATTTCATCTACCAAATCTTTATCTTTAAGTAAATCTCTTAACTTATTAACTACTTTAGGAGGTAAAATAACTTCATTACTTGCTTTAAAACTAGCAGCTAATTTATTGCCTTCATCAAACATGATCCGATCAACAAATCCTTTTTCTTTGGCCTCTTGAGCATTCAACCATTTTTCGCTGTTCATTAAATCAAGCAATTCTTCTTCAGATAAATTGGTTTTGAGCCGATAAGCATTAGCAATAGATTTGTTATAATTTTTTAAGACTTCTGCCTGGTGCTCCATCTCTCTATAATCTCCCTGGGCTCCACTTGATACATTATGTATCATTATTTGAGCTGTAGGAGATATTTCTACACTACTGCCAGCCATTGCTACAACACTAGCTGCGCTAGCTGCAACGCCAACAATTTTTACATCTACATTATTTGAGTGGTCCTTTAAAATTGTGTAGATTTCAGAGCCTGAGAAAACATCACCTCCAGGACTATTGATAACCACTTCTAAATCTTCGTTTTCTACTTCATTTAATAGCTGATCTACATCTCTGGGAGTTGTAACTTCATATCCAAATAATTCATAAATCCATTTCTCATCATTTGCTACAATTATTCCTTTAATCGGTATCTTCATCTTCTACAAATTCACCTCCCTCGACTTCTGCTGTATCCAGCCTTCTAATTGGTTTGTCTCCGCCATCAATAGGCCCGAGATTCATAATTTCGCGCCACTCATTAGGAGTTAAAGCACCTCTATCAACCATATTTAGTAAATTAAGCTTTGTTTTCATGGAAGCATACTGTAAACTGCTTGCCTCAAAGATAATCTTGTTTCCAAAACCTCTTTCTTTGCGAGTGAACAACTTTCTCGTAAATTCTTCACTCATTTGTTTAGCAAGTGGTTCGATTTCAGCCTCATAATAAGCTATCCACTCATCTTCGTTATATTTTGACTGAATAATTTTTTCATTTGTGCCAAAAAAGTTATATACCCTAATTTTTGTTCTATCCATTTGTGCAGCATTCGGAACATAATCATTAGGCTCTACTTGTTCAGCATCGAAAGAAGGATCTGTAGCAGCTGCCCCTATTTCGTTTTCAATTGACAAATAGTTGTCAACAAACTTTTCCAATTCAACCTGTTTGTCTTCTGGCCTAATTTTAGATTTAAATTTCAGCAGCCAGCGAATAATAGCTCCATTTTTGATCGCCTTCACAATACCTTGATCAGTTGTGTTAGCAACTTCCATCAATTGCTCAATCGCGTGTTTAGGTGGTGCTCCAAAAATATCATTCTCATTAAAGTCCTGCCTTAAATGAATAACATCTTTGTATGGAACGGTTAAAAATTTAGCATTTTTGAGAGTGAATCTGAGCATCATCTCATCATCTTCATAAATAACCTCTACACCAGTCGCTGGAACTGGATATAACTCCACCGGATAGCCAAAATCGTCTCTAACAATCAATATAAAAGCATTATTATTAAGCTGTAATTGGTTAGTTACCTTCTCCTGCATTAACTGACCTGTCATATAAGGGTTTGGTTCTTCTAAAAGAAATCTCATGTAAACATCAGGGTTTTCTTTTAAGCTATCTTTAGTTTTTCTTATATGTTTAGCATTTAACTTTCCAACCCCTTTTGCTTTTGGCCTTACACAAGAACGAATAATATCTGACTCAAACAATTCTCCATTCCAAGCATAAAAACCGTTGCCTCTTTGAGTTATTAGTTTCATTCCAGTTTTAGTTGGGCTTTTGTTGCTGAAAATATTTTTTATCTTGCTGAATAATCCCAAATAATCACCCCCTAAATCATATTTTCATAATCTTGCATTTTATCTTGAAGTATCACATAAGCATTAAGCATAGCAGCTGTACCATCTATCCTTTTCCTTTGATTCCGTTGCTTTGTTGGTTGTATATTAAGATTTTTATCTATATCTACTGAAGTATTGCTTAAACACCACTTAGTTGTTGGGTGATTGTTATAATTAATTTTTTTAGCTTTTAAATCAGCTCCTAGTTGCTTCATTGGACCTGATAAAGTCTTTTTACCCTGAATGACTGGAATCATTGCTTCTTTCCCAAAGTGGCCTTGCATTTCTTCAACCCAATAATTAGCACTCCAAGAGTCATACCCTATCCAAGGGATATAAATATCTAATTCATTCTGCACCTCTAAATACCATTGAGTAACGAACTTAGGATGCACCTTATTACCTGGAGTAGTTCTCATATAACCTTGTTCTTTCCATAAATCATAAGGTATCTTATCTTCTCTTGCTCTTTGTTCTAATAAATCTTCTGGTAACCAAAACATTGATATGTTATAAATAGTTGGGTCATCTGGGACCATAAAAAGAACACTACTTGCAGTTAAGTCAGTAGTGCTGGATAAGTCAGTTCCTCCAATACCATAACGAGGTTTTAGTTTTTTAATATCAAAAGTAGCTGTATTATTTAATTCTTCAAAGTTTAACCACGCTTCAGAAGAAGTTTCTCTAATATTGAAATCTTTAGTTAGCAAGTTTTTTATCAACAAAGAATTATTTTGAGCTTTATGAACTTTAGTTTCTAAGTTGTCTGTTTTCTTAATAGTTCCCAGGCCTGGATTAGCCTTTTCCCAGTTCTTTCTGTCGGTCCATTCTGACCTTTTATCTAATTCATAGATGATCGGCAGGAATCTTTCATCTTTGTAGCCTTCTGGATCATCAAAACCATTAATAATCATTTCTGCTTCATCATATTTTAAATCATAAACTTGCTCTCTAACAGTACCAGCAGTTGTGATCATGAATATTAAAGGTTGCTCTCTTGTTGAAGTACCGTCTTTAATAACATCATAAAGATTTTTGTCTTTCCAAGCATGTATTTCATCAAGACTAGCTCCATGAACATTTAAACCATCTAATCTGTCGCTGTCAGAGCCGAGAGGCACAAAAGTAGAGTCATTATGCCGGCCTTTTAGTTCTTTAACAAGCGGCTTAATGCTTTTAAGTAAAAAAGGCGACTTCTTGACCATTCTTTTAGCTTCTGACCAAACTATCTTTGCCTGTTTCTCTTTTGTAGCAACAGCATATATTTCGGCCCCTGGTTCATTGTCAGCTACTTGAAGGTATAAAGAAATCGCCGACGAAAGAGTTGATTTCCCATTCTTCCGAGCGACAACTAATAATACTTCTCTATATTTTCTTGTCCTATCAATTTTGTGAACAAAACCAAAAGTAGCTGCTATAAAAGCCTTCTGCCACAATTCTAATTTAAGGGGCTTACCGCCCCATTTACCTTTTGATTGTTTACAAAAATTTTCTATAAACTCAATTGCATGATTAGCGTGGCCAAAACTATATTCCCATTGACTTTGTTGATCATCAATGTCATTAACTAATTTTTTATAAACTTTTTCAACTTTTTTAGATGTTATGATTTCGCCAAACTTGATTTTATTATAATATTGAATGATCGGGTTATAACTTAATGGGTATCGTATATAATCACCATTATTTTTCTTAGTTTTAGACTTTTTATTTTTTCCTTTTGAATGTTGCCAGCATCTCCACTCTTCGGGTGGATTATCTTTAAATTCTTTTTCTCTGCTGCATCTACTGCCATTATTTTTCTTGCCAGAACACCTAACAATCATTTTTTAATCAGGCCTCGAATTGGCAAACTGTTCTAATATATCAAGTTTTTCATCTTTGATGTCTTCCTCCTGAGGAAGCATCTTAATTAAGTCTTTTGTGATGTCTTTATATTTTTGCAGCAGTTTAATATAACTTTTAGAAGCTGGGTCCTCTCTCCGAATCTCATAATCTCCCTGGGGCATAATATCAACAAAACCATGTTCCAATAAGTCAACTTTTATTTCTTCTAAAGAAATTCTGATAAAAGCTAGTTCATCAAGAAGGCCATCAGCTATTGCTTTTTTATCTTCTTCTAATTCTTTGTAGATTCCTTTTAGATTTTCTTTTTCTTTTTTAATCCTTTTCTCTTTGCTTAACTTTTTGTTACTCAAGCTAAAAACCTCCTTTCTAAAATAATTTTTGGGGTGGGGATAGGCCGATTTTGGGCGGATGTATTATTTGTGCATCCATCATCGGTCAACTAAATAGCCCCCATTACCAAAAAATGGAGGGGGATACATTAAATAGAAATCTTTACTCTGTTATTGTCTAACTCTAAAGCGCTACTATCACTTTTAACTGAATTGCAATGTCTATGAGCAAGCTGGACATTATCCCAGGTGTGCGTTCCTCCTTTTGCTACTGGAATGATATGATCTATTGAAGGATATTTGGGACCGGCTATAAAGTATCCTTCTTCTTTGTAGTGGTAATCATTAAAGTCAACTGGTTCTCCACACAATTTACACTTAGAACCTTCTCTTTCAATTAATTTTCTCTTGCTTATTTTATAATTAACCCTGCCATTTTCTTGTAATTTCTTTCTTCTTCGCAACTCTTTAACTCTATAATAATTTTTATCACTACATTTAGTGGAACAAAATTTGCTTTTAGATGAACGCATTTCAAATCTTTTTCCACACTCTTTGCATTTAATATATTTGCCTTTCCAATTACTAATTCTGTTTGTTTTCTCTAATTCAATCTTATCTATGCATCTATCGCAATGAACACTATTAGATCTGTTGGTGAAGTAGTGTCTCCCACATCTGTCGCATTCCCCATAATATCTATGGTTTTTTGATATTCTTTTGAGAGCAGCAACTTCAGGTTTTATATGCTCCCGCCTATTACTTACTTCATCTCTAATTAAATTAATTATTTTATTAATTTTTTCTTTTTTATTTTTAGTTTCAATTTTTTTCTCTTCACACTTATCACATAAAACTTTTTTCTTTCTTGATGGTCTGGCGCATTGGGCGTTTCTTTTTTGGATATGCCCACATTTTCTGCATTTCATTTTAAAATAATCATCTGTTCCAGTGTATCCAGAATGGTATTCAAAGTCAGGAAATTTATTTTCAAACTTATTTTTAAAGTATTTTATTCTTTTTTCTAATCCTTTGTTGGCTATTGAATTATCTGTATCCACTAATTCTGGATGTTTTTCTTTAAAGCGATTAGAATTAATTAAATATCTGACTTGCTCCCTATTAACCCCTTTAATATTATTTGCTATTCTCCTATACCCTAAACCTTTCGCTCTTAATTGGACCACTTTATTTTCTTGAATTTTATTCATTTAACACCCTCCTAGTGTTCTCCATTAAAAATTCATAGAGGAAAACAGTGGAGTTCTGTTCTTTCGGAAGCTATCCTATCCTCTATGCAAAATTTATTTTTGCTCAACTAATTCCCCAAATTCATTAAATATTAAACCTTCTCTAGTGACCTCTTTTTTACTTCCTACGCCATGTTCTTCATTGTGACAGTCTAAGCACAAATATTCTAACTCATCAAAGTTAAGTGTAACCTCTGGATCATTAATATTATCTGGAGTTAAGTGAGTTTTGTGATGAACAATATAACCTGGATTAACTTTCTCTTTTTCCAAACACCTTTCGCACATCCCATCTACCATGTCGATGTAAGCAACTCTGCACTCTTTCCATTCTTTGCTGCTGTAAAAACTCTTAGCCCATTCCTTAGCCACCTAATCACCTAAATCTTATAATGACTTATTTTCCTAATCCCTTCAGCAAAACTTTCAAGCGTGCTGGTCCCTCTCTTATTATGCTCAGCTACACAATGCCAGCAGAGATTGTGTTTTTC
>Ga0136556_1001739_pt1 | contig 10606 bp, 10 predicted proteins | sample AntRauTorckE6831_FD_104780 | JGI IMG/M metagenome (GOLD analysis project Ga0136556, IMG submission 104780) | Saline lake microbial communities from Rauer Islands, Antarctica - Metagenome Torckler E6 #831 | ecosystem: Environmental > Aquatic > Non-marine Saline and Alkaline > Saline | place... | reverse complement strand
ATGGCGGATTCTGGGCATTATGATTGTGCCGAAACTGATCGGGGTGTTCGGGCTGATTACCCTGCCGTCGGATGCCATGACCCTGATCATCTTTGCAATCGTCGCCGTGTATTCCGTGTCCTATATTCTGGATCGCCCCTTCCGCAGCGGCAGCCGCGCCGTAGACGTGGTGTTTCTGATGCTTGGCGGTTACGTCAGCGGCACCTCGCTGATTGGTGCACCACTGATCATTGCCGTGGTGGCGCAGCACCTGCCGAAGGAAAAGCTGCGGGATACGCTGTTTGCACTTTGGTTTATTCTGGTGACGATCAAAATGGCCGCTTTTGTGTGGCTGGATATTGATCTGCAGTTGATTCATCACCTCTGGCTTTTGCCCTGCGCTGCTGTGGGCCATGTCATCGGGCTTTACGCCCACGACCGGATACTGAGGGCCGAAACGCCGGTGTTTTTTCGGGTGCTGGGTTCGGTACTGCTGGTGGTCAGCAGTATTGGGGCGATTCAGGTGCTCGCGTCAGCCTGATGCCGTGTGCTTGCTGTCCGTGCTTTCAAAGATCTTGTCAGCGGACGCTGCCACAAAACCGCTGTAAAGCCTGCCGTCGGGCGTCGGATATCGCAACGCAAACTCGTAGAAACAGCTTGGAATACTGGCGGTCTGATCGGAAAAATCCACATCAGCCCGATCCGCCAGGGTGGAAGACTGTTCCAGCAGTTCTTCGGGCGAGCCCTTGATTTCGCCACCTGAGCTGTTCAACCGGTAGCCCTCGTCTTTCAGTGTCTGGTTGACCTCCGTCAGCGTTCTGAACTGGCTAAGATGATTCACACTCACCGTGAAGTGATTGACCCGATAGCCCCAGGCGGCCAGCCAGGCGGCGTACTCGCTTTCTTCCAGAAGCGCCTGGTAAGTGGCGTAATCAAGGCTCCAGTGACGACCGGAACAGAGGAACTGGCTGTCTGTCACCACGGACGGGTCCATGCCATCCGTCAGGCCATGTACGATGGCTTGAAGGGTTTCCGAGCATTGCTCCACGAGTAATTCCGAGATAAACACCTTGGGGGCTGTCGGGTCCGGGTGTTCAAAATGCCGGGCATAGAGCTTTTTGGCGTCAAAATGATATTCGCCACCCTGCCGATACCCCAGCGTTTCGAAATGGGCCGCCAGTTTCTCCAGGTTAACCTTGTCGAGATTGAAGGTGCGCAGGGCAATGTGATCGTTGACGATCGATTTCCCCTGACTGCTGTCCAACAGGCCGTGAATGCGTTGAGCCGATGGGGTCACTTCACAGTAGTGCTCCCAGAGGTTCTGAAAAAGAGTGTCTCTGTCAGTTTGCACCGAGTGCCTCCTTGATGCGGTTTGAATGGTGGGTCGCCGTCAGCGCCGGATTGCGATTCTGTTGGCTGCCAGCCTCAAGATCTGCAAACCAGACATCGGCGTTGCCGTTGTGATCCGTTTCGATGCCCAGACTGCGGGCCAGCGACTCGGGTATTTCCAGTAGCTGATGAGCGGGAAGATACCGTGCCGCACTGGTCACCGTTGCCCGGAAGTCCGCCAGCTTATTGTTTGCCACCAGTAGTGTCTTACCCTGACCGCCGTTTGTCCATGCGCTTTCTGACGTGGCTTTATCCGGCCCGATGCGGGCCCGGCAATGGCGGGACTGGCGCACAGACCGCAGGCTCTGTACCCGGGCTTCCACCGTGGGTCCGCCATCGAATGGATCGACAAAACCAGTGAACCGGAACCCCTCGGATTCCAGCATATGAAGTGCCGGTCGGGTATCCGGGTGCACCTTGCCAATGACCGCTCTTGCCGACTCGTCCATCAGGCGACTGTATAGCCGATGTTCCGGCATCAGGTCTGCAATAAAGCCATTGTCGCCGGTGCCTGCTCGCTGGCTGACCGTGGCGAAGTCCAGGTCGACAAAATTAGCCTGAAGCCAGCGCCAGAACGGGGCTCCGTCAGCGACATCAGAGACCCCTCGCATTTCTGCAATAACCGTTCTGGCAAAGCGGTCCGGGTGTTGTGCCATAAATAAAAAGCGCACCCGAGACAGCAACTTGCCTGCCCAGGCACGGCGATAGCAAGGGCGCAGGTAGAGCGTGCAGATTTCACTGCAACCCTTGTAGTGGTTGCACAAAGAAAGCGTTTGTTGTCGACGGCCAGCATGCTCTACCCGGTAGTGGTAAAGCGGGCGCCGGGTGCCGACCGATGCCTCGATGCCGGTGGTGCCCATGATGTTGCCGGTATCTGGATCGACCAGCACAAACAGGTAACCCTGGTCATTGTGTGGCCGAGTGTGGCTTCCAGCGGCACCGGCAAAACTGGCAATGGAGCGCTCAATTTTCTGCACCAGGAAATTGTGATCATTCGCCAGTGACGTAAACCCGGGGCCGGATTCAATGGCAATGGCCTTGAGGTCGGGAAGGTCACTGATGGCAACAGGGCGAATGATCATAGGGCGTCCTTTTTGGTTCGCCCCAGTATGGCGTGAGCCTGTGCCATAGTGCAGAGATAAAAAGAGCAGATTAGTCTATCATAAGATCAAATTGACGGGATTTTTAGCCATTATGCTTAGTCTGCAAGATCAGAAACTGTTATTGAACCTGCGTCAGAATGCCCGCATCAGCGTGTCGGATCTGGCCCGCCAAATGAGCCTTTCCCGCTCAACCGTGCAGAATCGACTGGCCCGGTTGGAGGATTCCGGCGTTATCCGTGGCTATTCGGTAGAGCTTGGCGCGGAATTCGCGGCCAATCAGGTAGAGGCTCATGTCTCGATCAAGGTACTGCAGAAACTGACGGCCCGAACCAACCGGGCGCTGGAGGCGATTAGTCAGGTGTCTCAGCTCTACTCGGTCAGCGGGGAGTACGATCTGATTGCCATCGTCCAGGCCCAGTCACTGGAGCAACTGAGCATGGTGCTGGACGAGATTGGTAATCTTGAAGGGGTTGAGCGAACCAACTCAGCGGTGGTGCTGGAGACCCGTTTTCGACGTTAGCCGGGCTCGCGGTTATGGCCAGAGGTGACGGCAAAGCCCTGGCGCGGGAAGTGAACGTGCACGTCGCCAACGCGTTTGTGACTGCGGGCGACAATAATCCGCTGATCGTCCGCAAACACCAGGGTTCCCATGACCGGGTCACGGCCGTAGTCATCGGGTGCGACGGTAACGGGCTTGCCGGTCAGCGCGTCATCGCTTGCTGACTCTACCGGCCTCGGAGTGGCGGCTTTGGCAATGTCCAGACCCTGTTTGTCTTTGATCTTCTGGTGACTGCCATGACCGAACGCTGCCATGCGGCCCAGCCAGTCCTTGACCTTCGGGTAGTCTTCGATCCACGGTTTTTCTCCCAGTTCGGTGACAAACCAGAGACCATGGTAGGCCGAGAAATCCGCGATGGTGGGCTGGTCGCTGAACAGGAAGTCGCTGGCAAGCATCTGCTCCATCTTGGCCATATGCTCAAGCACCACCGCTTTGGCTTTCGGGCCGCGAGCCGTTCGCACGCGGGATGTTTTGCCCATGGCCATCCGGTCTTTCAGAAACAGAACCGCATTCCACAGCGATGTTTCCTTGATCAGCTTTTTCAGCATGCGCTTGTCACTGGCGGACATCACGCAGGCAAAGAAAATCTCCAGATCGGTTTTGCGCACGAAATCGATGATTTCCTGCGGCTGGTTGGCCAGGCTGAGTTCGGGCTTGCCGCTGATGCGGGCCAGCTCGTCGGCAATGGTCCGGGTATCGCAGAAAACATCGGCGCCAATCTGGGCCACCGGCACCTTGCGGTAGCCACCGGCCAGTATCGAAAGTACTTTGCGAGGCGGCATCTCACGAACAGTCACTGCCTGCCAGGGTATGCCGGTATAACCGAGCATGGCGCGCATTTTTTCGGCAAACGGCGACATGGAGTAATGATAGAGAATCAGATCCTGCATAGAGTTACCTTTCTTGTTCAGACCAACAGCAGCCCTGCGGAAGCGCAGTACAGGAAAGCAACTGCGCCGGAGCAGATCAGTAGCCAGGCCGGGAAAATAAGGGGAGAGCGTGTTGTTGTTTTCATTGGTGTCTCTTGTTTTGAATAAAGCGGGTTCATCCTAGACTAATTGCGAACCTTGTCACGCCTTAAAGTGTGTTTTCCATCCCAGTGTTCTATCTTTGCGAAACAAGAATTCGAGTTCCCATAATAAAAAGGAGCCTTCAATGGTCGATGAAAGCAAGAAACAGACATCCCTACACTGTCTTTTCTACTGGGCGGAAAAAAACCCGGACAAAGTCTATCTGACCCAGCCATTTGCTGATGGCTCCACCGAAGACATCACCTGGCGGCAGGCGTCCGACCAGGTTCGGCGCATGGCGGCTCATCTGAACGCCCGGCAGCTTCCAGAGCGCAGCAACATTGCGATTCTGGGCAAGAACAGCGCTCACTGGGTTCTGAGCGATCTGGCCATCTGGGCAGCCGGGCATGTGTCGGTTCCCCTTTACCCGACACTCAATGGCGATACGGCTGCTTATGTCCTGGAGCACAGCGAAGCGAAACTGCTGTTTTTGGGGAAGCTGGATGGCACTGCTGACGGCTGGAACGACATCAAGGACCATATTCCAGCGGATCTACCCGTTGTGTCGCTGCCCCTGTCGCCGCGGGACGACACGCCCAAGTGGGCTGACATTGTAGCTCAGCAAGAGCCGGCGGAGCCAAACCTGCCGGACGCGGACGACCTGGCCACGATCGTGTACACCTCTGGCAGTACCGGCCGGCCGAAAGGTGTGATGCACAGCTTCCGCACCATGATCGCGGCGGCGCACGGGCTGCAACAGATTTTCCCGGTGTCCAATGAAGAGCGAATGTTGTCCTATTTGCCCCTGGCCCACGTGGCGGAGCGCGCCGCGGTAGAAACACAGTCTCTTTATTACGGCTTTCACCTGTATTTCGCCAATTCGCTGGACACTTTCCAGGAAGACCTTCAGCGCGCGCAGCCAACCCTGTTCTTTTCGGTGCCACGCCTGTGGACGAAGTTTTATCTAGCCATCAACAGCAAGCTGCCGCCGAAAAAGCAGAAGATTCTGTTCAACCTGCCTTTGCTGAACAGGCTGGTGAAAAAGAAGGTTCTGAAACAGCTCGGCCTGGATCACTGTCGTGCCGCATTGACCGGTGCCGCACCCTTATCGGCCGATATTATCGGCTGGTACCGGAATCTGGGACTGGAACTGCTGGAAGTGTATGGCATGTCTGAAAACTTCGGCTATTCCCACGCCAACCGGCCGGGGCGGGCCAGGGTTGGCACCGTCGGTGTGACCAACCCGGGGGTTGAGCACCGGATTGCGGAAGGCGAAGAGGTGCAGGTGCGCAGCCCCAGTCAGATGCTGGGCTATTATAAAAACGATGAAAAAACCCGCGAAGACATCACCGAAGACGGCTTTCTGAAAACCGGCGACATGGGCGAGATAGACGCCGACGGCTACCTGCGCATTACCGGCCGGGTGAAGGACCTTTTCAAAACCTCAAAAGGCAAATACGTGGTGCCGGTGCCGATCGAAAACCGGTTCAATCACCCCAAGGCAGAGGTGGTGTGTGTTGCCGGTGCCAATCAGCCGCAACCCTGCCTGATGATATTGTTGTCTGAAGAGGCCAGGGCCGAGCTGGAATCCGGAGGCAGCCGCGAGCAACTGGAAAAGGAGCTGGCACAGGAGCTGGAGGCGGTAAATCGCGAATGTGAAGGCCATGAAAAATTGGCGTTCGCGGTGCTGGTCAAGGAACCCTGGACCATGGAAAACGGTATGCTGACGCCGACCATGAAAATCAAGCGCAATGTGCTTGAGGACTTCTATAATCGCCGGATGGACGACTGGTCCGCCCAGAAGAAAAAAATTGTCTGGGAGTTCTGATTCGTCTGCAATCGAGTAGTCGTTAATCAAAAAGGCCAGATCCCGACTTCTCGGGCTCCGGCCTTTTCGTTTCTCGGAACTGCTGGCTTGGACGCCGTGTCAGCGTTAGCCCTGCATGCCCGGCTGGTAATCAGGCGTGACGTTGGCGGCACGCTTCTTCCATGAACCGATTTTACGGCTGATCATCTGAACGGCTTGCTTTGCTGCTGCACGGGTATACTGGCGCCTGACATCGTTTCCATTATGGAGGATGCTGGATGGCAGCGGTTGATGAGATACGTTATGTGTTTGGGTCATAGCGCCTCCTCCTTTATATGTGTGGGTTGATAGTGAGTAGCAATTAGTTAGCTGACTATGGAGGCAATCTTACCGGTTCATTTTTGCAGCGTGAATACGTTAAAATCCGTACAAACGTTGCAAATGTGCAGTTATTTATGGATTGGGATTATCTTCGCTATATTCACGCCCTGGCAACCGGGGGAACCCTTGCCAAAGCCGGTGAAATCCTGGGTGTTCATCAAACCACGGTTCTGCGGCGGCTGGACCAGATGGAAGAGCAGATGGGGGTGCAGTTCTTCCAGCGGAACCGGGAAGGCCTGCATCTGACGTCCGTGGGTGAAACCGCATTCCGGGAAGCGGAGCGCCTGGCCACGGACATGGAGAATCTGGAGCGCCGGCTGGTTGGTCAGGACTCCGCGCCAATGGGTAAAGTCCGGCTGGCGGCAGAAGACGTCATGGTCAATGCCCTGATCGGCCCGCTGGTTTCACAGCTACTGCAGGTCTATCCGGATATTGAACTGGAGCTGCTGACCGACAACGATGTACTGAATCTGAGCCATCGGGATGCCGACCTTACGCTCCGGCCCGTGAACAAGCCTCAAGCGACTCTTGAAGGTGAGCGTATCGCCACCATCGAGTCGGCGGTTTACGGCTCGCACCACTATTGCCAGCGTTATCCCGACATGAATCTGGAGCAGTCTCCGGAGCTCAACAGCTGGATTCTTCCGGATGAAAGTTTCAGTCATCTTGCGACCGGTCGCTGGTATCGCAAAGCGCTCAAGAACGTAACGTCGGTTGTCCGCTGCAACAGTTTGCAGGCAATGTTCTCGCTGGCCAGGGCCGGAAGCGGCCTGGCGGTACTTCCCTGTTATCTGGGCGATGTGACCACGGACCTTCATCGCCTGACTCCGCCGTTAGAGGGCGAAGGCGTGGATCTTTGGCTGATGGTTAATAACGAAACGCGCCAGATGGCTCGCGTCCGTCTGGTCATGGAATTTCTGAATGAGCGGCTGATAGAGCTGATCCCGCGTATTCAGGGAGCAGGTTGATCCGGTTACCAGTCGCCGCAGAATGGCCAGAACTGATAGAAACGCCAGCACTGGAACTCCTGTTCGCAGGTTTTCAGCTGGCTGTCGTAGCGAAACGCCCGGTCCTGAACCCTTCCGGCGAGTGAAACCACTTCCGGCTTTGCCAGATAGCTGCGCAGTTGATAGCCGGTGCGCCCCTCATGGTAAGCCAGATAAAGTTTGCGCGGCTCGTGAAGGGCAATATCGGTTTCCCGTTCGGTCAGATGGTTATACCAGCCCACAAAGTCCAGTGCGTATTTCATATTAGTGCGTACCACCGATAGCCCGTCGCCGTTGGCTTGAAGGTACTCGCCCCAGGACGGGTCCAGTGCCTGGGCATAGCCATAAGCTGTCGTGGGTCTGAGCCAAGGAATGAATCCGAACACACGGAGGCGGGGTGGTCGGGCGTGGCTGCGAAAAGACGATTCGTAGTAGACAAAAGCCAGCTGGGTGGCAATGGGCGTACCCCAGCGGTCACGTGAATCCAGTGCGTAGTCGTACCAGACCGGGTGTTCGCGAAAAATCTCGCAAACGTTGTCTGGGTTGGCTGGCGGGTTCGGTTCCAGCAGGCTGAATCTCAAGGTTGCCAGGATGGTAATAATCACGCCTAACAGCGGCAGACCGTACCATTGCAGGCGTGATGCCCAGGTTGCTGGCAGCAGATTGCGTTTTCGGTGTCTAGGCATATCTTGCGTCAGTCGCTCGGCTCGTGGCATAACAGGTCTTTGGTTCCAAGGATATTAAGTTCATGCCCGCTCTATCCCAAGTTACACCGGTTTTATGTTTGTTGCTGACGCTTTGTGGCGTTGCTCAGGCCAGCCCGTTGGCCAAGTCTGTGCTGGAGGCATCGCCCGTCGATGAGATTGTGGCCCAGTATCCCGCCATGATGAGCGAGGGTGTCCGCCAGGGGTTGAACCAGAGTGGGCAGGTTGATCCCGTGGTGGTCACGACCGTTACTGCGGTCGTGCGAAATGCCTTCAGAGCGTCGGATATGCGGTCGGCGCTGGTGACCGACCTGTCATCCGCGATGACTGACGACCAGCTCAAAACGGTGGGCCGCTGGTATGAAACACCCTTGGCCAGAAAGGTCTCGAAAGCCGAAGTGATGGCATCGCGCCCGGAATCCTGGCAGCAAATTCAACAGGGCGCCCGGGATCTGCAGGCCAGGTTCAAAGGCAGCGAGCGCGCTGAACTGTTTTCCCGTTACGACCGGGCTTCCAGGGCCACCGAAAGCGCTGTGGATACGACAGTGGCTGTGCAGCTCGGCCTGGCAACGGCCATTTCTGCGTTCCAGGGAAGCAACGGCCCCGGTTTTGACAAGTTAAAGCAGATGATTGAAGGCCAGCGTGAGCAGATGCGTGCGATAGTTGCCCAGCAGGTCTACGATATGTATTTGTATACCTATCAGGACCTTTCGGTGGACGAACTGAAGGGTTATATCGGTTTTTTGGAGACCAACGACGGGGCAACCTTTACCCGGGTGGTCACCGCCAGTATCCAGGATTCAATCACCGGGCCGGTTGAGGCCGTTGGGCGTCAACTTGTGCGGTTTCTCGGTTCCTCCTAAGCGGGAGCAAGCCCATGGATTTCAACGCCTACCAGGTCGCGCTTGCCCGGAAGTTTCAAGGCCAGGATTGCCCCTTTCCCTCCGGAGAATTCGATCGGCGCCTGAGCGCAGTGCGGGGCCGGATGGCCACGGCAAGTCTGGGCGCTTTGCTATTGACCGACCCCTCAGACGTATTTTATCTCACCGGCTACAGCACCTTTGAGGTGTCCGTGCACATCGCTCTGGTGGTGACGGCGGACGACCTGGTGTTGCAGGTGCCCTCCATCGAGACCGGGCCGGCAACCATTACCACCCGCGTCCAGCGCGTGACCGGCTACCGCTGGGAAAGCATCGACGAGGTTCTGGATCCCCTGGCCCATGCTTTGAGTGGTGTGAAAGGGCAGGGCTGTAAATTGGGTATTGATGCCTGGCATGGCTCCCTTCGCACCGGGGTTGTCAACGGCCTGAAAGCGCGCTTGCAGGGTACCGAATTTGTCGACGCGTCAAAGTTGGTAAAATCCATTCGGATTGTGAAGTCGCCGGCGGAACTGGAGTACCTGAAACACAGTGCCGTGATTACCTGTGAGGGCATCGATTCTGCGGCGGCGGTCGTCCGGCCCGGCGTAACCGATAATTATATCGCCGCGGTTGGTGCCGAGGCACTGCTGAAAGCCGGCAGTGAATTCATGAGCATGCAGCCGATCGTCACCACCGGAGCCCGCAGCAGCGTGATCCACACCAACCACAAGCGCACTCTGATCAACGACGGTGACCCGGTATTTCTGGAATTCGGCGCGGCCTGGCAGCGTTATACCGCGCCGATGATGCGGACAAAGGTTGCGGGCACTCCCACTGTGGATATGCGCCGGGTGTTTGACGGTTGTCGCCGGATTGTTGATGCCCTGGAAGTTGCCATGAAGCCCGGACAGACTTTTGATTCCGCGGCTCAGGCTGCAGAGCAGGCACTGGCGCCGCTGGCCGGCGACGTCTTCTTCTCAGGTGTATTCGGCTACACAGTCGGCGCGCAGTTTCCGCCTTCCTGGGTAGAAGGGTCTGGCTATATAGCGCGGGGTGAACAGAGGGTGTTCGAACCGGGCATGGTGTTTCATCTGCCCATCTGTCTGAGAGTGCCTGGGCTGTGGGGTATCGGTTTCAGCGATACGGTGTTGGTCGGCCAACATGGCGCGGAGCCGTTGACGACTAATTCGTGGCGGCTGGACTGACCGGCTGAGTTGCTATTCCACGATGCCTGTTCTGTGGCTGTCTTTCAGCGACGCCTGAGACGAGGTGCTGAAATAGCGGTCGTAGCGTCCACTTTTGCGAAACTCCCTTAATCCCCGGTTGAAAGCCTGCAGGCGTTCTTCAGTCAGGGGATCGCTGCGCGGGAATAACAGAAAGCTTTCATTTTCCAGAATGGGTCGCGGGTTATGGGTGATCTGTTGAGTATCAGAGTTATCGGTTTCCCGGCGCAGAATGTAATAGCCGACGTTGATTTCTTCGGGAAACGCATCTATCCGGCCGTAGAGTAACTTTCTGAAGTTCAGCTCGGTTGATGATGCCTGCTCTACCTTTAAAACCTTGTCTGCCACCGCCTGATCGAAGTCAGGACCGTAACTGTAGCCAATGCTGGAACCGAGGCTCATTCCCGCCAGGTCCGAGAGCGTCTCCCACTGGACATCGAGATTTTTGCGATGGAACAACACGAACTGTTCCTGCATGACGGCATCGCTGTATCTGAAATCTTCCTCGCGATCTGCTGCATGCATCCAGATAGCCGTTGCCCCATGACGACCGGTTGCAGCTTCGTGGTAGGCCCGTTTCCAGGGCAGGAAATGAAAACTGACGT
>Ga0136556_1001737_pt1 | contig 10615 bp, 9 predicted proteins | sample AntRauTorckE6831_FD_104780 | JGI IMG/M metagenome (GOLD analysis project Ga0136556, IMG submission 104780) | Saline lake microbial communities from Rauer Islands, Antarctica - Metagenome Torckler E6 #831 | ecosystem: Environmental > Aquatic > Non-marine Saline and Alkaline > Saline | place... | reverse complement strand
CGGAGAGCCCCAGTACGGCGCCGTCGGCGCCGGCGGCGTCGACGGTGTCCCCGATGAACGAGACGATCTCCTCGCGGACGGTTTCGAGTTCCGCCTCCGAGAAGCGGAGGTCGAGCGGCGCGTTCTCCGAGAGAACGGTATCGGGCATACGCGGTGATTTTCCCGCCGCTGTCAAATAGGCTCTCCCCGGCCGCGGGAGGTGGACAAGTGTCCGGTTCCGGCGGCGATTTCCGAAACCGACTTACCGAGGGGCGATGTTGGTTCTGATGCGCGCCGTTGGTCCAGTGGTAGGACAGTAGCTTCCCAAGCTACCGGCCCGGGTTCAATTCCCGGACGGCGCACTCCTTCCCGGCGGTCAGTCGTGCGCCCTCCGTAGTCTCACTCGCTCACTCGTTCGCTCGCGAGACTCCCGGACGGCGCTTTTGGTTCACGAGGTGCGATTCGTTCCTTGTCTGGGGGAGCGTTTCCCTTCGACTCCCGAGCGTGCTTTCTTCACCTCAACTACCGAACCCGCGCATATGCACACCGTCTTCCACGTCTCCAGTATCGACGCCTACCGCACCGCCGAACCGAAAATCCGGAATCTCCTCGACGACGAAACGCTCGACCTCGACGGCGTCGCCGTCGCCGTCGACCGACCTGCGGTCATCGACGCCGCGGCCGACGCGGAGTCGGCAGTGACCGACGCGCTGGTCGGGATGGGTGCGACGGTGAAGCTCTGCTCGAACGCCGCCCGCGGCGCCAGCGCTGGAAAAGACGATTTCGGTGCTGGCGTCCAGTTCGTCCCCTCCGGAGTCGGCGAACTAACCCGGCTTCAGACGAACGGCTGGGCGTATATCCGGCTCTAGTTGTCGTCCGGCGGCCGCAGATCCCGCTGGAACTCGTCGAATACCTCCAGATCCTCCGGGAGGTCGTACTCGATCCGGCGCTGTTCCTTGTTGCGCTCGAGGTGATCCTCGACGGGCGCGGCTTCGGACTCCCAACCGGGTTTCACGCGCACGGATTTCGCCGGCTGACCGACCGCGACGTGGTGGGCCGGCACGTCGCCGTCGACGATGGCCTTGGCGCCGACGACGGAGTTCTCGCCGAGTTTCGAGCCAGCGCGCATCAGCGTGTCGTAGGTCAGGCGCGCGTCGTCCTCGATGATCGTCCGGTAGTTCATCACCTCGGTCTGGTCGACGATGTCGTGGTCGTGGCTCAGGACCTGCGCGGAGTCGGAGATGGAGACGCGGTCGCCGATGTCCAGCGCACCGCGGTCGTCGAGGTGGACGTCGTCGTGCACGACCACGTTGTCGCCCATGCGGATGTTGTGGCCGTAGGTGAACGTGATCCCCTTGAAGAAGCGGCAGTCGTCGCCGACCCCCTCGAACAGGTGTTCGGCGAGCATCTGGCGGAAGCGAAGCGCGAACTCGATGTTGTCGGCCATCGGCGTCGCGTCGAACTGGCGCCAGAGCCACTGGAGGTGTTTCGAGCGCTCGAATCGGTCCTCGTCCTTCTCGGCGTAGTACTCGGACTCCAGCGTCGCGTTACAGGGATCGTACCCCTGTAGGCGCACTCGCTCGGCGGGCGTCACGTCGCCGCCGTCCTGCCAGCGCTCGTACGCCTCCCGGTCGCCGAACAGGTCGAGCAGCACGTCCTGTACCACGTCGCAGGTCTCCTCGTCGGAAGCGAGTCGCTCGTCGACGGCCTCGAGGAAGGCGTCCACCCCTGCCTCGGCGTCCGGCGGGAGCGAGGCGTGGCGTTTGGTCATACCGGACGGTCGGTTGGGTCGGCCATATGGGTTCGGGTGTCCGCTCGGCGTGCAAAACCCCGCGTGAGTGGTGGCCTCGGCGAGTGGTCGACCCCGCTACCGTGCGTGAATCACTCGAAAAAACCGGCTCAGCTGCTCAGGCGAGGAACACGTGCCGCGGGCGGTCCGCGAGCACGTCCCGGCCCCACTGGACGGTGTCGCGGAACGCGTCCGAACGGAAGAACTCCATCGCGTCGTCCTGTGACACCCACTGACTCGCGATGAACATGTCGTTCTCGTCCTCGCGGTTCATCATCAGGTCCGTCTCCATGTGGCCGTCCATGTCGTCGAGCAGGTCGCCGACGGTGTCGAACTTCTCGACGAACTCCCCGTGGTAGTCGGGTTTGACGGTGTAGAACATCCCCATCGTGCCGAAGCCGGACTCCTCGCCCGCCCGCGAGACGACGCCCGGCAGGTCGCCGAGGAAGCCGGCGGCCGTCTCGGCGGCGCTGGCGGTGTCCCAGATGCTCACGACGGCGACGCGGTCGGTGTAGGTCCCCTCGTAGACGGCGGTCTTGACGTGCGTGTCGTAGTGTTCGAAGTTCCCGCGGAGGCCGTCGACCTCCTCGCTGACCTCGTCGGCGTCGGCCTCGCTGTAGAGCACCGTCGCGTACACGTCCTCGCCGTGGGGCTGGCCGGCGTAGATGTCCAGGTCCTCGAGTTCGCCGCGGATCCCGTCGGAACCGTCGGTGTGGTCGCCGCCGTGGCCGTGATCGCCGTCCCCGTGCTGATCGCCGTCGTGATGGTCACTATTCTCGCCCTGGTGGTGCTCTTCGGTACTCCCACCGTGATGGTGACCATCAGAGTGACCCCCATCGTCGCCCGTCGGCACCGTCTCCCCGCGCAGGTACGCGCCCAGATCCGCGGGCGGGAACCGCCGGCCGATGAAGAACGAACCGAACTCGCCGTACTTCGAAGTGGCGTCGTCGAAACGGAGTTCGTAGACGATGTCCTTGATGTCCGTCGCGTCGCCGGCGAACAGCGTCACGCCCCACTCCCAGTCGTCGAGGCCGAGCGAGGAGGAGATGATCTGATCGACTTTCCCGCCCCACTTCCGGGCGGTTTCGCCGTGACCGGCCATCAGGTCCGCACGCTCGTCGAACGGCAGGTCGTACCAGTTGACCGTCTCGCCGCGGCGCTTGTCCATCGGGTAGAAGCAGACGTACTCGTCGTCGGGCACCTCGGGCTTGATCTTCCCCTCGATGTACCGCTTCAGGCCCTCGTCGACCTCCTCCTCGTCCTCGGCGAAGTAGGCGTCCGAAACGTAGCCCGACACCTCGGTCACGGAGACGTAGGAGGTGGCCTGCTCGGTCAGTTCGCCGAGTGCGGTGTGCTCGAACTGGCGCTCGGCCGTGGAGAGGTGATCGAGCGTCGGTCGTAGTTGCATGATCAGCAGGTCGGCCTTGTCGCCGACGACGCTGAACACCGCCGACGTGCCCTCGTCGGCGTCCTCGACGGCCTCGTGGCGCTGCAGATAGTCGACGCCTTCCGAGATCGCGCGCTCGCGTTCCCGTTCGGGCGCGTCGCGCCAGGCGCCCCAGTCGACGTCGCGGAAGTCATGGAGGACGAACCATCCCTCTTCGGTCTGCGGTGGCTCGGTCATAGCGCCAGTTCGGAACCGTGGGGGCTTGGGCGTTGCGTGTCAGCGCGCCTCGCTGGCCGGTCCTGGATCGGCGCGAACGGACGCGATTTGCGGCGATCCGAGCCAGTTGTCCGGATCGAAACGCTTTCGGAGAGTCCCCCCGGTACGCTGAACGATGCGGAAGAGCGGCCCACCGAAAGGCCTCATCTCGTACATCGTGCTCGAACTCCTCGAGGAGAAACCCCGATACGGCTACGAGATCCTCAAGGAGATCGGCGACATCAGTGGCGGCCACTGGGAGCCCTCCTACGGATCCGTCTACCCCATCCTGTACAAGTTCGAGGACAACGGCTGGGCCGAGCGGATCGAACGCGAGGACGAACCCGACCGGAAGTACTTCGAACTCACCGAGTCCGGCGAGACGGAACTGGCCGAGAAGCGCGTCGAAACCGGCGCCAAAGCCCGGGAGTTCGCCGACGTGATTCTGGGGTTCTACCACGTCTACGTCGCCTTCGCCACCGACGAGCGCTTCGACGTGGAACAGCCAGCCGAACACTGGCGCTTCGACGAGACGTTCTCCCGGTGGATCTGCGAACAGGTCGTCCGCCACCACGAGTACTACTTCGACGACTTCGAGCGCATCGAGGACACGCCCGAGGAGTTCTACGAGCGGATGGACGTCGAGAAAGACCCGAACTAGCGGCGTCGTCTGCGAGGCCCTTTTCAGTTCAGGTACTGCGGGCCGAACACCACCAGCAGGAGGGAGGCGAGCATCGCCAGCCCCACGCTCGTCGTCACCGCTCGGGTGGCGGTGTGTTTGTCCTCGATGGGGAGCCGCGACGTGACCGCCTCCACGCAGGTCCGGAGGATTCGCCCGCCGTCGAGCGGGTACGCCGGGATGCAGTTGAAGAACGCGAGGTTGAGGTTGATCCACCCGGTCCAGAACAGGAGGTTCGCGAGCAGGAACACCACGCCCCCGAGCGGTTCGAGCGGTCCAGTCACCGTGTAGAAGTTCCGGTTGACCGCGACGAAGCCGGCGAAGTTGTACTGTGCGCCGCCGACGGCGCCGATGAAGGGGAGCAGGAGGACGATCAGCGTCGCGCCCAGCAGCGACTGGCCCTCGCCTGTCAGCATCGCGAGGAACTCCGCGGCCGGGTAGTAGTCGACGCCGAAGCTACTGGTCGTTATTCCGCCGTAGCCCGCAGAAGGCGAGATACCGAGGTAGCCGCCGTCCTCGCCGTCGCGGTAATCCTCGGCCAGCGTCACGGTCTCGGTCCGGCGCTCGCCGTCGACGACCGCGACGATTTCCACCTCCTCACCCGCGGCTTTCCCGTCGAGCGCGGCGGTCACGTCGGCCGGGACCATCGTGCGCTGGCCGTCGATGCTGAGCAGCGTGAACGACTCGTCGGTCGGGAAGCCGGAGGCGTTCAGTGGGTGATCGGTCGCCTCGCCCCCGATCCCCGGGATCTCCGGCGAGGTCGCGCGGGCGACGACGCCCATCGGGGCGGTCGTCGTCCGGCCGTCCGCGGTGGTGATCGTGACGCTCTCTCGGCCCGAAATCGCCTCGCGGAAGCCGCGCTCGGTGCGGACCTCGGTGCCGTTGACCGCCGTGATCGTGTCGTTCACGTCGACGCCCGCCGCACCCTCACGGTCGAACGGCGACCCGCCAGCGACTCTGGTGACGAGCAGCGACCGCTCGACGGTCGTTTCGGTGCCGTCGCCCAGTGTGACCGAGACGGACTCCTCGGTGTTCTCCGCGAGCAAGGTTTCGAGGTCGCTGCCGTTCGATATCTCCTGTCCGTCGACCATGACGATACGGTCGCCGGGATCGATCCCCGCGTCGTCGGCGGGCGATGCGGGCTGGGCGCCGCCGATCGCGGCGCCGGGAGCGACGGCGATTGAGCCGACGATCGGACCCAACAGCAGCGCGAACGCGATGATGGTGACCGCGTAGTTGTTCGTGACGCCGGCGGCGAACATCCGTGCGCGGGCGCCGCGGTTCGCCGTCCGCTGGCTCTCCTCGTCGGGTTCGACGAACGCGCCGATGGGGATGACGGCGAACGTCACCAGCCCCATCGACTCGACGTTGATGTCGCCGACGCGACAGAGCAGGCCGTGACCGCCCTCGTGGACGACGAGGCCGATCAGCAGGCCGGCGAGTATCTCCGGGGCGACCGAGAGCGGCAGGAACTCGTTGACGCCCGGGATCACCAGCACGTTCGCGGGTTCGTTCACGGGCGACGGCGCCGGCGGGTTCTCGAGGATGGAGCGCCCCTGCTGGAGGAGCATGAGGAACATCCCGACCATCACGACCAGCGTGGCGCCGAGGCCGACGTTCGTCCAGGCCCGCCAGAACCGTTTGGGGCCGGCGAGCCAGTTGAGGAACGCCCGGCCGCGCTTTGTGTGAATCGTCGTGATCGGCCCCGAGAGGCTGATCGACTCGGGGAGGTAGCCCTCGCTGTCGAGCCAGTACCCCGCGATGGTGTAGGCGATGGCGCCGATCAACACCCACGTCAGCGGGCCGACGGAGGGAACGGCTTGAAGCAGCCCGTCGATCATCTGTCCCCGAATCCGTCCCGGCCGGCCAAAGGCGTTCGGGTCCGCCCCCGCCGATCAGCCCCGGCGTCGGAGTCGCTCGACGACGAACGATCGGTCGAGTTCGCCCATGAACTCCCCGAGACGGGGGCCCTGGGTCTTGTCGAAGAACAGTCGGTAGCCCGCCGCGAACAGGTCGCCGGTTTCCAGACCGTGTTCCTCGGCGAGTTCGTATATCCGACCCTGGATCGCCTCGCCGTCGTGGCCGTCGGCGACGAAGTCGGCCAGGTCGTCGAGCGCCGCGCGCTCGGCGTCGTCGAACTCCACGTCGGGCAGATCGGTCTGGAGCCGGTAGTTGTAGGCGTTGTCACAGCGCTCGGCCCACGTTCGGGCCTTCTCCACGCGGGCAAGCGCGTCTTCGATGACGGCGTCGTCGGCGTCCTCGGGAATGTGGCCCTCGTTGCGGGCCATCTGGACGCGCAGGTCGCGGTCCTCGACCATCCCCAGTACGGCTGCGAACGTGTAGGGCAGGCGGATGCGGTCTTTCTTCACCTCGTTCACCACGAACGGGTACGCGCGCTCGGCGAACCGCGTCAGTTCCTCGTCGTCGACGTCGCCGAAGGCGGCGCGCTCGAACCGGTCGAAGTCGTCGACGAGTTGGTCGAGTCGGGAGACGTCGAAGTCACGGGCCTTGTTCGGTTCGAGCGCGAAGAAGTACCGGAGGACTTCGGGCTCTAACAGCGCCAGCACCTCGGGCACGGTGACGACGTTGCCCGAGGAGGAGGAGAGCGGTTCGCCGTTGAGCGTGAACCACTCGTAGGTCATCGGCACCGGGGGCTGGATCCTCAGCACGTTCCGGGCGATATCCTCGCCGGAGGGCCACGAGCCCTCGGCGTGGTCCTTGCCGAACGGCTCGAAATCGACGCCCAGCAGGCTCCACTGGGCCGGCCACTCGAAGCGCCACGAGAGCTTTCCGTCCCGCAGCGTCGCTTCGCCGGCGTGGCCACAGCCCTCGATTTCGCGGTCGCCCGCGGTGATGCCCGTACACTCGTACTCGACGGTTCCTTCCTCCAGATCGCCGATCGTCACGTCGGTGCTGACGATGCCACACTCCGCACAGACGACGCGGAACGGCGAGTAGTCGGCGTCGACGCTCGCCTGGTACTCGGAGAGCACCTCGCGAGCGGTATCGACGTTCTCGAGTATCGTCCGGATCTCGGGTTCGAACTCGCCGCTCTCGTACAGTTCGGTGTTCGAGAGTACCTCGACGGGCACGTCGACCATCTCGGCGGCGCCGGCGAGCAGATCCGCGAAGTGCTCGCCGTAGGAGTCGTGGCAGTCGCCGAAGGGATCCGGAATCGCGGTGTAGGGCTTGCCGAGGTTCTTCCCCAGCGCGCCGGCGTCGACAGCGCCGAGTTCGACGACGTTCCAGTCGGCGTCGGCCAGCCGTCGGGGGAGTTTGCGCAGGGGGTCGCGGTCGTCGGAGGTGAACACCTGCCGGACCTCGTGGCCGCGCTCGCGGAGCACTTCCGCGACGAAGTGGCCGCGGAGGATCTCGTTGAAGTGGCCGAGGTGGGGGATGCCGGAGGGCGAGACGCCGCCCTTGATCACGATGGGGTCCTCCGGGTTGCGTGCCTCCACTTCGTCGGCGACGGCGTCGGCCCAGAACGCTCGATACTGATCCTCGCCACCGTCGTCGCCGGCGTCGCTGCCGGCGGTCGGGCCCGTCTCGGGCCCCGCCGTGTCGGCGTCCGAGTCGGGCGTCTGTTCGCTACTCATGCTGGTTCCAGTAGGAGGGATCGTCGCTCTCGCCCGAGGGGACGATGTCGGTGCCGCTGTGCTCGCCGCGCAGCACGGCGTCGACGACGGCCTGGGGGTCGGTGCCGTCGAGGACGATGGTCCGCAGCGACGAGCGTTCGATGAGTTTCGCCGCGAGCAGGTCGACCGGGGCGGAGGCGCCGGCGCCGCGCTCCATCGGCGCGATGACCTCGACCAGTTCGCTGGGGGTGAGTTGGCCGTACTGCTCGGCGTCGTCGTTCTCCTCGGGGTCTGCGTTGTAGACGCCGTCGGCGCTGGTGGCGAACACGAGGAGTTCGGCGTCGACGTACTCCGCCAGCGCGGCGGCGACGGCGTCGGTGGTCTGGCCGGGCGTGATGCCGCCCATGACGGTGATGTCGCCCCGACGGACGGCCTCGCCGGCTTCGTCGTAACTCGTGGCCGGCGTTCGCTGGACGCCGTGGTCCATTGCCGCGATGAGCAGGCGGGCGTTCAGCCGAGTGACGCCGATACCGAGTTCGTCGAGTTGGAACTCGTTCGCCGCCAGATCGCGGGCGGCGTCGATGTACTGTCGCGCGACGGTGCCGCCGCCGACGACCGCGCCCAGTTCGACACCCTCCGCCGAGAGCGTCTGCAGGGCGTCGGCGAACCCTTCGACGCGCTCGGGGTCGAGCCCGGGCGCGAGCACGCTACCCCCGATAGAGACGACTACTCGCATTACTGGAGGTTCCGGCGGTGGCGCTCTTAAGGCCGGTGGTCGGTCCGCGCCGCGAGAAAAGGCCTAAACCCGTGCCCGACCCCCACACGCGTATGCAGACACTCTCTATCGTCGGCCCCGGTGCCGCTTCGGTCCGGGACGAAGTCGCCGGCCATCTCGACGGTCGGGTCGCTACCGTCGGTCGAACGGAGTCGGTCGGCGTCGACGGCGACACGGACGGCCGCTTCAAACTGACCGAGGACGGCGACTGGACCGGTGCGGGTGAGGACCGATCCTTCTCGGATCTACTCGACGATATCGCTCCCGACTACGAGTACGCCGTGGTCGCGGGCTTCTCCAAACTCCGCCTGCCGACGATCGTCATCGGCGACGAGGAGGTACCTGGCGACGTTCTCCGCCGCGTCGACGCCGGCGCCGACCTCGATCCGGCCGATATCGCGGCCGAACTCGACGAACTCGACCCCTACGTCACCTTGGAGTCGCTCGTCGCCGAGGCCAAACGGTCGCCCCTGGCCGAGCGCTCCGGCGCAATTGCCACGTTCACCGGCCGCGTCCGAGCCAAAGACGGCGAGGACGACAGCCGTACGACCCACCTCAAGTTCGAGAAGTACGAAGGCGTCGCCGCAGAGCGGATGGAAAGCATCGCGAGCGAACTCGAGGAACGGGAGGGCGTACTCGAGGTGCTGTTCCACCACCGTACCGGCGTCGTGGTCGACGGCGAGGACATCGTGTTCGTCGTCGTCCTCGCGGGCCACCGACGGGAGGCGTTCCGCACCGTCGAGGACGGAATCGACCGCCTCAAGGACGAGGTTCCGCTGTTCAAGAAGGAGACCACGGAGGACGAGGAGTTCTGGGTCCACGACCGCACGTGACTGGGCAGTTCCACGACCGCGCGTGACCGATCAGTCGACGTCGAACTCGTGGTTGTGAACCGGTGGTGAGGGTCGATTCGACTGTACAGGCGGAGGACTCGGCAAGCGCAAATAACGCTCTCAAAACCGCTTGTAAAATTTCTAAAGCGGTTTGAATGACTCATGAACGGTTCGTTTTACGCCACTTTCCCGGCTCGATTCGCTTGAAACCGCCCGAACTCCGGTGGACGGTCTGGACTTTATATGCCCCCGTAGGTTCAGGGGGCCAGTGAGGAGAACACCAATGAGCGCAACTCGAAACCCCTCCACCGATGGCGTGACCGCGACCGACGACCTCTCGAAAGAGGAGCGACTCACGCGCTACCTGCGCGAGAAGGTCGACGACGGCGAGATGTACTTCAAGTCGAAGTTCATCGCCGACGACGTCGACCTCTCGCCCAAGGAGATCGGCGCGCTGATGGTAAACCTGAGTGACGCTGCCGCCGACCTCGAAGTCGAGAAGTGGTCGTACACGAGCGCGACCACGTGGCGCGTCGAAACGGCCTAACGTTCAGGCAGTTCCCCGACGCGAGTCCAGGCACTCCCCACGCGACCCCCGCTGACGGTCCCCCCGCGACGCCTCCCCCTATTCTTCGGAGCCAAGCCTTATGCGCGAGCGACGGCAATCCCGACCGATGGCAGACAGAGCCGGGTCCGAGGAGGTCCCCCACCCGGACGCCCTCGACGCGTGGTTCCACCTGACGGCGGTTCGCCGGGACGGCGACCGTATCCGCTACCACGGCGAGTCGCTGGTCCCGCGGTCACGGCTGGCCGAGGAGCTCGTGCCCGCCTTCGAGCAAGCGGGCTACGAACTCCAGTTCTCGACGGACGAGGCCGGCAACGACGTGTTGGTCGCCCGGCCGCTCGGTGCGCCTGTCGGATCGTCGGGCAACCCGGCGGTCAATCTCGCGCTCCTGCTCGCGACCATCGTCTCGACGCTGTTCGTCGGCGCCACTGTCTGGTACTACACGCCGCCGTCGACGATTATCGAGAACCCACTCCTGCTGCTGGAGGCGTGGCCGTTCACCGCCGCGGTGCTGGGCGTGCTGTTGACCCACGAGATGGGCCACTACGTCGCCGGCCGGTGGCACGGCGTCGACGTGAGCCTCCCGTACGTGATCCCGTTCTACGTTCCGTTCGGGACGATGGGGGCGGTAATCCGGATGCGGAGCCGGGTCCCCGACCGCGAAGCGCTGTTCGACATCGGCGCCGCGGGACCGCTGGCGGGTTTGGCGGCGACGATCGTCGTCACCGGCGTCGGCGTCTCGCTCGATCCGATCACGGTCCCCCAGCGCGTGCTGGAT
>Ga0136556_1001729_pt1 | contig 10643 bp, 8 predicted proteins | sample AntRauTorckE6831_FD_104780 | JGI IMG/M metagenome (GOLD analysis project Ga0136556, IMG submission 104780) | Saline lake microbial communities from Rauer Islands, Antarctica - Metagenome Torckler E6 #831 | ecosystem: Environmental > Aquatic > Non-marine Saline and Alkaline > Saline | place... | reverse complement strand
TAATTATTTTCATACCTCGCTCATGTACCTGTTTAATCAGCTCAAGAAAAAGTATATCGGCTGATGTCCACTGCCAGGTTGCGGGATCCATAGGATCTTCCTGCTTCATAATGGCAGCATCGCCCTCGGGATCAGGACCAAAAAAACGATCGACGTGCCGGTAGTTGCTGGTATCGTATTTGTGCAGCGATACCGCATCAAAAACGGGATTCAGGTAAATGGCACCGATGCCGAGCTCTTGCAGGTAATCCAGTTTGTCGATGATTCCCTGAATATCGCCGCCGTATCGCCGATAAAAAACAGCGTCCCTGAAATTGGGTCCCAGTTCATGTTCCCAGTCAGCGCGCTCATACCAGTCGCCGATCCACGGTGAAATTACCCAATTTTCAGGCAGCTGCTTATCACCTGCTATTCGTTTTGCATTGGGATCATTTGAGGGGTCGCCGTTATTAAATCGCTCCGGAAAAATTTGATACCAAATTACATGTTTCGACCATTCGGGGACATTGTGAACTTTCTTTTTTTCTTTCAAGGCAGAAGAATTATTACAATTGGTTGACATCACTAAAAAAAGGATTAAAATTAATACGTTGTTTAACCGGAAGCACATTCAGAAATAAATTATAGGCCTGATAATAAATTTTAAGATGGCATAGCTCTTGCCTTTTCTTCATCCACATCATCCACAAAAAGCATCATCACTGCCGCGATGACCATGGAAACCCCGCCTGTAATCAACGCAAAAATGGCTTCGCCCCCAAAGAAATTGCTAAGCATAAAGCCGAGCATGCTGGCCGCTACAATTTGCGGTATTACAATAAAGAAATTGAAGATACCCATATATACGCCCATCTTTTTTGCCGGCAGCGCACCCGATAGAATGGCATACGGCATGGCCAGAATGCTTGCCCATGCCAGCCCGATGCCCACCATGGAAACGAGCAGCATATTGGGATCACTCATAAAATAAATTCCTGCCAGGCTGATTCCTCCTACGACCAAGGCAAGAGCATGCACTATTTTACGGCTCAATATCTTTGCAAGCGGCGGCAAGGCAAAGGCGATTAACGCCGCAAATCCATTATAAACGGCAAAACAAATGCCCACCCAGTCGGCGCCCTCATTATATAAAATTGAGGTGGTATTGCTGGTGCCGTAAATATGCGAGGTAACTGCTGCGGTAGTATAAATCCACATGGCAAAGAGTGCAAACCAGGAAAAAAACTGCACGAATGAAAGCTGAAACATAGTTTTGGGCATATTCAGAAAGTCAGTCATTACTACGACCAGACCGTTTTCAGTTTTTCCCCTTTTTTGCAGCGTTGCCGCTGCAATCATGATAAGCCCCAGTAGCAACAGGCCGATGCCGAATACATACAGTTCTTTTTGATAACCTTGTGCATATATCACGTATGTTAATGCAAAACCAATCAAAGCCGAGATAAAACCGAAATAGAGTTTACGGCCGCCATCCTCGGCAGAAACTTGTCCGCTTGCAGCCAACAACGCATCGCCCGTTGCTTCGCTCTCTGAGTAGCGCTCAAACTGTTCGGGAGGGTACTCTTTGGATTTTATCACCGTCCATAACACCGAGCATAAAAAAGCTGCCGCACCAATATAGAACGACCATTTTACCGAGGCCGGTATCTCACCGGCCGCCGCCGTATTGGAAAAGCCAAACCAGTTGTTCATCACATAAGGAAGCGCTGATGCAACAACCGCCCCCGTACCAATAAAAAAACTCTGCATGGCAAATCCTTTAGTTCGCTGATGCGAGGGCAGCATATCTCCTACATAGGCCCGAAATGGCTCCATAGATACATTTATGGATGCGTCCATAATCCACAGCATGCCGGCGGCAATCCAAAGCGTGGGCGAATTCGGCATCACAATTAATGCTAAAGAGGCAAAAATAGCTCCGAATAAAAAATAGGGGCGACGGCGGCCCAGGCGAGTCCAGGTTTTATCGCTATAGTGACCGATAATAGGCTGCACTATCAAGCCGGTAACGGGGGCGGCAATCCACAAGATGGGGATATCATCTATAGACGCGCCCAAGGTTTCGAAGATGCGGCTGACGTTGGCATTTTGAAGGGCAAATCCGAACTGAATGCCCAGAAAACCAAAGCTCATGTTCCATATTTCCCAGAAGCCCAAGGCAGGTTTTTGTGCTGATTTGTTCATAGAGTTGATGTATGCATTGAGTAGTTAAAAATATTAAGTGTCATCCCGAATCCCCGGTTCATTGGGGTGAGGGATCTCAAATATATCAAAGCTCATTTCTGATAAGTCGGGAAACCCTATATCAACGCTTGAGATCCCTCGTTATCCGCCAGCCCCGTTTAATGAAACTCAATTCCACAGGGCCAGCTGGCGGATGCCTCTGGGATGACAAGTAAAAAACCTAAACCGCTCAATAGATTAACATCATTTTTCCAGTACCAGGTACCGGTGTGCTGCCAGTTTTAATCCTTTATTAGATATTTGTATTCTTTCATGCGGCGGGAATACATTTTTATATTCTGCAGAGCCTTCAAAATTAGTAAATCCAATATCCTGTGATGCATCAGAAAAATTTAAAATTACCAGCACTTCCTTTTCGCCTTTCACCCGGCGGTACGCATAGACGCTATCACTGGTAGTAGGCAGATGCTCAAATTCGCCGCCGTATTGGCCGTTCCAAAGTGCCTCATTCCGATCTTTCAGATCAAATAACGCAGCATAGAAATCCTGATATTTATAGTTTTTCCAGTTCAAGGTATCTTTCTTAAAAAATTCCAGCCGTTCATCAAGCCCCGATTCCTGCCCGTTATAGACCAACGGCATCCCGTCGATGGTAGCAGCCAGCACGGCAAAATTTTCGAAGTCTTTCCCAAAGAGTTCCTGGTCTGTCCCATTCCAACTGTTTTCATCATGATTGCTGGTAAAATACATGCGGTAGGCATGTTCCGGAAAGAGGCTATCTTCTTTGGCCATATAGGCGGTTAAAGCAGCGGGTGATTTTTTGCCTGCAGCAATATCGGTGGTAAGGTGAAAATAGTCCCACGGGTAGGAGGCATCATAATAAGGGTGCAGTTCCGGCTCATTCCACTCGGCAAGCCAGAACAATTATTTCTTTTGCTTATCAATTTGCGGGATGGCTTTTTCCCAGAAAGCCATTGGTATTTCATGGGCGGCATGATCAACCCGAAACCCATCGATATCCGTTTCCTCTACCCAATAGCTCATGGCATCAATCATTTTAGGCCAAAGTTCTTTGTTATCATAATTAAGCAAGGCAATGTCCGTCCAGTCAGCTTCGTAGGTGATGGCGCCGGTAGAATCTTTAGCATAAAATTCGGGATGCTCGCTTACCCAAGGGTGGTCCCAGGCGGTATGATTGGGCACCCAGTCCATAATCAGCTTCATATCTTTTTCATGAACCGATTTGACGAGCGATTTAAAATCGTCGAGCGTACCGAAACTCGGGTTTACCCCTTTGTAATCCTGAATAGAATAATAGCTACCCAATTTTCCTTTTCTGTTTTTCACTCCTATGGGATGAATGGGCATCAGCCAAAGGATGTCAACGCCCATCTTTTTTAGCCGTGGCAAGTCTTTCTTGAAGGCATTAAATGTGCCCTCCGGTGAATACTGACGAATATTTACCTCGTAAATATTGGCGCTTTTAGTCCATTCGGGATGCTCTACCAGCGCCTGTTTACCGGTGAGGGACGTTTTTTCCTGCTCTGAACAGCCGGTTATAAAAAGGGTGATAAGAAGGGCAAAACATAGTATATTTTTAAAATTGGCGTAGCTCATTATTCTAATTTTTAATTTTATGGCAAGCGGTTTTGGGAAATATTTTAAGCAATATGGGATTTTTTACATCAAATAGAAATAATATGGGCCACACGCAACAATTCTTCATCCATTTCCGGATTTTGTTTGGTGGCCTGCTCAAAGTTGGTGTAAACTATTTGCTTATTTCGGGTGCCAATCATAACGTAATGCTGGCCATCCATCAGCGCTTCAACCGCACGTACACCGAGCCGGCTGGCCAGTACGCGGTCGTAACAGCTTGGCCGACCGCCGCGTTGTATGTGCCCCAGAATGGTTACTTTTGTTTCATATCGATCTCCAAACCGCTGCTGCACCTGCTTCTCTAAATCATACACACTGCCATTCTTGTCCCCTTCGGCCACAATAACCAGGCGGGATGATTTATTTCTTTGGGAGGTTCGTTCCAGCGAATCAAACAGGTGATCTACATCGCGATCTTTTTCCGGTATCAAAATTTCTTCGGCGCCGGCGGCAATGCCCGAATTTAGTGCGATAAACCCGGCATCACGCCCCATCACTTCAATAAAAAAGAGGCGATTATGCGAAGTTGCCGTATCCCGAATTTTATCGACCGCCTCAATAATGGTGTTCGTGGCGGTGTCAAATCCAACAGTTTGATCAGTCCCATAAATATCGTTATCAATGGTTCCGGGAATGCCAACAATGGGAAAGCTAAAGCGTGCCCCAAATGCCATGGCCCCTTTAAACGACCCATCGCCTCCAATAACAACCAGGCCATCGAGCCCTATATCATCAATATTTTTCCACGCCTTCTCCATGCCTTCATCGGTCATAAATTCTTTGCTGCGCGCCGACTTTAAAACGGTGCCTCCCTGGTGAATGATATGTTTTACCGAGCCCGCATCCATTTTATAAATATTGTTATTTATAAGACCCTCATATCCTTCCTTCACGCCAAATGGGGTAAGTTTATAGTAAACACATGTTCGAACCACTGCACGAATGGCAGCATTCATTCCGGGAGCATCTCCACCCGAGGTTAAAACGCCAATTTTTTTCATTCCAGCTGTATTTGATGACATATAGTGCAGGCTTTTTAATAATTAAACGTAAGATGAAAACTGAATTTTTAAACCATCAATTCATTTCTAATCAACAAGATGTAACCCAATTTTTGTCCGGGTTATTTACCATTATATCGAAAACGATTACAGGATATTTAATAGAACAGCCGAAAGCAACCTTTCAATATTAAATTTCGGATTTTGGATTATCCCCTTACCGATTTTTTTGTACTGTCGATTAGAGCTTTTGCTTTCAGCCATGTTTCGGCCCACTCATCATCAGGATCAGAATCGCCGGTGATGGCGCCTCCTACAGCGTAGCAAAGAAGATTATTTTTGATGATAGCCGTACGAATCACCACGTTAAAGTCAAAATCCCCATTGGGGGCAATATAGCCAATGGCGCCTGAATAGATACCCCGGCGATAGTTTTCAAGCTCCTCGATTGACTGCATTGCGCTTATCTTTGGAGCCCCGGTCATCGAACCCATGGGATAACAGGCTTTAATAATTTCAACGGGATCATCTATAGCTGCCTGCGCTTTTATGGTGGATACCATTTGATGAACGGTGCCAAAGGTTTGAATTTCAAATAAGGTTGTAACTTCAACACTTCCTTCTTTAGCAATCCGGCTCAGATCATTGCGCACTAAATCTACGATCATCAAATTTTCTGCCCGGTTTTTGGTTGATTTGACCAGCTTTTTTCTCAACTTTTCATCCCTGTTTATTTCCTGATCTCGTTTCATTGTTCCCTTAATGGGCTGAGAAAAAACAGTGCGTCCTTCCTTTCTCAAAAATCGCTCGGGAGAAAGGCTGCAAATCGAATAACCATCAAACTGTAAAAAAGAACCGAATGGAACCGGACCGACATTCCGCATCTGTTGATAGAGTTTATGAGCGGATCCCCTGAATTGGCCCCTAAGCTGATGCGAAAGATTTATTTCGTAATAGGTGCCTTCATAAATTTCTTTTTTAGCCCGATCAATGATTGTGAGATATTCTTCTTTTGATACGTTAGAATGAAGGTTTTGTATAGTTGGATCTGCAACATTCTTATATTTTGGAAAAGATTCGGGTTTTCTGCCCTTAATCCATCGAGGGTTATTGTGGGTTGCATTTAGTTTCAGCAAAACACCGGGAACCATAAAAAAAAGATCCGGGGCCCCGAGTGCATCATCGTTATTTGAATCAAGCTTTTCGGTATAGTTTTTTAAATCGTAACTTAAATAACCAAATAGCCAGTCATCCCAACTTTCGCGAAATGAGCGCAATGCAGCCCACGGATCATCCTGAAAAGCGGAGACATCACTTCCTTCTTTTATTTCTATACTATTTCCCCATGCTTTAATGGTAGCCAGCGGACAGGCTGCAAGATATGAATGAGTTGAGGCCGGGTGGTCATCCGATTGCGATTCCAATAATACCACAGGCCCCATTTTGCTGTAATATTGTACAAACACATCAAGCGGATTCTGCATCACACCTCCGCAGAAAGTTGTCTGTTACGATAGGCTTTGAAACATGACTGCATTTTTTCTAATAGAGGATGCCGGGTATCAAATTGCGTCTCGTCAATACCTGCAATTGGTACAATTTCCTTCACCGAATTACAGATAAAAACTAATTCGGCATTTTTTATTTCGTCCATACCAAACGTACCTTCTTTCACTGCAATGTTTAGTTGATTCTTTAACAACCCAAGGATAATACGTCGGGTTATTCCCGGTAAAATATCACAGGCTTCAGAAGGGGTGAAAACAACATCCTCTTTTAGCCAAAAAATATTGGCAATGGTTGTCTCTGAAATCCAGCCATCAACTGTTGTCATAAGCGCATCATCCGCTTCTTTATGTTTTGCCTGATTGGCAGCCGTTATATAATTGAGTCCATTGGCAAATTTATACTGCGAAGGTAACGATATAGAGGGAATGCGTTTTACATCGACCGTAGCAAGCCGATAAGAATTGGTATCGGGCTTATTCAATTTGGAACACATAATAGAATAATGCGAAGCTACAGATTCAGTGGAATATCCGCGCCCGCCTTGCCTCCAGACCTGCAGGCGAACTATTGCTTTAGTTTGATGAAGATTATTTCGATTCAGCAGTTCATATATTTTAGGCCATACCTTTTCAATTTCCAATTCCTGGGGATACTCTATTTGCAAAAAATCAAGTCCGCTCCGAAGTCGTTTGATATGTTCTTTCAATTTAAAAGAACGCCCTGTGTAAACACAAAATGTTTCAAAACAGCCGTCGCCGTACATCAATCCACGAGAGTTTACGGAAACCGCGGGCTCATTGCTTTCCATAATCACCCCATCAACTGTTACAAAACGATCGGAATCATTCATCACTAATTATCTTCATTAGGCTGTCCATTCGGGTTGAATCGGCGCGGCCCGTAAAAATACTGTGCAGCTTTCCGGCGGGGGTATATACCAGTTGGGTGGGCACGCCGGGCACTTTAAAACGGTTAAAGACCTCCGTGCCATCTACGTAGTGGAACGGATAATCATATCGGTTGATATACTCTTTAACATTTTCGGGCTTATCCTGCACTACAGCTGCAAGCACTTGAAGCCGTTCGGGGTTTTGTTCCTTCAATTCCAAAAGTTGAAGATGCGCCTGGCGGGAGAATGATGCGGTCCAGGTAGCCCAAAAATCAAGCACTACATAATGGTTTGGAAAGGATGAAATTCCCAAGCTATCAGCCCCGTTTAATGTGGGCATAAGCTGTTGGCTTAGTGAATCCTGAGAAACTATACTTTTCCTAAACGCCTGTTCTTTCCCCTCGCGATTACTGATTGTAAAAAACACAATAATCAGCGCTGCCATTATAGCTATGATAGCAATAAAAGGGATAAAATATTTTTCGTCCAGCTTCATTTTATTTCAATAAACCGTAACTAATGTTCTGTCACACATTAAGATGACGAATAGTTGCAGGTCGCACGCCCAGGGTCAAAAGTCAAATTGGTCAAAGGTCTAAAGTCGAAAATTTGTGACCTGAGACCTTACGACCTTGGACATACAACTTTCGACCTCAGACCCGATGAATCTACGGCGCCATCAAACCGACACAAAACTACAACTATTGACACGACATTGAGCTTTTATTTAAGATCATCAATTAGCTCTCGGCAATCTTGTTTTATTTTATCATCATCCGGCGCAACCGTTGGTTTTTGGAGCGCTTTTTGGCAGCTTGCAATGGCTTGGGAATCTTTTCCCATTTCTTTATAGCTCCTGGCCAGGTCGTAGTAATAAAGCAGAAAATCCGGATTTAACTCAATGGCTTTCTCAATATAGTTAACCGCATTTTCCAGGCTGGCTCCGTCCGGGATGCCGCCGAACAGCACGTTAGCGGCCATCCGTTCTGCAAAATTGAGATCGGAGACTTCGTAATTCCATATACCTAATACATGCCAGGGCCCGGGATTGGTGGAATCGGCTTTAAGCGAGCGTTCGGCATACTTTTTAATATCCCGCGTTGCTGCCACCCGGTCTCGTGTGCCTCCAATCAACGCCATCTGTCCCATCGCTATTGATTTTACTAAATTAGACTGCGTATGAGTGGGATCAACCTGTAAAGCTCTGTCAGCCCGCTTGTTTGCATTGATGAAAAAATCTTCTTTTTCGTCTGAATCCTTTAGTCGGTTTCCTATGCGGGCGTATAAAAGGCTTGAACGCCATAAGGCCTTAAAATTTTGGGGATTTTCATCAAGAATATCATTGTAAAGTACCAACGCTTCTTTTTCGTGATAGTTTTGAAATAGGGAATCGGCCCGGGCCATTTCAGTAGAGGACTGGGCAGCAGCTGAAAAAGCCACGGAGAAAATCAGAATAAAAGCTGCAAAAGAATATCTCATATAAAGTTTATATATCACTATTAAACAATTGCACAGCAAAGAAATAAAGAAGTAACAGATTAAAAATTTTTATCAGCTGAGATTTGACCATCTGCTGAAATTTGATAACCAAACTCATTCTTATTCTGCTGTTCAATCGGGTAAAAAATAGTCCGGCGTGTTTCAACGGATATTTTGTTTAGAGAATAAACGCTTACTTTGCTCTGAATATTGGCAGATACATTTTTTTTAAATTCTGCAATTGGTTTCGCATCCATAACGGATTCATCTTTCTTGGTTGCCATCCATATTCTGCAATGGTCATAAGTCGCTTTCTTACATAGCAAGAATAAATGAACCGTTATTCTATCGGCTGAAAATTTACCTAATGCATAATAGGAGTGCTCTATATTAAGCATAGGCAATTGCGCACCGTCCTTTTTTTCGACTATCGTTCGTACATTTTCTGTATCAATAGTGAATGGGAGAGTGAAGCTTTGTGCGGAGTCATTTTTCACAAGGCGGTGAATTAATTTTGCTACCGCTTTTTGGTCACTGATGTAAAAGGTATGCTCCTGTTTGTATCGCTGCTGAAAAGATTTATACTCTGCAGATTCAATATAGGATTGATCAATAATCACTGTATCCTTTTTTTTACCACAGCTAAGAGAAAAGAATATTAGACCAATTAAAAATATAAAGCTTTTGTGCTGCAACAAATTATAGATACCAATAAATAATTTTTTTATACCTATTTTTTAGTTAGCCTTTTCTGCCACTTCTTTCCTATTTCCATTTTGACCATAGTTTTTCATCACGTAATCATCCAGTATATCACGGAACTCCTGGCCAATTTTTTCGCCTCTGAGTGTGGTATAATGCTCACCGTCCATGTAGACCGGCGCTTTGGGTTCTTCAAACGTTCCCGGCAGTGAAATACCGATGTTCGCATTTCTGGATTCACCGGGCCCATTAACCACACAGCCCATAACCGCCACATTCATCTCCACTACATCGGGATAGATTTCGCTCCACACCGGCATCATTTCCCGCAGATAGCTCTGAATCTCTTCCGCCAATTCCTGGAAATAAGTGCTGTTAGTTCGTCCGCATCCGGGGCAGGCCGTTACCTGAGGAATAAAATTGCGGATACCAAGCGACTGCAGTACTTGCTGGCACACACGCACTTCCTCTGCCCGGTCACCACCCGGTTTAGGGGTGAGGGAAACCCGTATGGTATCGCCGATGCCTTGCTGCAATAGCACGGAGAGGGCGGCCGAACTGGCAACCATCCCCTTCATGCCCATACCGGCTTCGGTAAGGCCTACATGTAGCGGGTAGGCAACAATTTCTGCAATTCGCTCATACACAGTAACCACATCCTGTACGTGCGACATTTTGCAACTAATAATAATCTTGTTCGAATTCAGTCCTACGCTTTCAGCCAATTCTGCCGACCGCTTCGCACTTTCTACCATGGTATCAAGCATCACCTGCTTTGATGACTTGGGGCTTTCCAGCTTGCTGTTGGCATCCATTTTGTCGGCAAGCAATTGTTGATCGAGCGAACCCCAATTCACTCCTATGCGCACCGGTTTATCATATTTAATGGCTTGCTCAACAATGGTGCAAAAGTTTTCGTCGCGTGTCTTGGTACCTACATTACCCGGGTTGATGCGAAATTTGGCAAGAGCCTTCGCCGCTTCGGGATATTCGGTTAATAATTTATGGCCGTTGTAATGAAAATCACCCACAATTGGTACGGTAATATCCTCAGCTAGCAACTTATCCTTAATATGAGGTACCGCTTTTGCCGCCTCTTTATTATTTACCGTAATACGCACCAATTCAGAGCCGGCGTCATGCAAATACTTTACCTGCTCGTATGTGGCTTGCACATCGGCGGTGTCGGTGTTGGTCATTGACTGAACCGCAATAGGTGC
>Ga0136556_1001728_pt1 | contig 10644 bp, 1 predicted proteins | sample AntRauTorckE6831_FD_104780 | JGI IMG/M metagenome (GOLD analysis project Ga0136556, IMG submission 104780) | Saline lake microbial communities from Rauer Islands, Antarctica - Metagenome Torckler E6 #831 | ecosystem: Environmental > Aquatic > Non-marine Saline and Alkaline > Saline | place... | reverse complement strand
GCCGACTGGCTGTTGAGAATATCCCGAGTAAAGTGTCCCCACTTCCCGGAATTAAAAATAGACTTCACCTGATCGCCATGAAAGACCGCCACCGTGTGCCGATGGAAATCGTCCAAGTCGTGCGCCTTGCCGTTCAACAAATCGGCTTTAGTCGGCATGAATGCAGAAGCATCCTCGGACAAATAAATAGCATCGTTCCCCCGACGCTTTGCCTCGGCAATAACATCCTTATTTTCCCAATAGACCCAAGCACCATTCCGCATCGACCACTCATCTGTTTTGGTCCAAGTGCCTCCAGTGCCTTCTTTCCTTTTCTTGTGGAAATCAAGCCATTCCTTCCAATCCCGAATAGGATCAACCGGGTTAGTAACATTCAAGAATACCGGAGCGACATTTGCACCAACAGACATTCGTTGCTGAAAGTACCCTTTCGTCGGGTCATTTTCAGAATATTGAGCGCCATACTCCAAATCCCTCTTTGCTAAATCTCTATCGAATTCAGACCAATAATTCTCTTTGATCCGGTTCATCTTGGCAAAGACTCGCTGAACCTCCGGATCATCATTTATCCGATCCGGAGTTCTTTTCTTCCGCGACCAATCTGAGGAAAACTTCGGATCCCGACTAAAAAAGTGCAACTCAGTGCCTTTTGGGAAGAATTTATTTACCCCTTCTTTCCCGGAAAACTCCCTGATATCCTGCTTTGTTCCGTGATAAAATATGTACGGAATCCCATTCTCATCCTTCTCCACCGAGTTTTGCGACCAATTGAGGAAGTTCTGATTATTCGCAGCCGCCTCCGCAATTTGACTGAATAGCTTCTCTGGCTCAACGCCAGCCTCGCCGCTTTGGAGCGTGCGCCCTTCATTGTCGACGTTCTTCCCGCGCCGATTGAGAACCGCTATTGCACCTGCAGTAATGAACCCCTTGTGCTCATCCTCCAAAGACATGAACTTGTCCTTCACCGAACTCTCAACAATTCGTAGCTTTTCGTCTACATTACCCAGAGCCTCCTCCCGAGAAGCCCGGTGCGCCAAGTCTCCAGTGTGCTCAAGTAAGTGATTCGTGATACCTGAAAGACCTTCACGCTGCGACTCAGTCACAACGCGACTCATGACACTCTCAGGCAACCCGCGCTGCGTGATTCCCGCCGCCCGGTTCATCGTCTCTAAAACGTCCCACTCCCTACGCATGTAAGCTCTGACGTAGTCCTTAGCTTCAAGATGCATAGGATCAAGCTTATCAGTCGATGCCTCCCACGCTCGAGCACTTGGACGATAGAATAGACCTTCCCATGCGCTAGGCTCACCGCTTAACCGAGCCTCGTCCAATGCTGCCAAATGGCCCCGCATTTTCTCCACCGTATTCCGAAGGCCAGAAAAGTTTCCTGTGATAATCCCTCTCCCTAGCGAAAGAGCCGCCTTGCGACCCTCCTCACCCATTACTGTAAGAGGCCGGTTCGCGGTCTTATGCGCATCCATGTATTCCAAAACTAAATCATCATAGAACGTCGCCAACCGAGCCTCCTCCTGGTAGCGTTCCAGAAACGGCCCAGGCTTCACCGGATCCCCGGCCGCTTGGCTTTCGAGAGTTCTACGTGGAACATTCACGCCCTCAAGACTTCCAACCTGAGTATCTAGCATTTCGCGCCGGATCGCCTCGACCAGTTCTCGATCAATGCCAGAGCCGTTACTAATTGCAACCTCTCCCAAATTAACGATATCTTGCAGGTAAAGACCCATTCCATCGTAGATAGCAGCCAAGTTGCTCAACCCCGACTCCGCACGCCCCGGTGTCCCACCAGAGAGGTGCTCTTCCAATGCTGAATACGGATGACCCATAGGCCCACTCAGAGACGGATTAAAGCCACCCTTAGTTATCGAGGCGTAGATATCGGCAACTGCGTCCAAAGCGTGCCCTGCACGAAGCTCAACGCCATGAGCGCGAGATACGGCTTCCGACCGAGCATCCCCAGGCTCTTGATGCAGATCCACCTCCTGTTGAAGCGATTTGCTATTGAATACCCGCAGGACGTTCCGAATAACCGGATCCAATGTCCATTCGACTCCCCGAGTATCAACAAACCGAGTCCCCTTGCCGTCCTCGGTCTTAGCAATCTTGCCAAAAACCTTTGGCTCGGCATCCGATGGCTTTACAGACGAATCCAAGAAACCCCGTAGAGTTTCCTGAGCTTCAGCCTCACTGCTATTTAGCCGCGAGCGACCGGCAGAGTAATTAGCTCCCGAGAGGCTCGGTCGACGTTCTGGCCATCCAGCCACTTGTGGGTCTCCGGACTCCAGTCCTTGCTCGCTTTGAACCCGATTTGCATCCGAACCTCCCTCGGAGCCTCCGAGATCACCTCCGGGGAAAGTCCCCTCAATAGTTGAACCCTCTGCCGACGGCCTGGGTCTGATTGGAAAGCTTTTGACATTACGCTCCCAGAACTGCCACTGATCGCTGTTGTTGTCGAATCTTTTCGCAACCTGAGACATTAAAGGCTCTCCGGTATTCGAACTAGGATTCTGTGAATTATGCACCCCCAGCACTTCATGCCGCTTTGCTACAGTCGCCCGATAAGCATTCCCCACTGCATTGAGCGACTGATTCAGCACATTATAGTCGTCGACAAACCCGCTTTGCTCGGCCCGGTCAGCCGTTTGCTCAAGAGGATTCAACTCATTGCGCCGCTTGCCCGACTCCATTTTATTTTTAGCCGATCCGAGCTTTTCAATATCATCAAGCCACCAGGCTTCATCCGTGTAAATAATGCTATTATCAGCCTCTCGTAGACGCTGGAGCATCGCACCGGTCTGCTCGTAAATAGGGAAGCCAACTATAGAACCATCGTAGCCCATAGTCCGATAATACGGAGGATCTACCACGCTCATGACGTGATCGCCCACTTCCAGCTCTTTGTCGTAGCTACTTTCCCCGCCAAGATACTCGAATTCAACGCCGCGAGCGACCAGCTTATCAATTCCGGCCTTTGTGTTCTTTGCTGCCAAGACCAACTCTCCGCGCAACTTCATCAACTTAGTATCCGTATCGACATCGCCTCCGTCATTACCACCAAAGTTCCACATATTATCAATATGGTCAGACAAGGCCTTCAGTATAATAGCATCGTCCTCACTTAAAGCTGAATTATCCAGTTCCTCTTTGGTCAGATTCGGCACACCCAACTCGCGAGCCAAAATATCCACAAATTCCCGGTAGGTGAATTGATTGTAAGCCGACTTCTTCTCCGGAGCCAATCCAGCGATCCCAAGCTCGGGAGCACGATCCTGCTTCGCCTGCTGAATCGATTCCCGATCCAATGCTTTATATAAGTCAGGTTCAATCACCCGATCAATAAAGTCGTCCAGCACATCGCGCATCTCGTCGCCACGCTTGTGCAGGAATTCAATCTTTTTTGCGCGAACCGGATCAAACTCATGCACTCGAACTTTTTTCAAGTTCGGAGCATATTGAAGCCCCAAATAGGAACCCCAAGCCCCACCGCCACCGAAGTAATCGTTTATGACCGTGATTTTACCAAGATCCTCTTCGCTAAACTTGTCGCGAATAATCTGATCCACGATTTGCGCCATTTCACGCTTATGCCCCTGGAATGGAGGCATCATCTTCGCCGCCTCCTTAATCGCTCCACTGTCGGAAGGAGAGGCATTAACCGTCACGCGCTTGCCAGGGTTCTTCTCTCCGAGATTCAAGTTAGCCCGAATTAGTGAGAAATTAGAAGTAACCAGCAGCCTGCCGCTTTTCTCGTCCAGCTTAAGCGCTTTCGTTGGGGTTACCCCAGCAGTCTTACCAGCATCCTCTGGAGACAAAAACCAGTTGTCGTCGCCGGGATCCTCGCCTGCAGTTTGCTTTTCGGACTCACGCTGCTGCAATCGATCATTTGCTCTCGCAACTTCTTCCTCTGAGGCGACCACACCGTCCTCTACGGCCTGACGGAAAATCCCTTCAAACAGGCCGATATTTTCCATATCCATGCCCATCATCCCGATATCCTCTTTCTGGTATGGAAGGTGACGTGCAATAGTCTCAAAAAACGCGCCCCTAACCTCCCGGCTATTAATACTTGCAAACCAAATCTGGAACGCCCCGAGCCGAGGATCCTGCGTCTTACCGTCAGTCGTCTGCTGGTTCACATAATCCTCAGCAGTTACCTGATTCCGTTTTGTGCGCTTTGCGTTGAAAATCTCACGATCCATCTCGCCCTTAAGCGCAGCCCGAAAATCGTCTAAGCTTTCCCCGCGATGAATTGCCCGAAGCATCTGTCCGGAGCTTTCGCGCACCTTCGAAACAAAATCCCCAGGAGCCGCGGCGAGAACCGAATCATTTACCAAGTGAGCCGCAAAAATGTCTTTTAGGAACTCGACCCCATCCTTCGTAAACTCGCCATTGGTCTCATCGAGAATCTTCTTTCTGTCGGTGTCTGATATCTTGGTATTGCTACCCATGAGCCAACCGACCAGTTCTTGAGCAGAAGGAGCATTCAACGCCGCGCTAAAGGTCTTGTCCGCTTGGCTGTCAAAAAACGCAGAGAACTTCTCGAAAAACTCGGGAGGCTGATTCCGGCCAAAGGCCATCGCCTTCTTCGTCCGATCCTGCCCCATCTGATTGATGTCATTGAACTCAGTAATCATCTGATGCTCAAAGTCCTCATCGACCGAATCTTGCACGATCTCAATCAACCGAGGATCCTGATCCGCAACCTTATTGTAATCCTCCTGAGTCAATCCGAACTGACCCAATCGACTCTGCAATGCCTTTTGATACTTCGGATTTACAGTATCGTTATCAGTTAAGAACGTCCGGCGATGCCCACTAACCAGCCGCATCTTAGCGCCATCGTCCGACTTAATCGCAATCGGAGCACCTTCTTGCCCGGTTCCCGAAACACTGAAAGCTTCCTCGTCGAACCAAGTGCGACTCTTTTTCTCCACCCATTCAACCGTTTCTGGACTCTCAGCAGTCGCCTTCGTGTTGTTTGGGTTTTCGATAAACTCCGACCGAGGAACCAAAGCATAGCGAGTTTTAACCCGACGATCAGAAGTAGGAAGCCGCACCTGACGACTGCGGCCATAGTAAGCTTCGCCATCAATATCCTCGACGCGCTGCCCCTCGCTTACATCTAATTCAACGCTCCGAGTTGTGGTTTTATTACCCACAGGAGCCGCTGCGCTTCGTCCCACCTTATTGGATTCGGGAGCTTTACCTGCATCTCTATCCGAATCCCGTTCCGCATCACTGCCAACTGCAGAACGTTTACTGGCGTTGAGGCTTCCATGTAGCGTAACCATGCGCTCACGAACCAGATCAATCAACTTATTTAACCCATTAACTTTCCCCGGATCCATGCCTCGACCACTTAGCTCAGACTTCATGTCCCGAACATGAGCAACAAGCACTTCAAGGGATCGGCCCATCTGCGCACGCTGCGTTGTAGACAAAGTCTGTTCGGAAATAATCTTACCATCCAGTGCTAAATAACCATCCTGCAGAGCCAGACGGCCTTGGATCACTGCCCGGACAAACTCATGGCCCTTGGCGTAATTACTCGCAGCAGCCGGATAAACGCGAACAAGTGCCTCCTGACTGTCCTTTGGTAGATGCGTCCAGGCATCACTAACATAACCACCCGCCTTGTTGTCGGCTTCTACCATCTCCGAGTGAATAAGCTCCTCTTGCATGAGCTTCTTAACACGCCCAGGCGTTTCTAAAATTGCATCTATATTCCCAGCATCGACCAAATTACTTACCGACACGATTATCCTGCCAGCTTTATCTATTGAAAACCCACCATTCGAGGCCCCCGTCGATTCGTTTTGCAGAATCACCATGTTGTCGCCAAGAGCAGACCGATAGGTCGCAATTTCTTCATTAATAAGATCAGCAACGGTGTTCGCTTTCTTTCGCGATTCTTTAATGTCCGCACGATCATTTCCTCGAGCAATCTGCGAATTATGCAACTTCGTAGCCAGATCGCCTTTATTGATCTTCTCGAGATTTTGTGGAGTCTCAGTAGCCGGATTTTGCTGCGCCGCTGGCTTTGGCTGTTTATCCCGAGTCGATTCCCGGTAATTCAAAATAGTTTCAACAGTCTCGCCATTTTCGACGAGCCACTCAGAGACATTTTCCTGCGTAACGGGATCCCCGGACTCAAGCACCGCGCCCCCCGGAATCTTGACCGTAGCCTCGCCCCGACCGTCTTGCCGACGAAAACGAACTACGCCGCCAACTGCCTCAGTCTCTGATTCCGCTCCTAGACCAGCCTGCTCCTCTGGCTCAATCGCACCGCCATCAGCTTCTTCCTGCGCCAAGCGAGTCGCCTCTTCTTCCGCCAGCTGCTTTGCCTGCTCAATTCGGGAATTAATCTCTGCGACCTGTTCCTGTTCTGTTTGCTTGAAAAAATCTTTAGCAGCAGGACTCTGCTCCATCATGAACTCGCGAGCCGCATCGGTCACAATACGCGCAGTCGGCAACTCACTGTGATTAATGAAGAAATCAATGCCCAAAGCCTTCTGCATTTCCTGCATAGCCTTAAGCTGCTGCTCAGTCGGTCTGCCGTTTTGATTTGATATCAACAACCCAAGAGCCGCATCCCGACGAAGCTTTGCCTCAGCTTGCGCTTTGTTCGGTGGAACATACTTCCCACCAATAATAATACCACCAGACCCTGTCTCGTAAAGATCCTGAATCTGTTTTTCGACTTGCTCATAGCCTCCAATCACGTCCTGCACAACACCAAGCAGGTTCATTGTCTCTTTTTTGAAAAATAGAGCACCTGTGCTCGGTTTTAACTGCGCTAAAAGCACATCCGTCGCCCACTCAGAGCGCCGAACGGTTTCCTTCTCAAAGGAACGCTCTTGCATACTCGATAGATCCTCACCAGCAAGCTCGCGCATCTTCTCAGCCTCTCGACGAAGGTGATCCACGCCACCCATAGCTGAAATAGTAAACCCTTCTGGAGAGCTACCGTCCTTATCCGCGGCAGAGATCATCGCATCCAGATAATCCGCAGTATCCAACAGGTTCATCCGAACCTTGGAAGAATACTCAATCCGCGCATCCGCAACTGCCCGACGCGTGTGCTTCCTGGCCCTAGAATTACCTTGCTCCGCAATGCCCTGCATCACGCCACCCATCAAACCACCGAGAACCGCACCTTCCGCCATGCCCTCGCCCAAATGACGAGTAGGATCCCAAGCTTTATACCCCAGGCCACCCACAATGCTTTCAAGATCAAGCTGGGCAATACCGCCACGCGCCCATGCATTGCCCCATATTTGCTGAAACATTTCCTGATAGGATTCCTCGCCTATCTGCACCGAGGTTCGCAAAGCCGCAGCCGCAAGCTGCTTTCGCCCGGTCTTATAAAGCCATTCAAGCCCTTCGCGCTCTGTCCCGAGCACTGCCTTTTTAAACCATCCGGTCATAGCAGTGCCGACCGCACCATTATCAAGTACTCGAAAATACTTAGCCAAGGGGACTGCCTCTGTCGTACCGCCAATAAAATGGACCGCACCGGCAAAGAAACGACGAGCAGGAAGCTCCTTTTGTAATCTAGCTTTAAAGGCATCCAATGCTTTCTGGGAGTTGCCAGTATCCTCAAGCATCTTGAGCTCGAGAGTTGCATCGATACCAACCTTAGCCATACGCTTACGCGCTGCATCCACCGCCTGAGAAGAAGGATTATCACCTAAATCCCGAAAAACCTCCGACGTAAAGCGATACTCACCTTCTGACGATTGGTCGACCTCGTCCATACCCTGTATAGCCATACTCGAACTCGCAATCCCAGTCGTCGTTGCCGTTCCAGCCCACTTCGCCATCCAGCCAAGTAACCTTGGCATTTCGTGCCCAGCCAACTTGATTGCTTGCGAGTGCAAAGCTACGCCCCGAGTAACAACACCGCCTGGAGCCGCAAATAGTACCAATGAACCAACTCCACTACCATAAGCACCAGGAGAAAGGTGTATCTTATCACGAAAGAAAAAAGGCATCCAGTTGATATCCTCAATCTTCGCATCGACCTGCGCATTCCTATTCCTGCCCAGATCGTAGAGCCACTTACTCGACTCGGCCCACATTTCCTGAACGAGATCATCACTCGCATTTAACCCAAACTTTGGGTTTATTTTCTGGTCTCGCCACTCACGAAAAGATTCCGTTGCACCAAGTGTGGACTTGTCGAGCGTCCATTGCCGCACACCACGCACAAACCGAGCCGTGTCAACAACACCGCCCAATACCATGCCAGCAAAATTTCCGCCAACTTTCTGTCCGACTTCTAAAAAAGAAGGATCTCGCTCATACTCTTTAAGCTGAGACAACTGACTCGGGCTAAGTGTCCCCCGATGTTTCTCGATTTGCTCTTCAAGCCACTTCTTTTCCCGAAGCTTGCCCTGTTTTAACCGATGACCAGCCCCATCGCTATCAAGCACCCAAGACACTTCCCTCAAACGCTCCGAATAAGAAACCGCCTGCGTAAACCCATCAACTACACCCTTAGCATCCGGCATCAATTCAACCTTCTTGCGCCAGTAAACTTCCGGAGATTTAACGACACCCTCTAACTGCGCCTGACGCTCCTGCAGCGCTATACCCTTAAAGCGCAAATCGTCGCGATCTTTCCTCAGCATTTCCGAATTAACCGGATCCGCAGATTTAATGAGTTCTTGGTATCGATCAACTTGCGCCTGATACGCTTTAGCATCCGCACGAAGCTCCTCACTTTCCTGCACGATATCCATAAACGAGGAATCTTTGTTCACCTCAAGCTGCACAGACTCACGCGCACGCTCCATAAGTTCCCGGTCAGCCTGACTTTGTTTCTCGGTATCAGATAGATGAATGCCCTGCTTTTCGCGCTTTTCACGCAGGCTCGACACCAGAGGATCCGACTCGATCTTATCATCCGAAAGACCCTGCTCGCGCAGTAAGTCAATTCGGTTTTGCATCATGTTCTCCGTCCCCTGAACATCTTGGTATGCCGAAGCATACTTCTTCATGTTAACGGCTTTGTCTTTTTCAGCAATTAACTCACCCTTAAAATCAGGATCACTGATCAGCTTTCCCTCGAGGCCACCAATGCGCTGGTCGATTGCTCCGATTTCAATCTGGAGCTCACCCATCTGCACTTTAGAATCGCCAAGCTTAGGATCAACCATCGAAGGATCGTCCTCAAGCTGCTGCACCCGCATAGCCAAGTTGCTACGCTGCTCGGTCAGCCTTTGAAGCTCGCCCTTTGCTCGCATTTCCTCAGCAACCGCAGCACTGACCTGCTTGTCATAAAACTCAGAAACCGACTTTTGCCGCGCCTTCTTCCGGTTCTCGTAAAGTGTTTCAACCTCATCACGCCAGTGATCGGGCATCTGCTCACCCATTCCTCTGAGATCCCGAACATGACCGGCGACCGAGCCATCATCCATGTAAAGAAACGGATCGTCCTCGTCCTCCTTATTCGCCTTTAAGCTCGGAGCACGAACAGTCTCATTCCCCAGCCGATCCCGACTCCACTCATACTTGGCATCTTTCTTCTTATCATACTTGAACGTCCAATCCTGCTTTTTCCAGAGGTAGTTCCCCTGATCGTCGATCTGCTGCCGCCAACCCCCGCGCTCATAATCGCGCTCGGTCTCCATACCCATCTCCTGAGCACGCTGGTTCCAGATGCTGTGATGATCCGAAACAGCCGACTTATGCGCAGATATCTGATCTCTATAATCAGACACCTCGTCCCGGTAGTTCGATTTAGCCTGAGCCTCAAGCTGCCGATAGCTACGCTCGCGCTGCTTAATGTCATCATCAAAACCGTCCCTTGCAGGCCCGCTAAAGTATTCTGGATTGAGTATCGCAGTGCGGGCATCCGCCACGCCCCCCGAACCTGCCCGGTGGTCGTTATTCTTGGCCATATTTTAAGTTCTCGTCACATTGCTGCAGATACTGCAGGTTTCTTCTTTTTATTTGTGTAACCGCGTTGGTCGGGTCTCACGCCATTAGAATCCGTATTACTGCTTGCATATGCATCAAGACCCCTTGCGTGATTTTCATTCATTTCTAAAACTGCTCCAGTATCATTAGTCGTAACTGCTCCATGCCTTACACCTTCGACAGTTTTTGCTTTAGTTGTGGTCGGAACCGGGAAAGACCTTTCAGCAGACGATCCGCCTTTAATCGCAGGAGAAACTGGTGATGGCGCAGGATTTCCGCCGAATTGCTTAATAAAGTCAGATTTTGCCTGCTCCATCCCTTTCGAATGCATAACGTTAAGCGCAGCCGAATCCTTTGGAACACGCCCTGCAGACTCATAAAACTTATTACTGGGCTTAACAGAAGAAGCAGTCGGCCAAGCACTAGACGCAGGCCCTTTTTTTTCGGCCATGTATTTATCCCGAGCATCAGCAGCAACCTCTTGCGCGTTCTGATTTGCTCCGACACTCAACTTTTCGCCATTAGGCAAAGTAAATTCAGCAGAACCCGGCTCCCGCTCTGGGGACATCCACTGCACAACATCGCCAGTAGGCAACTTCACGTGTGCCGTCCCTTGTCCTTGCTGACTTTGCCCACCTGATGTTTGCACTGGTGACTGCGCTGGTGTTTGCACTGGTGACTGCGCTGGTGTTTGCACTGGTGACT
>Ga0136556_1001721_pt1 | contig 10678 bp, 5 predicted proteins | sample AntRauTorckE6831_FD_104780 | JGI IMG/M metagenome (GOLD analysis project Ga0136556, IMG submission 104780) | Saline lake microbial communities from Rauer Islands, Antarctica - Metagenome Torckler E6 #831 | ecosystem: Environmental > Aquatic > Non-marine Saline and Alkaline > Saline | place... | reverse complement strand
GCCGGAGCCGGAGGCGGAGCCGGAGGCTGAGGAGGAGCCGGAGCCTGAGCCTGAGCCTGAGCCTGAGCCTGAGCCTGAGCCTGAGCCTGAGCCTGAGCCTGAGCCTGAGCCTGAGCCTGAGCAAACCGAAGAGGTCACGCAGGCCGACATTCGCGATGCGCTCATGGCTGTCTGCAATGCTAAGGCCCCGGACGCCGCGTTCGCGATCATCAACGGATTCGGCGGTGCGCGGTCTATCGGCGATGTGCCGAAAGAGCAGTGGGGTGAGCTGCTGGCGAAGCTACGCGCTGCGGTTGAAGGGGAGTAAATCATGGCCGCACACGCGCAACTAGGGGCTTCCAGCGCTAAGCGCTGGATGGCCTGCCCCGGATCGGTGGCTGCGTCTGCGGACCGGCCAAACAACACGACGGTATGGGCTGCCGAGGGTACGGCCGCCCACGACCTGGGCGAGACCTGTCTGCTGGACGAGGGCCAGCGCAGCAACCCGAAGGACTACTTGGGGGGAACGATTGTTGTCGATAAAGACGGCGGGCACTGGGAGTTCGAGGTAAACGACAACATGGTCCAGGCCGTGTCTGTCTATGTCGATTACGTCCGCGAAATTCTGGAGCCCGGCGACGTTCTTATGATCGAGTCGCGGGTGTCTCTCAGGGCGATGGGACCGCCGGGCGAAGATATGTTCGGGACAGCGGACACCATCATCTACCGGCCCAGCACGAAGAAGCTGTTCGTGATTGATTACAAGCATGGGTCTGGAATTGCGGTCGATGTGACCAACAATCCACAACTTATGTATTATGGCATCGGAGCCGCTTTACATCTGCAACAACCTGTCGTAGAGTGTGAGCTTGTTGTAGTCCAGCCGAGAGCGCCCCACGCCGACGGCCCGATACGTTCGCAGATCATTGATGTAGTTGATCTTATGACCTGGGGCTACACGGAACTTATGCCAGCAGCGCAGAGAGCGACGGAGCCAGACGCGCCGCTTTTTGTTTCGGAAGAATGTCGATTCTGTCGGGCGGCTGCGACCTGCAACGCCCTACGTCAACAAGCACTGGAGAACGCAATGCTGGAGTTCGACGAAGACAACAGCGCTGTAGAGCCGACCACGACGGTCGATAAAATGACCGCCAAGCAGGTGCGTATGGTCCTGGATAACGCGACGCTTATTACGGCCTGGATAAACGCGGTGCAGAAGTTCGCGCATGACGAGCTGGAAGCGGGCCGGGACCCGGCAGACGGCGCCTACAAGCTGGTAGAAAAGCGCCCTGTCCGTAAGTTCAAAGACCCGGAGGCCGCCGCTGACGCACTTTGCATGGCTTACGGTCTCGGCGACGAGGACATTTTCGAGGCACCGAAGATGAAATCCCCGGCGAAGATTGATGAAGCGCTCAAAGCGCAACTGGTCGGACTGCCGCGCAAAGAATCAACGGCGCAGAAGAAAGCCGCCAAGGCATTTGTAGACGAATTTGTCGAGTCGCTGTCGTCCGGCACTACGCTGGCCCCAGTAACTGACAAACGTGAAGCGGTGACGAAAGGGCGCGTCACTGACTTTGATTAAAAGCCCGTTCTCAAACTCTCTCAAACTGGAAGGATCAAAACATGGCTAAGCCAAAAACCCCGATCGGTCGTCTGTCATTCCCCGCGCTTTTCGTAGCGACAAAGCCGAAGGGCGATAACAACGCCGAACCGAAGTACAACATGACGCTGCTGATGGACGCCGACGCGCAGAAAACGCCGGAGTTCAAGCAGATGCAAGAGGCCGTCAAAGCCGCGCTGTTAGACAAGTTCAAGACGCCGCCCAATAAGTGGAAGTCTCCTTTTCTGACCATCGCAGACTTGGACGAAGTGCCGGACGGCTACGACGAGGACTGCGTTTTCGTGCGTATGTCGAGCAAGACCAAGCCAGGTGTTGTCGGCCCGAACCCGCAGTTCCCTATCGAGGACGCGGACGAAGCCTATGCGGGCTGCTACGTGCGAGTCTCGTACAATGTCTATGCGTGGGACCACCCGACAGGCGGCAAAGGCGTAAGCATTGGCCTGGGCAACGTCCAGAAGATCAAGGACGGAACCCCGTTCGGAAACCGCACCAAGGCGGAAGACGACTTCGATATGGTCGAAGGCGAAGAAACCGACGCACACGCGGATATGTTCAAAGTCTGAGGCTTCTGGCCGACTGCAATGTCGGCTTTGGCGACAGACAGTCAACATCTACACCCTACACCGGCTGCCTCGCGCAGCCGTTTTCATCTGAGGAAACCACCGTGACAACATCAAAGCCAAAGAGCCTGACCGTAAAAGAAAAACTGTTCGCAGCGGAGGACGAGCTTCGACGGAGCAAGGCGCGTATCGAAGAACTCGAAGCAGACTGCGGCCACGAGGACGCGCTAGAGCAAGAGCTGTCTGAAACGCAGTCCGATTTAGACAATCTCCAGTGCGCTCTGGAGAAAATCCACTACACCACTCCTGGTCTGTCTCGGGTACTGCTCAAGGGAGGCGCCCACCCGCAAGATGTGGCCGAGGTAATAAAGCTCCTTCACACGCCACTGGGGTGAAGCCATGCAACGTGCCCACATAGATTTCGAGACACGCAGCGCTGTCGATCTGAAAAAGACTGGCGTTCACATCTACGCGCAAGACCCGACCACCGACGTTTGGTGTTTGGCCTGGGCCATAGACGACGGCCCGGTAAATCTGTGGGAGCCGGGCTACGCGCCACCCGAGCCGCTGCTGGATCTTGTTTGTCGTGGCGACGTAGTCTGCGGACACAACGTCGCTTTCGAGTACCACATCTGGCAGAAGATCATGGTCCCGCGCTACGGATTCCCCGGGCTGGTCTACTCGCAACTGGACTGTACCGCCGCCAGAGCGGCTATACAGTCGCTACCCCGGTCACTCGAAGGCGCCGGGCAGGCGCTGGGCCTTGAAGTGCAGAAGGATAAGAAGGGACACGCGCTGATGCTCCGCATGGCGAAGCCCCGCAAGGCCAGGAAGCACGAAGACCCGGACGCCCTTCTGTGGTGGGGCACCGACGACCGCAAGCAGGCGCTGTTCGACTACTGCAAGACCGACGTAGAAGTCGAGCGCGAGTTAGACAGACGACTGCGGATCATGTCTCCGTACCTTCGCAAGATATGGGAAATGGATTTCCGGCTGAACACCCGGGGCGCTCCGGTCGATATCCCGTTCGTGTTCAATGCCAAGGCCGTCAGTGACCTGGTTACTGACGACTTTAACCGGCAGATGGCAGAAGCCACGGATGGCGAAGTGGCCCGGACCAGCGACACCGGGGCGCTCAAAGCCTGGACCGAGCGGAAGCTCGGGCAGGAGTTAGACAGCATGGACAAGGCGTCCGTCGTTGAGCTGCTTTCGGCCCCGGATCGTCTGCCTTCTGGAGTAGGGGAAGCGCTGCGACTTAGACAGTCCGCCGGTAAAACGTCCAACGCAAAGTGGGACCAGTTCATAAACCGGACGGACCCGGCGACTGGGCGCACCTACGAGACCCTGCTGTTCCACGGAGCCAACACCGGCCGCTGGGCTGGCCGAGGTATCCAGTTGCACAATCTGCCGAGCCGTACCGCGCTCACCCCCAAAGAAGTTCAGCAAGCCATTCAGATACTACTCAGGTATCCGCCTGAGACCGCCTACCGTGTACTCCAGTTGGTGTTTACCCATCCGGTAGCCGAGATACTGTCGGCCTGTATTCGCGGCGCTATATGCACCGGCGAGCGCGACGAGCAGAAGGTAGCGGATTACTCGAACATCGAAGGCCGGGTGAACGCCTGGCAAGCTGGCGAGCAGTGGAAGCTGGACGCCTTCGTCGCGTTCGACGCCGGGATCGGGCCAGACCTGTACAAGATGTCTGCGGCAGGCATCTACGGTGTCGCGGTCGAAGATGTGACCAAGCTGATGCGCCAGATAGGCAAGGTGTCAGAGCTGGCGCTAGGCTACGAGGGCGGGCCGAAAGCGTATGACTCAATGGCGGCGAACTACCAGATCAACATTGCGGACTTTCACGACGCGGTTATCCCAAGCGTAGACCAGTCATACGTCGCCCGGGCAATAGAGGGATGGGACAACTACGGCAAGACGAAGGGCATGGAGTATCGGGCCTGGCTAACCGCCGAGGTGGTCAAGCTGGCTTGGCGGGACAAGCACCCGGCCACTGTGGACTCCTGGAAAGGCATGGCGTCTGCGGCTGTCCGGGCTGTGAACAAACCCGGCTCGTCGCACCGCTGGGGCAAGGTTGCGTTCATGGTAGACAGGATTGGCGGAGCGCCTTTCCTCATGTGCAGGCTCCCGTCTGGCCGTCTGCTGTACTACGCGCAACCGCGAGTCACTGAAAAGCCGACGCCTTGGGGCACCACAAAAAGCCAGCTCAGCTATATGTCGGTCAACTCAGTGACCAAACAGTGGGAGCGGACTTCGACCTACGGCGGCAAGTGGTGCGAGAACGTGTGCCAGGCTATCAGCTTTGACCTGATAGCCGAAGCCATGCTCCGCACCGAAGCCGCCGGGTATCCCCCGATCCTGTCAGTTCACGACGAGATCAGCGCCGAGACAATCGACAAGGCGGGATCACTGGCCGAGTTCGAGCGGCTGATGTGCGAACTGCCCGACTGGGCCACCGGCCTACCCATCGCAACCGAGGGGTTCGTCGATAGGAGATACCGCAAATGAACGGACTGGCGTACTATAACGAGATTGACCCCTTCGCCGCGCAGTGGTTGAGAAACTTGATCGCTGCGGGGCATATCGCCCCTGGCGTTGTCGATACACGCAGCATAGAAGATGTGAGCCCAAATGAACTCAAAAAATACACACAATGCCATTTCTTTGCCGGTATCGGTGTCTGGTCTGTCGCCCTACGTAGATCGGGCTGGCCCGACAACCGGCCGGTATGGACTGGTTCTTGTCCGTGCCAGCCTTTCAGCGCGGCAGGCAAAAGCGCTGGGTTTAGTGACGAGCGGCACCTTTGGCCCGCGTTCCATTGGCTCATTAGCCAGTGCCGTCCTTCAACGGTCTACGGAGAGCAGGTTAGCGGAAAAAGTGCAGAACCTTGGCTCGACCTTGTACAAGCTGATATGGAAGCCTTGGGATATGCCTTCGGGGCTGTCGCGTTCCCGTCTGCGGGCGTCGGTGCTCCGCACATCCGAGACCGGGCTTACTGGATGGCCGACACCCGCAACGCGGGACCACAAAGGCGGTTACTTGGGAGGCAGATTCCGCGACGGGAAGCTATCGACGGACGTACTGGACGTAGCGGCGCAGCTCGCAGGGCAGACAGTCCCGGTCCGACTAACGGCTTCTGGGGGGATGCTGATTGGCTCGGATGCAGGGATAAAAAGTGGCGTCCCGTTGAGCCCGGCACATTCCCGCTGGCTGATGGGATTACCGGCCGAGTGGGACGACTGCGCGCCTACGGGAACGCTATAAACGCCGAACAAGCGAAAGTCTTCATCGAAGCAACCGCGCCCGTCGATAGGAGATACCGCAAATGATTCGACGGCCGGAGCGCTAAACGGGGCGCTAAACCCCGCGTGGCTGTAGGGTCTGTAGACCGACACGTTTTAACCCCTTGTCTAAGCGTGTCGATTGTCGATCTACAGCACCCTACACGCACTCATAATGCCGGGGTCGGCGGTTCAACTCCGCCCCTTGCTACCACTTAAACCCCTGCATTATCAGCGCATTACGCCGGTCTACACTTACCCGACGAAAGCTGTCTACACCCCAATGCGGGCGCTAAACGGGCGCTACGATCAGTCGTACTTCCCGCCGCTTCCGCCGTAGTTGTTCCTGCTTCCGCCGTAGTTGTTCCTGCTTCCGCCGTATTTGTTCCTGCTTCCGCCGTATTTGTTCCTGCTTCCGCCGCTCTTGCCGGACTCGAACAGGCCGGTAATGGCGTCCTGTCCTCTGCGGGTCTGCCGCTCCCCGGCGACGGCGTCGGTGAAGGCCGGCTCCATCCGGGGAATGGCGTAGGCAGACGCGAAGGCGCTTCCCGCGCTGAACGGAACCCAAGTCATACCCACTTGCAGCGCCGGTTCAATGAACCAGTTGTAAGTCGCCTTTGCCATGTTGCGCTCGGCGGTGTTCGTGTTCTCGCTGTTCCGCATAGCCGCGTTGGCAAAAGCGTTGAGGGCTCCGCCAACACCGCCGATGGCCGGGCCGAGGACGGAGCTTATTATGGGACGGTTGTACCGGACGCCGGATATGGTCTGTATATAGGGGTCCGCTATGCCCAGCAGACCGGCACGGCTGAGCGCTTCTTCCAGCTTCGCCTGGTCTGTCAGTTCTCGGCCGTCGGGCGAGTAAATCTCCCGGCGCAGCTCGCTGAGCATCGCCTGAAACGCCACCAGGACACCGAGGGTGGCGGACATAGACAGCACTGTCCCTGCCGCTTCGAGCCTGCTCATGTCCTTTCCGGTCAGCACGTTGCCACCGATACGGGCGTAGCGGTTCAATACGTTCTTTTGAAAAGCGTACCCGAACGACTGGAGCTGGAAGACAACCGCGCCCAGCGGGTGCGCAGCCCACTTCGGCCGGGTCGAGTTAGACGGGCGCATGACGGTCTGGTCTGTGAACCGCAGAAGCGCGGTCTTGTACGCTTTGCCCATATCCCCGGCGCGAGTCATCTGCTCAAAGGTCGGATACTTGTCTCCGAACTTGCGGACAAACGTTGCGAACTCGGCTTCTTTACCGGCCGGGACACCCAGCTCTCGTAAGAAAGTCGCGTTCTTCTTTCCGTCCGATTTTGCCATATCCGCAGACAGGCGGCGCAAGAACACCTGAGCGTTTTGCAGGGTCGTAACGCGGGTGTAGTTGGTCAGTTGCTCCAGCATATTGCGGCGGAAAAACGACGCCATAGCCTTGCTCTGAATCTTGCCGACCGGATCACCACCGGCGAACCGGGCCGCCATAAGATGATTGGAGCCGTGGCCTGCAATGGCGCCCAAGTCCTGCGCGAACTCGTAGGCTTTGTCCAGGCTGAAACTCTTGCCTGAGCCTGTCATTCCCCGCACGGTGTTCCAAATGTGTCCGCCAAGGTTGTTCATGTTCTGCGCCAGATCGCCCGCCACGTTGCCTGTGGCGCCGCGCATGGGGGCCAAGACAAGCTCGCCCAGCGAAGCCAGCGCCGCTTTCTCAAGCGTCGCCAGCGTCGTCCAGGTCCGCAGCATAGACAGGCCATGCTGCGCGGCAGAACCAGCGGATGTGCGCTGCACCCCGGCCGATACCGCTACCAGGTCGCGCAAATCGCCGAACACGTTCTGCGTGTCCGGGTCTTCCTTCTTCATTTTTTCCTCAAGCTCTGCCCACTTGGACCAGCGGTCGCCGAAGCGCTTGGCTATCTCGGCCCGGCGGACAGCCCGCTGCGTGTAACCGCCGAGAATCGCGTCGATGTCGCGGACGTAAAACTGCTCCAGCTCTTTCGCTGCGGCTTTTGAGAAAACCCGGCTGTTGGTGAAGTCGGTTCCGTTTCCGCTGGGCGCCGAGTAGCCGGGGGTGCCGCTGTCTCCGAACACCGTATTCTCCCAGTACGATTCGGCGCGGCCCCGCGCCTCTAAGTTGCTCATGGTCTCGCCGTTTTCCTGGGCGGTCTTTTTGTACGCCCTCATGGCCGCCGCCACAAATTCGCCGCGCTTACGGGAGACCAGCGCCCGCTCCAGCTCTCGCGGGAAGTAGCCGTCTTTGACTTCGCCCAGCTCTACGCCGGACTCGCGCAGATACCGGAGTTCTTCTTTCACAAAGGCATCAAGCATCTTGGCGGCTTCGCCGATCTTGCCTGTCCGGGGCTTGCGGGGATTCTCCACTGCCGCTATTACGGCTTTGGAGTCGAGCTTGTTGTCCCGGATAAACGCAGACAGCGTGTCTACCTCGCTCAGCCTGGTGTTCATCCGAGAGCTGATCGCCTCGTCTAACGTCATCTCCGCGCCGCTGCCTCTGCCCGCTGTGGCGTGGAACATATCGGCCAGGGATTTCATGGTTGGGCTGTCGAACTTGGCGGCCAGCATACGCATATTGCCGTCGGTCGATGCCAGCACGGAGCGGAACATATCGCGCATGACCGAGCTTTTGGTGGCCCGGCCGGACGATGTCAGACCCCCGGCTGCGTCCCGGATGCTCTGCGCCAGCGAGGAAATATCGCGGGGCACGGCTTTCCAGTCGGACGCCTTGCCGCCCGCTGTCTCGGCTATGCGCTTAGCGTACTGGCCGGGGCTTAGCTTCGGCAGCGCGTCCGTGTACGTTGCGCCGTCTTTGCCAAAGTCGCTCGGCAGCTTGTCTTCCAGGCCCCGAACGTCGCCGTTTTTGAAACTCTGATCCAGGTCCATCAGTTTCTTGGAGACCTCGATAACATCAGACAGCAGCGACTCGTTGCTGCTTTTCATGCCCAGCGCGGTACGGACCATGTTCACAAAATTGTCGAACAGGGTGCGGCCTTTCTGGATTCCCGGAACCGTTTTGAGAAACGCCTGAAACTCCGGGTTGGTCAGGCCGTAGGTGGGCAGCTCTGTTGTATTTTTGATAACTTCGTCTACGCCCAGCCTCGCGCTCGGAGACAGACGACTGTACTCAGCAGGGTTGTCTTTCTTCCATTTCTTTAGTTTCGCCTGGATGGCGTCGGCCTGGGCCGTTAGCGCTTTGTTCAGCTTGAAGTTTATCGCCCGCGCCGTGGTGGCGTGGATCATTTCGTGAACGATTACCTCGGACACCAGGAGCTGCGGGCTCATGTCCTTGTACACCGGGTTTGCGTCACCTTTCAGCAGGCTTTCCAGGAATTTCAGGCTTACGGTTATCTTCCGTTTGCTGTCGTCTGTTCTTCTCGAATACGATCCGCGAGCCGCGTCCTTTTTTGTAGACACATCTATTTCCAGGTCTTCCATCCGGCTGTTGTTGGACAGCGCTTCGATGATTGGAAGATGCTCTTTCACCCCGGCCTCGCGGGCTACGGCCAGTAACTCTTGCGGCAACACGTTCGGGTCTTTGCTCAGCTTCCGCAGCATGGACATCAGCTTTTCGACGGAACCGGGCTCCCCCTCTGGCTCTTTTTTGGCTTCGGGCTTGGTCTCCGCCTTCGGCGCTACGTCTGCTTCGGCGTCCAGCTTGTTCTGGCTGACGAACTCCGCTTCCAGATCGGCCTGTTTGCTGTCCGTGGAATTGCGGTCCATGGCCTCGCGGAACTTCACTTCGCCCACTCTTGCGACTGCTTCGCGGGCAGACTTAACCGCGTCTGCCCGGGACCGTGCGCCCTGGCTCAAGGACCGGCCGGTCGAAGGTACGATAACCGCCCATCCATCTTTTCCCTGCACGACGACAGTGTCTGCGCCGCCGATCTTCTGTGACTGCCCGGGTGGGTAGAGGTTGACGCCTCTCGGCCCCTCGCCGAACACCAGATCAGCCGCGCTCGCCTTCGCCAGCTCATAGGCGTAGGGCAGGTCCCCGTCCATGATCGCGTCTTTGATCGCGGTTGCGGTAGACGGAATGGGCGCTGGACGCTTGTAGTCCTTTGTCGGGTTGCGGTTGGTCCCGGCCGTGGCAAAGCGCCTGCGGAACTCTTTCAGCCGTGCGGGAGTGTTGCGGATTTTGAACGTGCCGCGCTTTGTCTTGAACTCGACAAAGCCTACCCGGTCCTGAGCGGACTTGATGCTGGCCGCGTCCATCCTCGCGTCGGTGCCTTTGAGCTTCTGGTTTTCTTTCGCGTCCGCGATATTCTGGATTTTGGCTTCTGCGGGGTCTTTGGCCTTGGCCTCTGCGGCAGCTATGGCCGTATCGACCTCGTCCAGCAACGCCGAAGACTGCTCGGCATCTTCCATCTTCTTACGTGTGGCTTCCTGGCGCTTCTTGTCTTGCGACGGCTCGCGGAACTTGCCGCCTTGGGCTTGGCGCTTTTCCTCGGCTTTCTGAAAGCCGGTTTTCGGCTTCGGCTTCGGCTCTGTCTGTCCGGTTTGCTCCGGGGCTGTCTGCGGCTGGCCTTGCAGCTCTCTGATGGCTTTGCGGGCTGCCGCCGCCGTCTTGTCGCGCTGCTCCAGGTTCGCCCGCTTGTAACCGCGAGCGACCGCTACGCCCTGCTTACTCAGGCGGGCCATAGTACCGGCCAGACCTGTCACCGTGTCCGCCCGCTTTCGCACTTCCGGCGGCATATCTTCTTTGCGCTGCATGGAATACCCCTGATCGTTCAGGGACTTAACGGTTTGCGCGGCGGCGGCTTCGGCTTCGGAGAAGACATCGGCAATTTCCGGGACAGCTTTGGCTTCCTGAAAGTCTTTCTTTTCCCTGTCGGACACAGCGACTACGGACTCGATGGTCCAGGAGTCTTGCTCCGGGGCGGCTGTGCCGTCTTTTTTGGCTCGTGCCTCGTCCAGCTTTTTCTGCTGGAACGCCACTGTATCCGCGTCCGGGTACGGCCGGGATTTGAGCCCCGCGCGGACCGCAGACGCCATACCCGCGTCGCCCATTTCGCCTTCCCACTGGGCGGCGATGCCTTCGACCTGGCGGCGGTTGGTCTGCTCTGTTTCCGTGGGCTCCGGGGCTGTCTGCTCGACTCCCCCCGTAACTTCCCCGGTAGATTCAGGCGCTGTCTGTTCTGTCTGCGGCGCTTCGGGCTCCCGAGGATTGGGATTCACCAGCTCACGGCCAAGCCCCTCGGGGTTCGGGGCGCGGTTCACCTCATCAAAGCCTC
>Ga0136556_1001719_pt1 | contig 10680 bp, 10 predicted proteins | sample AntRauTorckE6831_FD_104780 | JGI IMG/M metagenome (GOLD analysis project Ga0136556, IMG submission 104780) | Saline lake microbial communities from Rauer Islands, Antarctica - Metagenome Torckler E6 #831 | ecosystem: Environmental > Aquatic > Non-marine Saline and Alkaline > Saline | place... | reverse complement strand
TCGATAGCGAGTACACGGTGGTCTACTTCTACCCGCGAGCGGACACCCCCGGCTGCACCACCCAGGCCTGTAGCTTCCGCGACGACTGGGACGCCTACGAGGACGCCGGCGTCGCCGTCGTCGGCATCAGCGACGACCCCGTCGAGGATCTGGCGGACTTCCGCGAGAAGTACGACCTGCCCTTCGACCTGCTCTCGGACGAGGACGGGGAGGTATCGGCGGCGTACTCGTCCTACGGCGAGAAGAACGTCTTCGGCAACCAGGTGATGGGCGTGTTCCGCAACACGTTCGTCGTCAAGGACGGCGAAATCGTCGACGCCTACGAGGGCGTCGACCCCGAGAACCACGCCGACGAGATCCTCGCCGACCTCGGTCTGGCCTGATCAGACGCCGAGGCGGTGGAGTTCCTCGCCGACGACCTCGCGGTTGAGGACGAGGAAGCCGACGAGGATCAGCACGAATCCGGCGATCGCCAGCGGCGGCAACTGTTCGTCCAGGAGCGCCCAGCCGGTGAGCGACGCGACCGGCGGCACGGCGTAGCTCACGAGGTTCGCGGTGAACGGGCCACGCCGGCGCATCAGCGTGAAGTAGGCGCCGTAGCCCACCGAACTGCCGACGATGCCGAGGTACGCGACCGCGAGCAGCGTGTTTGGGCCGCTCGGGACCGCTACTGTCTCCCCCATCGCGACGCTGGTTGCGTGAAGTATCACGGCGCCGACGGCCATCGCCCAGCCAGTCGTCGGGAGGCTGGCCATCGGCGCCTCGATCCGGCGGAGGAGGACGCTGCCGGCGGCGACCGAGATGACGGCACAGAACACTAGCGCTGCACCCACGCCGTCCGGCCCGAGCACCGCGAACGCGGGCGAGAGGAACCCCGGCGCGTTCGCCGGCGCGATCGCAGTCGCCGTGGGATCGGGTTGGGCGATCAGCACGACGCCGAGCAGTCCCAGTCCGATCCCGACGGCGTCACGGGGGGAGAGCCCCGTCCCGGAGAGCAGGAGGGCGGCGAACCCCACGGTTAGAACGGGAGTTAGGCTGTAGACGACCGACGCGATGGAACCGGAGGTGTACAGTTGGCCGACGAATAGGAAGAACACGTTGCCGAACACCAGCAGCGTGGCGGCTGCGAGGATGGCCTCCCAGTCGGCCCGGACCTGCGGGAACTCGAGGCGGCCGAGCGCCGCCAGCGCGGCCAGCGTGACGACGGCGCCGACGTCGAAACGGTAGCCGGCGAACAGGATCGGATCAAGCGACCGGAGGCCGACCTCGATGGCGGAGAAGCCCGCCCCCCACGCGACAGCCAGCAGCACGAACAGCCCGGCATCCTGGTAGCGAGACACGTCGGACGGTGGGTCGGCGTCGGTTTGAGCGTGTCCATCGCGGCCCGAGTCAGTGCATGATCTTCTCGAACAGGGGGTCCGCGTACTCCCAGTTGGCGTCGACGAGGAACGGAAGCGCGAACAGGACGAGCACCGTGAGGCCGCTGTCCACGTCTCCCGGCAGGGCGAAGCGTGGGAGCGCCGACCCGGCGAACGCACCTGTGTGGGCGCCGGCGACGACGAACAGCAGTTGGCGGACGGAGCGGCGACGACGGTCGCTGGCCGTGGTTCCCATACGGCGACGGCTCTCGGGGGTCGAGAACGGGGACCGCTCAGTAGCCGCGGTTGATCAGGTAGTCCGCCAGATCAGCGAGGAGGCGCGTCGCCTCGTTGTCCGGGAGCACGTCGAGGTGCTCCTTCGAACGGGCGGTCAACTCCTCGGCCTTCGAGCGGGCGTACTCGATGCTGCCCGCGTCCTCGAGCGTCGCGACGGCGTCGGCGACAGCCTCGTCCGTGAGGTCGTCGGCCGTCTCGGCGTCGACCAGGTTGTCCACGTCGACGCCGTGCTGGCGTGCGTGGAGCGTGATCAGCGTCTCCTTCTCGCCCACGAGGTCCGAACCACGCTGCTTGCCTAGTTCCTCGCTGGGAACGGTCAAGTCGAGCACGTCGTCCTGAATCTGGAACGCGCGCCCGGAATCGATACCGTACTGGCGCAGCGCCTCGACGGTGTCGTGATCGGCGCCGAGCAGGATGGCGGGGATGGCCGCGGAGGCGCCGTACAGCACGGCGGTCTTGAGTTCGACCATCTCGAGGTACTCTTCGGGCAAGACACCCTGCCGGTTCTCGAACTCCACGTCGAGGGCCTGCCCCTCACAGATCTCCGTACAGGTCCGTGCGAGGCGATTGGTGGCCGCGACGGAGAGCTCCGGCTGACTGCCGGTCGCGGTCATGAACTCGAACGCTTTGGCGTACAGTGTGTCACCCGCGAGAATCGCCGTCTCCTCGTCGTACTCGCGGTGGACTGCCGGCACGCCACGGCGCAGGTCGTCGTCGTCCATGATGTCGTCGTGTATCAGCGTGAACGACTGGATGACCTCGATGCTGACGGCGGCCCGCAGCAGGTCGATGTCGTCGCCGAACAGCGCCGGGAACTCGCGGTAGTCCGCGCTCCCCGGTTCCACGTCGGCGAGCGCTTCGCCGACCAGCAGACAGACCGTCGGGCGTAGCCGTTTTCCACCGGCGTCCAGCAGGTACCGGGAGGCCTCGTAGAGGCGCTCGGGCTCCTGTACCGGGAGCTCCTCCGCGATGGCGTCGTTGACCCGCTCGCGGCGCTGCTTCACCACGGCGAGCAGCCGTTCGACCGTCGCGTCCTCGCTCATCGTTACTCCGTGAGCGAGATCACGTTACCGTTGCTCGTGAGGTGAATCTCCTCACCCAGCGTATACCCCTCGGCGGTCGCCGTGCTGACGTACTCCGCCAGGTGCTTGAGGTCCTGGTGGCCGGGGATGATGTTCTTCGGCTGGAGTGCATCGAGCATCTGGTAGTGCCCCTCCTCGCGGAGGTGGCCCGAGACGTGGATCTCGTCGTAGATGTGTGCGCCCTGCATCCGGAGCAGCTGTTCGGACTGGTAGCGCTGGCCCTCGTTGGTCGGCTCCGGGATGACCCGGGCGCTGAAGATGACCTTGTCGCCCTCCTCCAGGTCGTACGGCGTCTCGCCCTTGCCCATCCGGGTGAGCATCGCTCGGGGCTCGCCCTGGTGGCCGGTGACGATGGGGAGGTAGTTCTCCTTGCCCTCCTTCATGATCCGTTTGAACGTGCGGTCGACGGACTTCCGGTGGCCGTACATCCCGAGGTCGTCCGGGAAGTCGACGAAGCCGAGGCGCTCGGCGGTGCCGGAGTACTTCTCCATCGAGCGACCGAGGAGTACGGGTTCACGACCGATCTCCTCGGCGAACTCGACGAGGCTCTTGACGCGAGCGATGTGGCTCGAGAACGTGGTAGCGACGATCCCCCCGTCGTAGTCCTTGATGCTGTCCATCACGTCACGCAGGTGCTCGCGGGCGACCCGCTCGGAGGGGGTCCGACCCTTGCGTCCCGCGTTGGTGCAGTCCTCGATGTAGGCCAGCACGCCCTCGCCCTCGCGACCGATCTCGCGGAACCGCTCCATGTCGATCGGGTCGCCGATGACGGGCGTGTGGTCCATCCGCTTGTCGAGGCCGTAGACGACGGCGCCCTCGGGCGTGTGGAGCACGGGGTTGATGGCGTCGATGATGGAGTGGGTGACGTTGACGAACTCCATCTCGGTCTCGTCGCCGATCTGCATCGTCTCGCCGGCCTCCATCTTGATCAGGTCGTTGTCGACTTGGAACTTCGACTCGCTCTGGACCTCCTGTTTCACCAGTTCGATGGTGTAGGGGGCCGCGACGACGGGGGCGTCGTAGCGGTGAGCGAGTTTCGAGATGGCGCCGATGTGGTCGAGGTGGCCGTGGGTCGGGACGATGGCCTGCACGTCGCCCTCGATCTCGGACATGACGCGATCGTCCGGGATCGCGCCCATGTCGATGAGGTCGAGGCTGTGCATTCGCTCGGTCTCGACGTTGTCGTGGATCAGGACCTTACTCAGGTTCAGACCCATGTCGAAGATGACCACGTCCTGGCCCGCGCGGACCGCTGTACACTGTCTGCCGACTTCCTCGTAGCCGCCGATTGTTGCGATTTCGACTTCCATAGTTGGGTGCACTCAAAGCCACGTTCGTGGCGGTGTGCGTACTGAAACAGCCGCGAACTCTGGGGGTCGTCGACCCCGGCGTCTTACAGCGCGTCGGTCACCGATCCCCGCAACGCCCCGGTGGCGCTTACCCGCGGGTGTTCTTACCGACTCTTCTGCGTCCGTGGGTAAAAATGGCGCGGGTCGGCGGTCGCGCTGCCGTCGACGCCGACGCGGACTGGGAACGACGCGGGCTCAGACCCCGAAGACCGACCGCAGCAGGTCCCGCGTCCCCGGCCCGAGACCGACCGAGGCGACGGCGATCAGCAGCAGGATGGTGTAGCGCGGGCTCTCCTCGGCGAGTTGACCGTCGAACACCCAGACGACGAACGTCGCCGCGACCATCTTCACCACGAGGAACGGCCACGCGGCGCCGAACAGGTCGACGATGAACTGGTTCGCGGGGTGTTTGGGGACGAGGTTGTACGGCACGCCCAGCGCCATCAGGTAGTCCAGCCCGATCACGTTCGCGGCGCCGTCGACGGCGTGGGCGACGAGCACCATCGCGCCGGCCAGTCCCGTCCCTTCGTTGATTTCCGGCGCGAACCGCACGATGGCGTACCACGTCGTCAGCGTCGCAGCGGCGGCCAGAGCCACCATCGCGGCGAGGACGAGCGGGTAGAACGTCACCTCCGACTCGGTGACCGCGAGCACGGCGAGATAGGCTATCGAAAGCAGGAACGCAACGGTCCCCAACGCGCCCAGCGCGTAGTCGTAGCGCGAGACGTAGTCCTGGCGGGCCAGCCAGATCGACGCCAGGATGCCGGCCAGCGCGATCCCGAACACCGTGAAGTAGATCACGGGGCTGATCAGCAGCGTGTTGAGTGGGTAGTCGAACCACGTGTCGCCGATGGCGTTGTGGGCGTCCTCGACGGTCCGGAGGCCGCCGCCCAGCATCATGAACGGGACCATCGCCCAGAACAGCCCGCGCTCCCCGCCGATCCCGAGGCGTTGGAGCAGGAACACCACGCCCGAGACCGTCAGCAGCAGCGAGATCATGTAGCCCACTTCGCTCACGATGGTGTAGCCCGGCTCCGCGACGGGTTCCGTGGCGGCGGAACACTCGGCGGAACTGTACAGGTACTCGACGGTGCTGCCCGGTCTGACCGCGCAGGCCGCGTTGAAGGCGTCGGCCTGCACCGGCCCCCAGAAGTAGTGCCAGATGAAGCTGTCGTACACCGTCTCGGGGAACAGCAGCGAACCCCCGCCCAGCACCAGCACCAGCGCCCCGACGACGGCCGCCCAGAGCTGCTCGGGGTCGGCGTCGACGCGCTCGCGGAGGGAAGACATACCTCGAAAGGGCACAGCGCGGGGCTTCAGGGTTGCGGTCTCGGGTATCGCCCGCGGCCACTACTGTTACCCCACTCCGCCGCGGACAGCAGTCATGGTCACAGTCTCGCTGCAGGTACTCGCGGGTGCCGCCGTCGCTGTACTGCTCGCCGTCTACCTCAGCTACCGGATCGGGAGAGCCAAGGGGGTCAAGGAGGGCCAGCGCGCGGCGTCACACGAGGCCCACGAGCGAGCGACCGAGCGCGAGCCACCGGTCGACATCGGCGACCGCGTCTCGCTGGCGGTCAAGGAGTTCCGTGAGCACCACTCCGGCTACCGCGCCGCGGTCTGCAAGAAGGAAGGGTTCGTCATCTTCGTCGACGACGTCCCGGACGGCGTCGACGTGGGCGACGTGATCGACGCCGAAATCGTCGACTTCGGCCGCGACCGCAACTCCGCGGAGGCTCAGTACGTCGGCTAGATGGCGAGGCCGTTGGCCTCGTAGTCGGTGCCGAGCACGACCATCGTCTGGGACCGGGCGAACCCCTCGGTGCCGGCGATGTGGTCGAACATCAGTTCCCGGAGCGCGTCGGTGTCCTCGGCGTACACTCGCACCATCACGTCCCACTCGCCGGTGGTCAGGTGGACCTCCTTCACCTCCGAGAGGCCGGCGAGGTGGGCGAGCGCCTCCTCCTCGCGACCCTGGTCGGTACGCAGGCCGACGAACGCGCTGACGCCGTAGCCCACCGCGCGGGCGTCGACGTCGGCGTGGTAGCCCGTGATCACGCCCGCATCCTCCATCCTACTCACTCGGTCGTGGACGGTCGCGCTGGACATGTCGATCCGCCGGGCGACTTCACTGAACGGAGTTCGGGCGTTCTCCTGAAGTATTCGGAGAATCTCCCTGTCCGTCTCGTCGAGTTCCATACCCGAGCGTTGGGGTCGGGGGTCTTTGCGGTTGCGACTACTAGTCCCGTTCTCGCTCTAGCCGTCGATTTCCTGCGCCGCCGCTAACATCTCCTCGTGGAGTTCGCCGTTCGATGCGACTAACCCCCGGGCGTCGTGGTGCCAGCGCTCCCCCTGGAGGTCGGTCACTTCCCCGCCGGCCTGCCGGATCAGGTGAACGCCCGCGATGGTGTCCCACGGTTTCGTGTGGACGTTGGTGATCACGCCCTCGACGGCGCCGGCGGCGACCATCGATAGCGCGGCCTGCGCGCTGCCGGGGCGCCGGAGATCCGCGAACCGGCTCACGATCGCTTCACACGCACGGGCGTACTCGTCCCGTCGCTCGCGGGGCCACCAGATAGTTGGGACGACCGCCGCGCGTTCCGGGTCCGAAACCGTCGAGACCGAAATTCCGGTGCCGTTTCGGTAGGCCGCCTCGCTGTCGGCGGTGTAGACGTCGTCGAGCGCGGGGAGGACGTTGCAGGCCGCGACCGGTTGGCCGTCGACGACACAGGCGACCGAGGTGGCCCAGGTAGTCAGCTCCCGGACGAAACTGTTGGTGCCGTCGATCGGGTCGATGATCCACGCCGGTCCCGTCTCCGGAACCGACTTCGGCGCGTCGCCCTCCTCGCCGACGATCGGTTCCTCGGGGTGTTCTTTGCGGATGACTTCCTCGACCTCGCGCTGGGCGGCGCGGTCGGCTTCGGTCACCACGTCGGTCTTCCCGCTTTTCGTCTCGACGGCGACGCCAGTGCGGAAGAACCCTGCCGCGACGTCGCCGCCCGCGACCGCCGCCCGGCGGGCCAGCGCCGCGCGATCGGTCAACCCGTCATCGTGCATGGCTCGTGACCTAGAACTGCGAGCCCAAAGAACACATGGGTCCGGTGTCGACGTGGGCGATCCTTCCTCACACGGGGGGCGACAAGCTTCAAGGCCTCTCCGTGGGAACTACTGTGTATGGATATCTCTGATATCGCCGTCAAGGAGTTCGTCGAAGTCGACGCCGGGACCCGGGTCGCGAAGGTCCGCTCGGTGTTCGAGCGGGAGAACCCCAAGGGGATCGTCGTGATGGAGGACGGCGACTGTATCGGCGTGCTCCGGGAGAAACAGCTGATCCAGTCCCACGTCGAGGACGACACGAAGGTGTCGGCCATCGTCCGCTCCTCCCGCAGTGGCGGGAGCCCCCCGAAGGTCCGCCGCCACGCCGACGTGCGCGAGGTCTGCCGCGTGCTCGTCGAAGGCGACGTCAAGATCGCACCCGTCTACGAGGGTGACAACCTCTGGGGGATCGTCGCCGCCGACGACATCCTCCGAGCGGTCCACGAGAACCTCGAAGCGATCACGGTCGGCGACATCGCAACCACGTCGGTCGTCACCGTCACCGAGGACGACCACGTCGGGAAAGTGATCAACCGCCTGCGCGAGCACGGTATCTCCCGGCTGCCGGTCCTCAACGAGGACGGCGAACTGACGGGGATCATCACGACCAACGACATCGTGGAGTTTGCGGTTCGCGACGAGGAGCGACAGGGGTCGAACGACCGCCGCGGCGAGATCGACCGGATGCTCGATATTCCCGTCTACGACCTGATGTCGAGCCCCGTCCACACGATCACGCCGGGTGAGACCGTCGAGGACGCGGTGTCGGTGATGTTCGACAACGGCATCTCGGGGCTGGTCGTGACGGCGACGCCCGACGCGGCCGACGTAGCGGGCGTGGTCACCAAGACCGACGTGCTGCGAGCGCTCTCGCTCACGGAGGAGGAGTCGATGAACGTCCAGATCACGAACATCAACCTCCTGAACGACCTCTCCCGCGAGTCCCTCACCGAGGACGTGACGCAGGTCGTCGACAAGTTCCAGGAGATGAACGTGCTCCACGCCCACGTGCGCTTCACCCAGCACAAGGAGAAGCTCCGTGGCACGCCGCTGATCCGGTGTCAGATCCGCCTGCGAACGACGCAGGGACAGGTCGCCGGCTCAGGCGAGGGGTACGGTGCAGACCACTCGTTCCACGTTGCACTCGACCGACTGGAACGGAACGTGCTCGAACTGAAGGGTGTGAAAGCCGACGAGGAGTACCGTGGCCAGCTGATGCGGAAGCTGAACGAGCTGTAAACCGACCTTTTGCTGCGGGCCCCGGAGGGCCCTTGCAAAAGCTCGACCAAAAGCCTCCTCACTCCCAACGGTCGTTCGTCGGCCCGCTCACTCGCTTCGCTCGTTCGCGGTATATAATTCTGCGTACAGAATCCGCATCAGCGACCACTACCCCACTCGGCTCAGAAATCCTCGGCGGCGCCGAGGCCGGTCTCGGTGATCCGGAACGTCGCCGACTGGCCCGCCGCCTTCGATCGGTGTTTCTCCAAGGACGCGCGGCGGTTACCGCCACGGAACCGTTCCAGCCGCAGGACCACGCCGGTCCAGTGCTCCAGCGTGTTGCCGCCCAACCCTCGGGTTCTGTCGGCGTCCGGGTCGCGGAACACCTGATTGGTGATCACGACCGCGAGGTCGTGTTTCCGGGCCAGCGAGAGGAGATGGGTGACTTGGCTGGCGACCTTTCGCAGCGACTCGCCGCCGGAACTGTCCCCGGCGCGTTCGAGGCGGTAGAAACCCGTCGCGGAGTCGAGCACGATCAGGTCGACGGAGTCGGCGAACTCCTCGGCGTCCCGGACCGCCTCGGCCTGTTCGTCGAAGTCGTACGCCTCCGAGACGACGATGCGGCCCGCGACCTCGTCGAACTCCTCGGCGTCGGTTTTGCCGTCGACGATCTGCCGGAAGCGGTCGATGGAGAGCCCCTCGGTGTCGATGTACAGCGCGCGCCCGCCGCCGACGGCGGCCTCGACGGCCGCCGACAGGGTGAGGTTCGTCTTCCCCGCGGCCGGTTCGCCGTACACCTGCGTGACGGTGCCGCGTTCGAAGCCGCCGCCGAGCAGGTCGTCGATGGGCGCACAGCCGGTGGGGACGGGATCGCTCATACTGCGTGGCTTACGCGGGGTGGTACGAAAGGGCTCGGGAGTGAGTCGATGGGTGGAGCCGAGACTGATCACTCGGGGTTCGAATCCGTCCGATACCTGGTGGGGAGGAAGGGGCTACAGCTAGGCCGCCACCAGCACCGCGGAGTTCCCAGTGTTACTGTACCGTACCGCGACACACCGCGGCGACAGCCTACCCAGCCGACTCACGCGACGTTCGCGTCTGTCGGCGTCGTGCGGGCGACCGATGCGCCGGCCGCACTGCCCGCGAGAACGCCGTTCTCGCTCTGTGAACGCTTCGCGCTACCGTCGGTTTCAGGGGCGATCACCGTCTCACGGGGTCTCAGTTACTAACGAACGGGATGCAGGTACTGGGCCGACCGGCACAGAAACCCCACCATCAGGTGCCCCCACTACGTCGACGCACTCCCCGACTCTGCTCGCCTTGCGACACTCTCTCACCCTAACGTCACACTTAACCGCGGAGGCGACCTACTTGCAGATAACTCATTCCGGGTTACTCATGAACGAAGTCCAACTGGAAGTCGCGAAAGCGTACCCGAACGATTCGGGCCGTGGCATCGCTCGGCTCGACCCCGACACGCTGCTCCACCTGAAGCTCTCCCCCGGGGACATTATCGAGATCGAGGGCGCCGAGACCACCGCCGCGAAGGTCTGGCGCGCCGATCGACAGGACTGGAACACCGATACGGTGCGCATCGACGGCTTCACCCGGCAGAACGCCGACGTGAGCATCGGCGAACGCGTCACCATCCGCAAAGCGGAAGCCACGACCGCCGAGAAGCTCACTCTCGCGCCGCCCGAGGAGGCGTCGGTGCAGTTCGGCTCCGAGGCCGCCGGCATGGTCAAACGCCAGATCCTCAAGCGCCCGGTGGTCGAACGCGACATCGTCCCCGTGATGTCGTCGACGAACCACCCGTTCATGCGCTCGCCCGGGCAGGCGATCCCGCTGATCGCCGTCGAAACCGAACCCGAGGGCGTCTGTCTCGTGACCGAGGAGACCGACGTGGAACTCCGCGAGGAGCCGATCTCGGGGTTCGACAAGACCGGCGGCGGGATCACCTACGAGGACATCGGCGGCCTCGAGGACGAGATCCAGCGCGTCCGGGAGATGGTCGAACTGCCGATGAAGCACCCCCAGATCTTCAACAAACTCGGCATCGAGCCACCCCAGGGGGTGTTGCTCCACGGCCCACCGGGCACGGGGAAGACGTTGCTCGCGAAAGCCGTTGCCAACGAAACCTCTGCGAGTTTCTTCTCCATCGCTGGGCCGGAGATCATCTCGAAGTACTACGGCGAGTCCGAACAGCAGCTGCGGGAGATCTTCGAGGACGCCAAGGACGAGAGCCCCTCGATCGTCTTCATCGACGAACTCGACTCCATCGCG
>Ga0136556_1001717_pt1 | contig 10697 bp, 8 predicted proteins | sample AntRauTorckE6831_FD_104780 | JGI IMG/M metagenome (GOLD analysis project Ga0136556, IMG submission 104780) | Saline lake microbial communities from Rauer Islands, Antarctica - Metagenome Torckler E6 #831 | ecosystem: Environmental > Aquatic > Non-marine Saline and Alkaline > Saline | place... | reverse complement strand
GGATGACGTACCTCGCGAAACGACTCGCGCTGGGGGTGCCGGTCATCCTCTTCGGCCTCACGATGTCGTTCCTCATCATGTATCGGGGCCCCATCGACCCCGTGTTGACCATCCTGGGCCGGGACGCGACGGCGAGTGACATCCGACAGCTTCGGATCGCGCTGGGCTACATCCGTCCCAACGGCACACAGGTCCCGATCTGGGAGCAGTACGTCAAGGTGATGTACGACCTGTTCACCTTCCAGTTGGGCCAGTCGTGGATCATCCAGCGGGGCGTCCCGGTGACTGAAGTCATCAGTAACCGCATGCCGGCGACGCTGTGGCTGGGCTGGTGGTCGGTCGTCATCGCGCTGGTGTTCGGTATCCCTATCGGCCTCTTCGCCGGGCTGAAGGCCAACAGTTGGAGCGACTACCTCGCCTCGGGCGGCGGCATCATCTGGCGTGCCATGCCGAACTTCTGGCTCGCGGTGATGCTCGCGGGGAGTCTCTCCGCGGGCGGTGCGCTCGGGTGGTATCGCGAGTGGGGGAGCGATTTCGGTCTCAAAACAGACGTGATCGGCACGCCGGACGAAGTGGCGAACCTGTTCACCGTCATCGACCTGTTCCAGGGCGTTCCGGTGCTCGAACTGCTGTTCATCCCGATACCCAACGTCGGGAACATGCTCATCGCGTTCAAGTGGATCCTCCCGGCGGCGCTCGTGCTCGGATCGGCGTCGATGGGGAACGAGATCCGAATCGGCCGGACAGCCGTCCTGGAGAGCATCAACTCGAAGTACGTCGAGACGGCCAAAGCCAAGGGGCTCTCCCCGCGGCGCATCATCGTCAAACACGTCGGCCGGAACGCCGTCGTCCCGCTACTGCCGGTCATTATGGGGGAGTTCTACCTGCTCATCGGCGGCTCCGTCCTCGTCGAGAAGGTGTTCAGCATCAACGGCCTCGGGAACCTCTTTTTCAGAGCGATCCTCGGGCCGGACATCCCCGTCGTGATGGGCCTCGTCTTCATCTTCGTGGTCATCCAAGTACTGATGAACATCCTACAGGACATACTCTACACCATGATTGACCCGCGCATCACGCTCGAGGACGCGGGGAGGTAACGATGGAGGAACCAACCTCTCGGTTCGACCAGGACACCACGCTCCGCTCTCGGATCGAAGCCAATCCCGAACCAGCGCTCCGGTGGGGGGCGGTTATGGCCGTGCTGGCGTTCGTCCAGATCGGCTCGCTGCTCGGCGGTCTGCTGTCGATACTCGACGCGATCGTCGTCGGCGTGACCGCCATCTTCGACGTGCTGTTCGGCCTCCTCGGCCTCTCGGGGCTCTCCTCGGCGGCCGTCGACGTCCAGTCGGCGCTCTCCGGCGCTGTCACGGGCGTCCGTGACGCCGCGGAGGGGCTCCCGACGCTGCTCAGCCGCGAGACGATCCCGAACCAGGGCCACCTCGCGAGCGCGGACGGGCCGTGGGTCGACACGTTCCTCGGCCTCGAGCCGGCGCTCGCGTGGGCGATTCGCGTGCTGCTCATCGTCGCCTACTCGCTGTTCACGTTCTACTGGGTGTTCCGTGGCTGGCTCGTCTTCCGGGCCCACTACCGACAGGCCGACTGGACGCCCACCGACGACATGATCGACCGGCTCCGCGACCACCGCTGGGGCCAGTTCGGGATCTTCGTGCTCGCGCTGTTCCTGATCATGGCGCTGTTCGGCCCGGCGCTCGGACCGACCACCGTCTCCGGCAACATCATCTCGCCGTACAGCCACGAAGTCACGTTCTTCAACGCGGATACCGGCGCCGTGGAGACGGTCGCCGCCGGCGACGCCAACTTCAACTCGAAGTCGAAGGGTGCGGGCGACCAGAACGTCGCCCCCATGACCTACGACAAGTTCAACCGGTTCCACCCGTTCGGCACGTTGCCCAACGGGCGGGACCTGTTCACCTTCATGATGGGCGGGGCCCGCATCACGCTCATCGTCTCGGGGCTGGCCATCGGTCTGAGCGCGCTCATCGCGGGTGGGCTGGCGATGGTCTCGGCGTTCTACGGCGGCAACGTCGACCTGACACTGCTGACGACGGCCGACGGGATCGTCTCCGTCCCGCGACTGCTGCTGTTGATCATGATTAGCGCCGTCTTCGCCAACCACTGGCTCGCGGGGGTGTTGGACGGCGGGTTCCTGTTGGCGCTCATCTTCGCGTTCACCGGCTGGCCGTTCCTCTGGCGCGCGGTACGTGGCCCGGCACTCCAGGTCGCACAGGAGGAGTGGGTCGACGCCGCCGAGAGCTTCGGTCAGCCGCCGACGACGATCATGCGAAAACACATGTTCCCGTATATCACCGGCTATCTGCTCGTGTACGCCTCGATGTCGACCGGCGGCATCATCGTCGGTCTCGCAGCGCTCTCGTTCCTCGGGAACGGGTTGGGTATCACGCCGCCGACCCCCGCGTGGGGCAGGGCGGTCTCGTTGGGCCAGAGCTACGTCTCAGGCCCATCGTGGCACATCTCGTTCATCCCGGGTGCGATGATCGTCGTCCTCGTCACGGGGCTCAACGCGCTCGGCGACGGGATCCGTGACGCCATCGACCCCGAAAGCGCGGGTGGCGACGAGGACGAGGCGGCCGCAGGGGGTGGTGCCTGATGACCGAGCCAGTGCTCTCGATCCGCAACCTCCGGACGGTGTTCCACACCGATCGCGAGACTATCCGTGCCGTCGACGGCGTCAGCTTCGACGTCGACCGGGGCGAAACGGTCGGCATCGTCGGCGAGTCCGGGTCGGGCAAATCCGTCACTGCTCGCTCGATCATGGGGCTGGTCGACAGCCCCGGGGAGATCCTCCCCGGCTCCTCGATCCGGTTCAACGGCGAGGAGCTAACCGACTACACCGACGCGCAGTACCGCGAGATCCGGGGCAGCGGTATCGGGATGGTGTTCCAGGACCCCCAGAAATCGCTCAACCCCGTCTACACGGTCGGCAACCAGATCATCGAGGCTCTCGGGGAGAACCAGGGGCTCTCCGGCGAGGAAGCCCGGAAGGAGGCTATCGAACTGCTCGAGGCTGTCGCCATCCCGGACCCGCCTCGACGTCTCAACGAGTACCCCCACGAGTTCTCCGGCGGGATGCGCCAGCGCGCGATGATCGCGATGATGCTGGCGTGTGATCCGGAGTTCCTCATCTGTGACGAACCCACCACCGCCCTCGACGTGACGATCGAGGCCCAGATCCTCGAACTCCTCCAGGAGCTCCAGGAGGAGCGAGGGCTCTCGATCCTGTTCATCACCCACGACATGGGCGTGATCGCCGAGATCGCCGACCGCGTCAACGTGATGTACGCCGGCGAGATCGTCGAGAGCGCGCCGGTCGAGGAGCTGTTTGCGAGCCCGACCCACCCCTACACCGAGGGCCTGCTCGAAGCGATTCCGGGCAGTCAAGCGGGGGGCGAACAGCTTCGAACTATCGATGGCGACGTGCCGACGCCGAACGAGGCAGCCACGTACTGTCGGTTCGCGCCGCGGTGTGAGCACGCCTTCGACGCCTGTGAGCGGGTCCATCCCGAACACGTCGAGGTCGGGCCGGAGCATACCGCGGCCTGTCTGCTGTACCCGGAGGAGAAATCCCGGGAGGAGCGGGTCGAACACCATCGAACGCTGGCGGAGACGGAAGGTGACCACGAATGAGCCAGGCGACACAGCGGACCGAGGAGTCCGACGAGGAGGCGCTCATCGAGGTGCGGAGCCTCGAGAAGTACTACGGCGACGACGGGATGTTCTCGCCGCCGCCGGTGAAAGCCGTCGACGGCGTCGACCTCGACATTCGCCGCGGCGAGACGTTCGGGTTGGTCGGCGAGTCCGGGTCGGGCAAGAGTACGCTGGGCCGGACACTCGTCCGACTCGAACAGGCGACGGCAGGCACCGTCTCGTTCGACGGCACCGACATCACGACGCTCGAGGGGTCTGATCTGAAGCACTGGCGGCGCAACGCCCAGATCGTGTTTCAGGACCCCGAGTCCAGCCTCAACGACCGGATGACCGTCGGCGAAATCGTCCGCGAACCGCTCGACGCTCACGAGGAGGGGACCGACCGCGAGCGCCGAAAGCGAGTGATGGATCTGCTCTCGCGGGTCGGCCTGCGTGAGGAGCACTACTACCGCTACCCCCACCAGTTCTCCGGCGGCCAGCGCCAGCGTGTCGGTATCGCCCGCGCGCTCGCCTTGGAACCGGAGTTCGTCGTCCTCGACGAACCGGTCTCGGCGCTCGACGTGAGCGTCCAGGCGAAGATCATCACGCTGCTCGAGGACCTCCAGGAGGAGTTCGACCTCACGTACCTCTTCATCGCCCACGACCTGAGCGTCGTCCGGCACATCTGTGACCGGGTCGCGGTGATGTATCTCGGGAAGATCATGGAGATGGGCGAGACCGAGGAGCTGTACGAGGATCCGGCGAACCCGTACACGAAGTCGCTGCTCTCGGCGATCCCCAAACCCGACCCGACCGACGATAGCGAGCGGATCACGCTCCCCGGCACGCCGCCGAGTCCGCGTGACCCGCCCACGGGCTGTCAGTTCTCGACGCGCTGTCCGGCGAAGATCCGCCCGGACGGGTTCGAGGAGGTCTCCGAGGAGACGTGGGACTCGATCGAACGCTTCCGCGAAATCGTCCGGGAGCGAACCCGCGTCGAACTCGGGACGATCGACCGCGTGAAGCGACGCGCCGGCCGGTTCTCGAAGTACGACGACATAGACGAGACCGTCGAGGAGCTCTTCGCCGGCGTCGAGCAGCCGCCGGTCGTCGACGAACACGTCACGTACGCGGTCGAACAGGTGAAAGCCGGCCACCCCCAGGCCGCACGGGAGCGCCTCTACGAGGCGTTCGGGAGCGTCTGTGACCGGGAGCGCCCGGCCCACCACCAGCTCGGCGAGCGCGGCCGGGAGAGCTACTGTCACCGCCACCGCGAGGAGTACGAGGACGTCGATACCGCTATCAGGCGGTGAGCCGACGTACCCTCCGCCTCGTTGAGGCCGGCCTCTGGGTCGCCGGGGCAACGACGCTCACGGTCGTCGCCGCTGCGATACCCTCGCTGCTGTTCGGCGACGGCTGGCCCACGCTGAAGTACGCGCTGTTCGTCGTCGGCCTGCTGCTGTTCGGACTCGGGAGCTTCGCCATCCAACCGCCGCGTCCCGGGACGGACGAGAAGCGAGTGAGCGTCCAGAGTGACGAACCCACCGACGCCGAGGTCGCACTCCAGCAGGTTCCCCCGCTCCGCGGGCGTGTGCTCCCCTACGAGGACCGCGTGAGTCGCGACTGGAAGCTGTTTCTGACGGGAGTCGCGACGCTCGCCGTCTCGCTCGCGATGGAGGTTCTCTTCGGCGTCGGTCCCTGAGCCCCAACACGTGGCGTTTATCTCCGCGGCGCCCCCGTCGGAGATATGGTCGAACCCGATCCGGAGGCTGGCGTGCCCGACGAGATCGAACGCATCGCCGAGTCGCCCGACAGCATTCGTGAGGCGTGGGACCAGACGGTATCGGACGCCCGCGCGATGGCGACCGACCGCGAGGAAGCCGGCTACGAGACGTTGGTGTTGATCTCACAGGACACCTCACCTGTCGCACCCGACGCCGGCGACGGCGACGAGTGGGGACTGACCCACCTGGTCGACGGCGACACGGCGGAGACGTTCACCGACGCCCGCGAGCGCGTCGACTTCGACGAGACGGCGGTCTACCAGGCCGGCGCGGCCGACTCCGTCTTCATGGTCACCGAGTGTCTCGACCACGACGCGGAGTTCGTGCTGTTCATCGCCGGCGCGTTCCGCCGCCGCGAGGCTATCGATCTGGTTCGTGCGGCGCTCGACCGCGAGGAGATGCACAGCCACGTCCGTCTGCTCGACGGGACCATCGTGGGCTCCATCGGCCACGACGAGGCGTCGCCGTTCTTCCCCAACCCCGGGGAGTATCTGATTCAGGGTGGCGAGCGAACGAGTCCGGACGACACGTCGTAACTCGCCGCGTCCGAGCGTCCGTTCTTCGGCTCAGTACCCCTGCGCGTTCCCGTCCTTCCGGGGTTCGGTCGCCGCGGAGAGCACGCCGTCCTGGTTTCTGACGATCTGTGCGCCGCCGAACAGGCCGGGGTAGAGCACGCGCACGTCGTGGCCCTTCCGGGTGAGTTTCGTCAGCAGTTCGGCGTCGGCGTCCATGCGCTCCTCGACGGCGAGCGTGCCGTCCTCCCGGTAGCGCCAGCGCGGTAGGTCGAGCGCTGCCTGTATCGGCAGGTCGTAGTCGACGATGTTCGCGATCACCTGCAGGTGGCCCTGGGGCTGCATGAAGCCGCCCATCACGCCGAACGCGGCCCAGTCCTCCGTCCCCTCGTCGTCGGCCGCGAAGTCGGCGATGGCCGGGACGAGTGTGTGGAACGGGCGCTTGCCCGGTTCGATGCGGTTCGGGTGATCCGCGTCGAGCGAGAACGAGGAGCCGCGGTTCTGGAGCGCGATGCCCGTGTCGCCGGCGACGAGGCCGGAGCCGAAGCCGGCGAACCGGGAGTTGATGAAGGAGACGGCGTTGCCCTCGCCGTCGGCGACACAGAGCAGCGCGGTGTCGGCGTCCTCGGCGTTGCTCCCCTCGACGCCGAAGCTCACGTCGTGGTTCGCGGTGTCGCCGATCAGGTCGGCGCGCTTGCGCGCCCAGTCCTTGGCGCCGAGCGGCGGGTGGTCCTCGTACTCCGGGTCGGTGATGTAGTGGTGGCCGTCCTCGAAGGCGACCTTCATCGCCTCCGCGAAGTAGTGGACGCGCTCGGGGCTGTCGAGGTCGTACTCGCCGGCGCCGATCTCTTCGGCGACGTTGAGCGCCTCCAGCGCGATCAGGCCCTGGTTGTTCGGCGGCAGTTCGTAGATCTCGGCGCCGTTGTACGTCGTCGACACCGGATCGAGCAGTTCCGGCTCGAAGTCGGCGAGGTCCTCGGTGGTGAGGAACCCGCCTTTCGACTGTACCTCCGCGGCGATCTTCTCGCCGATCTCGCCCTCGTAGAGCGCGTCGGCGCCCTCCTCGGCGATCGTTTTGAGCGATTCACCGAGTCGCGGGAGGGTGACCTGCTGTCCCGTGCTGGGTGCTTCGCCGTCGAACAGGTACGCCTCGCGGGCGTGCTCGTCGTCGAACAGTTCCTCGCCGTGCTGCCACTGCGCGGAGACGACCTCCGAGACCGGGTAGCCCTCGATGGCGTAGCGGATCGCCGGCTGGAGCAGTTCGCCGAGGTCCTTCCGGCCGAACTCCTCGGCGGTGAGCTCCCAGCCACGTGCCGTGCCGGGAACGGTGACTGCCTGCGCGCCGGTCATCGGCATCTCGGCGTCCTCGGGGTCGATATCCTCGTCGGCGTCGTCGGCGACCGCCTCGCGGACCTTTTCGAGCGTCGCCTCGGCAGGTGCGCCCCCGCAGGAGCGCATCGCACCCACCTCGCCGTCGGCGGTTTTGTAGAGGGCGAACACGTCGCCGCCGAGTCCGGTCGAAGTGGGTTCGACGACGTTCAGCGCGGCCGCGGTGGCGACGGCGGCGTCGAAGGCGTTGCCGCCGTCCTCCAGCACCGAGATGCCTGCCTGCGAGGCGAGCGGTTGGCTGGTGGCGACGACGCCGTCGGCGCCGTAGACCGTAGAACGCCGTGAGGTGAATCGATCGAGGTTCGGTTCGGACATACCCTCACCTGGAGTGACAAGCGGTAAAGTATCCCACCAAATAGATTCGGCGAGTGCTATATGCCGGCGGCTCCGTACGTCGTACCCGTGACGTTTTCCCTCACGACCCGAATCCCGAGCGACGAACACGACGCCGGTGACGGCCCGGCCTTCGCTGTCGCCGTCGCCACCGACGCGCCCGCGGTCGGTGCGCTCTGTCCGTACGTGAGCCACGACGGCGCCGTCGCGACGCAGGCGTTCGTCAACGTTCGGCTGGGCCGACGCGGGATCGAACTCCTGCCGGATCTGGCCGTCGACGACGCGCTGTCGGGGCTGCTCGAACAGGACGATCAGGCGGAGAACCGCCAACTGCACGGCGTCGACCGCCGGGGGAACAGCTTCGCAGCGACCGGCGAGAACTGCGACGAGTGGGCCGGTCACGAGACCCGTGACGGGATCACCGTCGCCGGCAACATGCTCGCCACCGGCGACACCGTGACAGCCGTTGCCGACGGCTTCCAGGAGAGCGATGGCTCCATCGGCGAACGCCTGCTCGACGCGCTCGACGCCGGCGTCAGCGTCGGCGGTGACAAGCGCGGCCACACCTCGGCGGCGATTCTCGTAAAAGCGCCCAAAACGACCGCGTTCCACGACCTCCGGGTCGACGAACACGAGACGCCGGTTCAGGAGCTTCGACGCGTCTACGAGGCGGCGACCGACGCGAGTGACGGCTTCAGTGAGGAGTCGAAAGGGCGGATCTTCGACTGAGAAGGGCTGGGGCGGTCAGAGGAGCGGTCCCGGTTCGCGCTCCGGATCGACACGGTGACACGCCGCGGTCCGGTCGAGGCCCGGTTCGACGGTCCGGGGCGCCTCCGCCACGCAGGGTGAGGGGAACGCCCGGCGGACCGTTTCGACGGCCGTCTCCTCGTCGCCATCTGCAACCTGTCTCGCGGCCGTTCGCACCGTGTCGGCCGCGTCGTCCGGTAATTCTGACGGGTCGCCGGGGAGTGCATCCTCGACGAGGCGGCCGGCCACGGATTCGGCGTCGACGCTCCCGGTCTCGGCTTTGAGGCGGGCCCGAATCGCCGACGGGTCGAGTTTACCGGCCTCGACCCGGTTCCTGAAGGTGAACGCCCGGCGGAACGCCTGCTGATCGGCGTCCCAGTCCTCGCCGGGGATCACTGCCGGACACCGCGTGTGGAACCGACAGCCGTCGGGCGGATTGATCGGCGAGGGGACGGTCCCCTCGAGGATGATCCGATCCTGGCGGGCCGACGGGTCGATACGCGGCACCGCCGAGAGCAGCGACTTCGTGTAGGGGTGCTCGGGATCGTTGAACAGCTCCCGGATTGGCCCCGTCTCGACGATCTCCCCGAGATACATCACTGCCACTCGGTCGGCCACCTGGTGGACGACCGAGAGGTCGTGCGTGATGAACAGTATCGACAGCCCCAGTTCGTCCTGTAGCTCCTCGAGGAGCTGGAGGATCTGGGCCTGGACGCTCACGTCGAGCGCGCTCACGGGCTCGTCGGCCACGATGAGTTCGGGTTCGACGGCGAGCGCCCGGGCGACCCCGACTCGCTGCTGCTGACCGCCCGAGAACTGTCCGGGGTAGCGATCGACGTGGCCGGGTTCGAGCCCGACCCGGTCGAGTAGCTCCTCGGCACGCTCGAGTCGGTCCTCGTCGGAGTCGCCGATGTCGTGTACCTCCATCGGCGCCGTCACGATGTCCCCGACGGTCTGTCGGGGGTTGAGCGACGCCAACGGGTCCTGGAAGATCATCTGCATCTGCTTGCGGTAGGGCCGCATCTCCCGGTCGGAGAGCCCCGTTAGCTCGTCGCCGCGGAACTCGATCGACCCGCCAGTCGCGGTGTGGAGGTTCAACAACGTCTGTCCCAGCGTCGACTTCCCACAGCCGGACTCGCCGACAACCGCGAGCGTCTCCCCCTCGGCGATCTCGAGGTCGACCCCATCGACGGCTTTCACCGTGTCGCCGCCGCCGAGGAGTCGGTCGAGCATCCCTTGAGACTGATCGAAGTGTTTCTGTAGCCCCTCGGCGCGGAGGATTGGTCGGCTGTCGTCGGCCGCCGGCTGCTCGTCGAAGCTCATAGCCGCTCACCCTCCGGACCGCGGCGAAGACACGCCGCCTCGTGGTCGTCCCCCGGCTTCCCGACGTTCCGGAAGTCCGGATCGACCTCGAAACAGTCCCGCTCTGACTCGGGACAGCGCGGCGCGAAGTGGCAGGCGTAGGGGATGTCGATCAGGTCGGGGACGTTCCCCTCGATCGGTTGGAGCTCCCGGTCCGGGTTCTCTAGCTGGGGGGTGCTCGCGATCAGCCCCTGCGTGTAGGGATGCTGTGGGTTCGCGAACAGCGTCTCGGCCCCGGCCTTCTCGACGATCTCGCCGGCGTACATCACGTTGACTCGGTCGCAGGTCTCGGCGACCACCGCCAAGTCGTGGGTGATGAGGAGGATCGACGTGTCGAACGCCTCCTTCAGCCCCTGTAGTTCGTTGAGGATCTGGGCCTGGATCGTCACGTCCAGGGCCGTCGTGGGCTCGTCGGCGACCAGCAGATCCGGCTCACAGGACAGCGCCATCGCGATCATCGCGCGCTGGCGCATCCCGCCGGAGAACTCGTGGGGGTAGTCCGACGCCCGTGCCTCCGGTTCGGGAATCTCGACCGTTTCGAGCATCTCGATGGCACGGCGCCAGGCCTCACCGTTCTTGGCGGCGCCGACGATCTTTCGCTTCATCTCGGCGGGCAGGGAGACGGACTCACCCACATCTTGGTGGAGTCGGACCGTCTCGGCGATCTGTTCGCCCACCGGGAGCGTCGGGTTGAGGCTGTTCATCGGGTCCTGGAACACCATCGAGACCTGGCCGCCGCGGATCTGCTGGCGCTCGGCGTCGGACATCGAGAGCAGCGACTCGCCGTTGAACCGCACGTCGCCCTCGACGATCTCGCCCGGCTCCTCGACGATGCCGACCACGGAGTCGGCGAGCACGCTCTTCCCGGATCCCGACTCGCCGACGAGCCCGACGACTTCGCCGG
>Ga0136556_1001713_pt1 | contig 10720 bp, 13 predicted proteins | sample AntRauTorckE6831_FD_104780 | JGI IMG/M metagenome (GOLD analysis project Ga0136556, IMG submission 104780) | Saline lake microbial communities from Rauer Islands, Antarctica - Metagenome Torckler E6 #831 | ecosystem: Environmental > Aquatic > Non-marine Saline and Alkaline > Saline | place... | reverse complement strand
TACAGCTTCAACTTTGAACATAACCTGATCGATATTGAGGAAATAATGCGACCGATTACTGAAAACAGTGGAGATATCTAAGTTAATACCCCTCTGAAGGCCACGACTGATATAGGCTGTAGAAGATTATGTCTTTTTAGGACGGATAATCCCCAGAACCCCACGATGATAGCGGGAAGGTACTGCAACGCCTGGGCGATATGATGTGGACAACCGTAGATGACACCCTCTCTGAAAATCCGATTACCAAGAATATGGATGAATCGGAAGTAGAAATGCTGCGATCTAACCTTCTGCTTCGCGCTGGCGATTTAATGTCTGATGCGTGGCTCTCAACCGCCAAACCTGCAATGGCCCAGTTGCGTGAAATGCCGGCTGAGGAGCGCCGGAATGCGATGGCTAATGGTTTGCCTCTGAGTGAGGTTGAGCAGAAATACCTGAGTCAGTTCCAGCTTATCCGTCAAACCCTGGATATCAGTCTTTCGGTTCACGCAAACGCATCGGTGGATGAAGATCAGGTTAGCCAGTCAGCGTCGTCTCCCTCCGCTTAAATCGGTATCTGCCCTGCTTACGAGTAGGGTATGCCGTAATTTTCGTTGCCTTTTCTCTTCTATAATGGCCCTGTTGTTTCGTATAACAGGGCTGATTCGCTTATGGACTTTCCACCACCAACTGTGCCGACCGATGCACCGCCAGCGTTTGTCGTGCAAATGGAGGAAGTTAGAAAACTCGACCGGGTTTGCCTGGATGCCGTGATTCAGTCATATCAGATTCATCCGATTGTGTTGAGCGTGATTGCACGAACAGAGGGTGGCTGGGCCGGAGCGAAGATCAAGAATACAGATGGCAGCTATGATCTGGGGCTGATGCAGATCAACACCATTCACCTACCCGAACTCTCTGCGTTTGGTCTCACCGAAAAGATGCTGGTCAATAATGAGTGCATCAATCTGGGTGTCGCAGCGTGGTACGTGCGCCGAGTTACTGTGAACCAGGATCTCGACAACCGAAGCGCTTTCTTTCGATCTATAGCCCGGTTTCACAACAAGCAAGAGCCCCACATCTCTGTCTATGCCGAAAAACTCGAGCAGGCTTTTGAGCGAATCATTGAACAATACGGAGACAAGAGCTAATGGCAGCCTCGCCCCAGTCCGGTGGTTCAACGTCTGGTCAGTCCAATCCGGAGACTGATTTTCTTTTAATGATTCTGGTCGTGTTGCTGGTCGTTGGAGCATCCGGTTACACACTCTGGTCCTCGAACGAGGATCTTATTCTCAAGGCGCTGTTTGTCTCCGTTGGCTGGATATCTGAGGCAGGTCAATACGCGCCCATGCTCTGGCCAGACAGTATGAGTGTGAATTTTAAGGCATGGGCCGGCATCCTGCAGAATACACCGGTCAACCGTTACGGATGGGATGCGGCGTCCATGATGATCGACGTTGTTGCGCATACGACTGCACTGTTTCTGGTACCGCTTTCGGTGTGGCGGATCATCAAAATAAAGCGTGTCTATGTCATAAACCGGTTCTACCGGATATTCAATCTTCGCAAGCTCATGGCTATGGGCGCGGTTCGCCGCGCTGCCGTTGCATCGATCATCAAAGAAGACTTGCTGAAGATTCCTTTGCATGACGGACCTTTGGCAATGGCGCGATCGCCCATTGATTTTGCCCTTGAGAATGAGTTGATTGCCGTGCGTAAGACGTCACTAGGCTCCAAGCTCGGCGTACTGCTCGGAACCAACGCAAAGGATAAGGAAGAGCTTAAAGTGATCAAAGGCTGGAACTCCAAGAAAATGACTTGGTCGGTTCCCGAGCGTCGTCGCGTGATGCCTGAGCCATATCAATGCCGTCTGTTTGAAGCGAAGTCAGACGAATTGTTCCGAACTCAACTGAAAGGCCACTGGCAAAACTACACGGCCCTGGATAAGTTTCAGCAGTGTGTATTTGCCATCCTTGTTACAGCGGTCGCAAAGAGTCTTCCTGATGCGCGTGATCTGGCTCTACGTCTCGCGCTGTCTTACGGCCGGCTGGATAAGAAAGGGCGGCATAACCCTACAATTGACAGCACCGGCATCGCCACAATCATTGAAAAACACATCTCTCATCCGGTCGTGAACCAGGTCTTTAAAAAACATGCTTTTGTAAGCACCGTGTTTATGGGAATGCTCGAAGCGAGCTGGAAGAAAGGCATCTTTACCACTCCCGAGTTTCTTTGGTTCAAGGGTGTGGACCGAACACTATACCTGTCACTGAACCAGCTTGGAGGGGATCGACCCTGGACGGAAGGCTCAGGACCATGGGCACACTATTACATCGAAAAGGGCCAAGGATACGCCATCAAAGTTCCGTGCGTTGAGGCCGGGACTGATGCCCTGAGAACGATTCTTTTTGAAGAAGAATGGATCGGTTCCGACGACGGTCTGGCAAGCGAAATTGCTGAGCGCAAGTCGAAGGAAGGCCACATGAGCACAGACGAAGCTTCACCAACGGAGAAAGCCGCGACATGAAATATCAATTCTTCCTGCGTGAGCAACCAACCCGCAAAGGTGGCAGCCAAAGTTATCTGGTCATCGTACCGGCTAACACTGCGGAAGCGATGGCCCAAACTACAATGCAAGCGCTTATTACGCGCCATCAGATGCACACTTGCGTCAACTTGCCCTTTGGTAACGGCTACAAGGTCAGCTTTCGGTTGTCCTACTGCGAAATGGACGGGCTCGCACACCCTCTGCTTGTAATTGTCAGTAGCGAGTTTGGCGCATTTAAGTTGCCCTTCGAGGCTGGCCGTAAAGGCTACCTCCACTTTCATCAGACATACAACCACCTGAAAGTCCGGCTGCATGAGCATCACAATCGCAAATTAAAGCGTCTTGCAAACGAGAATGGTCAGACTGCAAGGATCGAATACCAGCAAGAAATGCATGGCGGCGAAGCAGTTACCATCCGAATGGCCGCTAACGGGGGTACTCGTCAACTCTCTGGGCCTTCGGTTAGTGATGCCAGGCGGACAGCAAAGCCCAACATGAACTCTGGTCGTCACGCTGCAAATGAGCCTGTTGGCAAATCAAATGGGAAAGCTCGAAATCAACGCGAGAAAACAGCTTGGCCGCTTAAAGCGTCATCACCCTGGCTCAATCTTCTCAAGTGGACGACGGCCACGATGGTGGGCGGAACGGTCCTGATAATTCTGGTGTTTGGTGCGTCAGCTGCTTTTGCGGATGAGCCTGAAAGCACTGATATTACTGGTATGGACATTGAAATCGAAAACCAGGACAACGGCTTCAACGGTTTCCCGATACCCAAAATGGATTTAGCCATGATCAAGGCAAAGGAGTCGGCGCCCTGCTCTGTCCCCGGATTTGATGCCAGCAGCTTGTCCGGTCTACAGACTGGTGACAACAATGAATTCTAAGGGCTGTTTATGAGCGCAGGCGGCGAACCAAGGGGCTTACGGGGTCTCTCTAATGAAAACGAAATTTCTTCGGAACAGCTACATCGTGATATACGATCGCCGATGCGGGTTTTCAGCGATGCACTGTCCGACAACCCACTTCTCGCTCAATTTATTTCAGCCATTCTTATTGTTCCGGTGATCTTCTCACCAACTTTTTTTGTCTCGGTCTGCTTCCCTATTCTGTTGTGGGTGACTGCAACGACAATGAGCAAGCGACAAACACTTCCTTTACTCTTGCCCACAGAAGCCGGAATAACCGATTTGAACGACCCCAAACCGGGCCGTTTCGGTTACAACGATTCGCGTGGCGACTTCCTGATTGGCAACCAGCGTTTTGCCCGTAAAAAATGGGAAATATGGTTGAGCTTCGGTCACCTACTCCAGCATTGTCTAGTTTTGGGTAGCACGGGCGCCGGCAAGACTGAGACGCTTGTGAGCATGGTTGCCAACTACCTTGCCCATGGGAGCGCTGTTTTCTATTCGGATGCGAAAGCAAGCCCCTCTCTCGGTTGGCAAATTTTTACGTTGGCAAGAGCGTTTGGACGGGAAGATGATTTCAGGGTCCTGAACTACATCAAGGGCAACACCTCAGAGACGAAAGACCCCGCTGTTCGGCGCTCCAATAACGTCAATCTGTTCGCCTACGGCTCTGCTGAATCAATTACACAGATTATTATCTCAATCATGCCGCCAGGCGGCCAAGAGAATAAGCTGTTCTCAGAAAGAGCGATTGGCTTGATATCATCCGTCATGCCAGCTCTTATTGACTTGCGCGACCGTGCCAACCTTCTGATTACCCCAGCAGTTATCCGGAAATCCCTAGAGCTACCGGAAGTTGAGAAGCTACACAAGCACCCGAAAATAACCCGCCAGAGTCGTGAGTCGGTTCGCTCGTACCTGGCCTCCCTCCCGGGTTACAACCCGGACCCAGGCAAAAACCGTGATGGGTCGGCTAAGAAACAACCAGAGGAGGTAGGTAGACAATTTGGTTTCGCCCAGGCGTACTTCACCCGGGCCCTGTCGTCGCTGAGCGATACCTACGGCGATATCTACATGACTGGCAGAGGGGAGATAAATTTTCTCGATATGATTTTGCGGAGAAGGATCGGAGTTACTATGGTTCCGGCCCTCGAGAAAGCGCCGGATGAAATGAAGAACCTCAGTAAGATCGTACTGGCGGCTCAGAAGAACGCGATTTCAACTGGTATCCCACCAGGCATCGAAGGCCGCAAGGAAGATGTACTGGAAGCACTGCCAATCACGGCGCCGGTACCTTACGGCATTATCAATGATGAATTCGCTTTCATGATGGTTTCTGGCTACGCGGTAACCCTCGCCCAAGCCAGGTCACTTTATGTGGCAATCACGATAGCCGGGCAGGATTATGCTGGCATGGCCCGAGAAGACGAGGGCGAAGCTGAACAGATCATTGAGAACACCAAGACAAAGATCATCATGGCCTCTGAAGGTGTCGGAAAAACAGCTGAGCTAGTCAAGCAGATTGCCGGTGAAGGCATGGCCTCAACAGCCTCGGGTTATGCTCGCAATGAACAATCGATGTCAATGTCTTACACTGACAGTAAATCAGCAAATTTTGAGCGTCGTTCCCGTGTCGATACTATGGACACCCGCGCCCAAGTTGAGGGTGAAGCGCTCATATTCTGGCGAGACAAGATTGTACCAGTATCCATGTTCTTCCACGGCATCGACCCCAAGAAAACCATTGATCAGTTTACAATCCCCCGGCTGCTCGATGTGGGCGTCCCAACGCGAGGTCATGGCGCACGCCTACTTCGCACGAAATCGCCCTACCTGGAAGCTATGACAAAGGTTCTCAGATCCGGTGCACAACCAAGTCGCGACGATTTACAGATTCCGCCAGCGCTTCTTCCGTTAACCACACCTGGAAAGCAGGTCGCTCTGGCGTCCCAAAAGACCAATCTGACCCTAATGGATTCTGACCGCGCGTTTTTCGGTGGCGTCATCTTTGCTCTCGATAACAGCGTAGCTGATCGCATTTCTGAAAATGCGCCTCTCGTTAAAGACGCCCCACCCGCCTCTAAAGCCAAGGTGCAACTTTCTAAAACTGGCCAGGACGATGAAGACGATGGCCGTAAAGGTCGCTCTGGCGGCACTGGATCACCCACTGTCACGCCCGTTGTTGAATCGGATCCGTCAGCAGACATTCAGATGCCATCCGAGGCGTTGGCGGCTAAGGACGAAACAGACTGGTCGCAATACGTGTCCGAGGAAGATCGAATCGCCGCCGAAGAGGAAACCTATCTTCTGCAACAATACGGAGAAAGCTCTGACAGCGAAGACAGTGACCTTGAAGACCGCCAGCGCCGAATCGCTGCAGAGCTCAGCGGTATAGAGGACAGTATGGCGAAAAATCTGGTCAGTGGCGCTTTGTGGACACTGGACCCGAGCCTTCTTAGCCAGCGAGTGAATCGTGATTACACCGAAGAAGAAGAGAATATTGCTCTTGATGCTGCTAATAGTTCCATGCGTATTGAACGTGCCACCGGCACCGGCAAGGAAGACGCCGAGGTGGTTGGTGCCGCGACTGCCGGCGCAGTGATGAAGTCGATCGATTATCCGCGTAACCGGGCATCCATTCCCAAGGCTCCCAAAACCGAAGAAGAGCGCACGAAATTGATCAACCGGACAACCGATCTGTTCAGTGACTGGCTCAACGCCAGCGACGAGCAGGACGATTCAATGGGTCAGGTATAAACCATGCGTAATCGCGTTGTCTACGAATCCTACCTCAACAAACAATGGAACGCCGCTGAGGTGGATTATGAAATCGATGGCGGTGAAATCAACCGCCACGGCTGGCGGCACGGTATCGCGGGCAACCCATCCTCTAAAAATCCCTTCCCTGAGAAACATTGGGCGTGGGCAACATGGCTGGATGGCTGGGAAAACGGCTCGCTCACATACAGAAAAAGAATGTCATTCCCGCACGAACCTAACGAGCAAGACCCCGAAGCTAAAGGCTGAGGGGTCTGAGTATGGCATGAGGGCGCGGCCCGAATGGCATCCCACGCCAGGGCAAAGCCCTGCCCACCCCACTGCCATATCTACATTCCAGTGCGTCAGTGTCAGTCAGCTTTATTGCTGGTTTGATCCGCCAGCTTCATGAGCAAATCTTTCGTTTAGTAGGTGCGACAGCGCCGTACAGCATTTTTCACTGTCGCTGATATTGGCGGCAAGGGTGAATGCGTCTTTCACCACGATGATAATAAGGCGAGTTCTGGCTCGGGTAACGGCTGTGTTGAGCATTTCCCTGCTGACAAAGCCCATAGGATCGGAAGGAAGAATGACGATAACGGTGTCGGCCTCGCTGCCATGCATCTTGTGTATGGTTGTCGCGTAGGCCAGCTCGAGATGTTTTAGGTCAGGCTCAGTAAACAATACGGTGCGGTTGCCAAAGGCAATATTACAGGTCTGGTCTGAGTGCACCTCTTTCACATAACCAACTTGCCCGTTGAATACGTTAAGCTCGTGGTTGTTTCTGGTTTGTATGACACGATCCTTCTCAAAGAAAGTGCCAAATGTACGTGGTGGTTTACCTTGCTTGCTTAACGCAGGGTTCATTAAGGTGTGAATCTTCTTGTTCAGTGTCCTGCTGCCCAATGGCCCGTTCTTTAAGGGGGATACGATCCGGGTTCTGAGCCGATCTGCGACGGTTAAGGATAAAAGTACATCGTGAAGTCTATCCGGAACCTCATTATTCGCCTCTGTGATGACCTGAAACGAAGATGAGGGTCGGCAACGATTCTTACCAAATCCTCCAAAAAGTGAACTAACCTTCTGGATTTAAATTATTTTTGCATTGTAGTTCATGGGTGACACCTGCCGATCAAAATCGAGCGTATAGTCGCCAAATCGATTGATATGGTCCGTGCGGTATGGTGCCAACCCTCTGAGGATATCGTGATCGATATGATGGCCTCGTTCCTTGAGATCTTTAAGGGTTAACGTCATCGACTCAACATTGTGAAGAATAACCAGATTGGCCACCAAGTGGTTATATTTGATGACCTTCCGTTGTTCATGGCGGATATTCTCGGCGATAACCCCCCTCACCACCAAAAAACAGCCATTTCACGAACTGGTTGAACTCCTCCGTTTTGTTCGTCTCGGCATGAATGGTTCGTCGCAACTCAACGTTGCCAATGTAGTCCAGAAGAAAGGTTGTTCGAACCACTCGCCCCAACTCTCGAAAGGCAAAGTAAAGCTTGTTTTTGAGGCTTGCCGTGCCCAACCGCCGAAGTACCGTGGAGGGTGCAATTTTGCCAGCCTTGATCGATAGTGCCATCCGAAGCATGTCGGGCACGTGGGTCTCGATCAATTGCCAGTTGATAGTTTCGCTGAACAAAGCGTTGATGTGTTCATAGCGTTTGCGTTTGTCAGGCTTGTAGAACACCAGCTGCTTCAGATTACGGATGCGCGGCATCAGGTTGATACCCAGCAGGTATGCCAACCCGAACACCGGCGCACTTTGGGCCTGGGTATCGCCGTGCAAGGTGTCAGGCTGCATGTCGGAATTGTTTTTGATCAGCCCATCAAGGATGTAAATGGCCTCATACACGCCACACAGGGAATGAAGTGGCTGAACAGCGCGATGTATGTGTCGGAGACGTGATAGTAGCCCACACCACCGTAGCCGCCATACCAAATGTGGTATTCCGATAGCAGGTTCTGTTCATACAGATTCCATTTTGTGCCATCGGCGGCGGCCCGTTGCCCGGTTCCCCAGTGTCGCGGCAGTCGGTAGCGATTGTAGGCGTTGATCACTTGCGTAATGGCCTGCTCCAAACGCTCTTCGGTAACGTGTCGCAGGTTGAGCCAGGACACCTGTCGGCGGTTAAGCGTTGTGATGGATCGGGCGGTCTGGGTCGGCCCGAGATTGCAGCCATAGCAAAACAGGGTCGAAACAAAGCGGGTACGAGGGTCCTCCAATTTGCTGTCAAAACCGGAGAGCGGCCCGAATCGTTTGTGAAGCCTCAGCCATTTTTCAGCTTCCACCAGAATGTCGAGAATATTCTTTTCGGGCAGGTTCTGGGATAACTGCTTATCTACCTCAGCCAACCCATCCGGGGGCGCGATACGACGATGCTTTCGGATCACAAGCTCTTCACCATTGAATACGACATATTCATTCTCTGGGAAGTCACGGTCAATGCGGTCCGCCGTTTCGCTCAATCGTGAACGGGCTTGCTCCACAAACGCGGCGGGGTCGGAGGCGATGTCGACCATGGCACTGTAGTCGGCTAGCTGCTCATCATAGACGCTCCAGTCCACGAGCTGATCGACGAATCGTGTCCAACATTCGCTGACGTGCGCCTCCATTGCGGTCGTATTCCTTGAGCTTGCTTAATGCGAGATGCGAAAGCCCATCGCAGGCCAGAATGTGCATCGCGATGGTACGCGGCACGGTTTTAAGGCTTACGAAGTAGCCCAGACGCTGGACGATTTTCAGGAGAATTAGCAGGATGCCACGAGCGGCCGGTTTCAGGCCATGCTTTCTGGCAAAGGACCGTTCCTTGGCGGTGGGTGTATAGACTTCTGCCAATTCATGTTCGGAGACGTCCGCCTTCAGGCGCGGATAGGCTGTTTCATAGAGGCTACTCATGTGCAGTCCTTTACTATGGATGTCGTCTTTTGTGATGGGGCTTGAGCCACGCCTAAGCAGCATAGCGCAATCCTCACTGAGGATCGTTTCGTCGGCAGCTTCCTGTATTTTGAGGCGTTCATCGTCGCCGCAGTGATGTATTGGATTGTGGTCGAGCTGCTTTCACAATTGCAGAAGTATCTTGAAACTCGTCTGAACAGGGCTTATAGCCGATGATTGAACTCAAGTCGCTCAATAAACACTTCGGCAAGACTGTGGTTCTCGACGGTATTGATCTGACCATCGAGAAGGGAGAGATCATTGTCATTATTGGTCCATCGGGAACAGGTAAATCCACGCTGTTACGCTGCGTCAACTTTCTGGAATACCCCACCGCTGGCGAAATCACCGTCGGCGACCTTACTGTGGATGTCAACCGGGCCAGCCGGGCGGAAATTCTCTCACTACGCCGGCGAACCGCCTTTGTGTTCCAGAATTACGCCCTGTTTGCCAACAAGACCGCACTGGAAAACATTGCCGAACGGCTGGTAGTGGTGGATCGGTGGCCAAAAGAAAAGGCTTATCAGCGCGCCCGGGAGATTCTCGAACGTATCGGCCTCGCGGACAAAGCAGATGCCTACCCCGCCTCCATGTCCGGTGGCCAGCAGCAGCGAGTGGGTATTGGCCGCGCCATGGCCACTGGAGCCGATGTCATCCTGTTTGATGAGCCCACCTCATCCCTTGATCCGGAATGGGTGGAAGAAGTGCTGGGGCTGATGAAACAACTGGCATCGGAACGCCAGACCATGATGGTGGTCACCCATGAAATGTCCTTCGCCCGGGATGTCGCCGACCGGTTAATTTTTATCGATGGCGGCAGGATTGTCGAACAAGGCCCGCCCAGCGAGATGTTCTCCAACCCGCAGGACCCCCGTACACAGGATTTTCTGAAAAAGATTCTGGCGACGTAAAACAGGAATCCGCTTGACCTATGATCTACTCACAGATATAAGCTCTCCTGGTTTGTTTGCTTTCCGATCCCTGGAGCTTTGGCATTGACTCGTACATTCACCCGCAAAGCATTGCTGATACTGCTGGCCTTTATGGCAGCGTTACAGCCCTTGCTGGCCGTTGGGGAAACGAGCGTGGGGCAGACGGAAGAGCAATCGGTCAGGGCGCCGGTGGTTGTGATGGATTGCTTGTCTAAAAACAGCCACTCCTTCTCTGAGCAGTCGCAGCATTACCAGGCTGGCCAGCCGTCAGACATGGCCTGTGGCGGCATGTCAGCGCAGGACTGCGCACTGGCCGCCAGCCTGGGAAACTGCAGTGCCCTGATTGTTATGATGCCCTCTGAAGGTAGCAAAACCACCGCGTTCTCAGCGACCCATCAAGCCTCGCCCCGACCCCACGATGGCTATCAAAGCATCGTTCTTGACACTCTCACACCCCCTCCGAATACCTCCATAGCCTGACCCGTTTTCTATTTATTTGAAGATCTAAACAAAGCGCCCGCCGACAGCTAAGCGCAACCAGCAGGGCTGGCCGCCGTGCTTTTGCCGGCCTTGCGTCCATTTCTTTCAGGAGAACGTCAATGCGTATTGCCTTGGTGGTGATATTGATCGCTATTGCCTTTGGTTTGGG